>Ga0194055_10001082_pt1 | contig 22135 bp, 17 predicted proteins | sample SepL449m_MetaG_FD_155482 | JGI IMG/M metagenome (GOLD analysis project Ga0194055, IMG submission 155482) | Anoxic zone freshwater microbial communities from boreal shield lake in IISD Experimental Lakes Area, Ontario, Canada - Sep2016-L442-9m | ecosystem: Environmental > Aquatic > Freshwater >...
ATGTCGAACCGATCCTGACCCGGTTTGGTTGCAACCAGGGAGCCTGTCACGGAAAAGGAGCCGGACAGAACGGCTTCCGATTGTCGCTACGGGGATACGCTCCGGAACTCGATCATGGATGGATTCTCAAGGAACAGGAAGGGCGCCGGGTCAGTCTGGTGGTGCCTGAGGACAGCCTGCTGCTTCGAAAGGGACTCGGTCAGGTTCCCCACGGTGGGGGCAAGGTCATTCAGCCAGGTTCACCCTCTCATCAGATGCTGGTTGCCTGGCTACAGGCGGGGGCTCCAGGTCCGTCGAAAGAAGACTCGCGCATTACAGGCCTGACGGTCGCCAACGCCGATGGAATTCCCGCCACACAGGCTCGCAAGATCGGTGAATCGTGGCAACTCGTGGTGACCGCGACTTACTCAGACGGTTCGTCACGAGACGTCACTTGGCTGGCACAATTCGCTTCCAATGATGCAGGACTGGTGGATGTCGATCCCCTTGGCAAAGTGAAGATCCTGCGAAACGGTGAAACGGCCGTGCGGGTTCATTTTCAGGGGCAGGTCGCTGTCGTCGTTGTGTCGGTTCCGTTCGACCGAGCCATCCCAAAATTGGCCGCACCTGCCAATTTCATTGATGAACATGTCTTCGCGAAACTCGCCGCACTTCGTATTCCCGCATCAAATGCGGCATCTGACGAGATGTTCGTCCGACGTGCTTTTCTCGACACGATTGGGACTCTGCCGACCGAAGTCGAAGTTCGAGATTTCGTGGCCGACGCCCGGCCCGACAAACGAAGTCACTTGATTGATGCGCTGCTGGAACGCCCCGAGTTCGTTGATCTCTGGACAATGTTGCTGGCGGACCTGTTCCAGAACCGCAAGGAGCGGGATCACGATGTCCGTGGCGTGAAGGGGGTTCGAGCGTTTCATCAGTGGTTGCGATCGCAGGTTGCCTCCAATCGCCCCTGGAATGAACTGGTGCGTGCTGTCCTGACGACTTCCGGAAACACAGACGAGCATCCCGAGATTGGATATTACGTCGTCACCATCGGTGAATTCCGGCAGACGCAACAGTCCGATGTTGTCGCCAGTGTCGCCCAGGCATTCCTGGGGACCCGTATTGGCTGTGCGAAGTGTCATAACCATCCCCTCGAAAAGTACACTCAGGACGATTACTACCACTTCGCCGCGTTCTTTTCGCGCGTCGCATTTGATCGCAAGTCCCCACAAGCTGGAGCAACCGAACTCGTCCAGTCCACCGAACATCAACAGAACCAGGAACGCCATCTGGCCAACCTGCAAAAGCAATTGGCGGATAAAGAAAAAGAAGCCGTTCCCGAGAAGGAAGAGGACGCCAAGAAGCGAGAACAACGGTTGACCGACCTGAGAAAGCAAATCGATGGGGTTGCAGCCGACATTGAAAAGGTTCGTCGATCACCTGTGATGGTGCAACAGCCACGCACCAACGAACAGTTGAAGGCTCAACCTCTCGACCGCTCTGAGATTGTGATTGAACCCGGCAATGATCCTCGCGTGGCTCTGGTCGACTGGATGACCACGGGCAAGAACGAGGCTTTCAATGGCAGCATCGTCAACCGCATCTGGCGGCATTACCTGGGTGTCGGTCTGGTCGAACCGGTCGACGACCTGCGAGCAAGTAATCCACCGACGAACCCAGCATTGTGGAAAGCCTTGAATGAAGACTTTGCCAGCCACAAGTTTGATCTGCGGCATCTGATGCGGACGATCCTGAATTCGCGAACGTATCAGATGAGTTCCGAAACTCGCGCCGAAAACGAAGCGGACACGCGTTTCTATTCACACTATTACGCCCGCCGATTGCCCGCGGAGTTGCTGCTGGATGCCTTGAGTCAAGTGACAGCGATTCCTGACCAGTTCCCAGGCTATCCGGACGGAGTTCGAGCTCAGCAACTTCCTGACCCCGGACTCGACTCGTACTTTCTCAGATTGTTCGGACGTTCTGATCGCGTGACCGCTTGTGCGTGCGAACGACTGGGAGATGTGACAATGTCACAGTTGTTGCACCTTCAGAACGGCGACACGATCTCGCGCAAGATCGAAGCCGATAACAGTTCTCTGGCAGAGTTACTCAAGTCGACCTCCGACAACGCGCTGGTGACGGAACGTATGTTCCTCACGGTACTGGCGCGAAAACCGAACCAGACCGAAATCAATGCCGTGATGCTGACGTTGAACATGGGACAATCACGCGATGAGGTCTTCCGAGACCTGATGTGGGCTTTGCTGAACTCTAAAGAGTTCTCGTTCAACCATTGAGCCTGGAGTCTCTGATCCCGTGGTTGTCTTCGTGGTCATCTGATGTTGAACCTCAACTGTGTCGGCGCATCGGTGTTACCTGTTCAATTGGGTGTGAACTGACGCAGGTGTATGGACAGTTTTTCCGCGCCTGGATTCCTGTTGACGTACGAGGAATTGAATGAATGAATCCAGATCTCCATGGACAAACAGGGATTGTCGTCGGCGCATCCAGTGGCATGGGGCGAGCAACCGCGATCGAACTGGCGCGGGCTGGAATGCATGTCGTGGCAGCGGCACGACGCGCGGATCGGCTCGATGAGTTAGCACAACAGGTCGTCGATTTGGGTGGCTCACTGGAAACCGTTCTAACGGACTGCACGAATCCCGCCAGCGTCCGATCACTCGTGGATCAGTCGCTGCAGAAAACTGGACGCATTGACCTGCTCGTCTATGCGACAGGCACCAACCTTCAAGAGCGGTCACTGACCGTGTTGACGGATGAGAACTGGCATCAACTGATCGACACCAATTTAAATGGTGCATTTTCCTGCACGAAAGCGGTCTTGCCAGCGATGCGTTCGGCCGGGAACGGGCTGATCATTTATCTGTCGTCGGCGTGCGTGCAGATGCCGGATGTGTCAGGCGTTGCCTATCAGGCGAGCAAGCATGGGCTCGTTGGTTTGGCCCACGGGACGCGTGTCGAGGAGAAATCGCATGGAATCCGCACTTCGGTCATCTTCCCCGGACTCTGCGACACCGAGATCTTGACGCGACGCCCTATTCCAACCCCGCGTGAAATCCTTGACCTTTCCCTGGCACCCGAAGATGTTGCCCAGGCGGTCTTGTTCCTGTCCAGACTGCCCGCACGCGCTGTCGTGCCGGAATTGCAGATACTACCTGCACGCCTTTGATCCTGATGACTGGCGATCACACATTGCTCACTTAGCGCCGTCGCTTGCGACTTCCCTTCGAATTCGGCCGATTCGCGTCCGTAGATTCTGTCGGCGGCGGATTCGGCAAAGTCGCTTTTGAATCTGAAGCCGTCGAAGCAGGATCTGCAGACGGGGGTGCGAGGCTCAACGTATTTGCAGTACTCGCGGGAGATGCATCGAGACCTTCGCGTTCTTTCGAAAGTTCATTCAATTCCGCGTTGAAAATCTGAATCAATGCGAACAGACAGGATGCGACGATTGGGCCAATGAAAATTCCCCACAATCCCATGACTTGCAACGCACCGATTACGCTGATGAACGCGATCAACGGATGCAGATCTGCCTCGCTCTCCAGAACGTACATTTTGACGATGTTGTCCAACGTCCCTACGACGACGAGACCCCAGACTGTCAGACCGATCGCGGCCCACCAGTGCCCCTGTAGCGCCAGTAGGACCACACAAGGTCCCCAGACCATCCACGCCCCTGCCAGAGGGATCAATGAAACCATCGAACCGATCGCCAGGAAAATCGCGAAATGGCCAAACCCGCAGACTTGCAGAGCCACTGCTGTTGCCAATCCCTGCGCAAAAGCTGCCGCAAACGTTGCCATAACGACGGCACGGACAACCGCAGCAAACCGGTCGTGAAGCTTTCGTTGATGATCGATCGGCAGGGGAATCAATTCCTCAGTCGCTGCCAGGATCGACGGACCGTCTGCAAGGAAATAGTACAATGCCGTCAAGAACATCCCTGCGGCGATCGCCAGCGAAACGAATACTCCGACGGTGGATGATGCGATGGCGAACGTCGTTCCAGCCAGTTGAGTTGCCAGTGATTGCATGTTCTTTGTGAACTCTTCCTGCAGTTGCAGCAATCGTTCGTCAGAAAGTCCACCAGGAATGAATGGGGAAAGTTTCTCCAGGCCAGGAATCAGCGCATCTCGCCAGAGAATTTCCTGGGCTCGTGACCAATCCCCTCCCAGATGACGATCAGCCAGGCTGTACAGGTTTGTTGCAGCAATAAAAGTTCCTGTGACGAGTGGTCCGACGACCATCAATGTGACCGCAGCCGTCGTCAATCCCGCAGCCCAGGCAGTTCGCCCCCCGGTCTTTTTCAGAAAGTACTTTTGCAAAGGCTGGCAGATCACACTGAGAACCGCCGCCAGGAACAGCGGCAGCAAGAATGGAGAGATGACTCGATAGAACATTCCTCCAAGCAGCGCGATCAGCGCGAGCAAAACGCCCAGCGATACAGTGCGACTTGTGGAATTGTCCGGTGTCGTCATTGAGTTTTGTCCTCGGCCGGTGCTGCCATTCATTTTGCGGGTGACGCGTGCTCGGGGAAGTCCTTTTCATACCGCTTCAAGAGTGCCGGGATGTCATTTTTGACAAAATAAACTTTGCCGCGGATGGGCTTCGTTTCTCCCGGTTTCAAACCGCCAATTCGGAAGTCCGAATGGACACAATGAGCGACACCTTGAAAGAGTTCCTGGTAGGGTTCAAAAGCTGTTGCCATGATCATGGATTCGTCGGCTGAGTAGCAACCAATCAGTCCGTTGGAGAGCACGAGGTTGCTCAGGGGACGTGGATTGACATCATTTCGATCCACGCCTTTTCCTGCCCAGACTTGTCCGGGAATGTACCGAGCTTTCATCGCCCATTTTTCGAGCGAGATGACCGGGTCGCGGCCGACATTTGTCACGCTGGCAGGTGGGGCGGCGACCTTACCGTCGATAACGAGTGGCATTCGCATCAGTTGGCCATCCACGAATACAAACGACTTCGAAACGTATTGAACGCGGTCTAATCCGGTAAACTCTCCGACGCGAATACAGGGTTGGGCCCAGTCGGCCTGTGATAGCTTGTCCGTCGGATTGTGGGCGACGAGCTGAAAATCAATCTCGTCATCTTTAGCCGTGATCGTGTGGTGAACCGTTACGCCATCCTTCAGCAGACACTTCAATTTCACGACTCGGCCGGCATTTTCTCCGGCAGCCAATGGAAGCTGTACTGTTGTATGTCCAATGACCGTCTGACCCCATTCACGGTCCGTAGAACCAGGGCGACAATAGGCTTCCAGATACAGAACTTTCATCTCGCGACCAGGCAGCTTGTCGCCGCGAATCGTCAGATAGTTCTTGTCCCAGGTGAGCGAAAGGCCAAGTGGATCGGCTGCAAATGTGACGTTACAAGTGATTTCGACAAGACAGAGCAGCAGTGGAAGTACGAGTAATCGTGTCATAGTCCGCATCAGTGATTCTCCTTGTTGGGGCGCTTCCAAGTCAGGACGTACCAGAGTGGCGTGCCGATTTTCAGAACGCAAGCGGACCGGTGGCCACGATGGTGTCGCCGAAGTCTCGTGCCGGACATTGTCGCAAGGTTGCCTGAAATTGGTCAGAGTGCCGTGATTAGCGGCTTTTTACTGGATGGTTTGCAACGATTTCCGTTGCCACGGTGTTTCACAAAATCATGTTATGAAATACGTTACGACGATTCGCCAGGTTGTAGCAAAGTTCTCGAAATCTCTGGCACGCAGGTTGCGATCAGACATTTCAACTCGCCCAGCATGTCACGTAAAAATCCTGCCCATTCGAATCCCGGACGGCAATTTCGATGATTGCAACTGCCCCCCACACACTTATCGGAGCCCCCCGGCTGGGATTTGAACATCTCCTGCTGGGCGACTTGCGTGAGTTACTGGACGAACATCCGGGGCGAGAGCGGGATCGTTGGTTGCTGGCAACTCTCGACATGCTGCTTGTTTTCAGGCCCCGAGCGTCACAAATTTATTTGCCTGTGATCCCACGTGAATCAAATTTGGGGGTGACTGACATCCCGATCTCGTTCGAGAAATTGCAGCGACTCAGAGATCGCGTTGCTCATCGTGCTCCTTACGAAGCCCTCGGCCAGGAACTCGCCGTTGATCTTCGCGAGTACTTCGAAGGGACCGCAGCTCGATTCAGCACCACGTTGCTCGTCGGGTAAAGAAGTCGTCTTTCGCGGCCTCGCCTGTCTGGGCAAATTCCTTTGAACCGGCAGCACTGACAGAATGACTTCCTGTCCTGCCGCATACGGTACACCACATGTGCCGACCGACAAAAAAAGCCGACATCGCAAACGATGTCGGCTGAATCCAACGTTCTCAAAGATGGTCGACTACCGACCCAGAAACATCTGTCGAAGTGCTGCGTTCTTGCGACGTTCTATCTCCATCAATCGCCCGAGTGGACCTGCGGCTGACTGATTCGAAACCGCTGCTCCGGTGTTCGTGCGAACGCGTCGGTTCGAGGCATCACTATCGCTCGTCGTCAGGATCACAATCGCCAACGCCACCAACGGTACCAATTTACGCATAGTGCTTCCTTGTCTGAATTACGGACATCAACCGTGACCAGGCGGCCATCCAGGAGGGGGGATCGCCGTCTGGTCGACATATTTCTGTAACTTCGATCATTCGGCTGAAATTGCCGCTCTGATTGTTAAGGTGAAATTTCGACTCTCGACTTCGGTCTTGTGAATCTTATTCACATGATCACAGACGAGGATCTGCGCTTCCGTCCTGAAAAGGGATTGTCCGTAAGTCACCAAATCTGCTTGCCACGAAGTTCGGGCAAGAAACTCCGATGTTTCGTTATTTCACCTTCTGCCGTCCGCCGGAAACATCGCTCGATCCGGAATGACCGGTACACAAGTCACGCTCAATCCTCAGAGATTGCCGACGAGTTCGCGCCGGACTGACGGGATGGCGTATGTTTGGACAGACAATTCTGCGCAAGAAACGGTGCCGCCAGGGCAGCACAGTTCGATTTGGTTTCCTTTACATGCGCGAACGCAATGAGACTGGCTGGAGTCATTCGATGAGTGCGACTGTTGTCGATTCCGTGGAAACTCTTCCTGCACCCGATGTGCGACGGGACGAATTTGCGGATCTGTACGACCAATATGTCGGTGATGTCGATCTCCCCACCACAGAATGGCTGACACGTCTCAAGCTGGAGCGGCCTCGACGAAACACGCGATGCCTAGGCGAATCGACGCGACTTCTGAAACGGGCCACGGACGTTGTGGTCTCGTCAATCATGCTTGTGATTCTCGCCCCCGTCATGTTGCTGGTGGCCATTGCGGTTCGCCTGACATCACGCGGTCCGATCATCTTTAAACAGACTCGCGTCGGTCTCAACTTGCGCAATCCAAAGCCAGATCGCCGTCACCGTGCGACCGCCGAAATTCCCGACGGAATCGATCGTCGCGACCCCAATCGTGACCGCAGACGCGACCGCGGATACGGAAAACCATTTACGCTCTACAAATTCCGCACGATGAAAATTGACGCCGAGAAAAACGGTGCTCAATTCGCCGTAAAGGGCGACCCTCGCGTCACCTGTATCGGGCGATTTCTTCGCAAGACACGCCTGGATGAACTGCCACAGTTGTGGAATGTTTTGCGTGGTGAAATGACGCTGGTTGGTCCCCGCCCTGAGCGGCCTGAATTCATTGAAACGCTCTCGGCCGAAATCCCCAACTACATCAACCGACTTGGCCTGAAGCCTGGACTCACGGGTCTTGCTCAAGTCATCAACGGTTACGACAACAACATCGAAAGTTTTCGCCGCAAGGTGAATCTCGATCTGCTCTATTTACAGAACTGCTGTTTCTGGAACGATCTGAAAATTCTTGTGCGAACCATTCGAGTTGTGCTGACGGGAAGTGGTGCGTTGTGAGACTGCGATGCCTCGTTCGTGTGACGCTGATAACAATCTCGCTATGCAGCAGTGTCTCGGCGGACGATGACTTTGCGACCCTGATGATGCGGGCGACGGTCAAATTGGCTAACGAGCGGTCCACGGCGACTGGCTTCGTGCTTCGCCAGCCGCGTCCCGACAATGGATCGCGGTCCATCCTGGTGACCGCGGCGCACGTTTTTGAAAAGATGACCGGCGACGACGCGAAACTGATCTATCGAATTCGCGAAGCGGAAGGGATCTACAAGAAAGAGACCATGCCGCTGGTGATCCGCCGTGAGGGTCAACCGACATGGATCAAGCATCCGTCAGAAGATGTCGCTGTGATGATTATCGCGCTGCCGGTAACCGCAGACATTCCGGAGCTTTCGACCGACCTTCTGGCTGACGATGACCGCTTGCGCCAGCACAAAATTCATCCCGGTCAGATCGTGGCATGCCTCGGCTATCCACATCGCGTTGAGGCGAACGAGGCAGGGTTTCCGATCTTGCGAACAGGCTCCATCGGTAGTTTTCCTCTGGTCCCCGCCAAGACCAACAAGACCTTTCTGCTGAGTGCCAACACCTTTGAAGGTGACAGTGGCGGCCCGATCTTCGTCGCTGATTCGCGGCGAAAAGCGGATGGAACAGACGAAGAAACACGACTGATCCTGGGCCTGATGCACGGCCAGCACTTCCTCGACGAAGACATGGCAATGATCTACGGCAACACCAAGCTTCGCCATCGCCTGGGATTGGGGATCGTCGTTCAGGCAGCTTTCATTCGCGAAACCCTGCAACAGATCCCGTGACTCATTCCACAGGACGAAGTTTCAACCAGTTCAGCATTCAACAGGTCGAATTTGGTCTCGACAACGCAGTAGTTCGTCACGCATCTGGGCTGATGAGCAAGGCGTCGATTCGCGCCACGACTTCAGACAATTCCTCATCGGAGAGCCTACGAATCAACTGGATTGTGCGTGCCTTCCAGTCGACATTCCGCAGATGATCGGCCAACACCACGGTTGTGGTTCCGTCCGGGTTCGCAATCTCCACTTCAAAAGCGTAACCCTTCGCTTGTCGTGTGGCGGGGCACAGGACGCACAAGCCTGTTTTACCGTTGTAACTTCGAGGACTGACAACCACCGCTGGACGACGACCAGCCTGTTCATGCCCAGCAATGGGATTTAACGTAATCCAGACCAGGTCGCCGCGATCGGGTACATAGTTCGGGGTCTTCCGTTTCACTCGATCACCTCAAGACCAACGTCCGCACCAAAATCGATTTCACCGTGCAACTGGGAGGGCTGGCAGTTCTTCAGCAACTCGCTCAGACGGAGTTTCTTCGACCGAATCGGCCGCATCACCAGTTCGCCATCCCGAACCTGCAGCTCGACGGCAGCTCCTTCTTCGACCGACAGCTGGCCGGCGAGCGTCTGAGGAATGCGAATCGCGAGGCTATTTCCCCACTTTTGAATGGTTGACATTTTCTCTCTCCTTGGTGCTCGACGTAGATACATTGAGTATACACGCCAGTGCCCATGCAAATCAATGTGAATCCGCACTACGTCTGTCGAGACAGGAAAAGGAATAGGCCTTTTTTATTCGGCGTGACCCTTTGTTAAACTTCGTTCGTGGCACGCACGAAACGAAATTGTCCAGTGGGGAAGTGTTTCATGTTCTCAATCGAGCGGTGGCTCGACTGGCGTGCGGGTCCCTTTAATTCTTAAGCTGCAAGAATGATTGCGTAAAGTACCAAATAACGCGTGCCCCCGGTTTTCAACTCAGTGCGGAGGATGATTGTGTGGACCCACAACAGGTGTTTCTTTTTCACGCTTTTGTGCCTATTCCCAGCCCCAATGTCATTGGCAGATGAAGCATCGTTGCAGCATTCGTCAGAACAACTTGGTGACGTGCGAGTGATCATCAATGCGACAATCGAAAACAACAAAATAGCTCCGCTGCACAACCGTAAACTCAACCTCGCGGATGCAATAAAGACCTCTCGGTGGCGACACTCGTTTCCTCACGTTATTCGACTGCTTATTGAATCGCGTGAATCCCGGGACCGAACTGCCGGGTGGCAATTGGCCCGCTCATGCGTCGGAGCGATAAAATGGACAATGTCTGATATTGAGATGATCATCAACGAACCGTCGGATGAAGTGAAGCTGGAAGGGTTGATAACAATCGTTGCTATGGATACGTCCGCGGGAAAAGAGTGCATCGAACGACTCTTGCGTGACCCGATGGCATCAGAGCGCGTCAAGAAAGCATGCGTACTCCGTATCAGTGATCTGCCGTCCGAGCAACAGCGAGAGCAACTCTGGCTCCTCGCCGCGGAGCATGATGCATTCCGCGCTGAGTGTCTTTCGTCGTTTTCCTCAGTGAAGTTCTCTCAAGCAGCGATTCGAATCGTAACGGGCTATCTCGACGAGACCGAGGAAATCAACGTGGCAGTTTCCGATCACTTCAGCGTGCCAACAGAATTGCGTACGGTTGCGTGCGAGGAGCTTTCCACTGTCGCAGTGCACAAGGACTTTGTGCTCGAAGAATTGCATAAGCGATGCGAAAAAGCTCCACAATTACGTGACCTGGATTTCTTTATCGCCGCAATCAAGGCAATCCACACGTTAAAGCCCGAGAGCGACATACCAGTGGATCTGATATCGAAATGGTATGACGAACTGCCAGCGACCTGGCCAATATTTCTGCAGCGATGCGCTGAACCATTTTCGGAGTCGGACAGGTTTGAGGCTCTGGTGATTTTGCACATGCGAAATGCCACTCCCGACACGAAGTTTTGTGTATGCCAATGGTTATCATGTCGGCGGTCGCGCAGAGCAACGTCCGAACTCACGAAATTGCTAACCGACCCGCACGCAGGAGTACGACTCGCAGCGGCGGTTTCTTTGTGCAAGGTAGATCCACTGCTTGATCTGCAAAACCTGCGAGAAGAAATTCTCCAGCACGCGGTGTCGTCGTCCGACGAAATTCTTACGGCTTTCGAGTCGCTGAATGATGCAATAGCAGCATTGGCTTTAGCGGGCCAATCAGACGATAAGGCCCTCGAATGGTTGAACCAGAAAAGAAGTCCGAAATTGCAAGAAGCGTGTAACGAGGCGGCTGAGAATCTGTCGTTCGATCTGAAGTTGGGATTAGAGAGATACATTCCGTGGAAAGAGGTAACTGTCGCCCAGCCTTGAAGAAAGTACCCACCAATAAAAAACGCCCCGCAAAGCGGGGCGTTTTGTGTTGTGCTGGTGATCGTCAAGCAGCCCGGCGGGCGGGTTGACGCAGTTCCCTGCAGATCTTCACCATCGTGTCGATCACGCGATCCTGATCGGCGATGGGGAGTTCCGGGTAGCTTGGCAGTGCCAGAATGTCCCGCGAAGCAGCTTCCGCTTGTGGGAATTGACCCTGCGAGTATCCCAGGTGCTTGAAACAGGTTTGCAGGTGCAATGGCTTGGGATAATAGACCGCACAGCCGATTTTCGCGGCTTTCAGTTGCTGCATGACCTGGTCACGTCGGCCATCCTCAACCCGAATACAGTATTGATTGAAGACGTGACGGCGTTCGTGAGCGATCTTGGGAAGCGTGATCGTATCCAGAATCCCCGCCTGCTGGAAATGGGTGCCATACCGCTGAGCGTTAACCTGGCGGGCGGTCGTCCAGTTGTCGAGTTGTTTCAGCTTGACTCGCAAGACTGCAGCCTGCAGGGAATCGAGGCGGCTGTTCATGCCGAGATCGAGATGCTCGTACTGTCCGATGTCTCCGTGAACGCGCAGACGACGCAACTTGGGAACCAGTTCGGGATCGTCTGTGGTCATCATCCCGCCGTCACCGGCTCCACCGAGATTCTTGGTTGGGAAGAAACTGAAACAGCCTACTGTTCCCAGGACACCTGCTCGTCGGCCCTGGTACTCGGCACCGATGGCCTGGCAGGCATCTTCGACAATATGCAACTGGTACTTCTGGCTGAGCCGCCACAGCGGTTCCATATCGCAGCACTGTCCAAACAAATGGACAGGCATGATGGCCTTGGTGTGCGGGGTAATCGCGTCTTCGACCGCTTCCACATCCATGTTGAACGTGACAGGATCGATATCCACGAAGACCGGTGTTGCTCCTGCGCGGCAGATGGAACTGGCAGTCGCGAAGAACGAAAACGGAGTGGTGATGACTTCGTCACCTTCACCGATATCAAGGGCCTGCAGCGCGATGATCAGGGCATCAGTCCCCGAATTGCAGCCGACAGCAAATCGCGAGTCACAATAAGCCGCGATCTCTTCTTCGAGACCGACGACTTCGTCACCGCCGATAAACTTCTGCTCGGCGAAGACCCGTTCTACAACGGCCATCACTTCGGCAGACATCGACTGGAATTGTGGGACCAGGTCAATGAAGGGGACGGGACGGTCCGAACCAGCATTCAGTGGGACGATGAACGTCATCTGCGATTCCTTTCGCATCCGAGCGTGGCAGAAATACTCAAGTTGTCAAACAGTCATTCACGAGCGACCTCTCTCGTCGACTCGACCAACGTCGAGACCCGTCGAGAAAAGGGAGCCAGCACTCGCCAAATCTGCCGGACTTCCCGCCCGATAAACTCAGCAAATGATCCGCCTGCGACTCCAATCGTCGGCAAAATCGTCAAACTTACCCCAGTCATTCCGCAAACTTTTCCCGGATTCGATCCAATCGACCGGGAACGTCGCGACAACAATTGCGGGGTGGGAATCTAGGCAGGGTCGCCAGTTGTGTCAAGATGGCCATCCGCATTGCGCAACTCATTTCCGCACCATAACATTTGAAAACTTCTGTTGAACCTGTGGGCATGCCGCAAAAAACAAATTGTTGCAGCCCAAATGCCTTCGGAATTCCCCTGAAAATCCAGTGTTAACCCACAAGAGCAAGTGAATGCATCGATCGGCCCAATGCCTTTTTGAAGCTGGGCAGGATGTAGGGTGGGACCAGCGGCGCTTCGCCCCGCCGGCCCACCATCATTTCTCGACGTTTCCTTTTGGTGGGCCGGCGCTCGAAGCGAGCTGGTCCCACCCTACTTTGAAAAAGCCAATTGCCCTGATCCATCGACCGTTTCACTTGCGTCCCCGGTCCTGTCGGGGGACACTCTCGCCTGCGCCCTCTTGCTCAGATACTTTCATCGTGTGATGATCGTGATTTGAGTGACTGGTTTGGCGAGCGAGCCACAGGAGCGGCAGTTGCAGTTCCTGATCGGTCGCTCGAACTGGGTTGAGGGCTTTGCCCTTATCAGGACGAAAACCGTATCCGATCTGCTTCCGTTTTGTAGAATTCGAGACACCACAATGCGACGCAATACAGTCAAGGCGGCACTGAAAGCTGGTCAACCTCAAGTCGGGACATGGCTCTCCCTCGGCAACGTGTTTGCCGCTCGGCTGATGGCACGCGTCGGGTTTAACTGGCTGACTGTCGACCTGGAACATTCGCCGATCGGCTGGGATAGCGCTGGCCAACTGTTTGGAGCCGTTGCCGACGCCGGTTGTATCTGTTTGGCTCGCGTCCCTCGTGGTGACCACGATTACATCAAGCGAGTTCTCGATGCTGGTGCTCACGGCATTGTTGTTCCCATGGTGAATACCGTGGAAGAAGCAAAGATCGCCATCGCGGCCGCCAAGTATCCTCCTACGGGAAATCGTTCCGTCGGGGGCGGGATGCATGCCATGAATTTCGATGCCACCGCGGGCGATTACTACAAGTACGCCAATGACGAAATTCTGGTCGTCCTGCAGACCGAATCCCCTGAAGGGGTCAAGAACGCAGAAGAGATTTACAGTCTGCCCGGCGTCGATGCCATTTTTGTCGGCCCCAACGATCTGACGGCTCAAATGCGTGGGCCTGATGGAATTGACCCGACTCCTGCCGAACTGGAAGCCATGCTGCAAAAGATTCTCTCCATTGGAAAGAAGTGCGGTACACCAGTTGGGATTCACGTTCAGACGATCGAAGCTTGCCAGAAACGTATCGCCGAAGGCTGGCAGTTCATGGCACTCGGCAGTGAACTTCGGTTCATGGTGACGGAAGCTCAGAAAATGGTTCAGGGAATGAACCTGAAGCAGAGCAGTGACCTCGCACGGTACTAAATGACCCGCGAGTTTTTGCTCGAACGTCAAGGAGGACGTCGCTGCGAAGACACTGCTTCTCCGAGGACTCTGACGCAGCGGCACGCACGGTACTAAAAACTTCGAGAACGGGTGACTGCCATGTCAGCGACGATCTCACCGAAGCCACTGACAGAGGTGGGACGTTACCTGATTCTTGTCTGCGCGTTTCTCGGGTGGCTCTGTGCCGGGATGCACATGTCTGTGACTCAACTCGCCGGACAGGCGGCGGCAATCGATCTGCTTGCGCGCTCCGGCGAGTTGGATCGTGATCGCTTCCAGAGTATTCGAGCACGACTGCCTGCGATCACCCAGGAAGACAAGTCGTTTTTTGAAGCTTCAAATGCGTTGATCGGCCGGTGGTTCGCCTGGTACCAGTGTGCGTTCCTGTTCGGTGCAGCCACCGGCGGCCTCGTTTTCGGGCGACTTGGTGACCGGATCGGTCGAGCCAGGGCGATGTCCGCCAGCATCCTGACATATTCTGGCATGGCTGGAATCGCGTACTTTTCCAATTCGCCCTGGCAATTGCTCGTCTTCTGGTTTGTCGCGTGTACGGGCGTCGGAGGGATGTGGCCCAATGGGGTCGCGCTGGTTTCTGAAGCCTGGTCCGGAATGTCTCGCCCCATGGTCGCAGGGATTATCGGGACTTCTGCCAACATCGGGATTTTTCTGTTCTCGTCACTGGCCACACAAGTCAAAATCACGCCCGATGAATGGCGCTGGGCCATGCTTGCCGCTGCTTCCCCGATCGTCTTGGGGCTGATTGCGCTGGTTCTGGTGCCAGAGTCGCCGCGATGGCTGGCATCAAAAGCGGCAGGTGCAGACGGGAAAACTCCCGTTTCTTCGCATGGCGAGATTTTTCGTCCACCGCTGTTGAAAGTGACTCTCGTTGGAATCCTGTTGGCCACGATCCCAATTATTGGGGGATGGAGCACCGCGAACTGGATGATTCCGTGGGCCGAAAACGCGGGAGCGACGGCGGTTCCTCCCAACCCGTATCTCAAGGCTCAAGTCAATCAGGCACGAGCCATGACGGGGATGATCGGCAGCCTGCTGGGCGGCTGGATTGCAAGTCGTCTCGGTCGTCGCATGACATATGCTGTCATCAGTGCCATCTGTCTGTTCATTGCCCAGTACACGTTCTGGTTTGTCGTGCCAACACAGCCACAGTTCCTGTACTGGGTCGCGGCGCTGGGGTTCTTCAGCGGGATCTACTTCGGTTTCTTGCCCCTTTATCTGCCGGAATTGTTTCCCACGCGAGTTCGTTCTACGGGAGCAGGGGTCAGTTTTAACTTCGGACGCATTGTCACTGCGCTGACAGTCTTCGCAGCCGGGATGCTGATGACCTGGTTCAACGGCGACTATGCTCGCATCGGGCGAGTCACGAGTTTGTTCTACGTCCTTGGAATCGTTGCCACATTGCTTGCACCCGATACCAGCAAGAACGAATTGAAAGACTGAAACTCCCTTCGGGGCGTTTTCTTCGTGAGTTTGCTGGCTCAAATCGCCATCGTGACAATGAGAAATCCTTCTTCCCGTTGATCCGTTTCCACAAATCGACCGTTCCACAGACGGCAATCGTTTGACGTGGAAATTGTTTTTGGCGTACCGAGTGGTCTTGTCTGGGACAGAATGTCTACACTTGACGCCCCATATCACAAAAAAAAGAATAATGGGTGCGATCACCTGGCTTAAATGGCTTCAATTCGGCCAAGTGCGTCAACTGTATCCTGACTGATTTGGCCAGACAAACTCGTTAATTATCGTAGAAGGTTCCTCCATGTGGCGTTGGGCCATCGCCGCCTTGCTGGTGGTTTCCGTCCTGAGCGCGATCGTGCTGCTGATGCGGCACCGTCGCCATCGCCGCCTCACCCTTTCCGCCCTGGCCACCGAACGCTTGTCAAAAGTTGCTCAGTTCCCCATCACAATCAGTTCGGTCGCCTGTCGCAGCAATATCGCCACCGAATTCGCTCGCGAATACATCGTGCGCATCGATCGGTTTCTCAACCCGGAATGCCTGCGACTGCTACGGGAAGAAGCCGAAAGCAACGTCGAACGGATGACTCCCAGTTTCATCCCGACACACAAGAAAGGGCGAACCCTTTCCTATGAAATGATCCACCACTACGCACCAGGATGTCTGAGCTTCTATCATTCCCCACAGGTCCAGGAATGGATCTCGCAGATCGTCGGACTTCCAGTGGTTCCAACGCCCGATGGTGATCAAAGCTCCCTGTCGATCCTTTGTTATCGGGAAAAGGGTGACCACATCAATTGGCACTACGATCACAATTTCTACCGCGGTCGCCATTTCACCGTTCTATTGTCACTCGCTAATGAAACCCAGGCGGGGGGGCTGTCGCAAAGTAACTTAATGCGCAAGCGGCCTTCCGGTGAGGAAGAAATTTTCGACACTTCGGCCAATTCTCTGGTCGTGTTTGAAGGTGCACGGGTGCTGCATCGAGCCAGCCCCACTGCTGAAGGGGACTTGAGGATCATGCTGAGTATGACGTACTGTGCCGATCCCCGTACCAACTGGCTGAAAGAATTTGCCCGGCGAATCAAAGATACGGCGTTTTACGGAGTCAGAGCACTCTGGGATTGAGTAGAATTCTGGCACCATGGCTACGTCACGATTCTCCCGCTGGGATGGAACTCAACAGTTTACGCCACAGTCGGCGGACAAGCTGTTCGATGAACTTTCACAATACCTGACGGAATACGGCGAAGAAGTTCTGGACTCCCTGAAGGGCTGGGAAGAGACGAATCCCGAGATTCTCGATCTGCTGATGAAGCAGGGATACGTGGAACGCGACGAATCCGGTCAGTATCGCGTCACACCCAAGGGAATGAGGCGAGTTGAAAACAAGGCCTTGGAAGAACTGTTCGACATTCGTCGCAAGGACCATTTCGGCAAGCATGAGACGCAAATGCGTGGCGCCGGTCAGACGATGCTCGATGAAACGAAGCCGTATGAATACGGTGACCCGGTTTCCAATCTGAATCTGCACGAGACTCTGCGGAACGCCATTCAGCGGCAAAACGGTCGGCCACCGATTCGGATCTCGGAAGATGACTTGGTCATTCATGAAACCGAATATCAGACCAGTTGTGCCACGGTTGTGTTGCTCGACATGTCGGGAAGTATGAGTCGATTCGGAAAATTCGGAGCCGCGAAAAAGGTTGCGATGGCTCTGCAATCACTGGTTCGCGGCAAGTATCAGGGTGACTTTCTGCAAACGATCGGATTCTATTCATTTGCCTCAACGCTGACGGAGCGTGAACTGCTGTACTCCGCGCCGAAGGAAGTCAGCATTTACGATTCGCGGGTCAGATTGCGGATCAGCCTGGATCAACCCCCTGCATTCGTCCCGCAACATTTCACCAACATCCACGTCGGATTGCAGATGGCCAGACGCGTGCTCAAGCGACAGGCCGCTCAAAACCGCCAGATCATCATCATTACGGATGGGGAGCCGACGGCCCACGTCGAAGGCCGTGACGTGATGCTGATCTATCCACCCTGTGAGCAAACCGCCCAGGTGACGTTGGCCGAAGCTCGCCGCTGTGCCGCCGAAGGAATTCACGTTTCCAGCTTCGCGTTGATCGAGGACTATTTCTATCTGGAACTCGTCAACTTCGTGCAGCGGCTGGCGCAAGTCACCAACGGCGTTGCGGCTTACTGTAACGCAACCGATCTGGGAAACATGGTCATCGACAGCTTCGTCGGAGGCCGTCGAAAGCGCCGATCGACCTAGCGATCTGGACTGAACATGCGGGTCGAAACTGTACAAGATGAAATGGTGGATTTGCGGACGGCTGCATTTGTGCCGTACGTCGTACCCACTTTTGAAATCAGTTCCCCTAGACGACGCAGGTGTGAGGATCGTGAAGGCGACAACACATGGCAACGGTTAATAACCGAAATGACGCACGGATCAACGTCCGACTCTCCAGCGAACTAAAGCAGACGATTGAAGAGGCGGCTTCCGCTCTGGGCCAGACGGTTAGTCAATTTGCCGTTTCGACGGTCGTACGGGAAGCCCGACAGGTTCTTCACGACGCGCAAATCACGCGGTTGTCGAATCGGGAACGAGACAAATTCCTGAAGGCATTGGACTCAATCGACGCCAAGCCGAATGCGGCACTGAAAGCCGCCGCTCGCCGTTACGGAAAACTCCGTGGCTGATTCATCTTCCGCCCGGGCAATTGAACCGTTTGACCGGTTGCGTCACGACCAGCTGAAGCTTCGCATTCTTCCCGTCCCGTAAGCAGCACGTTCTCGAGTCATGCTTCATGGCCGAGTTCGTTTGGCCGATCGCATCGCTCGAAGTGATACAACCGCCCCTTGATTTGTTTGCACCGTGTGTCAGATGGATGGACCGTCAATGGAGAGTTGTGAGGCTTCTTGGGTTTGGCGGGTTTCTTCGGTTTCGTCACCTCGCCCGATTGCTTAGAATCACTTTCACGATTTGTCCGTTTGGCTGACATGCGATTTTCCAGCAGTTTTCGACTTTAGGCTGACTCAACCCGTTGTGTACTCACAACTGGTTTCCAAATTCAGCTCAAGAATCCGCAGGAATGCAAGAAAAGCCTTACCTTACAATACTTTGCGCCCGTAGCTCAGCTGGATAGAGCAACGGATTTCTAATCCGTCGGTCCCAGGTTCGAATCCTGGCGGGCGTATTCCTTTTCTTTTTCGAACTCAGAGCGGCACCGCCGTTAGCTCTCAAGGCGGAAATCACAGTGGTCAGAGGTCGCTGTCTGGATGTCGACGGATACGACATTGTGTCTACGCTTTCTCCCGTGTGATCCCTATGAAAGACCACTCCAACTGGAAACATTGGGCGTTGCTGTCTCTAAAGTAACGAATGTGTCCTGAATCCCGTCGCTGGAACCAGTATCACCAACAGTCGCTTCCGTCGATTTGCATGGTACTGTGCGAGCGTCCCTGGGATCCCAGGTCTCCGCTGATCGGCACCGGCTTAACATTTTGCCAAGTTCTTCGGCGCTGGCCGGGCGGTGATCACGGGATTTCAGCAAGCACTGTAGAACGACGTCTTCCAGGTCCTTGTCAATTTGAACGCTGAGATGTTCGGATGGACGTCGCGGTACGTCGCGTTGATGGCTTCGCACAAGCTTTTGAATCGTCGTCTCGGGAAAGACCGGTTTTCCCGTCAGCATGAAGTAACCGACTGCGCCAAGCGAATAAAGGTCGCTACGACCATCGATTGGTTCCGACAAACGAGTTGACTCGGGAGACATGTAGAGTGGTGTTCCCCCTGCCGCGACGGAATGAACGGTCGCGTCGATCGCCAGGCCAAAGTCCAGCACTTTAATCGTGTCAGGAATGCCGCCTCGCGTACATACCATCAAGTTGTCGGGCTTGATATCCCGGTGGACCAGACCCAGCGAGTGCGCTTCGGCCAATGAATTGCACACTTGCCGCAAGAAGTGGATGACACGTCCCGCGGGGAGCGGCCCGCAGCGCTGCACTATTTCCTGGACAGTGTGCCCGTCAATGTACTCCATAACGTAATAGAACAAGCCTTCCTGCGTGACGCCGAAATCGAAAACGGTCACGGTATTAGGGCTGGTGAGCTGCGAGGTCAGCCGTACTTCCCTTTGAAAGAGGGCGTGCATCTGTGCACTCAGATCTGTAGAACGAAGCACTTTGACTGCGACTGGGCGCGCGAGCATGCAGTGTTGAGCGAGGTAAATCGTTCCCATCGCGCCCTGTGCGATCTGTTTCTCAAGAGTGTAGTTCCCAAGTTGTCGGTACAAATGAACTCTGTCGTGTCGTCCCCGTGTCAGTCGTTCCTCGACCATTTTCTCGAGCCGCTCGCTCAAACGGAAGTTCGCTTGTTCGTCGATATCAGCAGCAATCGACAGGAAGCGGAATTGGTGGAGTTCATCCTGAAGCCGGATCAGGTTTTCGAGTCCGTTTGGGGACTGCGACAGGCTATCGGGAAGAGAGGCTGCAGCGATAGAGGCGCAGACGGATGACTCCCGAAGCGATGCATCGGAAAGGACGCGTTCAAAATCGTGATGCATCAGGACGCAGGCTGTCAATTCGTCTGGAAATCCCCAGTCTAGCATCAATCCTGCCGCAATCGAAGCGTGGTTCCACCCAAGCCGGTCCTGCTCTTCTTCAACGAGGCTTCGTGGCTGTTGCAATGCTTCGACGTAATCCGAATAGAACGCCTGAGCCAGAATTGGCAGCATGCAATCCTGCAGCATCCCCGCAAGATAAGCGATCTCGCAATCCACTCCAAGCGCCTGAGCTGTCCGCCGGGCAAACGCAGCTCGAATTTGGTTCTCCGCGTGAAACCGAGTGTGATTCACCAGTGGGGAGGAAGCGTTCGCCGTTGCGGACTGCAAAGCAGATGCCAGTACCAAAGTCTTGGTCCGCCGTATCCCAAGCAAGGTGATCGCGCGTGCGACAGACTCGACCGTTTGTCGCAAGCCCACCGCCGTAGAATTCACTTCTCGGAGCAGCGACAACGTCAATGCGGAGTCCGCCTCGATGGGAGCCGCCATCTGTTTCGGAGCGGCATTCGGATCATTGGAAATTGCGAGGAACTCAACTATCGATTGTGGCAGACAGGGAAATTGGACGTTCCGGAGCAAGTCCTGCTTGGGCCGACTCTGCATCGCCTGATCGATGATTTCGCGCCACTGCGACGCCTTCGACAAGAGTTGTATCTTGACCATTTTCATCATCTTTGAAATGAGAACAGACTGCGTGTGCTACTGGTTACCGCAGGGTTGCGGCGATTAAGAGCTGTCAAACAGTGAAAGGCTTTCAGCGCAGAAAACCGAGATTCAATCCGCAGACACCGGAACCATATCGATCAGAGCGAAGTGATGGCCAAGCGATTGGCGGCCGTCACCCACCGCTTCGGTGCCTCTCCGGTCCAGCCATTGGCTGCATTTCTCCAACAAGACAGCTTTATCAATGGGCTTGCTCGCGTAATCATTGCATCCAGCTTCCATGCACTTCTGCAGATCGTCGAGCATCGCATGCGCGGTAAGAGCGACGATGGGAATGTCGCATCCTCGTTTCCGCAAGGTGCGCGCGAGTGCGTATCCATCCATCTCTGGCATTTGAATGTCTGTTAACAGCAGGTCATACGGGTTTCCATTCGCGCGTGCCTTTTCGATCATCAGAAGTGCGACCCCACCATGTTCCGCCACGTCCACTTCGGCCCCGGCTTTGGTGAGGTGGAACGAAATGAGCCGCTGATTTGCGGGTACGTCCTCGGCCAGCAGAATGCGTCCGCTCAGGCGCACCGTCGTTCTTGAGGGGACTTGAGACGGCGAATCCGTGAACGCAGACAACTGACTCGTGCAGCCCGCGCCGGCAATAAGTCCCATGGGAATCATTGCAGTGAAAAGACTTCCCTTACCCGGTTCGCTGGCCGTCAATTCTACGTGCCCCCCCATCAACTGAGCCAACCGCTGGCAGATGACCAGACCGAGGCCGGTACCGCCGTGCCTGCGGGTCACGGTCGCATCGGCCTGCTTGAAGGCGGAGAAGATCTGCCGCACCTGTTCAGCCGTGATGCCCATTCCGGTGTCTTCGACCGCCACTCGAAGCACGCATTCCGCATCTTCGGACTCGACGCTCAATCGCAGAGTGACGCTTCCTGCCGCAGTGAACTTAATGGCATTGCTGAGCAGGTTCATCAGAATCTGACGTAGTCGCGTGGGATCGGTGACCGCCCGTGTTGGGATGGGGGTGTCAAACTTCACTTCGAATTTCAGCTGCTTTTCGGCCGCGCGGGGACGCATCAACGACTCGATGCTCCTTAACAGATTCGCGATGTCGGTCTCGATGTGTTCGACGAGCAGTTGGCCGGCGCCGATCTTTGAAAGATCCAGAACGTCGTTAACGATGGTCAGCAGGTGACTGCCGGCGCTGCGGATCGTCTCCAGAACCTCCTTCCGCCGTTCCGGATCGCTGGCCATATTGTCGTCTTCCAGAAGTTCCACATAGCCCAGGATTGCCGTCAGGGGTGTGCGGATCTCGTGGCTCATATTGGACAGGAATTCCGTCTTGCCTTGATTGG
>Ga0194055_10001084_pt1 | contig 22120 bp, 14 predicted proteins | sample SepL449m_MetaG_FD_155482 | JGI IMG/M metagenome (GOLD analysis project Ga0194055, IMG submission 155482) | Anoxic zone freshwater microbial communities from boreal shield lake in IISD Experimental Lakes Area, Ontario, Canada - Sep2016-L442-9m | ecosystem: Environmental > Aquatic > Freshwater >...
AGACACATCTTTCCAAGCCATGACTGACCTCCTTCCAGAGGCCAGACAGCATGACCGAAATGTGTTACCCATGTCCCCGAACACCTGTTACCCATGTCCCCAGTCTATACAGCTTCAAGCTGGGTGCGCAGCAAAAGAAACCTCAAGCCAAGCGTCGATGCACGAGTCCCGCTAAACATTGTAAAACGCCGGCCTAAAGTTTCTTGGGCCTCCGGCCCCCGGCTTGAAGCAAGCCGGGCCACCCAGACATTTCAAAATAACGACACAGGGCTCACGGTGAAAATCTCACTGTGAGCCCTGTGTCGTTATGTTTCAGATATTCAGACGGCGAATATCGACGCCTGCCTTCACGCGAGGCATATCACCGCGAGTTACTCCTCGTCGTCAAGCTTCGCTGATCGTTTACGAACGGCCTTTTTTAACGGGCCTTTATCCGAGGGGTCGGCCTTCGTCGCAAAGATCCTGCGGATCGATTCCAGCAGCACTTCCATTGGAAATGGCTTTCTCAGGTAGTCGGCAACGCCCAACATTTCTGCATAGGCCTTGTGTCGTCCCCCTTCATTTGCGGTGATCATGATCACGGGGGGTGGCGTATCCAGAGTCTTCAAGTATTCGAGCACAGGAAACCCACCGAGGCGCGGCATCATCATGTCGGTAATGACGAGATCCGGTTTCAGGGAACTGATCTGCCGCTGCCCCTCGGCCCCGTTAGGGGCCAGGAACACTCGGTAACCATTGCTCTGCAGGACCCCATGCAGCATCGACGCGATCTCGCGATCATCGTCGATAATCAAAATCGTCTTCTCTGGGGCCGCGTTCGGTTCGTTCGAGGACATGTGGACCTCCGAAGAATTACTTCTTCGCCTTTTTCAATGTGCCAAGATATTCAACAACGTCTGCCATCTCTTCGGGTGACAAAAGTTTCGCCAGATCAGCAGGCATCAATGAAATCTTGTTCTTGATACGTTCTTCGATCTCTTTCTTCTCGAAAGATCGAACCAGGGCATCCGCACCGCGTACAGTGACTTTGCTGTCGTCTTCACTGATGATGATACCACTCACGGTGGTTCCATTCGACAGGCCAAGCGTCCAGGCTTCATAGTTATGGCTGATTCCCGCACTTGGGAAAACAATCGATTCGAACATCGCCTGACGGGCGAGCTTACCACCGATTTCAGACAGATTCGGCCCGACTTCTTTTCCTTCTCCATTCACAACGTGGCAGGTGTTGCACTTGCCGACCGTTGCAAACAATTTCTGCCCCTGACCCACATTCCCCTTCAGTTTCACCAATTCGCTGAGTGGCGGAAGTGGTTTGTCATTCTTACCGGGAGGAGCCGGGAAGAGGGCCAGGACTCGTGCTCGCTGAGCATCGTCCAAAGGTCCCGACTGCAGCGCTGCCGACAAGGCCGGTGCAAACGTTTCGTCGAACTCTTTTGATTCTGCCAACTTCAAAACTTCGGATGCCCCCACTTTTGTCAGCGTGGCTCCCTTGATCGCCTGACGGCGCAGATCGCCTGCTGCCTTGGCATCCTTGACGATTGGCAGCAGCAATCCCGTTACCTGTGCGTCACCCGAATTACTCAGTGCCGTTGCCATTCCGAGTGCAACCCGGCCCTGGTCCTTCGTCGACTTGAGTTGTTCTCCCAGGACTGCAACCTGACCTTTGGCCAAAAGAACACGGACAGCATCCAGTCCCGCTTGATCATCCGGACGCTTTGCAGCCAGTTCCGCGAGTTCAGCGTACCGTGTGGCCACGCTGAATTTATCCACGAGAACGATGTATTGAGGATCTCCCTTTAGCCCATCGAGAACTCGGTTGAGCGCCGCCAGTTGCTGAGGATTCTTCGTGACATCAAATCCCTTTAGACGACCGATGGCTTCGGTGTTGACGAACCTGGTTTTGGCCTCGTCTCCGAAACTTCCGAATGCCAGATTGATCAGTGCATCATCCTTCTCGGCCCCAACGAGGAAATCGAACGCTCGCAGGTAACGAGGTACGTCCGCTGCCGACACGGAATTCGAAGAGATGATCCCGACCAGCAATCCTGGACTTTGCTTGGCTCGTGAACGCCAGGCAACATCACGTTTGGCAGCATTGGCCCACGGATCACCGACCTTGGCATTGTTTGCTTCCAACCAGGCTGCGATGCAGGCATCCCAATTGTTGTAGGCACCAATCCCGAGTGCTTCCAGGTACCAGCGATCCTGACCGTCATGCTGGCTGGCGAGCGTCGCCCAGAAATCAGCATGCTTGGCAGACGTATATTGATTGAGAGCAATAGCACAATCACGACGAACTTCGATGGCTGGGTCCTTGACCAACGCAGCCAGAACCGACGTCAGATCGAGCTTTCCACGCAGTTCGCGAGCCAATCGCAATCCGGCGATCCGGATATCTGGATTGGTGTCGCTGATCGCCTTCGCAACGGCCAGCGGCCCCTTTCCTTCGATCTTGCCGAGCAACCAGAAGGCGCGGGCGCGAACTCGAGGATTTGGATCACTTTCGAAGACCTTCGACAAGGCGGGTTCTGCCTTGTCACCCTGCTCATGCAAGGCCGTCCAGCCGAGGTATCGAGTCACTTCGTTCGGACTCTTCAGGGCAGCAATTGCCCCTTCGATGGTGCTGACATCGACCTTGGCAAACTTGTAGGGTGTTTTTGGCGGTGCTACGCGGAACAAACGACCTCGATCGGCATCCCCCATGCGGTGCCCACCGACGCCGGGATCGTACCAGTCGGCGACGATCAGCGATCCGTCCGGAGCAACACAAACATCGGACGGTCGGAACCAGTTGTCGCGAGCCCCCAGTAGGACATTGACGATCTCTGCGGAATAACCAGCTCCTGCTTTCTTCGCAGGATAAGCACGTACGACGTTTGGCCCCGCGTCACAGTGGATGACCTGGTTGTGGAAGACCTTGGGCAACAGATCTCCTTCGTACACGCAGATCCCGGTCGGAGATCCGGCCCCCGTCTGCAGCAGGTTTGGAACGACACCCGGATCGTTCAGATGCCAGTGTCGCAACGGGATTTCTGTCTCAATGTTCGTACGAGGAGACGTCCAGCCAGCCCCTGTGAATTCGTCCTTATAGCCGTAATTCCCGAATTCCATCACATAGTTGATTCGGACACCTTTGTTACCGTCATCATCGTTATCCGATTGCCACAAGGTGCCAAAGCTGTCGACAGCAATTTCCCAATTGTTACGGAAGTCCCAGCCGAGTGTTTCGAATTCGCTGCCATCCATATTGCAGCGGAAGACCATTCCTTCCTGATAGGGCTTACGATGATCGTGCACTTCGCGCCCCGACAGATCGACGATTTGCTTGCCATCTTTGTCCTTGATCCGGCGTCCGCTGTTACCAAAATTGAAATACAGCTTACCGTCTGGGCCGAAGTGGAAGGCGTGAATCCCGTGGTCGTGCTGAGTTCCTTCGATCCCCGTAAACAACACATCTTTCCGGTCTGATTTCAGGTCGCCATTATCATCGTGAAGGAAGAAGACACTGTCGCCGCACGAGACGATGATCTTCGTCCCTTTGCCCGACGGAGTTGGTAGAACGCAAATCCCGTGTGCCGAATCAACGTCATGCCCCTGATGAAAGACCGACTGCTTATCCGCAACGCCGTCACCATTGGTATCTTCAAGGATCAGAATCCGATCCCCTTCCTTGCGTTCTCCGTTGCGATGTCGGTAGTTCACGACTTCGCAAACCCAAATGCGTCCCAGGTGATCGATGTCGATGCTGGTGGGATTGAGCATCGCGGGATTGGATGCTTCGCTGGCGAATAGTGTTGCTTCGAGGCCTTCCGCGACATCCAGTCCCGACACAGCATCTTTCGGATCCCGGCTCCCCGCGCCACCGGGGGCAGGTGCTGCCGATGCCAGTTGGACGGGTGGTTTTTGTGTGTAAACGAGGAACTGAACCGAACTGCTGTTTGTCGCCTGATCCGAGCCACCGTTGTCGATTCCCCCTCGCGCCTTGAAGCGAGTTGTTCCGGATGGGAGATCAAACGCGATCACCGAGTTTGCATGGGTCCCGATTCCATACTCCACGGGTTTCCCGGCAATCTTCAGCGGGTCACCGCCAGCATTCTTGTTCAAGCCGACATTGCCCCATTCGGCAGCGGCCGATTTCCATTTCAACTCGGTCAGTTTCTTTTCACCCGACGCCGAAACCAATCGAGGCTCCGCCCAATCGGCCCAGTCGCATCCAAAGCCGTCTCCGCCATCGCGAACGACAAGGAACATTTCCTTCGCGCCCGTCACATCAACATCAATGTCGACAGACATTCCCGGAGTCGACTTATTGATAACTTTCGACTGAAACTTTGGTTCCTGAGCGATCGCCCCGGCTCCCAAAGCACACAGCGTTGCGAAAGAAACAACATGGCGGAAAATCATCGAAGAAGGCTCCCTACGGGTTGGAAATGGCTCAAGTGATCTTTTACGCAAAATTGGAGTTCAAGGCGTAACTCCAAAAGAAGTGTCTGGCCTGAGGGTGAAAATTCCTCGGAAGCGGATACCTGTTGACGGCGAGTCGCACGGCAACTCGCCCGCCTCTGGTCAGCCGCTCAATGGACTGATGATGATCAACTACTTGTTGTATTCGTCGATAATCGCCTGCCAGCGAGCTTCGTTGAAGTCGGCTGGAATCGGTTCGTCGTGGTTCTGCAGCAAGTCCTTGACTGTGACAGCACCTGGGGAAACTCCGTCGGCGGGAACATCGACACCGGCGGTCCAGACGATCGCGTTCAGAATCAACTTACGGAACTGGTTGCTTCCCCAGTTCACGTGGTTGTGTCCACCGGTGCAGCCAAACCCTCGCCCGCCGTCAGCACGCTGGGTCGCCCAGGCCATGTGCTGAACTTCTTTGTTCTTGATCGCTTCACGGACAGCGGGATTGCCGCTGTGAGGGCCGTCTCCGCGTGACAGCGTGCTGTCAGGAGGAAGGTCGGTCAGAATAGGCACAACGCCGTTCATCTTGTCGCGAAATCGCATGTGATAGTACCATTCGTCGTTCGTCGAGAACGGCTTCACACCACGAGTCACCTGGTGTTCTGGAAACTTGCTGTACTTGGCAACCCAGTGAGGATTGACCGACCAGTTAGGTTCGAAATAGCCACCGGTCCAATCGAGAAATTTCTCACCCGAAGGACCTTTGGGGACTTCGACTCCGTAGTGAATACAGACGATTCCGGTTCCCTTGGTGGTCAGGGCGTTGAGCTGATCAAGGTGGGAGTTAAAGGGATGTCCGCCACCGCCGTCTGAGTAAATGATGACGGTGTTTGCGGAAGCGAGCTTTTCATCGCTGGGCCAGCCAGCCTTTTGCAGTGAATGAACTTCAGCATCCACCAGACCGCTTTCGTTCAGAATGCGAGCGAGCAGGCTGCAGCCTGACAGGTGGTCGTGAGCCCCAAAGCCGTGGCTGGGATTTCCCGCCAGCAGCAGAGCTTTCTTCTTACCTGATGCAGCAGCCCCTGAAGCAGCCGCTTCTGGCTTGAGTGTCTTCAGCTTGATGTTGCGGAACTGGACCTTCATCGCAGGGCCGGCATGCAATTGCAGGGCAAGCACACCCTTGGCACGGCGTTCTTTCTTGTCTTCATCATTGCAGATCGATGTCACGACACCGTTGATGCGATGCGTGAAAGTGAAACCTTTGGCTGTGATGTGGTACTCGTTCCAGTCTTCCTTCTTAATCTTGGTCTGGATTTCTTTGGTGTCGCCGACCTGCTTCACGACGGTTGGCTTATGATCGTCGCCGATCACCGTTTCCTGACCACGATTGGCGAGAATTCCACGGAAGCGTTCGCCGTAGTTAATCCCGGAATAGGTGTCGCCCGCTTCAAAGTCAGCCTGATATCCGCCGATGACCCACTTTTCGTTAGGAACTTCGAAGCTGCGGTATTGAATCCCCGAGTTTCCGCCAACGATCTTGTATTCCAGCTTCAATTCAAAGTCGGCCGTTTCACCGCCACGCCAGATGATAAACGTATTCCCTTTGGTCACTTTTTCAGCGGTCGTCTGCCCGGTAATCGTCCCATCTTCGACTCGCCAGAACTCAGGATTTCCATCCCATTTTTCCAAAGTCTTACCATCAAAAATGGTTTCCCAGCCATCCTGAGCCTGAGCCGTCAGTCCCATCGCCCCGAGAATGGCCAGAGCCATCCAGGCCACCATCATCCTGCACCGCATGTTCTTCTCCTGTTGGAAATCGTAGGTGATTATCGAATCACTCAGCGCGGCTGAGCCGTACAGAACGGTCCAGACCGATTCGTCCAGCCTGGTTTCGGATCCGGACCGAACCGCGCGAGGGGACATTGGAACATATTGGCGACTCCCTTCGCAACCGCGGGGACACTGTTGAACGCGTAATCACTGATTTCCGCCCGTGAACGGCTGGATGCGAATTTGTCGAAGCCGAATTCATCGACGAGTGCCAGACACGTGATTGATCTTCGCGGCTGCTCAGACGATTTGTTTCGAGTTCCAGCCCGTTCGGCAAAGGGCTGCGGCATTATATAGTCGTGGTTCGCTCCGCGAACCAACGCTACTTTGGTAGACAAGACTTCTGATGACGAGGCAAAGATTTGAGTTGCCATGAGAAAATGCGGCGTTGGTTCGCGGAGCGAACCACGACTATCAGGACCACGTAACGGCGCGACCCAGCGAGTCAGTCGCGGTGTGCTTGCTGTTTCGAAGTCTCTCCCCGCCGTCTGTGGATTTCCGCAAACGTGTAGACATTTCGACTTGGCGCGGCTGTTTCCGCTCGGCAACATATCAACGGGATCGTATCTGACTTGTCTGACAGCTCGATCACCAAATCCATGTCGAATCCGTTTTGTCCAGTCTCATTCGAGTTCTTTGAAGAGAGGTGGAATCATGGCAATGCATCGACGACGGGCGTTCACGTTGATTGAGCTGCTGGTGGTGATTGCCATCATCGCAGTTCTGATCGCCCTGCTTCTTCCGGCCGTTCAGCAGGCGCGCGAGGCGGCTCGCAGAACTCAATGCAAAAACAATCTGAAACAGATTGGACTGGCACAGCACAATTACCACGACACATTCAACACGCTGCCTCCTGGAGCTATTCAAGCCTTCCCCCCTGGAAACGCACAAAATGAAGCAACGTGGGTTTCGATGATGCTGCCGGGAATCGATCAGTCAACTCTCTACAACCGGGCAAACTTCAGTTCATGTTTTGGCTGCACTGTGGCACCGGGGAACCCGTCTTACGAAATCGTTTCACCCACAATTTCAGCGATGGTCTGTCCTTCTGACGTTGATGTCGGACTGGCACTGGGAATCTATCGCCGAGGGAACTATGCAGCTAATACGGGGATCGGGCCACTTCGAAGCGTATCAGACCCGAAGGATCCAACGCGAATCTCGGGGCCATACACCATGAACAGCAGCACCAGAATGCGAGATTTTACGGACGGGACAACAAATACCATTCTGGTATCTGAGCTACTGAAAGTACCAGGCGACGATTTTCGAGGCGTGATGCATTATCCGGAAGGTGCCTTGTATCAACATGACCAGACACCCAATTCGAGTGTCCCGGACCAGTTTCGATCGGGGCTTTGTGTCTCAATTACACGTGCGCCCTGCACCGGAGTCTACACGGCGTGGAACAATCGCGCGATTGTCCTGGCGGCTCGCAGTCAACACGTTGGCGGTGTCCAATCGCTCTTGGCCGATGGCTCTGTTCGCTTCATCAGCAACAACATTCACCGCCCCACATGGCAAGCCCTGGCAACGCCCAATCTGTCAGAGGTGCTGGGCGAGTTTTGAGTCTGCGTGCCGCAGGATTGAGATACAGACGACATAACAAGAGGACAAGACATGATTTTGAAGAGTCCATCGCGCGCGACAAATTATCGATTCGTGACTTCGCGGTTCCTTTGCAGCCTGGGACTCGGGATCGTCATGATCTGCGGCTGCGGAGGAACGCGCGGTCCCGAGCGAGCCAGTTTATCAGGACAGGTCACGTTTGACGGAACACCGATAGAAAACGGTTCGATTGCCTTTATTCCCGATGGAAAGACCGTAGGTCCGACAGCAGGGGGTGTCATTGAAAAGGGACGCTATACGGTCGCACGCGAATCAGGCCCGGTCCTAGGGACGCATCTTGTGGAAATCAGGGCTCACAGGCCGGGAAAACAAATCGAAGTGGCCGGGGCCGGTGGTGCCTCGGGAGGTCCGTCAGGCGGCGGGAGTGTTCAAGAGACCGAAATGTATATCCCCGAACAGTATAACAAAAAGAGCACATTGACGGTGACGATCAAGTCCGGTAGTAATGTACATGACTTTGCCCTGAAATCAACGCCATGACGGTAAAGGTGAGTGCCTTTGGCACGCCCTTGTGCCGAGGAAACTGATAATGCGGGAGCTGGAATCCGTCGCAACCCGATCTGGACGCACCTCGCGGCGTGCCTTTCTGCAAGCTGGGTTTCTCGGGATTGGCAGCCTGACATTGGCCGAGATGTTGAAGTTGCAGGCGAAGGCTTCCTTCAAGTCGTCGCAAAGTGATAAGGCTGTGATTCTGCTCTGGTGCGGTGGCGGGCCAAGTCAGCTCGAAACGTATGACATGAAGCCCGACGCTCCCAGCGAAATTCGCGGACCGATGCATTCGATCAGGACGAACGTGCCCGGGATCGACGTTTCCGAACTGCTCCCCTGCCATGCGAAAGTCGCCGACAAATTCTCTCTGATTCGCTCCGTCAGCCACGGACATAGCGGTCACCCTGACGGAACCTTTCGTTTCACAAGTGGGTTTGGCAAGGACAAGAGTGGCGGATTACTCAGTACAGAATCCAAGCATCCTTGCATCACGGCGGTGGTCAATCGAGCGTTGGGTATCACTCGCAATGGCATGCCGGTCTCGCTGGACCTCAGCAGCGGCTATCGCTGGTACGGTTCACCCGGATACTGGGGAGAAATGTATCGCATCCCAGTGGCGTCACGTGGGTTGGAAAATTGGCGATTGCAGGTGAAGCAGGATCAACTGGAAGATCGTCGGTCGCTGCTGTCGCAGTTCGATCGATTCCGGTCGGATCTGGATCATGACGGCAATCTGAAGGCAATGGGCTACTTCCAGCAGCAGGCAACCGAGATTCTGCTTTCAAACAAGGCCCATGAGGCCTTCGACGTTTCCAAAGAGGATCCACGGTTGCGTGAGCGATATGGTGTTGAGTGGGGTGAGCAGTGTCTGATCGCTCGGCGCCTGGTGGAACGTGGCGTGAATATGGTGACGGTCCATGTTCCCGGTCGTGCCCCAGGGAGCCTTGGGAAGAATTATGATTGGGATGACCATGCGGTGAACTGGGACTTGATCGAAGCGATGCAAGATCGCCTGCCGTTCTATGACCGAACCGTCGCAACCCTGATTGATGACCTCCATCAGCGTGGCATGAACAAAAAAGTGCTGCTCCTGGTGACAGGTGAATTCGGCCGAACGCCGCGAGTCGACAACAACGCACCCGGGCGTTTTGGGCGCGATCATTATCCGGCCGCCATGTCGATGCTAATTTCGGGAGGAAACGGCCCGCTCGGCACCGTCATTGGCGCCACCAACAGTAAGGCAGAATATCCCGTTGATCGACCACTCGATCCTGACGACATTCGCGCCACGCTGATGCATCATCTGGGGATCGACTACACACAGGAACTGCCTGACAACGCTGGGCGTCCGGTTCGATTGTGCTACGGACGTCATTTGGCTGAATGGGCTTAGAAGTGTCACGCGAGGCTGGAGTGCCACCCAACGCGGGTAACGACATTTTGAACGGCGAAATTTGAGCCGCCGAACTCGTGAGAGTTCGGAGATGCGTTGAAAACCCTGGAATTCTTGAGGTGCGATAGTCGTGGTTCTCGGCAGATTACACCTCGAGGGACGGCAATCATGAGCCTCGGAGTACACTTCGCGCTTTCTGCTCGGGATGCGACTCGGCTCCTGAAGTACAACGATCCAGACGAGCTTGTCGAATTCATTACTGAAGATCTCGAAGAGCAGTACCTTGAAAACGACAAGTGGTCGTTCCAGTCCGACAAGGCATGGGATGCCATCCATCGTTCTCTGACGGATGGTCAGCTCAAATATGAATCCGGACCATTTCCGCTCGCCTACGCAATCCTCGGAGGGAAGCCGCTGGATGCTGGCGACGATTATACAGCATGCTTCGTTGGTGCAGACCAAGTGGTTGAGGTCAGCAATGCTCTCATGAACGTCACAAAAGAATGGATGCAGCAACGATACCATACACTGTCGCAAACGGAATATGGTCCCGTTAGCCAAGAAGACTTCGACTACACTTGGGACAACGTTGAAGGCTTACGAGACTTTTTCGCCAAGGCCGCCAAGGCTGGACGAGCAGTCCTGTTCACAACAGATGCGTAGAAGAACCAAGGCTGCCGAAGGGGCCAAGAAATGTCGACGAAGGCGGTGATCCGGAGCGACTGGCAAAGCGGGATTTGACATCAGAGCTATTTGGCAACCGCCCGGTTACAGTTCCCGGGGTTCGTGCTTCCGAGCTGAAAGGGACTCCGAACGAGGTCGCCAACTTGCCTCACCGTCGCTGGTGATTCAAAGTGTTGGGATATCAGGTCACAGCAGGCTTCGTACTTCTCCAGCAGCACGGCGACCGCTTGAGCCATGTCGATAATAGGCGAGCCTTGGCCCGCTTTTGGTGGAGGTCGCCGTCGGATACGATGTGGTGATGAGTGCTGTCACGAAAATTCTGTCGGCGATTGAACGCGGAGATGAAAACGCGGCGGATCAACTGCTGCCGTTGGTTTACCAGGAACTGCGCAAACTGGCCGCAGCGAAGCTCGCAAACGAGAAGCCGGGGCAGACGCTGCAACCGACGATGCTGGTGCATGAGGCTTATGTTCGGCTGGTGGACGTGGATCAGCCGCAGCAGTGGAATGGTCGCGGCCACTTTTTTGGGGCTGCGGCCGAGGCCATGCGCAGAATTCTCGTCGAAAATGCACGGCGTAAGCAGAGTCAGAAGTATGGCGGCGATCTCAGACGAGTTGAGCTGGATGTCGCCGACGTGGCCATCGAGAACCCCAGCGAGGATCTGCTGGCCCTCGACGAAGCCTTGACTCAGTTTGAGCAGGAGTGGCCGGATAAAGCCAAGCTGGTGAAGCTGAAGTATTTCGTCGGGCTGACGATTCCCGAGGCATCCGAAGTGATCGGCGTTTCGACCGCGACGGCCGAGCGGTACTGGAAATTCGCCCGAGCCTGGTTGCATTCGCAGCTCAAAAGCGAATGAAATCTGAAAAATGGTGATGGGATTCCTGCGCGGTTTTCGCACTGTTGTTTGACGAGAGCCATCACGGGAGCCAGATCGGAAGTCGCCGGGGTCATCCATGACTGACAAAAAGCCAAGACTCGATTCGTTGTTCGAAGCCGCAGTGGAGATGAAATCGGCTGCCGAACGAGCCGCATTCCTCGACCAATCCTGTGGCGACGACCTGGAATTGCGGAAACAGGTTGAGCTGCTGTTGCAGTCGGACGAGCAGGCGGGCAGTTTTTTGAATCAACCGCCGGGGGACTTCGCGGCGACGATTCTGACCGATGACTCTGGCGACAATTTGGCCGCGTTGGAGGCGGGGCTGGCTACGGCGTTCACTGGGGAACAAGCCGTCGTGGTGGGTGATTGGAATCACAGCGTTTTGAAAATGTTTGGTCAGACGGTCCCCCGCGTCGCGTTGCGAGATCCTGTTGCAGAGGGTGCCGATCCGATCGTGCGGCCAAAGTCGGCGGAGATGCCCGACCGCAACTCCGACAGCAGGTATCAATTGCAGGGTGAGATCGCTCGCGGAGGGATGGGGGCGATTCTCAAGGGACGTGATACCGATCTGGGGCGCGATCTGGCGATCAAGGTGCTGCTGGATGCGCATAAGAACAAGCCGGAAGTCGTTCAGCGGTTTATCGAGGAAGCGCAGATCGGCGGGCAGTTGCAGCATCCAGGGATCGCTCCGATTTACGAACTGGGACAGTTCGCTGACAAACGGCCGTTCTTCGCTATGAAGCTGGTCAAAGGGGAGACCCTCTCGAAGCTGCTGGCTGATCGGAAAGAGTTTGTCGCCGAGCGAGGCAAGTTCATCGGCATCTTCGAGCAGATTTGTCAAACGATGGCTTATGCCCACTCGCGCGGAGTCATTCATCGCGATCTGAAGCCCGCCAACATCATGGTGGGAGCGTTTGGCGAAGTACAGGTGATGGACTGGGGGCTGGCCAAGGTGCTGCCGACGGGTGGAACGGCTGATGAGAAGAAGGCTCGTGACAAGCAACAGGGCCAGAGCATCATCCAGACGCTGCGCAGCAAAGGAGGGAGTGATACGCCAGGGAAGATTGGCTCAATTGGATCCCAGACCCAGATGGGGAGTGTAATGGGGACTCCCGCGTATATGCCCCCGGAACAAGCGCTGGGTGAGATTGATCATCTGGATGAACGAGCCGACGTGTTCGGTCTGGGAGCGATCCTGTGTGAGATCTTGACCGGCAAGCCCCCCTATGTCGCCAACGACGGGACGCAGGTTTTCAGGATGGCCTCTCGCGGCAAGCTGGCAGACTGCTTTCAACGACTCGAGGCCTGCGGAGCCGATGCTGAATTGATCGCCCTGACGAAGCACTGCCTGGAACTGGAACCGCAGAATCGTCCGCGTGATGCGGGTGTACTGGTGGGCCGCGTCTCGGCGTACCTGGAATCGGTCGAGACCAAGCTGCGAGAAACCGAACGCGCGAAATTCGATGCTCAGGTTCGCGCCGAGGAACTCCATCGACGACAAAAGCTCGCTTTCTCCGCCGGTACAGCGATTGTGGCTTCACTCGTGATTGGTATTTCAGTCAGCGTCTGGCAAGCGGCGCGGGCAAGCCGCGAGGCGGAACGTGCGGAGGTGGCCGCAGAACTGGCCCAGTCGCAGGAACAACTTGCCCTCGACACAATCGATGAATTGCGAGCGACCGCCCCAGCCTTTGCCGAGCAGGCGAGGGCTCTCGCGGCGAAGGAACAATTCAGCGCGGCAATCGAAAAGCTGGACTACGCCGTGAAGCTTCGCCCCGACGCGGCAGAGTTTCTGCTGGCGAAAGGTGACCTGCTCCAATGTCAGCTCAAACTCGCCGAAGCCGCGACAATCTTCCGTGAAGCCCTGCGCGTGCAACCCGCGCTCGCCCGCGCCGAGGCTTCCGCGACACTCTGCGACGAACTGCTCGCGGCGAAACCGAACGATGACGGAACGCTCAATCGCGAAAATCTCGCGAAGCTTTACCTCGCCATGCAGCGGCAACAGCGCCCCGCCGCCGAGCTGATGCCTGTGGCGCGGCGGATGGGTGAGGAGAACAAACATCTCGTCGAATACTGGCTCGCGCGGCTCAAAGACCTCCCGGTGTCCGGCGAGAGGCCGCTCAAGGACCGCCTCACCGTTCGCGAAGACGGTCGACTCGCACTCGACCTCAGCAACACCAAGGTGCTCGACCTGTCACCACTCGCTGGTGCACCGCTCGCGGCGCTGAATCTTTCTCAATGTCCAGAACTGAGCGATCTTTCCCATTTGCGCGGGCTTGAGTTGATTGAATTGAATCTCAGCGAAACGAGCGTCGTTGATCTCACTCCGCTGCGTGAAATGCTGACTCTGGAGAGGCTGGATCTCTCCAACAGCCGGGTATCCGATCTCACCTCGCTCGGCACCCTGCGACTGAAATCGCTCGAATGCAAACGCTGTCCCATCAGTGATCTGAAGCCGATCCGGAAGATGGCTTTGGAAGTGATCGATCTACTCGGCACGCGCGTGGCCGACATCTCGCCCCTCATTGGAATGCCGATCAAGAGCATCGACCTCTCGCTGGCTCCAGTGCTGGACTTCTCCCCGCTGGCCCAGCTCCCGCTGGAAAAGTGCTACCTGCAGCGCAACCGCATCACCGACCTGGCAGTCCTGCGCGGCAAGCCGCTGAAAGAGCTCGTGATCTGGGGTTGCGAGGAAGCGCGCAACTATGCGGTGTTGTCGGAGATCAAGACCCTCGAGCTCCTCCTGATTCCTGCCAGCTATCGCGACCTGCCGGCGAAAGATTACGAAGCCATCGGCGCATTGCGAGATCTTCCCCAGCTGCGCCAACTCGGGGCGGAGATCATGAACCGCATGGGTTACGCGGCCACCGGCTCAAAGGACATCTTTTGGCAAGAGTGGGACCGTGAGCAGGCCTTCTTTGCAGCATTGCGGTCGAATGGCATCCTCTTCAAGTTTCGCAAGCAGCCTGGCGGGACGTATGTGCTCGATTTTGCAGACCAGCCGTTGCGCGACCTCTCGATCCTCCAAGGCATCCCCATTGATGAGATTGACCTCCACCGTTGTTCGTTCGTGGATCTGACGCCGCTGCGTCCACTGAAATTGAAAAAACTCAGCCTGAGTAGCAATACAGTCACCGATTTCACCCCCTTGCGTGGAATGCACATCGAACGCCTTTATTTGAACAACTGCCCCAAGCTCACAGACATCTCGTTTCTAACGGAGATGCCGCTGCGCGAACTCTATCTTGACGGCTGCCAGAACCTGACCAATGTCGCCGCACTGGCGGAAATGGCGACCTTGGAAAAGGTCACAGTGCCGGCCGACGTGCAGAACGTCGAAACGCTGCGCAAGCTGCCCAAACTCAAACGGTTGGGATATCGACTGTTCAACGGTGTTCCAGACACCACTGTCACTGAGTTCTGGGAGGCTTATGACTTGTTCAGCAAGCTACGCGAGGCGGGATTGAAGCCCCAGGGCGTGCAACGCCTGGAGAACGGACTGTGGGATCTGGATTTCACGGAAGCCGATGTCTCGAATCTTCACGTGCTCCGAGGAATGCCGATCGAGAGACTAAGCCTGTGGAAAACCAAGGTCACCGATCTCTCGGTATTGAAGGGGATGCCGCTCAAATACCTTGAGCTCAGCCATACGCCGATCACCGATCTGGATCCGCTCCGGGACATGCCGCTCAAGAATCTCAGGCTATTCCGCACCCAGGTCAGTGATCTGAGTCCACTCCAAGGCATGTCGCTCGAACGAGTGGATCTGAGCTACACCAACGTGACCGACATTTCCGTCTTGCGAGGCATGCCTTTGATTGAGGCGGGGTTCATGAGCTGCCCCGCGCTCACCGACGTCTCGCCCCTCGCGGATTGCAAGGAGCTTCAGACTGTCACCCTTCCGCCGAACGCGAAGAACTTCGAGTTCCTTCGCGCCTTCACGAAACTCCGTCGCCTCAGCTTCGCGGAGGACAAGACCCCCGCTGAGTTCTGGAAGGAATACGACACCCAAACCTGGCTGCGAACGCTACGCGAATCCGGCATCGTGATCAAAAGTATTCAACGACTGCCCGACGACACCTGGCAATTGGACCTCAGCAACGCCGCCATCAACGACCTCATGATCCTGAAGGGCGCGCCGATCAGCGATCTCAACATCGGGGCCACGGCCGTTACGGATCTCACCCCCCTCCGCGGTATGGCGCTGAAGAAACTTTCGCTCGCCAACCTCAAGATCGCCGACTTGAGCCCGCTCCATGGGATGCAGCTCGAATCGTTGCAAATTATCGGGACCAATGTGAAGGATCTCACGGTCCTGCGGGGGATGCCGCTCACTTCTGTGAGACTCCTCAAGTGCTATGATCTCACTGACCTCACGCCCCTCGCGGATTGCAGAGAACTTCAGAACATCCAGCTTCCTCCGAACGCGACCAACATTGAATTCCTTCGCCCCCTTCCCAAACTTAAACGCATCGGTTTCGGAGATGATCCGAAAAGCACGTGGCTCCCCGACAAGACTGCCACTGAGTTCTGGAAGGAATACGACGCGAAGAAGAAATAACCGGTCCCCGGCAACCTGCGACTGACACCACCGCTTCCCAAGCTGCCGAGTGATTCAAACTGTCCACCGTTCCCCTCAGCACTGGCGAACTGAGTGAGGAAAGTTCGTAGACGCGGCCCAAGATGTCCTTCGAGCGGTTCTTATTCTGATACGTGTTTCCTGGAAACAGCGGTGCGAAGCCCCAGCATCATCAAGACTCCCACCGCCATCATTCCTGATGCGAACCAATAGGGATAGGCGATTTCCATCCCCTGCAGAGACAGTCCCGCGAGCGGTCCCAGGATGCGAGCGAGTGACGACATGCTCTGGCCGATTCCCAAGAGTTCGCCCTGTTCGTCTGCACCCGAAGTCAGTGATAGCAAGGAAAGCAGCGATGGTGTTGCAGCGGAGTATCCGACGACGACAATTGGCAAGACGCCGATCAACAGCGGAATCGACGCCTGAAACGAGGCGACGCCGATCAGCAGCAGTCCCAACGTCATCAGAACGACACCCGCCAGGCCCATCCGAAATTCGCCCAACTTAGGAATTAAACGCCTGACCAACAGTCCCTGGCTCAGCGTCAGGATGAATCCGATGAACGCAAATACCAGGAAGTTCCCCTGATCGCTCATTCCACCACGCGACGAACCTGACACAAATGCAGCACCAAGCAGCGGACCGAACGTGAAGCCAATTCCAAATGCCGCACCAATCAAGGCCATCCCCTTGCCGCGTGACTTTTCGTCGGTACAGTCCGCGATATATGCCTGAGCCGTCGAAATCGTTGCACCGGAAATCCCGGCGCCGATGCGAGTCGCAAATAGCCAGACCAGAGGACTGAGCCCCAAAATCGGTCCGTTATTCCCCAACTGAGTCACCACGGCAAACAAGAAGTATGAGACCGTCGATCCGGCTAGCCCTACCAGCAGCACAGGTCGGCGTCCAATCCTGTCTGACAACCGGCCCCACAGCGGCGCGAAGAGAAACTGCATTGCGGAAAATGATGCCATCAGACAGCCGAGGATCGCTCCGCGTCGCCAGTCATGAGTCCCCTCTGCAACTGCTGTCCCACCGATGTGACGCGTCAGGAGAGACAAAGTGCTCTCAAACTGTGCGAAGGCGAATGTTGTCAGAAAAATCGTCGCCAGGATCAGGGCGTGCGACCCCCTCGTCATCGCTCGCAGTCCTGCAGCGACATTAAATAGGCCCGAGCGTGCTCGTGGAGTTTCCCCGCGTTTGAGTGATTCAGGCAGTCCCTTCAGCCCGTACAGGAACGCAAGTAGCGACAGCACAGCCGCGACGTATCCAGGCGCCGCACTGGGAGCGATCGACTGAGTTGCACTGGCGATTTGTGAGTCGACAAGGAAATGGTCACCGTAACGGGGAAGCAACGGCATGACGATGCCGAATCCGAGCAGATCAATGAACACCGTTACAAAAATGACGAGTAATGGCTTGCGGGACGAAGGGGCAGCGGTCGTTTCAGCGGTCACGAGGGCGGGCTTTCATTCTGGGCGTCAAATTCTGGTTTTGCGAGAACAATGATTTTAGACATGTCGGGCTGCGAAAAACACTGTATTGGTGAAATCTCGATGCACCCGGTTGCAGTCGGCAATCTGTGGCGATCTTACGGCTATGTGATTTGCCTGGAATGCACTGTGAAATTGTTCCCCCGAACTTCCCAATGTGCTGGCTGTTTCCGCAGTCTCTCTTTCAGCCAACCTCGCTAACCTATAGAATCCACTGTCCAGTCACGGGACCCGAAATTGGTCTTACTCGTGATTTTTGATTTGACTCACCTTCCGTTCGTGCCTGATTTCTCCATGTTTGATCAACGATTCATCCGAAATTTCTCGATTATTGCTCATATCGACCACGGCAAAAGCACGCTGGCGGACCAGTTGCTGCTGAAAAGTGGCGCGATCACCCAGCGCGAATTTCGCGAACAACTGCTGGACGACCTGGAGGTCGAACGCGAACGCGGAATTACCGTGAAAGCGCGAGCGGTGGCGATCAATTACACGATTGACGGCCAGCGGTACGAGCTGAATTTGATCGATACCCCTGGTCACGTCGACTTTCACTACGAAGTTTCGCGTAGTCTCGCTGCCTGCGAAGGGGCCTTGCTGCTGGTCGACGCATTCCAGGGTGTGCAGGCGCAAACCGTTGCCAATGCTTATGCTGCGATCAATTCGAACCTGGAAATTATTCCCGTTCTGAACAAGATCGATCTGCCAGTCACGCGTGTTGACGAAGTGCTGGAAGAGATCGAAACCGTTGTTGGTTTGGATACGGAGGGGTGTCTGCGAGTCAGCGGGAAAGCCGGGATCGGTATCGACACGGTTTTTGATGCCATCATCAAGCGGATTCCAGCTCCCAAGGGGAAGCTTACGGATCCGTTGCGGGCACTGGTCTTCGACAGCAAATATGACCACTACCGCGGCGTTGTGACTTATGTTCGAATCATGGAAGGTTCGATCCGCAAAGGACAAAAGATCTACTTCATGAAGGCGGGAACCGCCCACGAAGTTCTTGAACTTGGTCAATTCCGTCCGGATATGGTCCCCTGCGAGGATCTTGGGCCCGGGCAGGTCGGTTACATCGTCTCCGGCATCAAAGTCCTCGGAAATGTTCACGTCGGGGATACCGTAACCGATTTCCATAACCGGGCACCGGTGGCACTGGCCGGATATGAAATCCCGCAGCAGATGGTGTTCTGCGGGATGTACCCGATCGACGCCACCGACTTCGAAAAGCTGCGGGAAGAGCTGCAGAAAATGAGTCTGAATGACGCGAGCTTTTCGTTCGCGCCAGACACATCAGAAGCCTTGGGATTCGGCTTCCGCTGTGGTTTCCTCGGCATGCTGCACATGGAAATCATCCAGCAGCGGCTGGAGCAGGAAGCGGATGTCGATCTAATTCAGACGGCACCCAACGTGACCTATGAAATCCTGCAGCGTAACGGCGAAACCATTCACGTCGATAATCCGCAGCAGGTTCCAGACACCGGGAACATCGAAGAGTTTCGCGAGCCGATTGCCAAGGTGCAGTTCATTCTTCCAACGGACCGGATCGGTGCGATCATGCAGCTCTCCGCCGATCGGCGCGGGGTCTACAAGACGACAGAATACCTCGGTCCGAATCGCGCACAACTCGTGTATGAACTGCCGCTGGCAGAAATTGTCTTCGACATGTACGACAAGTTGAAGAGCATCACGGCTGGCTATGGAACGATGAACTACGAAGTTGTCGGCTACCGTGCCGCCGATCTGGTGAAGATGGATATCATGGTGAAGGGCGAAAAAGTCGACGCCCTGGCCTGTATTGTCCATCGTTCCCAGGCAGAGCGACGAGGTCGTCAGCTTTGCAAGAAGTTGAAAGAACAGATTTCCCGTCATCAGTTTGAAATCCCCATCCAGGCGGCTCTCAGTGCCCGTATCATCGCGCGTGAAACGATTTCCGCCGTGCGAAAAGACGTGACCGCCAAGTGCTACGGCGGCGATATCAGCCGTAAACGCAAACTGCTCGAAAAGCAGAAGGAAGGGAAGAAGCGGATGAAGCAGTTCGGCCAGGTCGAAATCCCGCAGAAGGCCTTCCTGGCAGTTCTCGATACGGGCGGCGAAGACTGAGTTCGTTGCTGGAAATTTCGAGTTCGCGTAGACATCATCCCGCACAGTGTTCGACTTTCAGCCCGTCGACGGTGGCCAGTACCAACGATCGGGCTGATTGCATTCCTGTCGAGGGAGGAACACTCATCTTCGCTGATTTCCACTGATCAGACGGAGAATGAAACGGCTTCAACTGCATACTCGGGTTCATTTCTTCTTATTCTGGATCAGCGTGAATCAGCGGAGATTAGTGTTCCACTTTCATCTCGTTGACGGTGGCAAGAGACTGGATGCGTTTATTTGACGACGTTGTGAAGGGATCAACCGGTGTCCGGCCAAGACGTTGAGCGAATCGAACTGACCCGGGCCATAAAATCGGACGCGCTGGCGGTGGGATTTGATCTGGCGGGGATCGCACCTGCGGTTTCGCCGTCTGGCTTTCACAAGTTCCAGGAATGGCTGCGAGCCGGCTTCGCGGGTGAAATGCAGTACCTGCCACGTCGTGAAGCCGCCTATGAGCATCCGCGCAACGTTTCGCAGAAAGTCGTCAGCATAATCATGCTGGCAATCAACTATCGGACGGATGAGCCTCAGCTGGTTGGCTCGAATCAGGGACGAGTCGCTCGCTACGCATGGGGAACCACCGACTACCACGATCTGTTGCGAGAAAAGTTGCATCTGCTAAGTGACCGCCTGCACACTCGATCACCAGGTTGTACAACTCGTGGAGTCGTCGATACTGCCCCGCTGCTGGAACGAGATTTCGCTCGGCTGGCGGGACTCGGGTGGTTTGGCAAGAACACGATGTTGATCAACAAGCGGGCTGGAAGCTGGTTGCTGCTGGCAGGTCTTTTGACGGATCTGGATCTGGAACCTGATGCGCCGCATGCGACATCACACTGTGGAACATGCACTCGCTGCCTGGACGTCTGCCCGACGGATGCATTTGTCTCGCCCTATGTCCTGGATGCTCGAAGATGTATCTCATACCTGACGATCGAGCTGAAAGGGGCAATTCCCGTCGATTTGCGTGCAGGGGTTGGCGAATGGATGTTCGGCTGCGACCTTTGTCAGGACGTCTGCCCCTGGAACGGCAAGGCGCCGAGAAGCACATGTGAAGTATTTCAGCCGCTTTCGGATCTCAATCCCGCTGAGCCGTTGAGGATTCTGAGGATGAATCAAGAAGAATTCCAGCAGCGATTCACAGGGACTCCGCTGGAACGACCGGGATTTGATGGCATCCGCAGAAATGCGATTGTCGTGATTGGCAACCGAGGCGATGAAATTGCGATTCCAGCACTGATCGAAGCCCTCAGAGACCCGTCGCCGATGATTCGAGGGACGGCAGCATGGGCTCTGGGGAAGTTTGATCAGGATTCCGCCAGACAAGCTCTGCAATCAGCGTGTACCAGCGAACGTGACGAAGAGGTGTTGATGGAGATCCGTGCAGCGATTCTGAGATAATCCCGACGCCTGATCATGGAAGCCGTTCAACAACGAAAACAGGCGTCGAAACCTGGGTTTCGACGCCTGTCATTCATCATTTCGAATCAGCAAACCAATTCGAATCAGCCACCTTGGCTGTTGTTTGGTGAACCACCGGCGATCATGTCGCAGGAGGTTGCGCAATCGCAATCATCGACGCCATCGGTGTTGACGGCACCGAAGGTGTAGGAGATTGGGCTTCCACCCTTTTTGCAACCACTGAAACCGGTGAATCCGAACGACTGGTTCAGAACGCCGATGGCATGAGCGGTGTCGAGGAGTTCTTCGTTAACAGCAACGACGACGCTGCTCAGGCCAACGATAACACCGAGAACGCAGATCGTCAGAACGAGAACGAGTTCGGCGGAGATGATCACACCAGCTTCGTCATTCAAGAAATTCTTCAGCATTTAAGAGACCCTTGTTGTCATGAGTGAACTGTTTGAACTGAAAATCGAGAGTCAACTGACGTCGGTGGAATCACCGCTATCAGTCCGACGATGACAGTCACAGATGCTCCGTGGTTGTCATTACCGTATCCAGAAAGAACTCGAATTCCGGCCGGAATCAGAGTCCGCCCCTCTGGGTGAGAGGTCCAACCATCCAGTTCGCGACGCTGGTCAGCAAGGTATCGTGGTCCTGACGGAGTAGTCAGGAGTATCATCGAGGTCAGGTCGATTTGTATCAGGTGCAACGAGGAGGTGTTGACGATTGTCAACGTCTCATTGAATGTCGCACGATTGATGCCACGCTGATTGCCGTTGCTGCAAGCACCTTGCGCCACCCCGGCAAATCCAGACTTTCAGGCACAATAAAGTCAGCACAACCGATACGCAGTACACATTCGAGGGCATCGCAAACCCTACAGGTGCTACGCGCGTGATGTTCGGAAATCTTAGAGAAGTCGATGTCGCGAGGCGTGGCACGTGCCGTCGCCGCAAACTTGATTCAGAAGGCGAACAACTTGGAAACCGGGTTGGCAAGTTTGTGAATCAGACTGTCGAGGGCAATCGGCGATGAACATGGTTTGAAGTGTTAGGAGTCCTTCGATCAATTGCAGTCGAACTGGAATTCGATGACTAATCCTCAAGTAAGCGAACCTGTTTAGCGGAGTTCGGAAAGAACGTGAAAAAAGACGAAATCCCTCGGTGATTTCCGGTGTTTGAAGGTTGTTGACAAGACCA
>Ga0194055_10001087_pt1 | contig 22094 bp, 10 predicted proteins | sample SepL449m_MetaG_FD_155482 | JGI IMG/M metagenome (GOLD analysis project Ga0194055, IMG submission 155482) | Anoxic zone freshwater microbial communities from boreal shield lake in IISD Experimental Lakes Area, Ontario, Canada - Sep2016-L442-9m | ecosystem: Environmental > Aquatic > Freshwater >...
CATCACCATTTAAAATATTTTTTAGAATACTTGGACTAAATCCAGATATAGTTGCAACACCTTTTTGATTATTGGAAATAGGAAAATCATATGTTGTATCTGATCTAAGATTCCAAAAAATAATATCAGGTCTTGTATATATTGTTTTTGAATACATATATTCTATACTTTCAAATACTGTTTCAATGTCACATTCACATTCAATTGCAGAATCAAATTGCATATCACTTAAAATATATAAACGTTTGGGCATTTGATCAGGACTTAAACCATATTGTATTGCTCTATTTAAAATTAATTCAAAAACTTTATATAAATCTGTTGTTCCACCCCATGGTACTTCTTTCATTGATTCGACTTTTTGTTGCAACATTGTGCATGTATCAGGAATAATATGCATTGTAGGATTTGTATCAAAAGAAATAACTATATTTCTAAATGGTTCAGCTGTTAGAGAAGAAATTAAAATTCCTAAAGCAATTGAAACTTCCATTGGCACACCATCCATGCTACCACTAACATCAGATAAAACAATTGAATTTTCAAAATTACCAAGTTTTGAAGTATTTTCAACAATTTGTTGCCATTGTAATTCAATAACTTCATCATATTCACCACCATTAATATAATGTTTAGCTATTTCATGAGGTTGTAATTGTCCAGCATTAATTTTAGATCTTCCTTCTTTAATAGCATTTAACCAATCAGCAAATTTTTCAGGAGTATGTTTTTGAAATGCTTTTTTTAATCTATTCATTGCACAACTTGGAACAATAGAAAAATCAATTTCTTCCCATTTATTAGAACACATATAATTTTCTACAATTTTTAAATAATATCTTAATGGAGTTAGATATTCTTTTCTAAATCTTTTATAAGGTTCTTTTTCATGTTCTTCGTATAATTGTTTAGTAATTAATTTGGTAATATAATTTTTTTTATTTAATTTTTTTTTTTCAGATGGAATCCATTTTGCTAATAATGAAATTGATTTTCCTTCATTCATATTAATAATATCTTCTTTTAATTGATTACATATTAAATTAATTATTTTATCTGTAGTATTATCATTCATTAACTTGATCCAATCTTTATAACGTCCAAAAGTTGGAATAATATCCATATTTTCTTCTATCCAATCTGGATGTTCATATGATAAATATCTCATAGCATCAATAAATGTTTTTTTTGTACCTTTACCACCTCTACAATCTCTACTTTGAAAAATAATTTTCATTGTATCTAAAGGTGATTCTTCCCATGATTTTTCAATCCATTCAATAAAATTTGGATTTTGATATACATCTTGGGTCATTTTAAAAAATAAATCAACACAGGCATTATTCGTTGTAGCTAACGAATAAGCGCCTTTTTCATTAAAAACCATATTAATTATCATTAATAATTATATTTTTAAATAGTTTATTTTAAAAATATATAAAATAAAATATTAATTATAATATAGTATAATGATAGAAAGCGATTCATTAGATCGTATTACTTTAGAAAATAATTTATTACAAAATGGTGGTGGTCTTGACGAAATTGTAAGAGAACTTCTAAAAATTATAATGTTTATATTTTTAAAAATAAAATTTAGTGATAAAATATTTTTACAAGTACCGCAAGCAACAAAACAATCAACACAAAAACTAGTACCACCATCACAAGCACGAGCACTACCAGCGCCACCGCCACCATCACAACAACCAGCACGATCACAGTCAGTTACAACATCAGCGATACTAGCATTACCAGTACCACTATCAACACCGCGACCACTACCACTACCACCAGCACCAAAACCACAACAACAACCACCAGCACTAAAACTACAACCAGCACCAAAATCACTACAATCAGCATCAACACCTTGGTACCAATTTTGGCCGTCGTGGGGTGGAGGTAATAATAAAAAAAAAATTAAAAAAAACATAACAAGATTATATAATTGTTATATATTATCATTAAATCAAAATGGAGGTACTATAATACATAATGAATTATCTTTAAAAATAAAAAAAAGATTAAATAAAAAAATTACAGAATTAAAAAATTTAGAAGGTGGAACTAGTGCGGACGATTTTTATAATGAATTATTAATAAAAACAGAACTAGTGATTAAAAAAGACAAAGAAGTAAAAGATAACTTAAAAATATCATTACGTCCTATATTATTACAAACACTAAGTATAGAAAAAGATAATATTTTTTTTGCACAATATATAAAAATTATTAATTCATTAAAATTTGATAATATTATAAATTTTAATGAATTAATAATTTGGAATATTATTAAAATATTAATTGAAGAAAAAAAAACAGAAATAAAAAATGAATATGATAAAACATTTGGACAACAAAAAGGAGGTAAATATAATAATTTAGAAGGAGGTGATATTACTATAAAAAATTTTCTAGAAAAAATTGGACTAATCTTATTAGGAATTATTTTATTACCAATATTAATAATATTTGTATTATTAGTAGTTTGTGGTTTATTGCCCAGTTACGAAAGTCACGAAAAGTATAGTAATTTTTGGAGTTGGATAAATACCCTACCTCACCTCAATCGTAAATAATAATTATAATATTGTATAATGATACTTATAATATTACTTTAGATAGCAATGATGTACAGTTAGCCTGTAGGCTAACTCTAGAGTCTTATTTGGAGACTGTACAGATAGCATCTTGGCTAACTCTAGAGTCTTCTTTTGAGACTGTACAAACTATAGAAAGTTTAAAAAAAAATTTATTACAAAAAACGGATGCAGTAATAATACAATTAAATTTTAGTAATATGATTATCAAATAAATTGTGTTAATATTTATCATAAAACTTTATATAATATAATTAAAATATTTTCAATTATATTATATAATTATATGTTAGAAAGTGATTCTTTGGATCAAATAAGTATAAATAGTTATGAAAATAATATAATGCAAAACGGAGGTAATGATAATAATAAATTAAAAAGATTATTTAATTGTTATATATTATCATTGAATCAAAATGGAGGTAAAGATAATAAATTGTCTTCTCAAATTAAAAAAAAATTGAATAAAAAATTAAAAAATTATTATATTGGTGAAGGTGGAGTAGATCCATTAACGACAGGAGCTCTTTTTGGATTTGGATTTTTTGTTACACATATAATTACATCAACTGTAAATGATATATTAAAACTAATTGCTAAAACAGATAAAATAGACAATAAATTTACTCAAGAAGATAAAAATAAAATGCTTAAGGAAGGAATTCCAGAAATACTTAAAAACAATTTTATAGATTTACCAAATGGTATAATACATTTACCAAAAAATATTATAAATTTATTTTATGAATCAGAACAAATACAACAATCTGATCAACGTGTAAATGAAATAATAGAAATAATTGAAAAAGATAAAAATAATATTGAAAAAAATCTTACACAGTATTTTTCTAATTATTTGTATCTTTTTCAAAATAAATTACCACAACAACAATCATCATCACAACCACCGATACCACCGCCAAGAACACAGCCAAGAACACCACCACGAGCACTAACACAAACACAAACACAACCAGTACGAGTACAATCATCACCAGAACCACCTCTGCGACAATATCAATTATTGCGAACATCAAGACCTCCACGATTATCACAATCAGAAATACAAGTACAATCACCACCGCAACCATATCAATATCATCAACCTCAATACGATTTATTACAATCACAGCAATTACAACGATCACATCAATCACAGCAATCAGAGAAACCATATCATCATCAACCACCATTTCGAGAATTATCGTCACATCAACAATTATCGTCACATCAACAATTATTATTACCACGACAATCATCACCACCATACAAATCATTACAATTATATCAATCACCATCACGACAATTCACATCATCACCACAAAATTTCACATCACCATCACCACAAAATTTCACATCATCATCACGACAATTCACATCACCATCACCACAAAATTTCACATCACCATCACGACAATTCACATCATCACCACAAAATTTCACATCATCACAATATGTACCGCCACAAAACTATCAACTACAACCATATGTACGACCACCACAAAACTATCAATATCAACAATACGGAACAGTAAGTGTATAAAGACTTAATCAATATCAATATTAATTCTTAATTTAATATATTTAATAAATAATATATATATTATTTATTATGATAATAATATTTGAAAGTTTATTTGTTGGATTATACTGTTTATTTTTATATATAATATTAGAAAATATAAATCTAAACCTAAATAAATATTGTTTCTTATTTATTTTTGGATTTTTTAAACATTATTTAAGTTATTACTTTGGAATACACGATTATTATTGTAATAATGGTTATGCTTGCAATAATTGTAATTGCAATAATTGCAATTGTAATTGTAATAACTCTAAAAAAATATCAGATACAAAATATCTTTTATTTGATTCTATTTTAGAAGGATTTTTATTTATTATTGTAGGTAATTATATATTAAATTGTTTTGCAAACAAGTATTTAGGATTTTTTATTATTGGAGTTTTTTTACATTTATTTGCTGAATTATTTTATATTCATAAATTTTTCTGTAAATATAGATGCATTGATATTTAATAATATTTATAATAAAAATATTATATTATTATATTATATCATGATTAATAATACTTTACAAAGATTTAAATCTGATATTAACACAAATAAATTTAAAAAAATAGTAAGATTGTATAATTGTTATATATTATTACAAAATCAAAATAGTAGTATGTATAATAATTTGTATTTTCTAATTAAACAAAAATTAAATAAAAATATTGCAGAATTAGAAGGAGGAGTTTTTATAGAATCTGCTTTAATTGTTACAATTATACATACAATAATTAATCATATCTATTATGAAATACAAAAAAATATTATTAATTATATAAATAAAAAAATTGAACAATTTAGAAAAAAATTAATAAATGAAACTGATTTACATTTATTAAAAAAATTTATTACAGAAATTGAAATCACTGGAGATATTACTGAAAGTATTACTGAAAGTTTAACTAAAAGTGTAACTGAATTTGTTAATAAAAGTGTAACTGAAATTATTAAAGACAAATGTAGTAATTTATGTGATAATTTATATCCTTATTCAATGCAAAATAATAATTTAATTAAAGATCTTGAAGTTGCAAAAGAACTTGCACAATTACAATTACAAATGCAACCAATATCAAGATTACAACCAATATCAAGTTTGCAACCAATATCAAGATTGCAACCAATATCAAGATTGCAACCGATATCAATGTCAAGATCAAGTTTAAGATTAGATTCAGAAGAACTAAGATTAAGATTACAAAAACAAGAACAAGAACTATCATTAATACATGAACAGCAACTATCATTAAAACGAAAGGAAGAATCATTACAAAAAGAATTATTACAAACAAAAAAACAAATTAACAAAGAATCACAAAAACAAATACCAATACCAAAACCAGAACTTGCGAGTAGATTACCAAAATCTATCCAATAATCTCTTTAAAAATAAATTAATAAATACTATTAAATATTTATTAATTAAATTATTTTTTATAAATTAAATTATTTTTTTACAATTGTTTTTTTTGCTTTTGTTACTGGTTTATTGGTACCGGCTTTAATAATTTTATTATTTGCTTGTCTTTCTTCTTCTAAAACCTTTAGCATTTTATTATATTCGACTAAAAACTCATCTAATTCTTTAGTCCATAATTGGAATACTGTTGTATTTTTAATATTTTCAATTTCATTTTCTTTATTTTTATATTTATTATCAAATTCTTCAATCTTTTCTTGTGTCAATGAGAACAGAGACATATTTGTTAAATAATCATAACTTGGTGTTCCATCAACATCTCCTGAAAGTTCAGGAATTTCAAGTTCAATTAACTTGTTAATAATTTCTTCTTTACGTTTGCGATGAATGATAATAATATTGTTTAAAATATTTTGAATAAATAGCACTTTATATTTTAATACTTTTAATTCATGTTCTAAATGTCGTAGCATTTCATCTTTACGTTCTTGATACTTTTGAATGCGGATAATATAAAATTCTTTAAATATTTCTTCAATAGTATATTTTTTAATCATACCTTTATTATTGAACAAGTGATGATTATTAACACTATATTTACTAATTAAATGTAATTTTTTATACAAGTCTTCTGATTTAATACTATTTTTTAATGTAATAAGAAAATCTATATCTTCATCTGAACTATTATTAAAATAGTCAATTACAAAATCACTTTTCTCTAATAGTTTCTCTAATATTTCTTTGTATTTTTGAGTAGACATTCCAACTGGTAGCTCTGTAACTTTGACTTTGTTATCTCCTACAACTTCATATACTCCATAAAATTCATTATCTGTAATTCTACCTTTAAATTTATTATACCATGGTTTAATTTTTTTAGGATTATTAGGTTCATATTCTCCTTCCATCATATATTTAATATTATCAACAATTTCTAGAGGGTTATAGCATGCGATTTCAGTAGAAAAACCAGTACCAATCCCTGTACAACCATTGCATAGTACCATTGGAATAATACAATAATAATGCTCAGGTTCAATTTGTATTCCATCATCATTTAAATATTTTAATATAATATCATCTTCCTCTCTAAAAATAGATCTTGTGACTTTATTTAGATATGTAAAAATATATCTTGGAGATGCATGATCAGATCCTAACATTATTCTACTTCCAAACTGACCAGAAGGATACAAAAGATTAATATTATTTGATCCAATAAAATTTTGAGCCATATTAATAATTGACATCATCATTGATGTTTCACCATGATGGTAGCTTGTTAAACTTGAAATAAAACCAGATAATTGTGAAACTTTTAATTCATCTTTAGGATTAAAAAGTTTTTTCTTAATACATCCATACAATATTTTTCTTTGAACAGGTTTAAATCCATCGCAAATATTTGGAATTGAACGAATATTATCATAGTTAGAAAATTGAATTAATTCATTGTGAATAAAATGTGGAATTGAAACTTTATTATCTTTATTAATTAATATATTATTAGGATTGTAATTCAATAACCATTCTTTTCTACAATCTGCTCTGTTTTTTTGAAATGCTAATGTAATAGCTTCTAAAACAGGATCATTATATATTTTTTTTACAACACTTGGATAATCTTCATCAGTTGTTGTATAATATACTAGCTTATCTTCTATATTTTCAAAATATTCACATGCTTCAGATTTAGTAGAAGAACCTAATCCTTTATAATATTTGATATTATAGTCTTTTGTATTATTTGTTTTTTTCCATTCTTCATATTCAATTAAATTGTAAAATGAAATTATATTTTTTGTTTTTGAATTTGTTGCTTTAACAATAGGAGTATTCAAACAAGTAACAAATGTATTTAAATTAATTAGCGATGGACACATAAAATGTAAAGCATTTAGAATTAATGCTCTGATGTGAAAAGCATCTGTATCTTGATCTGTTAATAAAACGATACCTCCGTATCTTAAATCACTTGTATCTTTATATTCCTTACCATGTTGTAATCCTAAAATCTTTTTAATAGCTGTAATTTCTTCATTTTCTAATAATTGTTTAGAATTTGCTTCCCTAACATTTAGCAATTTTCCACGTAACGGAAAAATACCATATTTCTCAGAGCCGATCACAACACGTCCTGCCACCGCTAAAGTCATAGCACTAAGTCCTTCTGTTAAAAATAATAAACATTCACTTGACCGCTTAGTACCAGCTAAACTACAATCTTCTAATTGAGGATATCCTAATAGTTTAGTTGTTTTCTTGCCATCTGTTTTTTTAAGAATAGCTTGATCTTTAATCTTTGCCATCATTAAAACTTGATCAAATATACCTGTTACAGATAGTTTTTTAATAAATTTATCTGATATTTCACATTTTGAACCAAAATCTGATGCTTTAGTTTTTAATGTTTCTTTTGTTTGACTTGTGAATGATGGATTTTCAATAACCGAATCAATAAAAACAATTAAATTATCTTTTACCATTTGTGGTTTAAAAGTAATATCTTTATGTTTTTTTGTAATAATTGTTTTTAATCTTTCAATAATATTATTAACAATATAATCAACATGATTTCCACCATTATATGTACAAATACCATTTACAAATGATATTGCCTCGTGATTATATGTTGGATGGTACATTACTGCTATTTTCCATCTTTCATTTTCAAGTTCATATATAAAATCATCTTTCTTTTCTTTTTCTTTATTAGAAGATTTAGAAGATATTGATATATTATCATCTTCTTCTTTAACAGTTGATTCGCCATTATCAACATCTAAACGTTCAATTTTTATTTCTCCAAAATCATATAAACTTATATATTTTTTAAAAGTATTTGATTCTATTTTTTTATCATTAAAATATATTTTAATTTTAGGATGCATACCTGCAATATCATATACACGTCTAGTTAATAATGAAATAATATCTGGTGTTAGATTTTCAAGACCAAATTTCTCAAGATCAGGTCTAAATACAATTTTTGTAAATGTTTCTGAACGAGCTTTCAAGTCTGTAATTATTGGAACGCTTTTTTCTCCCATATTATTTTTAAATTCTTGATAATATTTTTTTTTTGTTTTACCATCTACAGTCTCAATACTAAAAAAATTAGAAAATATATTAGTAAGTTTAGCACCATAACCATTTCTACCTCCAGTAGTTCTTTTTTCAGTATCATCATAATTTGTTGATGTTAATAAATGTCCAAATATAAGTTCAGGTACATATACATTATGTTCTTTATGTATTTCAATATCTATACCTTTTCCGTTATTCATAACAGAAATTTCATTTTGAGATATATCTATTGTTACTTTAATAATATCACATGAATCATCATTAACATAATGATCTCTAGCATTAACTAAAATTTCATCAAATATTTTCATTAAACCAGGCGGATAAGTAATTTCTTTTTTAATAATTTTTTCATTTTCATAAACATATTGTTTATCTTTTTGAAGTGATAAACTACCAATATATGAATCTGGTCTTTTTAAAATATGTTCAATAGGAGTTAGTTTTTGATATATCTCTTCAATAGTTTTTGATTTAGGAGGCATTTAAATATTGTTATTGATATTAAATCTTATTATTATTATTTTAAATTATTTCAATTTTTTTTATTTCAATTATATAAATAATATATTTGAAATAAAAATAGAAATTAAAATTAAGTTCATTTTTTGCTTGATTTCTTAGATCTTTTTTTGGATGCTTTTTTGGATGCTTTTTTGCGTTTTCCGCCTTCTAAAGCATGTTTAGAAGCTTTTTTACTAGATTTTTTGCTGGTTTTTTTGGATGCTTTCTTTGATGCTTTTCTGCGTTTTCCGCCTTCTAAAGCATGTTTAGAAGATTTTTTACTGGATTTTTTAGATGCTTTCTTGGATGCTTTCTTTGAAGTTCTACGTTTTCCACCTTCTAATGCATGTTTAGATGCTTTTTTACTGGATTTTTTAGATGATTTTTTTGATGCTTTTTTGCTTCTACGTTTTCCACCTTCTAACGCAGATTTAGAAGCTTTTTTAGATGATTTTTTGGATGATTTTTTGGATGCTTTCTTACTTCTGCGTTTTCCACCTTCTAAAGTATGTTTAGAAGATTTTTTAGATGATTTTTTGCTGGATTTTTTAGATGCTTTCTTGCTTCTACGTTTTCCACCTTCTAACGCAGATTTAGAAGCTTTTTTAGAAGCTTTTTTAGATGATTTCTTGCTTCTACGTTTTCCACCTTCTAAAGCATGTTTAGATGTTTTTTTGCTGGATTTTTTAGATGATTTTTTGCTAGATTTCTTGCTTCTGCGTTTTCCACCTTCTAATTGTTTTTTTTCATCTAATTTTCTTTCTTCCATTTTTTTAGATTCACCATTTAAAGTCATCATTTTAGATGATTTTTTAGATGATTTTTTGGCTCTTTTGCGCTTCCCTCCTTCTAGGAAAGTGGAATTTGAATTATTTTGTATTTCAAAATCAGACATTATATATTATATATATAATATAATAATAAAAAATAAATAATTTAAATATATTTTTTTATAAAATAATATAATGAATATTCAAGAATTAAACGAAGATAATAATATTTTAAATACAAATTATTACATGAGCAAAAATAAAGATCAAGAAAATTCAAGCAAGGTACAAAATATTAATAAAAATAATTTAAATTTTAATTTAAATTTAAATAAAAATTTAAATATTACAAGAATTAATATTGACAGTAGATATAGAAATATAGAATCTAAAAATATAATATCAAATAAAATTACATATTTAACAAATAATTCATTATTTTTTACAAATAATAGTAATATTATTAAAATATTTCATACAGATCATGGATTTCAGAAAGAAGATAAAATTATACTCCAAGGAGTACAACCAGATGTTATTAGTTTAATTAATGGTTTAACATTTAGTAAAGATAATGAATATATAAGAATAAATCATAAAAATCATAATTTAAATAATAATTTAAATAATAATAATTCAATTATTATTAAATTATCTAATATTATTGGTAATTTAAATGATAAAAGAACATTATTAAATATTCCAGTTAATGAATTAAATACCCAACATAATATATATTTTATTAGAAATAAAACAGAAAATCCAAGTAATGATTATTATTATATTAAAATTTTAACAAAAGTTTCTCAAGATTATGAATATTCTTTATCTTCTATATATATTAATTTTATACAATTAGCAGGAATAGCAATAAATCAAATTAATGCAAATTATCCTAGAACAGCTTTACAAATTAATGGATATCATATTATTTATAATATCGTAAACAATAATTATTATGAAATTCAAGTTACTGACAAAGCAATAATGACAACTACATTAGGTGGTAGTACTATTTGGGTTACACAAGTATTAGATTTCATTGAAGGATATCCAGATAATAATTATTATAAAATAAATTTGAAAAAAACATTTTATAATGTTAATAGAATAAGATTAATAAGTTCTGAATTTCCAAATACTGAAAGAGTTATTAAAAATTATCCATTAAATAAAAAAAATAGTATGTTATATTGGCAAATTTTAGAAGATGGTGAAGATTTATATAGTATTGAAATTACTCCAGGAAATTATACTTTAAATACTTTAATTACTGAATTAACTAAACAAATTAGTAATGTTATAAGACCTATTGCTAATATATATAATTTAAATGTTAATAATAGTGAAATGTTATATTATACATATAATTTACCAGTTATAGAAATAAACTCACAAAATGATTTATTTTCCATGAAATTACTTCAAAGATTGACAATTAGCAAGCCATTGACATTATCTAATCATAGTTTTGATGATGGATTTAGTAGATTAAGAATATATCATCCTAATCATAATTTAAATGCTAACGATCAAATAACAATATCTAATGCAACATCTACAAATAATATTCCAGATGCAATATTAAATTCTTCATTTATTATTGAACGAATATTAGATAGAAATACTTATGAAGTAAAATTACCTAGATATACAGCAAGTTCAGCTCAAAATGATATAACTAATGGAGGGTCAAATGTATTAATTATATATCCTTTAAAATTCCGTTTATTATTTGATAGACCATATACATTAGGTCATATATTAGGTTTTAAAGATATTGGAAAACCATCATCAATAACTAATTTTAATACTATAATAACAAATGATACACCATATGAAAATGATATATTAGATAGAAATATTACAAATACTATTAATTTAAGTGGTGATAATTATATATTAATGTGTTCGCCAATATTTAAGGAATCTTCATATACAACTGGTAATATTGATGGTGTATTCGCAAAACTTTTATTAGCAGGAGATCCAGGAACTATCATGTATAACCAATTTGTACAATTAGGAGAATATTTTAAAGAACCTATAAATACTTTTTCAGATTTTGAAGTTACTTTTTATGATCCGACCGGTGAGTTATTTAATTTTGGTTCAATGGAACATTCATATACATTAGAAATTTATGAAAATTCTAAATTATTTAATAATAATAATAATATATCTAATCCATGATATTGATTATAAATAAATTTATGATAATTTGACATAAACATTTTTAAATATTTATATGTAATTTTATACAAATCTCTATATCTTGGTAATACTATAGTTTCAAAATTATTTATTAATTCACTATCACCAAATAAAATACTTTTTAAAATGTCTTTAATTTTGTCTTTTAAAACTGATTCAGGAATCGGATTTTTTATATATGAATAATTAATATTATTATCTTCTAATTTATTGTTAATTAATAAATTATTAATTAATTTTAATATATTATCAATTTTATCTTTTTCAATTTTAACATCTGAATTTATATAGTGTTTTACTATTAATTCTTCCATTGTTAAATAAAAATTTACTCCAATAATATTAGCTAATACATGAACATATATTTTATCTAAAAATATAACGTAATCAACATTATTTATTTCATGAAATCTATAATTTATAAAATTTAGTCTTTGGCCCAAATATTTTATATTTCTTATTATTTTTTTTTTTAACTCTTCAACTTTTATTTCATCATAATCAGGTATATTAAATTTATTATTTTTTGATTCTATTGAAATATTTTTTAATATTTTTTTTAATTCTAATGAAAATTTTATATGTTTCAATTCTTTTATTTTAAACTTTTTCCAATATGATCCATATGATTCAAAGTTTTCTGATTCTAAATCCATAGCTTTATCATAAAATTTTATAAATATATAATGATTTTTATGAAAAAATTTATCATTATTTTTATAATTAAAATTTTTATTATAATTTATATTTTGATTATTCGAATATGGAATTGTATTTGGATTATTTGCATAATATTTTTTATATTGTTCTTCTAATGTATTACCTGCATCATTTTTATCTAAATTATTATTATTATAATTTAATATATTGAATCTATGATTTTGTATAGCTAATGCAATTATAAATACAGAATCTATATTTACAGGTATTAATATATCATTACTTTTTAATTCATTTCTTAACATATTTGTATAAATTTTTAAATAGTATATCTCATCTTTATCATCAAATAAATTAGTTAAATGATGCAATTGTTTATTTATACATAATTGTATTGGTGTAATACCTTTATTATCATAATGTTTTAATGTATTTTTATTTTTTATTAATATTTCGTTTATAATATCATAATTATTACCATCTATAGCATAATAAATTGGCGTCCAGCCTTTAATGTCTGTTTTAAATAATAAAGATTCTTTTTTATCTAAAATTTTTGTTAAAATTTCTTTTTGATTACTATTATAATATTTTAATATTTTTAAATCTGTTGGTTTAAAGTAATTTGTATCAAAATATAAATAAAAATTAATATATTTATTTCCATTTATAGATAAAAATTTATTATTAACAAATTCATAATTAGGAATTAAAATATGTTGAAATCCTAAGCTTTTTAATAATATTGCATTAAAATCTGGTTTTTCTATTGTTTCATTATTTTCAATCAATTTGTCTTTATAACCATCAATTGTAAAATTTTCTTTAAAAAACCCATCAATTTGATTATTTAAAATATTATCAAATTTATTATTTAATATTTCATTTAAAATTTTTATTTTTGTTTTATCATTATATATTTCTTTACTTTTTAAAAAAGTATTTATTTCAAATTTAATATCTGAAATATTTTTTATTTTTAAAATTTTATCTCTTATTTTTTGTTTTTCTAATTTTAAAAGTTTAGGATTAGAAATATATAATTTAAAGCATTTATTATGTTGTTTGTAAGATATTTTGTAATATCAATATCATAATTAATTAGTATATTGTTTAATAAATTTACATGAGTTCCTGCAGCTATAGCTGCATCATATGTTGCTTTATCAACATAATAAATACCAATATCTTGAAAAAATAACACAAAATTATGGAAAAAATCATTTTTATTTTCGTTATATGTTGTATAATCTTTACATCTTGTAATTATTGCATTTTCATCAGCTAATGAATATTTAATTTCAGTTGGAAAATTTATATTTGGGTATATACCTATTTTTAAATTATTTTCAGTAGGATTTTCATATACTTTTAAACTATTCTTTATATTATACAATCTAATATATTGATTTGCTGATTTTTCAATTTTTTCTAATTTTTTTCTTATATTTGAAATACTTTCTTCTAATTCTTTATATCTTTCATCAAATATAATTTTAATATTATTTTTTAATTGATCATTTAAAGCAGGAGAAAAATTTAATAAATTTTTTATTTTTTCTTTTTCTTTTTCAAATATGTTAATAATGTAATAATATTTATAAATTTGTTGAATATGTTTATATAAAATAAATATGTTATTTTCATCTATATCTGCAATTTTTATATAATTATTTTTTACATATTCATTAAATGTATATAATAAATTAAAATAATCAATTGCGTAACATCTATTACCTTCTGGTAATTTATATTTAGTTAGACTAGTTGCATTTTTAATATTATCCTGTGTATAATTTTCAGGATGTGAATATAATATTTCATTATTATAATTAATATATTTTTGAGGTATATTCATTAAATTATATAATTTTATTAATTTATTATAATCATTATTTATAAATTGGTTAGGTATAATTGGTGGTAGTTTTAGTGCTTCTTTTAAAGCTTCTATTACTTCATCTGGAGTAGCAACTCGTTGAATACCTGCTGCAGTTATTGCATCTATTGTCTGAGAAGCAGCTCTTATTACTGCTTCAATAGCAACTAATTCATTTGTTAATTCTCTTTTAAGTTCATCTTGATTTGTTGCAATAGGACCATCAGGAGCAGCAGCAGGAGGAGCAGCAGCAGAACCATCTATAACACCTTCAATAACGCTAGCATCAACAGCTGCATGAACTGCTGATATATTTGCTACTTTATTTGGAAGTACTTTATTTTGTACATAAACAGCTCCATATACAGCTGCTCGTGTCGCAGCTTGTAATATCGCTATTACTTGTAATTTCTGTTGTATTATTGCTCCAGGTGCTCCAGGTGCTGCAGCAAATGCTGCAGCAAATGCTGCAGGTACTGCTCTAAATGCAGTTTTAGTTTCAGTTCCTACACTGTCTACATCTCTTACTATTGCAGCAGCATTAGTTGCAGCAGTTTGAATATGTCCTTGTATTGGACCTCCTGCTATCAATACTCCATCAACTATTCCTGGTAATGCTATTTGACTTTCTATAGCTTCTCTTACTTTAGTATATATATTTGTTGCTGTGGTATCTGAATCTGATGTTGATGGATTGTTTATTAATAATGAAATAGCATCAGCATTATTATATACTACAGTAATTACTGTTCCCCATCGACCTGGTCCTAAAGCTACTCTTCTTACATAATTTACAGCACCACCAGCTTGTTCCTCAACTATTACTTGCTCTATTATTATTGTTTGAATTTCATCAATAACTTTTTGAGTAATTTTTGATATTTTTGAAACTTCTTTAACTGCTAACACTATTTCTCTTACTACATTTGTTTTACTTAATATTTGTGTAATTGCTTGTATTTGATTTGCTGCAGCAAATGCTAGAGCAGTTGCATTTGCTAGTTCTATAATTATTTCAATAACTTTATTATCAGCATCTATATTGACTAATGCTTCTTCTAAAGCTTCTATTACTTCATCTGGAGTAGCAACTCGTTGAATACCTGCTGCAGTTATTGCAACTATTGCTTCATAAGCAGCTCTTATTACTGCTTCAATAGCAACTACTTCATTTGATAATTCTCTTTGAAGTTTATCTTGATTTGTTGGAATAGGACCATCAGGAGCAGCAGCAGGAGGAGCAGAAGCAGCACCATCTATAACACCTTCAATAACGCTAGCATCAACAGCTGCATGAACTGCTGATATATTTGCTATTTTATTTGCAAGTACTTTATTTTGTACATAAACAGCTCCATATACAGCTGCTCGTGTCGCAGCTTGTAATATCGCTATTACTTGTAATTTCTGTTGTATTATTTCTCCAGGTACTACTGCAAATGCTGCAACTACTGCAGGTAATACTGCAAATGCAGCAGGTACTGCTCTAAATGCATTATTAGTTTGAATTCCTACACTGTCTACATCTCTTACTGTTGTAGCAGCATGAGTTGCAGCAGTTTGTATATTTATTACTATAGCAGCTGTTAATACTCCATCTACTATTCCTGGTAATACTGGTGCGGCTATTGGACTTTCTATTGCTTTTTTTACATTTTCTAATATTGTTCCTGCTGTGGCATTTGAACCTTGTGTTGTTGGCATGTTTATTAATGATGAAATAAACCCTCCAGCATCTGCATTCATATGTACTACATAAATTACTGTTCCCCATTGATCTCCTCCTAGTCCAACAGGTCCTGCTCCTGGTCCTGCTCCTAAAACTGGTAAAGCATGAACTTGTGGTGTATGTACTATATAATTTAGAGCACCTGCACCACCAACAATTTCATCAGCCATTACTTCGTTTATTATTAATTCTTGAATGTTATTAATAACATCTTTAATAGTTGCAGGTGCACGAATTTGTATATTCATTTTTGATATTGTTATAATTGCTAATATAACTTCTCTTACTACATTTATTTTCATTAATATTCGTCTAATTGCTTGTATAGGATTTGCTGCAGCAAATCCTAGAGCAGTTGCTTCTGCTATTGCTATTACAACATCAGTAGCAATATATGAATTTACTGGATCTTTTAAAAAAAAGTAATGAATACTTAATTCTAAAGACTGAGCAAAATTTTTTATAGCATTAAATAAACCAGTATTTAATTCTCGCATTTGTTCGTGATTAATATTATTATTTAATTCTATTATATTTTTTTTTAAATCATCATCTAATTTCTTTTTTATTTTTTCTTCATTATTATCATCGTCGTCATTATCATCATCATTATAAAAAATTTGCAATTTATTTTTTAATTTTTCAAACAAATCATTTTTTAGTCCAGATTCATCAATATTACCTTCATATGAAGATACTAATAATACATTATTAAAATCTTCATCATTAATATAAAACTCTTTAGCTATATTTATAAATTGTGTAAATGTTATATCATTTGTAACAACTGTTATTTCTTTCAGTATTTTTTCATAAACTTCATTATATTTTGTTATAATTTCAGTTTTTGGTAATCTTTCTGGAATAAGATCTTTAATTCCAGTCTCATTAAATGTTATATATTTAGGTTTAGATATTTCATGTAAAATTGTTAGTTTATCATATGTATTTATTTCCAAATAAGCATCTTTATCTAATAAATAATTAAATATTTGTAAATAATTCTTTTTAATACAAATAAATAATGGTGTTAATAAAAATTTATCAGTACTGCTTATATGAGCTCCTCTATCTATTAAAAATTTAATACATCTTAATAATTCTAATTCATCTATTGTACTATTTGTTTCCAATAATACATGTATTATAGTTTGATTATTATTATTTTTAACATTTAATGAAATACTGTTAGTAGTTATAAAATGTTCTAATCCCGCAAGATCATGTGAAGTTGCTAAACTAAATAAATTATCTCTAGATTCTTCATTTATAGGTATATCAGATATAAAACTATTGATTTTTTTTACTGGATAATTAATATTTTTATTCATATTTATTAATATTTAGTAGAAAAAAAATATTAATAATTAAATTTATTATTTTAGTATGTTTATTTTTAATAATTTTTTATTAAAAATGTTTTAATGGAATGTCACGACGAATAATAATAGATGATTCAAAAAATATTATTAATAGTTCATCAGTAATAGGCATTGATAGTAATGTAATTAGTAATATAGGTTCTGGTGTAACACAAGGAGATATTATACAAGCTTTCAAAGGTATATTTTTAAATGAATTAAATACCGGAGATATTATTCTTATTCGAAATTCAATATCTGTTGTTGATACACAACCAGAATTAAATATTTCAGCTGAAAATGTTAAATTATTTGGTAATATTATTTTAGATTCAGATCAACAAAATTCTACAACAAGTATTTTAACAAATAGATTAGAAATTAATGATCCATTGGTATATTTTAGTAAAAGAATTGCAAATGGTGATGTTGGTTTAATATTCCAATATTATAATAATGCTGCAGGAAGCAATGCACAAGTTGGATTTATTGGTTTTAATGCTAAAGATAAAAAATTTCGTTTATATGAAACTACAAATCGAGATATTACAAGTATTACAAATGATAAAGTTTATTTGGCAAGAGAACAATTTATGGATAATGTTGGAGGAATTTTTAATCCTCTAAATAATGAAATAACATATGATTTTTTAGGAGAATTACAAGTAAAAAATATAGAAGCAAAAACAGGTTATTTTCATGATGGAATAAATGTTAATAATTTTTCTGTTGGTGGTGATCAATTTAAAATTAATAGTACTGGTGCTATTGATACATCAGGTAATATAAATGTTAATAATAATATTATTTTTGATGCTCTAACAGGTAATATTATTAGTTCAGGAAATATTGATGTAACAGGTAATTTAAATGTTAATAATGGAAAGTATATTATTTATGGGAGAACAGGAAATACAAAAATAAATGGGACAATGGATTTATCAGGTAATTTAAAAGTAGGTGGCAATAAAATGATAGTTTATGCTAATACTGGTGATACTGTAGTTAATGGATCATTTGATTTATCAGGTAATTTAACAGTTGGAACTAATAATACTAAAAAAATGTTTGTAAATTCTTCAACAGGTAATACAAGTATAGCAGGACAATTAGACATTTCAAAGAATTTTATAGTTAATAAAGATAAATTTATTGTTTATTATGAAACAGGTGATACGAATGTTGCTGGACAATTAGACATTTCAAATAATCTTGTAATAAATTTAGATAAATTTATTGTTGATTATATTACTGGTGATACAAGTATAGCTGGACAATTAGATATTTCAAATAATCTTGTTATAAATGAAAATAAATTTATTGTTAGTCATATTACTGGCGATACAAGTATAGCTGGACAATTAGATGTATCAAAAAATCTTGTTATAAATGAAAATAAATTTATTGTTGATTATATTACTGGCGATACAAGTGTTGCTGGGCAATTAGACATTTCAAAAAATTTAGTTGTTAATACAGATAAATTTATAGTTGATTATATTACTGGTGATACAAATATAGCTGGTCAATTAGATATTTCAGAAAATTTAATTGTTAATGTTGATAAATTTATTGTTGAATATTTGACAGGCGATACAGGTATTGCAGGCCAATTAGATATTTCAAAAAATTTAGTTGTTAATGTTGATAAGTTTGTTGTTGAATATGATACAGGTGATACTGGTATTGCAGGTCAATTAGACATAAGCAAAAATCTTGTTATAAATGAAAATAAATTTATTGTTAATTATGCTAATGGTGATACAAGTATAGCTGGTCAATTAGATATAAGCAAAAATCTTGTTATAAATAAAAATAAATTTATTGTTAATTATGAAACTGGTGATACAAATATAGCTGGTCAATTAGATATTTCAAAGAATTTAGTTGTAAATAAAGATAAATTTGTTGTTGTCTATGAAACCGGTAATGCAAGTGTAGCTGGACAATTAGATATTTCAAAAAATTTAGTTGTTAATAAAGATAAATTTATAGTTGATTACTCGTCAGGAAATACGAGTGTAGCAGGACAATTAGATATTTCAAAAAATTTAATTGTTAATAAAGATAAATTTGTTGTTGTCTATGAAACCGGTAATGCAAGTTTAGCTGGTCAATTAGACATATCAAAGAATCTAATTATTAATCAAGATAAATTTATAGTAAATTCAATTAATGGTAATACTAGTATAGCTGGACAATTAGATATTTCAAAAAACTTTATTGTTAATCAAGATAAATTTATTGTATATCATGATACAGGAAATGTTCATGTCGCAGGTACTATTGATATTTCACAAAATTTAATAATTAATAATAATGCATTTAAAGTTAATTCTAATGGTAATGTCGATATATCAGGTAATTGTGAAATAGGCGGTAGTTTAACTATTAATGGTGCAGTTGTTCAAAATTCGGACTTGAATATTATTGGTAATTTATTTGTTACTGGTAATACTAATTTTGATGGATATATAAATATTAATGATAATATATATTTTGATACATCAGGAAATACAAGTATAGCTGGTCAATTAGATATTTCAAAAAATCTAATAATTAACAAAGATAAATTTATAATTGATTCGAGTAATGGAAATACAAGTATAGCAGGACAATTAGACATTTCAAAGAATTTAGTTGTTAATACAGATAAATTTGTTGTATATTATGATACTGGTAATACAAGTTTAGCTGGGCAATTAGATATTTCAAAAAATTTAGTTGTTAATAAAGACAAATTTATTGTTAATTCTATTAATGGTGATACAAATATAGCAGGACAATTAGATATTTCTAAAAATTTAGTTATTAATAAAGATAAGTTTATTGTATATTATGATACTGGCGATACAAGTTTAGCTGGGCAATTAGACATTTCAAAGAATTTAGTTGTTAATAAAGATAAGTTTATCGTTGAATATTTGACAGGAGATACAAGTATAGCAGGTCAATTAGACATTTCAAAAAATTTAGTTATTAATAAAGATAAATTTATTGTTGCCTATGAAACTGGTAATACAAATATAGCTGGGCAATTAGACATTTCTAAAAATTTAGTAGTTAATTTAGATAAATTTATTGTTAAATATTCGACAGGTGATACAAGTATAGCTGGTCAATTAGACATTTCAAAAAATTTAGTTATTAACAAAGATAAATTTATTGTTGCCTATGAAACTGGAAATACAAGTGTAGCTGGTCAATTAGATGTTTCAAAAAATTTAGTTGTTAATAAAGATAAATTTATTGTTAATTCTATTAATGGTAATACAAGTATAGCTGGTCAATTAGATGTTTCAAAGAATTTTATTGTTAATCAAGATAAATTTGTTGTATATCATGATACTGGAAATACTGATATATTAGGTGATATTAATATTAAAGGTAATGCTGATATCGATGGAAGTTTAATATGTTCAAGTATGCAAATTGATGGTAATTTTGGTGTTTATGGAGATTTTGATCTTGCTGGAAATTTTAGAATTTCAAATAATAAATTTGTTATTGATCCATCTGGTAACACAGGTATAGCAGGTCAATTAGATATTTCAAAGAATATAGTTGTTAATCAAGATAAGTTTATAGTTAATTATGATACTGGAAATACAAGTATAGCTGGTCAATTAGATATTTCAAAGAATCTTATAATTAACAAAGATAAGTTTATAGTTAATTATGATACTGGAAATACAAGTATAGCTGGTCAATTAGATATTTCAAAGAATCTTATAATTAACAAAGATAAGTTTATAGTTGATTACTCATCAGGAAATACAAGTATTGCTGGTCAATTAGATATTTCAAAGAATATAGTTGTTAATCAAGATAAATTTATAGTTAATTACTCATCCGGAAATACAAGTATAGCTGGTCAATTAGATATTTCAAAGAATCTTATAATTAACAAAGATAAATTTATAGTTAATTACTCATCCGGAAATACAAGTATAGCTGGTCAATTAGATATTTCTAAAAATTTAATTGTTAATAAAGATAAATTTATTGTATATTACTCTACAGGTAATACAAGTGTAGCTGGTCAATTAGATATTTCTAAAAATATAGTTGTTAATAAAGATAAATTTATAGTTGATTACTCTACAGGCAATACAAGTGTAGCTGGTCAATTAGATATTTCTAAAAATTTTGTAGTTAATCAAGATAAATTTATTGTATATCATGATACTGGAAATACAAGTGTAGCTGGTCAATTAGATATTTCTAAAAATTTAATTGTTAACAAAGATAAATTTATAGTTGATTACTCTACAGGCAATACAAGTGT
>Ga0194055_10001089_pt1 | contig 22065 bp, 24 predicted proteins | sample SepL449m_MetaG_FD_155482 | JGI IMG/M metagenome (GOLD analysis project Ga0194055, IMG submission 155482) | Anoxic zone freshwater microbial communities from boreal shield lake in IISD Experimental Lakes Area, Ontario, Canada - Sep2016-L442-9m | ecosystem: Environmental > Aquatic > Freshwater >...
ATTCTGCAGCGCTACAAGGAACTGCAAGACATCATTGCCATCTTGGGTCTCGACGAACTTTCGGAAGAAGACCGCCTCACTGTTTCGCGTGCTCGCAAAGTACAGCGATTCTTGTCGCAGCCGTTCTTCGTTGCTGAAGTGTTCACCGGCTTGAAGGGTGAATACGTGAAGACTGAAGAAACCGTAGAAAGCTTCGAAGCGATCATTAAGGGTGATCTGGACGAAATTCCAGAGCAGGCTTTCTTGAACGTTGGTGGCGTAGACCAAGTGCTCGCAAAGGCGAAGTCACTGCAGGAGAACGCTTCGTAATGGCTTCAACTGGTGCTCTTCGCGTAGAAGTGGTTTCGCCTGAGCGCGTGCTGTTTTCTGGTGAGGCCAAGCAGGTCATCACCCGCACGCTCGATGGCGGTGAAATCGCATTCTTGCCAGGGCACATTTCGTTCCTTGGAGCACTAACCGAAAACCACACGCGTATCTACCTGTCGGATGGCAAAGTACAAGACCTTGCCGTGCACGGTGGGTTCGTAGAAGTTGCACCAGACCACGTCATGATTCTTTCCGACACGGCAGAACTTGCAGAGTCAATCGACATCAAGCGCGCGCGTGCTGCTTTAGAGCGTGCCGAGGCCGCAATGCGTGGCGAGCATGATGCAGCTATTGAAGCTGCGCTGCGCCGTGCACACGCACGATTGTCTGCCGCTGGCGGCCTCACCGAGACGCGTGCCGCGCACTAACTATCCATTTACGCAAGCACTCATTACGGGTGCTTCAAGCGGCATCGGCGAACAGATGGCGCACATGTTGGGTAAAGCAGGAGTGCCTTTGGTGCTCGTCGCTCGTCGTGGCGACCGTCTGCACACCATTGCTAGTCAATATAAAAATGTTGAGGTGTTGACAGCAGATTTACTGACAGCCGAAGGTGTGGCGGCAGTAGAAGCACGATTGCGCGATACTACGAAGCCACCGATTGATTTCGTCGTCAATAATGCAGGGTTCGGTACCTCAGGGCCAATGCACCGCATTGACCCAAATCGATTGGCAAATGAAGTGCAACTCAATGTGGTCGCGCTCATGCGTATTACCAGCGCTGCGGTAAACCAGATGTTGCCGCGTGGACGCGGGTACATCTTGAATGTGTCAAGTGTTGCCAGCTTCCAGGCTCAGCCAGGACTCGCTGTTTACTCGGCAACCAAGGCATTTGTCACCAGTTTCACCGAAGCGGTGCATCAAGAACTTGCAAACACCGGCATTCGCATTACCGCATTGTGCCCAGGCCTCACAAAAACCGAATTTCAGTCGGTGTCAAACACCAGCAAATACGAGAGCAAGTTTCCTGCAGTTGCTTGGACTTCGGTGAAGTTGGTGGCACGCACGGGAATTAACGGCGTCATTAAGGGCAAGCCAATTGTGGTGCCAGGAATTTTGTACAAAACGCTGGTTGGTATAACCGACGTGTTGCCACGCAGTGTGGGCCGTTGGTTTATTGGCCTGTTTATGCGCCGCTAAACAGGGCTTATTACTTATTTAGTGTCGGTTGACGAGTACGCCGCAAGACGATCGTGGCGATGATGAGTGTCGATGTAACGGATCGTTCCGCTGCGACTGCGCATGACCAAGCTGTGGCTACGTGCCCCGTAGGTGTCGTAACGTACGCCACGCAGTAGTTCGCCATCAGTGACGCCAGTTGCGGCGAAGAAGATATCTTCTCCGCTGATCAGGTCATCGGTTGTGAGCACTTTGCTGAGGTCGTAGCCAGCATCTTGGGCAGCCTTGCGTTCTGCGTCGTCGCGTGCATGAAGACGACCAATGATTTCTCCGCCCATTGCTTTAAGTGCAGCTGCTGCTACAACACCTTCTGGGGTTCCGCCAATGCCGAACAAAATGTCCACTCCAACATCTGGTGAAGCGGCCGCAATTGCAGCGAAAATGTCACCGTCTGAAATAAGGCGAATTCGTGCACCAGTAGAACGGACTTCGGCGATGAGATCGTTATGTCGGTCGCGTTCAAGGATCATGACAGTGAGTTCGCTAACGAGTTTTTTCGAAGCTCGTGCGACTTCCTGCAGGTTCTTCGTTGGAGACCAGTCGAGATCTACGGCATGTGCTGCTTCGGCGCCAACGGCAATCTTGTCCATGTACACGCATGGACCAGGATTAAACATGGTGCCGCGTTCAGAGACTGCGATTACCGAAAGTGCGTTTCCACGGCCAAGTGATGTGAGGGTTGTGCCGTCAATTGGGTCTACTGCAACGTCGGTATTTGGCGTACTGCCGTTGCCGACGCGCTCGCCGTTGTAGAGCATTGGGGCTTCGTCTTTTTCGCCCTCACCAATGACGACAATGCCGTCCATGCTCACGGTGTCGAGCACGTTACGCATGGCATCCACTGCTGCGCCGTCGGCTGCATTTTTGTCACCTCGGCCAACCCATCGGGAGGCGGCGAGTGCTGCGGATTCGGTGACGCGCACCAGTTCCATTGCGAGGTTACGGTCTGGTCTTTCGCGTGCTGGCATGGCACAAAATCTAGTCGCAATTCGCATTTGGACTGAAACGAAGTAGCGTTCGGGATATGAGCGAATGGAACCCCAAAGACCCAGAGGCGCTCACCACGCGTTACGACCTTGCCGATTGGTCTGTTGATGATCGGGCAGATGTTGCCGCAGCACTTGCCGATGCAGAGATTGCCCACTCGTGGGATGGCTCTGAACTGTTGGTTTCACAAGACACCGAGCAAGTTGTTGATGCGATATTGGATGAAATTGAAGATGAACTCGACAATCTTGAAGATGGCGATGATGACGATTCGGGTGACGACAACATCACCGAATACGAACTAGACGAATGGTCAGAAGGCGAGCGCAAGCAATTGTGCGACATGCTCGACAATCTGGACATCGGTTACCGCTGGGACGGAACCATGTTGCTTGTGCCCATTGGAGTTGAAGCTGTTGTTGACTCTTGCTTGGACTCAATCGACAGTCGTGGCGTAACTTTTATAGATGACAACAACTGAGGCTTCGGGTCAATCTGAAGTTCTAGCCGAAGTGGAGCTTTTCCACTCCAGGCCAATTACCCCAACCCGTCGGTTGTCGCTCGGCGGGCTGAATTTGCCAATCGACCCAACGCCAGGGCTCGGCGGAATTTTGCTCGGGGCAATTGTTGCCGCGCATTCGGGAAGCATCCATGAAGATCTCATTCCCGATGTCCATCGCTTGATTTCGCAAATAGAACAGGGCGAGCGAATTGTGCAGCCGCGATTGCGGCATCGCTTTCAAGCAGATCGTCACGGGCTTGCTCGAAGTGTGCATCGCATGATCGGCGAAAATGATTCCATTCGCTTTGAATTTTCAGAAGGTGGAACGCCACTGCAACATGTACTTGGCGCCGTCTATGTGTTGGAACGACTTGACCCAAGCATTCGCAAAAAACTTGCACCAGTGTTGCTGAAGGCTATGAAGTGGCGTGGACCGTTGAACCAAACTTTTGTTGCGTACTTGGCAGGCAGCAATGCGTCAACCATTGCGGCAATGGCAGATCCGCGTGCGTGGGCACTCGAGATGCTTGGCTTTCCTCCAGGAACGGTGAAGCCTTCGAAGCGTGAAATTCAGGTGCGATTCCGTGAAAGTTTGCGCGACGTGCACCCAGACCACGGTGGAGATTCGCGCACTGCAAGTGCCAGTATCAACGATTTAAGCGAAGCTCGCCGTGTATTGCTGAGTTCGTAAAACCATGGTTGTCCGTGGGGTAGTGCTGTTTCCTGGCGCCGGCAGCAGCCGTGATCATGCAGCGCTCATTGCCATAGAAAATCAACTCAGCCCACTGCCGGTGTTGCGAGTTGATTTTCCGTATCGCAAAGCGGGTAAGAAATTTCCTGATAAGGCGCCAATTTTGGTGCAGTGCGTGAAAGACGAAGTGCGAGCGTTTGCACAGCACATCGGTTGTGAAACAACGGACCTCGTCATTGGTGGTCGTTCGATGGGCGGTCGGATGTGCACGATGGCTGGCTCTGATGTTGAAGATGTACTTCGCGTTGCTGGCGTGGTGTGTATTGGATATCCATTGCATCCGCCGAAAAAACCCGAACAATTGCGTATTGAACATCTGCCGCGATTGAGCGCAAAGGCCCTATTTATTAGTGGAACTCGCGATGAGTTTGGCACCCCTGTGGAATTGGCGAGTGCGTTTGCGTTGCTTCCTTCACCGCCTGCGGTTCAATTCATTGAAGGCGGCCGTCACGAATTGAAGGGTCATGACGAATATGTGGCCACACTGTTCGAGGACTGGCTACGAACTGTGTAAGTGTGCGTCTTCGGGGTTGATGTCTTCAAGCTCGAGATGCGCGGTTTCTGGATACTTCGCCGCAACAAGTACCGCAACAATTACTGGGCCAAGCGCAAACATCATCATGACGCGTCCATAAGACACTCCATGATCGAGCAGAAACCCTGCGAAGATCAGTCCAACACTTCCGCCAATAAGCGAAGCCACCATGATGAGAATTGATGCCATATTGCGATGTGCGGTGGGGAACAATTCGCTGCGGAACACCGCCATTGCTGGATAGGAAATTCCGAGGAGCACTCCGCCACAGATTGCCGCGATCCACATGGCAACACCATGCAATGCAAACGACGAAGCAAACAACAATGTTCCCGTCGGCACAGTGGCGATGGCTACCGCTTTACGACCAACCTTGTCGGCCAGTCTGCCACCAATAACCAACCCGGCAGTTGCAGGAATACTGGTGATGGTGATGAACATTGAAATATCAAAAGCAGAATAACCGCGGGTGTCTTTTAAGTAGCGAGATTGAAAAATTGATGCAGTTGCAACGAACACATTGGTGAGCACAGCAACGGCAATTTGCAACCACAAACGGTCGCGATGAATGTGCGTTGCCGTGTCGGTGTGACGGATCTGTTCTTCGTGTAACGCAAGGAACCGTTCGGTTTCGGGAAGTGAACGCGAAAGTACAAACGCCACCGCCAACCATGCAATTCCTATGAGGTATACCAGTCGCCACGAAGACTCGGAAATTCCGGCTAGTGGAATAGCGCCGACTGCTGAACCCGCACCAACGCCACTACCTACTGCCAGGATGCTGAGCGCCCATGCACGAGTATTCGTGCCCATTTCTTCTGTGGCGAACACCAAAATAAATACGGTGAGCGCAATGCCCAACGGTCGACCGATGGTTTGTGTTGCTACGAGAAATGCAAATGATGGTGAAAGCGCGCCGAGCGAAATAACGAGTGGCGCGAGCCAAGCAAGACCGATGATGACACGTCGCCTTCCCACCCTGTCGGCGTATGACGCAATGGGAATTGCAATGATTACGCCCCAGCGCACGATTGCTGCAGCAAACCCTTGGCCTTGTTGTGAAATGTGAAATTCAGTAGATGCGTAGGCAACGGTTTGTGTGAAAACAGTGTTGACGTAGGCGGCAGGCAAGCAAGCAAGCCACAACAGTTTGAGCACACTTTTCTGTCGGTCGGTCAGGGGCTCTGGCGCTGAAAAACCCCATATTCGACTGTATTTCTTGGGGTGAGCGCTACTTGATGCCACTGCGCGAGCATACTGATTGCGTCATGCAGATTGTCGTAGAGCATTCCGAATCGCTTCAGGGCGAGGTACAGGTTCCTGGAGCCAAGAATTCGGTACTCAAGCTCATGGCTGTCACCCTGTTGGCAGAAGGCGAATACCGCCTCACCAATGTTCCCGATATCGCCGACGTGGACACGATGTGCGACCTCCTACGAGCGCTTGGCGTGCAGTCGAAAAAAATTGGCACCCACGAATTAGTGCTGACGAATACCGGCAACATCACGCCAGTTGCTCCGTTTGAGCAGGTGGACAGAATTCGAGCGTCAATCAATGTGCTTGGACCACTAATAGGGCGATATGGAAGTGCGGACATTGCAATGCCTGGTGGTGACGACTTTGGTTCTCGACCAATTGACTTACACGTGATGGGCCTTGAGGCCATGGGTGCAGCCTTTGAATTGAATCGTGACGGTATTCGTGCGCGAGCAAAGGAATTGCACGGTGCATCAATTGAGCTGAAGTTTCCAAGCGTTGGTGCAACGGAGAATATTTTGACAGCGGCTGTGCTTGCCAATGGAATAACGATTATTGATAATGCTGCACGTGAACCAGAAATTATTGACCTGTGCAACATGCTTGTTGACATGGGTGCGAACATTTCGGGGATTGGCACTGATCGTCTATCAATAACCGGCGTGAAGCCAAATCAATTGCATTCAACCGATCATGAAGTAGTAAATGACCGAGTTCAGGCTGCAACATATATTTCTGCGGTTGCTGTGACGCGTGGCGATGTGTTTGTGCGCGGAGCTCGTGCTGAGCATATGGAAATGCTCATCAATCGATTCTCGGAAATGGGTGTTGGCATCACCCCACAACACGATGGCTTGCATGTCACCTGCCAAGCCCGGTTACGCACAATTAATTTCGCAACGCTGCCGTATCCAGGAATCGCAACCGACTACAAGCCGCTACTCGTTGGCATGTTGGCGGTTGCTGACGGAACTGGCATTGCCACCGAGAACTTGTACCCAGGCCGATTTCGATATGTCGATGAATTAATGAAACTTGGTGCCGATGTGCGCATTGACGGGCATCACGCAGTGGTGCGCGGAGTTGAACAACTCGTTGGAGCGCCGGTAAATGCTCCAGATATTCGCGCAGGTGCTGCGCTTGTCGTTGCTGGCTTGGTTGCAACTGGACAAACCATAGTGAGCGACGTTCATCACATTGATCGCGGATATGACGATCTGGTTGGTCGACTGACTGGGCTTGGAGCCCGAATTACTCGGCGTTCGTAGCCGAACTATCGCTGGAATCGCCAGTTCGTGCTGCGGCAATGCGCTCAGCCCGTTGGGTGGCCTTCCATAACACGAGCACAATTACAAGAATTGGTCCTGCAACGAGCAGGATTTCATCCCAACCACCTTGGTGAGCAAGCACCCCCGTATCGTAGAGGACTGAAGATGAATTGGAGTGTTCAGTGAGCATGCAACAACAGGTCGAAGAGACCATCGAAGTTATTCGCCCCGCGCTTCAGGCCGACGGCGGTGACATTGTTTTGAAAGAAGTTGACGAAGCCACGGGAATCGTGAAGGTAACCCTCGTTGGCGCATGCGGAACGTGCCCAGCATCTGATCAAACGTTGAAAGCCGGAATTGAACGCATCATGCGTGATCGCGTTGACGGTGTAACCGAGGTTGTGGCGGTCTAACGCGTGACTCAACGCATTACAAACCCTTCGCAGCTTTTTGAATTGGCTGTTGCAGGGGACCGCGGTGCGCTTGCTCGATTGTTGTCGCTCATTGAACGCGGCGGAGAAGATGCGCGAATCATTGCGCGACTCACGTACCCGAAAAGCGGAAGTGGCTACACCGTAGGAATCACTGGTGCACCTGGCGCCGGCAAGAGCACGCTCACGAGTGCAACCATTGGCCACCTACGTGCGAGCGATACCAAAGTTGCGGTGCTCGCAATTGACCCATCGTCACCGTTTACTGGTGGAGCAATTCTTGGAGACCGAGTGCGCATGCAAGACCACGCAACCGATGCCGGCGTATTTATTCGCAGTATGGCAACGCGTGGACACTTGGGTGGCTTGTCGTTAGCAACGAGCGAAGCAATTCATTTACTTGACGCGGTTGGGTGCCCATGGATTTTGGTGGAGACCGTTGGCGTTGGCCAAGTAGAAGTTGAAATTGCTGGCAAGGCAGACACCACGGTTGTTGTAGTGAACCCAGGTTGGGGCGACTCGGTGCAGGCAAACAAAGCCGGTCTCATGGAGATCGCAGACATTTTCGTGATCAACAAAGCAGATCGTAAAGGCGCAGAAGAAACACGACGCGACTTAGAGCAGATGCTCGATCTATCAGACATTGGACATGACGATTGGCGTCCGCCAATCGTGCAAACGTCTGCGGTGTCGGGTGAAGGCGTTGTGGATTTGTGGAATACCGTGCTGGCACATCGCGAATTCATTATGAGCAGTGGGAAACTGACGCAACGCAGATCATTTCGGTTGCGTGAAGAACTGCGTGCAATCGTTGAGCGACGCCTTGAATTGCGTGCTCGCGAAATTTGTACAGGAGAAAAGTGGGATGGCCTTGAACAACAGGTGCTGAATCACACGGTTGACCCATGGGCCGCAGCTGACGACATGCTGAAGGGCATTGGCGCCTAAGCATTCATGAAATTTCGTATTGAGCCAGATGTTCGCCCTGTAGTCACCTCTGCACTCGCGTTAAGCGGTGCGGTCGGTGTATTTGCACTTGCCTTTGGCGTGCTTGCGGTTGGTGCAGGTGCAAGCGTGTGGCAAACGTGTGCGTTGAGCTTCTTTGCGTTTACCGGCGCTTCGCAGATGTCGGCGATGTCCATCGTTTCAACAGGTGGAACTGTTTCTGCAGCGTTGGGCAGTGGCTTGCTGTTAGCTGCTCGAAACGGGGTGTATGGCCTTGCATTGTCACCGTATTTTGGTGAGTCGTTAGGTAAACGGCTGCTTGCAGCGCACTTTGTGATTGACGAAACAACTGCCATGATGACCGCGCAGACGAATCCGCGATTACAAAAGATTGCGTTTTGGACAACGGCAATTGCGTTGTTCTCGTTGTGGAACTTAGGAACACTTATTGGCGCAGTCCTTGGTGGCTCCATTGACCCGCATACCTATGGTCTTGATGTCGGATTTACTGCTGCGTATATAACGATGCTGGTTCCACATTTACGAACGTCAAATGGCCGTATTGCTGCTGCAGTTGGCGCAACACTCAGTGTTGTATTGGCACCATTTCTGCCAGTGGGATTGCCAATTCTTGCTTCGGGCTTGGCCATTTTTGTTGGTGTCCGTCCACAGGGAGCGAAGGCTTCCGCATGAACATGTCATGGACACTCGTCATTTGGTTATCCATTGGTGCTTACGCGTTCAAGATGCTTGGTTTCGTTGTCGTGGGTTCGCGCAAGCTTCCCAATGTTTTATCGCAGTGCCTCATGCTTATTCCGGCAGCGCTACTTGGGGCCATGGTATTCAACGGTACGTTCACCGAGGCTCAATCAATTGCCGTTGACGAACGCGCTATTGGTTTGCTCGTTGCAATTATTGCTGCATGGCGAAAACTGCCGTTGATTGTTGTGGTGGTGCTTGCTGCTGCGACAACAGCACTATTGCGCGCAATCTAATTACGCGGTCGCTTCAACAATCTTTTTCAGTTCGCGCAAGTTGCGCTTCCAAATAATTCCCATCACCAATTTTGCGCCAACAAGTTCGCCGAGGGTTCCACCAAGCCACCATGGAAACTTCAGCTCTTCTGCCCACGTAAATGTGGTTCCGCCAAGATTTGGGGTGAGCGTAAATTTTCCGGTTCCGGTTACCACGCCTACGTGGCGAACTCCCATGACCTGTTGCGGAATCCATTCGGTGATTTCCATTTTGTCAACAAGTTTGATTGGCCCAACTTTGGTGTCACAAAAGAACTCGGTTCCAACTCCGCGATGTTGCTCATTGAGAAAGCGAATGGCAACAGCATCTGCCATCCAATCCACGTGGTTCTCCACTGGTTCAACAATGTTCCATACGTGCTCTGGTGTTGCGTTCAGTTGGATGCTTACTGCAATATGTGCCATATCCGAACCGTACTACGAGTTAATCAAGGGTGCTTTGCCGTAAACCGAAATATGTCGACGCGAATGTTCGGTAAACGAGTCTTTGGAATAGGTTTCCCAGCGCTGTTCGAGTTGTAATCCAGCTGCGGAAGTCATTGAATCAATTTCGTGGGTCGATGCGTAACGAACTTTCCATTCGCGCCGTACTGCCTGTTCGTCGACAACTTCTATAAATACACCGTCAATTAATTGCTGCGACTTGTCGACATGCACTTCGCTCGTAATGTAGCCGCGGGATGAACTGCGATGGGGAGTTGGTCCACTGTGCTCCGGCATGTCTTGGCTAGGCACGAAACAATCGACGATGATGTGACCACCCGGGGCGAGAGATTCTGCGCAGCGGATGAGGCACTGTTGCTGTTCTTGCGCGCTAAGCAAGTTAAACAGCGTGTTGTAGGCCAGAAGAACAACGCTGAATGGTCCGGGCGCCATGTCACGAACCATGTGGCCGAGACGTGCATCAATTAATTCGGAGTCTGGTTTGGCAAATAGTTGGTCAAGCATTGCTTGTGATGAGTCAATACCGCTGACCGAAACTCCGTTGCTTTCACCAGCAAGCGCAATGGGGAGTGCGAGCCTGCCTGTCCCAATTCCGAGCTCGTAGACGTTGCCATTTTCGGCAAGCGACAACACGAGCGAGACAACCGCATCGATGTTGTCTAAATCCCGATACCACTCGTCATAAATGTCGGCGAAGTTGTCGCCATATGGGTTATCGGAATATTCCACATCACCATTCTCGCCGAGAAGACCAGCAATCAGTCAGCCATTAGTCTGAAGGGATGGGTACGTATCTCGATCACGCAGCGAGCACGCCAATGCGCGCCGAAGCGATTGAGGCAATGACCCCGTATCTCGACCACATGTATGCCAACCCATCTGGTTCGCATCGATTTGCCCGCGAGGCGCGGAAAGCACTTGACGAAGCGCGCGATCTTGTTGCTGCAACTCTTGGCTGCAAGCCAGGCGAAGTGGTGTTTACCAGTGGCGGAACCGAAGGCGACAACCACGCAATTCTTGGCGCCGTTCGCCGCCTGGGCGGAATTGCCGTGTGTCCAGCAGCTGAGCATCACGCAGTGCTGCACTGCGTTGAACATGTGAACGGTGTTGTTGTTCGCGTGAACAACGTTGGAACGGTTGACCTCGACGATTTACAGCGCGTACTTGAAGCTGCAACAGATGAACTTCCCATCACGGTCGTTTCAGTGATGGCGGTAAACAACGAGGTCGGATCAATTACGCCAATGCGAGATGTTGCGCGCATTGTTCGCAAGTACGCACCGAACGCAATTCTGCACACCGATGCGGTGCAAGCTGCGTGCTGGGTGGACTTGCGTGAAATCACGCCACTGGTAGATGCGCTTTCGCTTTCGGCGCACAAGTTTGGTGGTCCAAAGGGTGTTGGTGTGATGGTGATTAAAACCGGAAAGAATCTTGAGCCACTTATTTTTGGTGGTGGGCAAGAGCGTGATCGCCGGAGTGGTACGCACAACGTTTCAGGAATTATTGCTACAGCGAAGGCGCTGGAAGTTACCGATAAGACACGTGCTGAAGAATCTTTTCGCGTGACGAAACTGCGCGATCGATTGGTCGACGAGATTCGCGCACAGGTAGATGGCGTTTTGGAAACGGTCCCTCGCGAACATCGTGTTCCTGGCGTTGCGCACCTGTGTTTCTCGGGTCTCGAAAATGAAGCATTGCTGTTTCTGCTGGATCAAGCAGATGTGTATGCATCTGCTGCTTCGGCTTGCGCCAGTGGGGCCATGGAGCCTTCGCATGTGCTTGAGGCAATGGGAGTTGAACGTTCGTGGAGCAATGGGGCGTTGCGCTTAAGCCTTGGCCACACCACGACCGATGCCGAAATAGACCTTGCAGTTTCGGCCATTGTGTCAGCCGTAAATCAATTACGTCGTTAGCCTTTAGGTCATGAAAGTGCTTGTTGCGATGTCGGGTGGCGTGGACTCGTCTGTCGCCGCAGCCGAGCTAAAAGCAGCAGGGCACGAAGTCGTTGGTGTCACTATGCGCTTGTGGGGCGGCGAAAGCGACACGGGATGTTGCTCGGTTTCCGATGTTGACGACGCTCGACGCGTTGCTCAGCAGTTGGATATTGACCACTTGGTCTTTAACTTTTCGGATGACTTCGACAAGCATGTGGTTGCGCCCTATGTGCAGGCACATGTGGACGGAATCACACCGAACCCATGCATTGAGTGCAACCGTCACCTGAAGTTTGATCGACTCAGCGAGCGCGCCCGCTTGCTCGGTTTCGATGCAGTTGCTACGGGGCATCATGCACGCGTTGAGCGTGACGACGAAGGAACGCTTCGTCTAACACGTGGTGCAGACGATGCAAAAGATCAGAGCTATGTCGTGCACATGTTGGACCAAGCCGAGCTTGCCTACACTATGTTTCCTGTTGGGCACCTGACTAAGGCTCAAGTTCGCGAACGTGCAGTTGAACTTGGGCTTCGCACTGCAACAAAGCCAGACAGCCAAGATGTGTGCTTCATTAGCAAAACAGGTGGACGCGAAACGTTCCTCGGTAATCGCATTCCGTTCCGTAAAGCAGTTGTTGTAAACGAAGATGGATCAACGGCTGGAAAAGTTGAAGCACTTGAATTGGTGACTATCGGTCAACGCAAGGGCCTCGGTATTCCTGGCGGTGGGCCAAAGCAATATGTGGTCGACGTTGACACGCCAAATGCGCGCGTAGTCATTGGTGAAGAGGCGAGTTTGTATCGCAAGTCACTTGTGGTGAATGACATCATTTGGTCTGACGTGCAAGATGTTCAGCGGTTGCGAACAACTAACGATGTTCTCGTGCAGTCCAGCGCGCACGGAGCGGCGATTCCTGCAACCGTAGAAATACTCTCGAACAATTCAGTGCGCATTGCGTGGAGTGAAGCGCAGCGACGAATTGCCCCTGGTCAATCGGTTGTGCTCTACAACATGACCAATACGCATGTTCTTGGTGGCGGCATCGCCACAGCAAATTAAATGCGAGTTGTTCAAAAAAGTATTGCGCTAGTTGTTGCAATTGTCGCACTAGCAAGCGTGAGTACAACTTCTGTTGCAACGGCACAAGGAAATATTCTTGAGCGCAGAGAAATTGGCATATCAATTCAGGGTCGTCCGATCGAGGCAATTCATATGGGCGATCCAAAGGGTGTCACCGTTGCAGTCATTGGCGTTATTCACGGCAATGAAGAAGCGGGACTGCTGATTACCGATGAATTAGTGAACATGCAGATTCCAAAAGGTGTGAATCTGTGGGTTATTCCTACGATTAATCCCGATGGAACTGCGTTGGATCGGCGCGGGAATGCGAATCGTGTTGACCTGAATAGAAACTTTCCCTACGGCTGGGCGCGCATTGGTCAACCTGGTTACTGGCAATATTCAGGAACGAGTCGAGCGTCCGAACCAGAGACGAAAGCAATCGTCGCATTCTTTCGTGAAATAAAGCCCGCTCTTGGTTTGTGGTATCACCAGGACTTAAACATCATTTCTCCGGGTGTGGGTTTTGAGGGTGAAATTCGTGCTCGATATGGAGCCATAACCGGCCTGCCGATGAAACGCATTACTGGTGGAACGTATACGGGTGTGGCTGCAACATGGCAAAAGCATGGACTGCAAAACTCCATGGCCTTTGTTGTCGAACTTGGCAAAACTCTGAGCGTGGATGAAGCCAAGGTGCATGCCAGCGCCGTGCTCGACATTTCAATGATGTTGCGGGATGCTCCATCTAGCAAACTAGGCAAGTGAAAATTTCGAAGCAACGCGCACTCATTTTGATGGCATTTGGTGCCGCGGCGGGTTTGTTGTCAGGCATGTTTGGCCTTGGCGGCGGAATCATCATTGTGCCTGGACTGATGTTTGCGCTCGGCATGGATCAACGCCGTGCACATGGAACTTCGCTTGCAGGAGTATTGCCAATTTCGATGGCGAGCATCATCACCTATTGGGTACACGATCACATCAATTGGCACGTTGCGTTGTGGCTGACGATTGGGTCGGTCGCTGGCGCGCTTGTTGGAGCACGGTTACTTGCGGTTCTGCCGAAGCGAACATTGACAATTATTTTTGTCGGTGTGTTGGCAATTGCGGGAATTCGCATGTTCTTCGAGATTGACGCAACTGGAACGACAGTTGTTACCGCGGGAACAGCGCTGGCGCTTATCATTATTGGTTTTTTTGTTGGTGCACTCGCCGGAATGCTTGGTATCGGTGGCGGATTGATCACGGTTCCGATCATGGTTGTGATTTTCCATGTGCCGCCTGCGGTTGCAAAGGGAACTGCGTTGGCGGTAGTTATTCCAACGGCTTTGAGTGGAACTATTCAAAATCTTGCAAATAAAAACAGTGATTTGTTAGCTGCGCTCATGGTCAGCGTGACCGGAATTTTTACCGCCATCGCAGGTGGTTGGGTTGCGGCACAAATGTCCGCAGGGCTTTCAAACTTCTTGTTTGCAGTTCTACTCATCACTATCGCAGGACGAATGTTGCTGCAGTTGCGCAGTAAACATCAAATTACGGTAGGCGAGTAATTCCGATCAAGTTTTCATACTGATCAATTTCGTTGTACATGTGAGCTGAAAGCCTTACGTACGATTTGCCGCGCACGGTCATGCACATGCATTCAACATGAAGTTCAAGCCCAGCACGTTCAACCATCGAATCAATTTGCGGTTTCGTTAATGGTTCTGCAAATGGCAGCTGCACCATGCGCAACCATGGTGCTTCAACGGTGTTTCCTAGATGTTCTGAAGTTCCCCAAGCGTTACGTAATAGGGATGCAGCACCATCTGCGACCGAGCGATTATGTACATCACGTTGTGTGTATGACCACTGCTCCTGGAACGCAATTGCTGCCGGAACCGACAGGTATGCCGAGTAGTCGCTGGTGCCCTGCCATTCAAACGATGTGGGGAATCCATCTTCGAATCCCCACGATGGTGCAAGTGGCTTCATGATTGCCCGGATTTCTGGCGAACCGCAGATGAGCGCAGCAGCAGGCCGTGGGGCACATAACCATTTGTGCAAGTTGCCTACCCACACGTCATAAGTGTTGGGTAACGGGTGTTCCAGCATTCCGGCCGAGTGCGCTGCATCAATGACGAACTTGGCATGTGGGTGCGTGGAACGAATTGCAGAAATAATGTCGTCGACAGGGAAGAGCACACCCGTTTCCGACGTGATGTGATCGAGCACTACAACGATTGGCTCACCATTTGTTGGAAGTAGGGTCCGAATTCGTGTGCTTATGATTTCTGCTGTTACATCGTGTGGGTAGCCCAGGTCGGCGACTGCGTAGGTTGCATTACTGCGAGCGGCTATGTGTTGCATTCCGTATAACACGCCTCCGTAGCCGAGCGATGTAGCAACGAGATGTGTTCGTTGATTTCGTGAAGTCGCATCATCGACTAGCGCTTGTATCGCTGTAACAACACCTTGAGAAGCATTTGGTACGAAAGCGAAATGCTCTGGGGCTACTCCAAACCAATAGGCGACAATGTGGCGCGCTTCAATCATCAACTGTGGGAGTTCGTAGCGGAACCAATGGTTTGGGTTGCTATTTGCGCGGTCAATAAATGCGTTCTGCACGTCTTGCACGGAAACTGGCACTGCGCCATACGAGCCGTGATTGAGATATGCGATGGATTTGTCTAGTTGCCACAGTGCGGTGAATTCATTATGTGCAACGGTCACGTTATGAAGGTAACCGATCTATCACACTGCGATGTAACAGCCCATTGCTACTCACCATGGAGTTTGCCCGCCAATCAGAATTGCCAATTCGATCGGTAATGATTCCGCCTGCTTCCTGAACAATGGGGTAAATAGCCGCGTTGTCGTAGGGCGCAAGTCCAATGGCATCGATGGCGACATCAATTGCACCTTGTGCAACCAACATATGTTGCCAAAAATCGCCAAACCCACGAGCGCGTAATGCATCAACTTGTAACTGTTGTAAAGCGGGCAGGCCGCCCACGTGTTCCCAGCCCTTACTTGGCGTTGTGCTCACGTGCGCTTCAGAGAGTTCATTCACTGTTGAAACGTGTATCCGCGATCCGTTGTAATACGCACCGTCGCCAGAAGTCGCCCACCAACGCATGCCAAGCGCTGGCGCAGACACCACTCCGAGCACGGGGGTGTTGTTGTGAACGAGCGCAATGAGTGAACCCCACACGGGAACACCGCGCACGAAATTGGTTGTACCGTCGATTGGGTCAATGACCCACACGTGCTCTGCATCGATTGGTCCGCTGGTTCCGTGTTCTTCGCCGTACATGCCGAACTCTGGAAACGCGCCTCGCAAGACTGATGAAATCGCAGTTTCGGTATTGCGATCTATTTCGGTGACTTCGCTGTTATCAGCCTTACGCGAAACGGTGAACTCGCGGTTTGTGAACCCGGCAAGGCTTACTGCGTCTGCGGCATCGGCTGCCCGAATTGCCGTATCGAGAAAGTGCTTACTTGTTGACAAGTTGCTGCACCGTTGCGGCGATGCCTTCGGCGTTTAACCCTAGGCGCGACAAAATTGCATCGGGTTTTGCTTGCGGAATGAATTGCTTTGGGATGCCAAGCACTTCAATGATCGGGCGATTCGTTCCCGATGCGTGCGACACCAGGTCTTCAATAGTCATGCCAATTCCGCCTTCACGGATTCCGTCTTCAGCGGTGACTACTACGTGATGCGCAGCAGCGTTCTCAATCATGGATCGATCGAGTGGCGCCGATGAGCGCACATCCCACACGGTTGCCATGATGCCCTTTGCTGCAAGCAGTGCAGCAGCATCGAGCGATGTGCCAACCATTTTTCCAATTGCCAAAATACACACCGCGTTTGATTCATCGGTGAGTAACTTGCGGGCGGCAAGACCGGACCCAACATCTGCAGCATCAACACTGCGCGCAACCCCCTTCGGATAGCGAATTGCAACAGGTCCTTCATTGGCAAGTTCAACAGCATCCTTCAGCATCTGTTCAACTTCTTGTGTACTTGAAGGTGCGAGCACGCGCATGCCAGGAACTTTTGAGAGCAAGGCCATGTCGTAAATGCCGTGATGACTTGGGCCATCGTCACCGGTAATTCCAGCGCGATCAAGACAAAAAATAACGGGTAGTCGGTGCAGCGCAACGTCGTACACCACTTGGTCCCACGCGCGATTTAAAAATGTTGAATACAACGCAACAATGGGCCGCAATCCACCCATTGCCATTCCCGCTGCAGCGGTTACTGCGTGCTGTTCGGCGATGCCTACGTCGAAGAAGCGATCGGGGAACTGTTGCTGAAATTGAATAAGGCCAGTTGGCCCTGGCATTGCAGCAGTGATAGCAACGATGCGTGGATCATTCTTTGCAAGTTGCACAATGGTGTCGGCAAATGCTTCGGTGTATCCGGTTGGTACCGACTTTGACGGACCTGTTGCAGGATTGAACACGGGTGCATCGTGCAAGTGCTTCTCATCATCGTCTTCTGCAGGTGAATATCCGCGACCTTTTTGGGTGATCACGTGAATAGCAACTGGGCCTTCTTCGACTCGTTGTTGCGCAGCGATGAAGGCGTGTTCAAGTGCTTCTAAATCGTGTCCGTCGATAGGGCCGACATAACGGACTCCAAGGGCTTCAAAAAATGCGGGAGGCTGCAAGAATTCGCGAATACCAGCTTTGAATGCTTCCATTCCTCGTTCAGCTTGTGAACCGACAAGTGGCAGACTTCTCAAGAATTTTTCAATCTTGCGTTGGCGGCGAACGTATATAGGGTTCAAACGAATGTCGGTGAGGATGTTGGAGAGCGCGCCTTGACTCAGATTCGACACTGTTGGTGCATAACTGCGGCCATTGTCGTTCAACACGATGATCACGCGTTTTCCGCTGTGTCCAAGATTGTTCAATGCCTCGTATGCCATGCCGCCGGTCATGGAGCCATCGCCAATGACGGCAACGATGTGTCGGCGATCGGGAGTTAGACCAGCATCACGAGCAACGGCAAGTCCGTAGGCATAGCTGAGCACCGTGCTTGCATGACTGTTTTCGATGAAGTCGTGGATACTCTCTTCGCGGCTGGGGTATCCGGAAATACCGCCAGACTGGCGCAACTTGTTAAACCCTGCGCGCCTACCCGTAACAATTTTGTGAATGTACGCCTGATGCCCGGTGTCCCACATAATTGCATCACGAGGTGAATCGAATACTCGATGCAGCGCAAGCGTGAGTTCGACTGCTCCCAGGTTTGAACCTAAGTGTCCGCCAGTTTCCGATACCGCATCGACAACAAATTCGCGAATTTCAGTAGCAAGATCTTCGAGCTGAGGGAGGGTGAGTGGCCGCAGGTCACTGGGTTGGCGAATATCTGCGAGAGCCATGGCGCTAAACGCTACCCCCGCTAGAGCGCAGGGTGAGAAGCCATACGGGCATCTAATCGGCGATGATTCCACCGATGGAGTGACGTTCCGAGAATGTATCCAACAACAAACACCACCAGTCCGCCAATTCCGTCAAGCCAGTAATGGTTAGCAGTGACCACAATGCATAAGAGTGTGGTGGCTGGGTAAAGAAACAGCACAAAGCGTGTCCAACGTCTCTTGGCCAATGGCCACAGAGCGAACACACACCACGTAGCCCAGCCAATGTGTAACGACGGCATTGCGGCGTATTGATTTGAAAGCTTTGCAACGGCTCCGTGATTGAACGACAGTGGGCCACCAAATTTTTCAACAGTGTCAACGAAGCCAAATGTGGTTGCTCCGTTGTAGTTACGCAATGAACTTTCAATGCACACCCCACCAAAACCTTTGCCATTTGAGGGGCACGGTGCATCGAGGAGACGTGGTGGCATGAGCGGAAAAAGAACGAAGCCGATAATGGCAAGGCCGGTCATCGCTGCAAGCGTGTTGCGCCATTGCGCAAACACATCGGGGCGAAACTTGAACAACAAAATAAACACGGTGAGCGTGACATAGAAATGCGCTGTTCCGTAATAGGTGTTCATCACTTTGATGAATGTTGTGTGCCTTAAGAAAAAATCTTGAATCGATTCTTCGTGGTACAAGCCGATAAAACGTTCTAGGCGAATAACCCGCATCGCGTTGGTAAACGCATGAACTGGTTGGTCTTCGCCGTTGACGAAGGCAGATCCGAATCGATTACGAATCAGTGTGTACACCGTGTAGAAACTGGTGACGATCAGCACTTCTTTCCACCACAGCGTGCGGTGGTGGCGTGGCAGCGCAATACTCGTTGATGATTCTGCGATGCCGTTCACACCATAAATCGTACGCCTTGTTCCAGCACGCCAAGCCGTAGCAAGACCGCCTTCGGTAGGATTGCCCCATGTCTCCACGCACCGATTCGCCACTAATAGAGCCAGATGTCATTGCCAGAGTGCTCGCCAAAGGCAGAAGCACTGGCGCCGAATTCTCGGAAATCTACGTAGAGGACAAGCGTTCGACTTCAGCCGGCTTGGACGATGGAAAGGTCGAGCAGGTAACCAGTGGTCGAGATCGCGGAGCAGGCATTCGTGTTATCGCTGGTGATACCACTGGCTTTGCTCACACATCCGATCTTTCGGAGCGCGGTTTGTTAGCTGCGGCCGAGGCAGCTGCAGCTGCAGCCAAGCAAGGTGATGGCGGAGTGCACACCATTGCATTGCAGCCCGTGTTTCGTCACCCAGTGAACACCATCGTGCAGTTTCCTGACACCGTGGCAAAGGCACGCAAAGTCGAGTTGCTTCAACGCGCCGATGTCGCAGCGCGAGGAGTACACGGCGCAATTGTTCAAGTATCTGCCGGTTATGGCGACTCAATTAAACAAATTCTTATTGCCAACTCGGACGGCATCTTTAGTGCAGACGAGCAAGTGCGCACGCTCATGCGTGTGAGCGTGATCGCAAATGGTGATGCCGGAATGCAAACGGGCTACAACTCACTTGGCCACACCATTGGTTTTGAAATCTTCGACGAAAACGATGTTGAAGAACTTGCTATTCGTGCGGCGCAACAAGCCATCACCAAATTGCAAGCACGCCCGGCGCCATCGGGTGCAATGCAAGTAGTAATCAAGCAGGGTTCGGGCGGTGTGTTGTTTCACGAAGCATGTGGACACGGTCTTGAAGCAGATCTGGTCGGTAAGGGATCGAGCGTGTATCGCGGAAAGATGGGCGAACTTGTCGCTTCGCCGCTTGTCACGGTGATTGACGACGGAACCATGGCTGGCGAGTGGGGCGCAATTGGAGTTGACGACGAAGGCCATGCGTCGCAGAAGAATACGCTCATTGAAAATGGAATTCTGACCGACTACATGTGGGACTACATTCGTGCTCGCAAGGAAGGTCGCAAGCAAAGTGGCAACGGTCGTCGCCAGAGTTATGCCGACTTACCAATGGTGCGTATGACCAATACGTTCGTGACAAACGGTTCTGAAAATCCAGACGACATCATTCGTGCAACCGATCATGGTGTGTATGTTGCAAAACTTGGTGGCGGTCAAGTTGATACTGCAAGTGGAGACTTCGTTTTCGGAATGGTTGAGGCATACCTCATTGAAAATGGCGAGATCACTGAGCCATTGCGCGAGGGGAACCTCATTGGTAACGGACCGCAGGTGTTGAAAGATATCGACCTCATGGGTAATGACTTTGCAATGGGTGGGCCAGGAACGTGTGGCAAAGACGGACAAGGCGTGCCAGTTGGCGATGGTTGTCCAACTTTGCGCGTGAAGTCCATGACCATTGGTGGAACCGCAGCATGAGCACAACAGTTGATGATCTGCAAGCAATTGCAGATCGAGTAGTCGCACAGGCTGGTGCCGGCGAACAAATTGAGGCCTATGTCAGCCGCGGTGGCGAGACCGCCATTCGGATATATGAAGGCGAACTCGAACACTTCGCTTCCGCGCAGAGCGAAGGCGTTGGAATTCGTGTTATCAAAGATGGCCGAACAGGTTTTGCCTATGCAGGCACGCTCGACCCAGCTGCAATTGCCGAGGTGCTTGCCGATGCTCGTGACAACGTCAGTTTCGGAACTCCAGATGAATTTGCTGGTCTCGCAATTCCCGATGGTGTTGCACAAATTCCACAAAAGTTTTGGGACGAAGAACTTGCCGGTTATCCAACTGACCAAAAAATTGCGCTTACCAAGGAGCTTGAAAAACTCACGCTTGGCATGGACGAGCGTGTACGCGTGGACGAAGCCAACTACGACGATGGATGGGGCGAAGTTGCAGTTGCTACCACAACAGGAATTCGTGAAAGTGGTCGCGGTAACTCGTGTTACGTGTCGGTCAGCACACTTGCTGACGACGAAGAAGAAACGCAAACAGGTTTTGGGTTTTCAGTAGGCGACTCGCCAAAGGAATTTAATTTGCACAAGGCGGCTCGCGAAGCAGCAGAGCGCGCCACACGTTTGCTCGGCGCAATCAAGCCTCCAAGCAAACGCACCACAGTGATTCTTGACCCGTATGTCACTTCGCAGTTCATCAGCATTTTGTCCAGCACATTGAACGGCGAAAACGTGGCGAAGGGCCGAAGCTTTTTTGCTGAGCGAATGGGTGATCAAGTTGCAGACCCACGCTTCACGTTGGTTGACGACCCAACAAACCCACTTGCTTATACCGCTACGGATATCGATGGCGAAGGTCTCGCTGCACGTCGCAATGTATTAATTGAAAATGGTGTACTAAAGAAGTTTGTGCATTCTTCATACAGTGCTCGGCGTATGAACACCGTCAGCACGGGTAATGCCACGCGTGGCGGGTTTGCTGGTTCACCTGGTGTCGGATGCCTGGCAATGCAATTGGTGCCAGGAACTCATACTCAGGAAGAGCTGATTGCCAGCGTTGATGATGGTGTGCTCATTCAGATGGTGTCAGGTTTACATAGCGGAGTTAACCCGGTTTCTGGGGACTTTTCAACAGGCGCCTCCGGAATGCTCATTAGCAATGGGACCATTGGTGCACCAGTACGAGAGTTTACGATTGCCAGCACACTGCAACGCATGTTGCTCGACATTGTGTCCATTGGTGGAGACGTCGATTGGCTGCCATCCCGTGCACACGGAATGTCGCTGGTAATTCGAGACGTGACTATGAGTGGTACATAACCCCGCTCTACCCATTTGCTAAATTATTGAGGTGCCAAAAAGTACCAAAGTTGTCGGCCTCGACTGGCTGTACCGAAAAATGGATGAACACGAATATTCCAGCCTTCAGGCAGTTGCCGAAGCATGCGAATTGAATCGCGGAAATCTGTATCGATATTTCTCTTTTGAAACGCGACCATCAATCGACCTGCTGCCAAAACTGTGCAACGGTCTCAATGCTTCGCCGTTAGAAGTGCTCACTGCGCTTGGTATTCAGTTTGACTAA
>Ga0194055_10001090_pt1 | contig 22049 bp, 21 predicted proteins | sample SepL449m_MetaG_FD_155482 | JGI IMG/M metagenome (GOLD analysis project Ga0194055, IMG submission 155482) | Anoxic zone freshwater microbial communities from boreal shield lake in IISD Experimental Lakes Area, Ontario, Canada - Sep2016-L442-9m | ecosystem: Environmental > Aquatic > Freshwater >...
TCGCTATTATTAATACTTGGAGCGACATTAATCCATGCCATAGTCATTTTCGGCAGCGTGCTGAAGAAGTTAAAAGAGGTATTTGGCAAGCCGGCGGTTTCCCAGTTGAAATGCCGGCCATGAGTTTGTCAGAGCCCTTTCAAAAACCAACTACCATGTTGTATCGCAATCTTTTAGCGATGGAAACCGAAGAGCTTTTACGCTCCTACCCAGCCGATGCGTGCGTATTGATGGGCGGGTGTGACAAAACAACGCCTGCTTTACTCATGGGCGCAATTAGTATGAACATTCCCACCATCTTTTTGCCGGCTGGCCCGATGTTACGGGGCGATTATCGTGGACAATTTTTGGGTAGCGGCAGCGATGTATGGAAATACTGGGATGAATTACGGGCCGGTAATATTACCGAAGCCGACTGGGGCGAAATTGAGGATGGTATTGCTCGCTCAGCTGGTCACTGTATGACGATGGGTACCGCATCCACCATGACAAGCACCGTAGAAGCGCTAGGCTTATGTTTATCTGGATATGCTTCTATTCCAGCGCCCGATTCAAGACATGCGCAAATGGCAACATTAACAGGCCGACGAATCGTTGAAATGGCGTGGGAAGATTTAAAGCCTTCCGATATTCTCACTGCTAGCTCTTTTGATAATGCGGTAATGACTACCTTGGCTTTATCGGGCTCTACTAATGCTGCTGTGCATTTAATTGCCCTAGCAAAACGCGCTGGCTTTGCGCTCTCCTTAGAGCGTTTTGATGAATTAGCTCGCAAAATACCGGTACTCGCGAATATTAGGCCCTCAGGCAAATATCTCATGGAAGATTTTTTCTATGCCGGTGGTTTGCGTGCTTTACTCAAACAACTTTCCAGCTTCTTAAGTCTTTCTGAACAAACTGTTGATGGTAAAACCCTCGGTGAGCTAATCGCTGATGCTAAAGTATTTAATGATGATGTGATTCGTTCGGTTGATAAGGCGCTAGTAAAAAGCGACGGCTTGGCAATCTTAAAAGGGAATCTTGCTCCAGATGGTGCAGTCATTAAGCCCCCTGCTGCGGAGGCGCACTTGCTAAAACATACTGGTAAAGCGGTCGTTTTCAAAAGCTATGATGATTTATCAGCACGTATTGATTCTGCCGATTTAGAAATCGATGCAAATTCAGTGATTGTTTTACAAAACGCGGGGCCTCAAGGTGCTCCCGGCATGCCAGAATGGGGGCAATTGCCTATCCCCAAAAAACTCTTAGAGCAAGGTGTACGCGATATGGTGCGTATCTCTGATGCCCGTATGAGCGGTACTAGTTATGGCGCATGCGTTTTGCATGTCACCCCAGAAGCCTATATAGGTGGGCCCTTAGCTTTTGTACAAGATGGCGACTTAATCGAATTAGATGTGCCAGCACGCAAATTAAATGTCTTGATTTCCGATGCCGAAATGGCCAAACGCAAAGCAGCCTGGGTAGCGCCAGCGCCTAAATTTGAGCGGGGCTTTGGTAAGATTTATTTACAGCACATTCAGCAGGCCAACAATGGCTGTGACTTTGACTTCTTAGAAACTCTGGTTGATACGACTAAAGCTCCTAACCAGCAAAAAAGTAGTAAAGGCAGCGAACCAGAGATTCACTAAAGGCGGCAATACTGGTACTAAGTGAATAATGAATCTCTGATCTATAAATTTTTTATTTATAAAACTGTTTATTCGCCTGATCAAGAAGTCCATCTATTGTGCCGCTACTAACTACTTTTTTAAGGCCAGCAGAAAATCCAGCCTGCAGACTTGCATAGCATTTTGATTTCTTTGAAAACGCCACATACATATCGCCATAGACAAGATTTTTTGGTAAAAAGTCAACTTTCGCCAGGATGTTTAATTTCTTTGCCTCAAGTTTTCCTGGGTAGCGCCCAATAATCAGGTAATCGGCCTGCTTACTTAATAGCGCCTCAAAAGCTTTGTCTACACCATTAGCTCTGGCAACGGTTAAATTTTGTGTAATATACGCGTCAAATTCAGAGCCATAACTTTCGCCTACATTAGTCACACCTTTCTTGCCCTTTAGATCACTCCACTCCGAGAATTTCAAAGTATCGCCATTGCGAATTACAATGGCAACCGGATCTTGCATATACGGTGGGTCAATGTAGTTCATATAGGCAACTCGCGCCGTATCCTTATAAATCCCAAAAATAATATCCGCCTTACCATCTTTAATGGCATCTTGGGCTTTTTGCCAAGAGCCAAAGTCAATAGAGGTAATTTTTTTCACTTGCAACTGCTGCGCAATTGTCGATACCAATACAGCAGAGGACCCAACAATTTTGCCATCAGCTCCCCAAGCCACAGGGGGGTAAGCTGGGTGCCCCGTAATAACCAAAGCCTCACAAACAGGGCTAGTCTGCGCAAATGCTACAGTAGCTAATAAGCTCAATACTGAGAGCATTAAGTATTGTTTGATTTTCATCGTCACCTTTAAATTTAGCAGCACATTATTTGCCATTATGACAAATTTACCTAGCTTGGCTAAATTAACGCAGATAATCATACTCAATCCGAAAATTGAGGGCTACTTACCCAATCCCAAGGCCTCAACCATAGCTCGAAATACCTCGGTATTATCCATAAAACCTTTAAAGCGATCAGCGCCAGGGCCCATTGCATTTAACACAGCATCGTCAGCAGTATGTACGCCCGATTCTTGGGTGCTGGGTAAATTACCCGGCATATGAATGGCGTCCTCATGATTCTCTTGATACTTAGGATTGGCGATGTATTTACCGGCAGAATTTTTAACCGCAGGTATAAACGTACCGTCTAACTTTGGCCGCATAGTCTCATAATGATCAGGGTAGTTACCGTAAAAAAAAGCTAAGCGCCGCGTAACGTCAATTTTTTCTGGGTAGCCGGAGTCATTTGCAATGGGATAATTTGGAAACCCAGCCTCAGCATATACCCCTACTTTATCGCGCAAGGCGCCAGACTTAAGATCATCAACGACACCCGCAATAGACCCGCTATGGGTATGGTCTGGGACAACAATAATTAACGTATCGGGATGCGTCTTAGCAAAATCTTTGGCAACTTGAACCGCATTACTTAACATAATGGTATCAAATGCGGCTCTTTCCCAATCTAATGGATGGTTAAACTTATCGATCAGAGCAGCCTCTACCATGAGAAAAAATCCATTCGGGTTTTTAGAAAGAATCTTTAATGCCGCATCGGTCATTTCGGTTAAATCAGGCTGATTAGGAAACTCTTTAACAGTATTTTGTTTCAGTACAAATCGATCTAATGAGCCATCCATATTATCTGGATGGTAAGTACCAAATAATTTTTTGGTTAGCGGATCATTTGCATCAGACTTTAATTCCTGTTTAGTAGTTGATACACGGTAACCAGAATTCATGAAAGATTCAATTAAATTTCGATCGTCTTTGCGCTTCGATCCCTTGACGCTTTGCGGTAGAAAATAAGCGGTACCCCCACCTAAAATAACATCCGCGCTACTAGCAAAAAATTGATCAGCAATATATTGCTTATCTGCTCTTCGCCGGGTATGGGCAACCATGGCTGCTGGAGTGGCATCTTCAATTTCGGCATCACTAACCACGCCCACAGCCATATTCGTTTTACGTTTAATAATTTCCGTAATCGTTTCAACTTTAGGATGTTCTAGGTTTTCCCGTGCTCTAGAAACATAAACGCCCATTGCATTGACTGCTGTTTTATGGCCAGTTGTATAAGCACTCATCGAATTAGCTGAATCAGTTATTAAAGAATCACTACCTGAAGTGCCGATCATTGCGGTATAAGGCATATCGTCAAAAGCTAGGCGGCCGTTATATTTACCTTGAGTTATGCCCTTTGATAAAACCCGCGCCGCAGTTCGATTAGCAATCGTCATCCCATCGCCAACAAACAAAATAACATTTTTTACTTTTTTTGGCCCAGTGCCAAATACTTCCCAATGCACTTCCCCACTCTCCTTACCATCTGTGACGCTTATTTTGTAAGCTCCAGGCTTACTTAAAATCATGTCCTTTAGAATTAAACTGCTTCCTAGACCATTTTCTGCTGGAATAAAAATAGGTGTTTGTTGAGAAAATTGGCTCAATGGCAAGCCATTAATCATTACTTTAATATCTTGCGAATTTACTTGATTACTAAATTCAATCCGAAAATCAAAGAGTGAGCCGTTTAAAATAATCGCTCTATCTATCGGATAAATAGTAACTGACCAAGCGTTACTAATAAATAAACTAAAGTTAGCACTAACAATAGTTATTAAAAAAATAAAACGGTAACAAAGCCGCATCATAAGAAAACCTTAATTAAAAAATTTTTAACTCAGAGTTGTAATATGAAGCAGAAAAATGACGAAATTGTGACAGCCCGCAGGCCATATCTAGAGCTTTACCTAGCTTTAATTAATCTGTACCCATTCCCGTCTTTTTAACTAAAGCGGCATAGCTAGCTAATTGGTCTTGAATTTTTTTAGCCAACTCTTCTGGCGAGCTACCTACCGGATTTAGGCCATTAGCCAGTAGTTGTTGACGCACGGTGGGATCTTTCATTGCCTTGATCAGCTCAGCGTTTAGTTTTTGAATAATAGGCTGTGGTGTACCTGCTGGCGCTACCAGCGCAAACCAGGCACTAAACTCAAATCCAGGAAGACCAGACTCTGCAATCGTTGGTACATTGGGATATTGCAAGGCACGTTTAGGGCTCGTAACGCCAATCAATTTGAGGCGGTTCGACTTTACTAAGGTTTTAGAGCTCGCTAGAGTAATAAATGCTGCCTGCACTTCTCCTGAGGCAACCCCAATACCCGTTTGATTAATCCCCTTATAAGGAATGTGCGTCATCTTAATACCTGCCTCAGAGGCAAATATCTCCATGGCAATCTGTTGAGGGCTACCGTTACCGGCCGATCCATAATTGAGTTGTCCAGGATTTTGCCGGGCAGCAGCAATCAGTTCACCTGCATTCGCATAGGGAGATTTAGGCGGAACAACTAGACCCCACTCCACCATCACAGCCAAAGAAATCGGGGCAAAGTCTTTAATAGGGTGCCAAGGTAGTTTGCGATTGACATTTGGCACCATGGTTAAGATGCTATCGTTGAAACCCCCCAGGGTATAGCCATCCGGTTTAGCTTTGGCAACCTTATCGGCGCCTATTAAACCAGCGGCGCCAGGAAGGTTCTCAACGATAAAACCTTGTCCCATGTTTTGACTCATTTTTTGCGTAACGATGCGCACGGCATTGTCGGCTCCGCTGCCAGGCGCTAGCGGAATAATAATACGGATAGAATGGGTTGGGTAGGACGCTGTATTCAGTTCGGCTGCCTGTGCGCCACCAATAAATGCTAAGAATAAGTAAATATAAGCAGACTTCACAGCAACTCCCATCTTTAATTGAATTGCCTGAATATACTAAAACTTAATGACACAATGCCTTTCTTCTGGGCCAATCTATTTATTTAATCTACCTTTAGTCAGCGTTTTAAATCTCGATAAAAATTTTCATGTACCCCATATCCGATTAGTACAAATTGAGTGTGATCGAGGCTTACCGAGTAAGCTAATAGCATCTGCCGCTTCTGGAATCTAAATTTATATACCTGAACACCAGATAAATCACCTTTTTTCATCACGCCTTGGGCAGGATCAGCGGTAAGCACCTTAACCGCCGCATCTAGTGCCCTCTTTTCAGCGGGAAGTATTTTCTTAATGGCCCTATCAAATCGAGGGGTTGCTAAAACAATCATCCGAAACGGTATGGAGTTAGATTCCCAGATTTCACTTCTTCTATACCAACTAGAATGTCTTGCAGCATGCTAATTGGTAAATCGGGGTTTTCTTCAGCGACTTTACCTAATCGAGCCCAATACTCAATTTGCTTAGGGACAGATCGATGCATTGCCTGGGCATAAGGTTTGGCATCCTCTACCAAAAGATTCGATAATTTGATTGCGATAGACATTATTTATCCCTCTAAAATAGCTGGTATTAATATAGTACTAAAAGTTTTAAAAAGCAACTTTTTAGAGCCAAAAAGAGTATAGATCGATACGATCGAAAACTGGTCAATATTTGGTCAATTGAGCTTGAAACAGCATTGCCATTGTTGACTATTAGGTCTCTTATAGAGAGTCAGATTGCCATTCAATAGCTTTATTGGCTCTGACTCAATGGCGGGAGTGCGAAATAAAAACGATAAATTATTCATTACAAGCGTCCTTTTAAATGACGCTTGTAGCTTAATTTCAGATTTGCATTTGGACGACCTGATTATGTTTTGTCGGCTTACCCGACAAAATTACTCCTCAACAAGTCGCAGAGTTGCACATAGTCCGCCAGGATCGCTAACGCCCTACTCGAGGTGATATCAACGCTAGACAAGCTCGAGCCATGATTAGTCACAATTAAGCCAATGAAACAGCCTGAAACAAATTTAAATAGTGAAATTTGGCCTGCCCAGCACGATTCGAACGTGCGACCTGGGCCTTAGAGCTTCACTATGCTGAAGACCTGCCAAAACTCTCAGGGTACTTACGCCGCAATTTACTCTACCCCTCTGGGTCGCATTCAATAATCCGTGAAAGCCGTACATGACAATTGATAGTTAATGCTATCTATCCGCGTAATTTGGCATTGGCCACCAGCGGCTAGAAATTTCCCCGTTCCGCCCACGATAGCAAAAATATTTGTAACTTGCTGGTTCATAAGGCCGAGCGTGCCCGTATATGTTCCAACGCCTAATATCACAATCGAATCCTGACCATCACCGAACGAATAATTAACGAAAAGTAAGCGCTTATCGCCATCGCTCAACCTTTCAGATACCCTAGTATTAGCGTCAAATCGGCCAATTTGAACACCTTTTTTATCCCATAATGACCCGCTACCAGCTATCACATCATCTACAGATGGCCCTAGGGCACCTGAGTCAACAACAATTCGGTTATCGAAACGCGCCACAAAAGCGACTTCGTATTTAATTGGTTTGCGTTCAGGAACGCTGCCGAACCCAATGATATAGCTTGGCTGATCCTTGGCATATATTGCTGATCCGCTGCTGATTGTCAAAACAGCAATGAGGGCGATTCGTATCCAAATGATCATTGTTTGATTTCCTAAGATATCCAAATAATTAGATTAACATAAATCATATTTAGATAAAATCCAAAATTTATAATTAATTGAAGTGAGCTAATTAATACTTTCGGGATGTCCTTTTTCAATGATTTTCTTGACCGCTTCTGCTTTGAACTCCGCTGTGTATTGGGTTCGTTTCATAATCACTCCTGCGACTCATTGTTGTCAATATTAACTGTCTACCGAATCGGGAGAATGCCAAACAAATAAATCTGATCCAGATCAATTTAGTTTTTTACTGCTTGACTCCACTGCTATTAAATTTAGTTACAAAGAAATCGTAAGAACCCGTCAGAGCATTACCATCAAGTCCGCCACCTGTAGACCCAGCGATATAAACATTGTTGTTAGCATCGATTGCAACACCATTACCATCGGTTTCTCGACCAGTAACACCTAATTGACGGGTGTATTGTTTGACGCCACTGTTATCATATTTAGTGTAGAAAAAATCGTCAGTACCCACTTGAACGTTTCCATCAAGTGAACCGCCTGTGGCGCCTACAACGTAAATATTACCACTGGCATCAATTGTTACCTCGTTACCAAAAGTTGCTGCACCAGCAGTACCTAGCTGACGAGTAAATTGCTTGACGCCACTGCTATTGTATTTAGTGACAAAGAAATCATCAGTCCCTGCCAAGGTACTTCCATCTAGTCCACCTGTTGTATAACCTACAACGAAAACGTTACCAGTGATATCAGTCGCAACAGCGGTACCATAGGTTAGAGCTCCAGCCACCCCTAACTGACGGGTGAATTGCTTGACACCACTGCTATCGTATTTGGTAACAAAAAAATCATCAGTTCCCGCTAAAGTATTACCATCCAGTGAGCCCTTTGTATAGCCCACAACGAAAACATTACCACTGCCATCGGTTGCGACACCGTAGCCTCTTGTTTCTTGACCGGTCGCACCTAATTGACGGGTGAATTGTTTAACTCCATCGCTATTATATTTAGTGAGGAAGAAATCGATTGACCCTGTCAAAACATTACCATCTAGCCTACCTGTTGTATAGCCTGCGATATAAACATTGCCACTAGGATCAATCGCTAAAGCTATACCAACAGTTTTTGTGCCGGCCGCACCTAATTGACGGGTAAATTGCTTAACACCACTGCTATCGTATTTTGTAACAAAGAAATCATGAGTACTGCCCATCATGGTATTGCCATCTAGCCCACCTGTTGTGTAGCCTGCGATGTAGACATTACCATTCGTATCAGTCGCAACAGCCGTACCAACAGTTGTTGAACTAGCCACGCCCAGTTGCTTTGTGTATAACTTAACGCCACTGCTATTGTATTTAGTAACGAAGAAATCATAAATCCCCGTCAAGGTATTTCCATCTAGTCCACCTGTTGTGGAGCCTGTAACATACACATTACCACTGGCATCGGTTCCAACGGCATTTCCATATGTTATTTTATTAGTTGTACCAAGTTGTTTAGTACCAATCCAAGAAGAAGGTGCTGTTGAACTATCCCCACCGCCGCAGGCGGCAAGGGCTGTAAAAGTAACTATTATCAGTATGTAATTTAAGGTTCTCATGATTGTTGCTTTTAGGTTATCTAATTAGTATCTACATTATTACTTCAATGATATCTTTACAACATTTATCATCAAGTTCTACTCTGTTTCTAATAAACTTCTTAACATCCAAGCTGTTTTCTCATGAAATATTAAACGATATTAAATTTGGCCTGCCCAGCACGATTCGAACGGGCGACCTACGCCTTTAGAGAATTCGTGGCTGTTCAAAAGTCTATATATTTTAATAGCTTACAGCGTAAAAATGGCACTGTGTAATAAACTGTGCAATGAGGTTTTGTAGGGAAAACCGACATTTTCAGATGCCCGTCGATCGGCGATTTCGATTATCTTTTAAGATATTGCTATTGTTAATAGTATTTCGTATAATACTATTTAAAGTACTATTAAGGAGATTGCCATGGGTGCTGTTGCAGCGAATGATTTAAAGACCAAAGGAATCAAAGCGATTGAAGATGCTTTGTTAACCCAACTAGAAGCATCGGTATCGGTACGGGGTCAAGTTAAGTATATTGTGATGAGCCAAGAACACTACCACTACTTGCGGGAATGTGAGTTAGAGGCAGCTCTTGCTGAGTCTAAGGCTGATTTGACATCGGGGCGCTTTGTAAGGGAAACGGTAGCTCAACACCTTAAGCGCCTCAAACAACTTAATAAATCGGCCAAATGACCTGGCAGTTAATTTTTACTGAGCAATATAACCGTCGAGCTGCTAAGTTTCTCAAACGGAACCCCGCTATTGAAAACCAGTATGCCAAGGCGCTTGAACTGTTAGAGCATAATCCTCATCACCCCTCCCTACGTCTTCATGCGCTAAGTGGAAGACTTTCTGGTCTACATAGCATTTCTATTAACTTGAAATACCGGATCACGATCGAGTTAATCATTTCTGATCAGGAGATTCTTCTCATAAATGTGGGTGATCATGACGCAGTTTATTAAGTAAGCCATTTAGTCAGTACATGACTAGTATCATCAGCAAAAAAGTGTAAACCATGTGCTCGGTATATTGTGTAAACCATGTGTCCGGTACGGACCGAGAGATGTTGGCCTGCCCAGCACGATTCGAACGTGCGACCTACGCCTTAGAAGAAATCGTGGCTGCTGGAATATCTATATTTTTCAATGGCTTACACAGTAAAATTAGGACTGTGTAATAAACTGTGTAATACATAAGTGCTGCTTAAAAGACAAATCCTCATCTAGCTTTTAACACTCAATAAGCATTATTTGACAAAATTCATGCCATCATGCAATAATGCAGCACGAATATAGGAGAATGTCATGGGCGCAGTTATAGATCACCAAGTTATTAAATCCATTGGATCGAGTGGGCAAATCTCGCTTGGAAAAGAATATGCAGGACGTCAGGTTCTTGTTGAAAGCCCAGAGCCTGGAGTTTGGATGATTCGCACCGCCACTGTCATTCCAGATAATGAAAAGTGGATGCATACGCCAGCCCTTAAAAAAGATTTAACTGCTGCTTTAGCCTGGGCACAAAAAGCACCTGCTAAAGCAAGCAACCTTTCTAAATTAAAAATGGCTAAAGCGCATGGCACGAAACGTAAAGCCTGAGCCATTAGTCGAGCTTGATCTTAATAGTCCTGTTTTTCAATCTGCCTGGAGTGATTTAGAGCTAGCAGAGCAAGAAAAGGCATTTGCTACCTTTAAAAAGCTCACACAATTAACCTGGAACCAGGTCTATCGAGACAAAGGCTTGAAATGGGAAAAGATTCACAGCATTGCAGCCCCTAAAAATATTGAAGCGCTCTACTCCTTTCGTGTAAGCAAATCTATTCGAGGGATCGGCTTTAGAGAAAATCACTTTTTACGAGTCTTATTAATAGAGCCAGACCATGATGCCGCTTATGGGAAAAAATAGTTAGGGTGAACTGTAAACTATGTGGTCGGCACCGGATGTAAACCATGTGTCCGGTACGGACCTAAGTTTGTTTGGTCTGCCCAGCACGATTCGAACGTGCGACCTACGCCTTAGAAGAATTCGTGGCTGTTAAAAAGTCTATATATTTCAATGACTTACAGCTTTAAAATGGCACTGTGTAATAAACTGTGCAATGCGGTTTGGGGTCTTTGGGTGACCTGCATTGGTTACTGTCGGTTAAGCCGACAATTTGGAATCCTAACCAATCGGACTAGCAGAGACAAGGAATCTTTCCAATGGGATTTATCTAGTCAATATCTCTAAATATAAGTTATTAATTACTTTAGCTAGGCTATGTTACTTAAGAAAGTATGTTGTTAATCTAATAAAGATATAGATGCTACCTATTTCCATTCGCAATTTTTATTGCCTCAGGCATTCTACGCAGAAATAACATTGCGCAAGTTCCTATTAAGGGGCCCGGTATTAATATTAGGAATACCCATTGCCAACTATTGAGACTGGCTGCTGCAAGGGGTAAAAGCCAAATGGTTACAACTGTCAACATAAAACCAATTCCTAATTGCACAGTTAATGCAGTACCAACATACATGGGGTCACCAAGTTCTGTAACAATTGTCGAAAATTGAGCGGAATCAGCAACTACTGTGAAACCCCAAATAAGGCCTAAAGCAATTAACATCCACAAGGGGCCATCGTATACAAAACCTGCCATAAGAGCGCACGAGCCTGAGATACACATCATCAAACTGGTGGTAGCAGTTCTTCCCCATCGATCACCTAAAAACCCACCAACAATACAACCTAAGGCGCCTATACCAATTACCGCAAATGTAAAAAACGATGCTGCGCTTGGATTGTCAATATTTAGCTCAATAAAAGCCATTCGCGAAAATGTCAGAAACCATGCCCACATAGCATAGAGCTCCCACATATGGCCAAAGTAGCCAACGCTGGCTAAAAAGACCCCGCGGTTTTTAAAAACCTGCCCGATTCGCCCCAAATGAAATGGTGCACGTGGATATGGGAATGGGCCTTCATGTACAAATATTCCAATAATGAGGGCGCCCGATAAAGTCGCAATTGTTGTTGCAATAACAACCAGTTCCCATCCCAGCCCACCAATTGCATTGATGAAGTGAGGCGCAGCTGAACCCAGCGTAATTGATCCTACTAGCGCTCCTAAGGCAAGCCCACGCCCTCTTCTAAACCAGGTTGAAATTAATTTCAACGACGGCGGGTATACCAGCGCAAGAAATACCCCAGTCATCAGACGAAGGGAAATGGCAAGGTATGCGCTTTCTACTAGCAACAACCCAAGATTAGCAGCTGCAGCCCCAATGGATCCATAAATCATGAGTTTCTTACTGGAAATAACATCGGAGAGGCTAAAGATGCTAGAGCCAATAGCGCCTATAACAAAACCAAGCTGAACCCCAATAGTTAACCATGCAGATAGAGTTGGCGTTAAATTCCAAATGGATTGCAACTGAGGAATAACAGCGGTTGCTGAAAACCAAGTGGTCATTGATAAAACGATGCAGATCGACAAAATGAATAATGCGCGAAAGCGTCCAGCAGGCTGAGGATCCATGAGCAACTGAGCATTCATAGATTCCTTAGCCTTTATTTTGAAAGAATCGTTTTATCTAGGTCTTAGGAAAGCTAGATTGTGATACCCAATATATCAGACTATAAAAAATATCTTTTTTTATATTTTTAAATGCTCATCAAATAATTTATGAGTTAGATGGGCTTGCGGATGATTCTTTTTTTCTACAAAAACAACCTCTCGATTTAATCCTGATATTGAAATAAATTGCAAATGAGGATCGCGCATACTATCGCTATTGGGCCGGATTGGCAGTATCGACACGCCAATTCCGTGCTTGATTAACGAAATAATCGCATCTTGTGAATCTAACTCCATTGCCACATGCGCTTTAATACTCAATTTTTGTAAAAATCTCTCAACCTTTTGACCAACCCAAGTACTTCGATCAAATGCAATATACGGCTGGCTTTCTAGAACTTTTGCTAATTGCGTATATGGCGTATTTTTTGCCATGATTAATAAAAAAGGATCTGTGTATAGAGGGCGAATTATTAAATCTGTTGTTATTGATATAGGTGGCTTTGTAATAATTGCTGCATCTAATACACCGTCCCCCACCTGACTAAATAGCGAGGGTGAAATTCCAGCCATGATTCGAATATCTAATCCAGGTGACTCAATTTTTATCTTTTGTAAGATTGGCGGCAACACATCTATTAGTGCACTATTAATAACTCCAATAGTAATTTTTCCAGAAGCTGGACTGGGCGAATTTAAGGCAAGTATCTCATCACGCAACTTCATCATTTGCTCGGCTAGTGGTAAAAGTCGATACCCCAAAGTCGTCAAGCCTATAGATTTATTGGTGCGATGAAATAGAGAACCCCCCAGTTCCTCCTCCAGTAGTTTGAGTTGAACGCTGACTGAGGCAGGTGATTGGTTAAGACTTTTCGCAGTTGCGGCAATAGTCCCTGTTTGACTAAACACTAAAAAGGTTCGTAATCTGCGCATACTCATGCTTTACTCTAGCACACTAGCATCGGATAATCCGATGCTAGAGGTAAATTAATTTAGATTTACTAATTAATGAATTATCACTAGGATGAATCTAGAGATAAAAAGGGGCACTAATCATGAATCCATTAAATCGACTAGTAAAAACTGTATTAGCTCTAATTTGTGTAATTTCCTCAGCAAACGTTTTAGCATGGCCTACACAACCAATCACGATAGTTGTGGGATTTGCGCCGGGCGGTAATACTGACATCATTGCTCGACAACTAGCGCCAATTTTAAGTAGCAAATTAGGACAACCAGTAATTGTTGAAAATAAGCCTGGGGCTGGAAGTATGATCGGTACGCAATTTGTTGCGCGCTCTAAGGATGGTCATACCTTTTTAATGGGCACATTTGCTAATGTTTTAGGAGAGTTTTTTTATCGTAATAAGATTGTTGATCTTCAAGGAGAATTAACTCCAATTACACAAGTATTAACAATTGCAAATTACGTTGCAACGGCACCAAACTCAAAAATAAATTCAATGGCTGACTTGATCAACCAAGTTAAGCTTAAGCCTGATAATTTATCGTGTGCATCCAGTGGAGTTGGCACAAGTGGACATTTAGCTTGTGCAATGCTGGCACAATCGATCGGTACCAAGGTTAATATAATTCCTTATAAAGGCGGTTCACCAGCAATGATTGACGTTATGGCTGGGCATACGGATTTTTTAGCAATTAATGAAGCACTTCCATACATCCGTGATAAACGTTTAAAGGGATTAGCAATTACTTCTGAGAAGCGTTCATCTCTTGCACCAGAGCTGCCTCCGGTTGCCGATAGTATTCCTGGGTTTGACCTGGTTTCTTGGTATGGTGTTTTTGCTCCAATAGGCACGCCCTCAAACGTCATTGCTAAATTAAATACCGAAATCGTAGCAGCAATTAAAGAGCCCTCTGTAAGGGATCGAATTGCTTCACTTGGTGCCACGCCAGTGGGAAACACCCCTAAGGAATTTGCAATGATTATAAATAATGACTTAACAAAATACGAAAAAATAATCAAAGCTCTAAACATTACACTTGATTGATTTACAAATCCTACGGGCTTTTAGACCATAATTTAGTGTACAAACTAATTTTTTTATTACCAAACTTGAAAGGCTAATGTGAAGGTTACCGCGGTCGAAACGATTGAATGTGATGCAGGTTGGCGCAATTATTACTTTGTTAAATTAAGCACCGATACAGATGTGATTGGCTGGAGTGAATATGATGAGGGATTTGGCTCACCTGGTGTAGGTGCCATTATCGAGAAGCTCAAAAATAGACTAATCGGTCTGTCAGTAAATGATCATGAACAGTTTGTTCAGTTAGCTAATTGCTTGACACGTCCCGCTATGGGAGGGGTAATTGGTCAAGCAATTGGGGCTCTAGAAAACGCTCTTATTGACGCTAAAGCCAAGGGGCTTAATGTGCCCTGCTATGAGCTTTTTGGCGGTAAGATGCGTGACCACATACCAGTCTATTGGTCTCATTGCCCAACCTGGCGAATAAATCATCCCCAGTTTTACGGAAATCCCGTGACGGACCTTGCGGGAGTAAAAAAAACAGCAGTCGAGGTAAGAGAGCGTGGCTTTAAAGCCTTAAAAACAAATATATTTATTCATGAAGATGGGCCGCTGTTTGCTTGGCGTCCTGGTTTTGCAGTTCCTTTTCAGCCAGATCTTCCGGTTAGCCCAAAATTAATACGTAATATCTGTGAGCATTTAGAGGCCTTACGATCTGGTGGTGGCCCTGATATGGGTATTTTAATTGACATGAACTTTAACGCGAAACCCGAGGGCTTATTAAAGCTCTTACGCGCTATCGATGATTTCAATTTATTTTGGGTGGAAATAGATATCTACAATCCAAAAGCGCTAGCGTATGTTCGTCAACATAGTAAGAGCCCTATAAGTTCATGCGAAACACTAATGGGAGTTCGCGAGTTCCTTCCCTACTTTGAACACCAATCAATGGATATTGCAATCATTGACGGGGTCTGGAATGGCATGTGGCAAGCCCTAAAAATTGCCGCACTAGCAGATGCGCATGATATCAATGTGGCCCCACATAATTTTTACGGCGATTTGTGTACCATGATGAATATACATTTTGCAGCGGCTGTCCCTAATCTACACATCATGGAAGTTGATGTCGATCGCATTCATTGGGAAACAGAGCTATTTACCCACGCGCCAGAATTTAAAGATGGGCAATTAGTAGTTCCAGATCGACCAGGCTGGGGAACAGACCCAATTGAGTCAGAACTTCGAGCTCGGCCCCCTAAGATCATGGGTGGTCTACTGCAATATAAGCGCTCTTAGCTTATGTTTAGGGTAATAAAATTTACCCTAAAACTAATTAATAATTAATAAAACCAGCTAATTGGTACTGGTTTTTTTATTTATTTTATTGGCTAATCAAATGAAAATTGTCATACCAGAAAAAATCTTACCAGAATCCTTAGATCAACCTACGCCCTGCCTGGGCGACGCATAAGATGGATGAGCCGGGTCAGAATCGGGTCAACTGACCACCATACAATTGGGTTTTTTGATGTCTTATCGTCAGCCGATTGAGCCTTTGGCCTGCCCAGCACGATTCGAACGTGCGACCTACGCCTTAGATGAGATTATTCCAAGAGCCCAAAGTCTCTTATTGGGCGAAAGTATCACCACAAGCGTTACTTAAAGTAACGCTCAAAAAAATACCAACCCTAGAGTTGGTATTGAGATTATTGGTGGGCCCACCAGGACTTGAACCTGGGAACTAGGAGGTTAGATTGTTAACCCCACTTAGGTGAACTATTAAATGACGTTAAATTCTGGTGTACTTCACTTCTGCGGTATTAGCAATGCAGTTGGTGAATAGCTTGGCTGCGGTAAAGTTGAATAATTAGTTGCACAGTTTGTTAATGAGCCATAGTACAAAGAGCCTATAGAAGGTGGATCAGTACTACCATTGCAACTGGCTACTTGTAAAATATTAAGTGACCCAGGCGCCAAGACTGTGGCTGTAGAAGCTCCAACTGAAAGACCATATAAGAGGCCCCCATAACCTGGGGTAATCATCCAGGCCTGACCAGTCGGAGAAGTTAGCGCTGACTGAGCTAGAGTTTTGCCAGTAGCCTGGTCAACCATCAGTACACTTTCTTGATAGTTATAACTACTCCAATCGGAGTTATTAAAATTACTTTGGTCAATATATTGAGAGATTAAAACGCGCTTATTTGCTGGGCCAATCGACTGCAGGTAGTCGCTTATTTTCCAGTCAGGCCTACTCCATACCGTCGTTAATGCACCCGTATTTTGATCAAGCGAGATGGCCGTAACCCCACCTAATACCATGTCATACATAAAAATTAAACCATTTTCTGGATCTGCCGAGAAATTTGCTGATACAACACTAGAGAGATTTGGTGTTACTGCATTACTAAGCGCGTTAACCCCGCCCCATGGACATATGCGTCTTATTAATGTTGGGTCGTCTTGATTTACCAGAGCAGCGCAAGCTGGGGTTGTGATCGTAGACTTTCCATTGGTTGAGAACATCACCCAGTTACCAATAACTACTGGCGCAGCACCTTGGGTTTCTCCGGCTAATAAATAGGATGGGCTCCAAGTCATATCTTGCGTTAGTGTATTGGTCGTTGGGTTCCAGATAACCCTAACGCCAGTTGTTAGGGCAGCAAGGTACATATATATAGTACCGTTATGGTTTACTACCGCAGGCCTTGCGCCAATAGTTACATTTAGTAACAGCGATGCAATATTCTTTAAGTTATTTGGATTGGCGGCGATAACTGTAGTGAACGGCATCGTACCTGCACATGACCCCATTGCATAATTGCCTTGGGTAGTGCATCCATTGGGTCGGCTTTGCGTTTTCATTAGAATCGAACTATCAGCGGCAGGTGATAGCATAAAGCCATCGAGATTGGCATCGACAACATTTCCCCCGCCTAAAATAGGTTGCGTAACCTGCGCCACAATTTGCCCTGTATCTGGATTAAGCCTATAAAGCGTTGCCCCAACGGCAGCCACTATTGATCCATCTGCAATGACCCCCATGCTGGGAAAGACAGTCCACTGCCCTGTGGGTGTAGGCAGTGAAGTGAGCCAAACTTGAGTTCCAGTCAAAGGATTAAATCGAGCAACGTAAGAACCTAGCGGGTTTGCTGGAGTTACCGTTCCCGGGTTACCGGAAGTACCCCCAATCAAGAAAGCTGCATTTGGACCGCCTTGAACAACAATCTGAATACCGCCAGGGTATTGGGTTGGTGACTTGTATAAAGCAACTTGGTTATTGCCCGTTCTACTTCCCATAAACGTAGCGCAGGGTTGTAAGCCACTGTGAACACTATCCGTTACTTCAGGAGCTCCAATTGCTGCTGCGTAATTCACATAATTATTTGCTGAATTAGCAGCGTACTGTGTAATACATGCTACTTCAGCCGCAACGATTGCCGGATCAACTGTAATAACGCTTGTAGTAGTTGAGTTGCTACTCTCACTACAACCATACATTAAAGTTGCAGCAAGAGTAGCAATAACCAGCCAAACAATAACTTGCATTCACAGCCCTCATGATTTACTGGTTATTTCCAATCTCAGGCGCTGCGCTAGATATATCTAGTCGAAGGAATAAACTGGTTATAGAAACTATATGCTTATATATGGATTAAGGTGTGCTGGTATACCCTTGGTTTAGTAATTAATTAAGGGTCATTTTTCCCAAATTACAAAGAGACTAATTACTGATTCTTATTTTCGGTACACTTGTACTATTTATGATTGCTGGCTAATATAGTAGTCAATAAGTTGTTGTTTAGCAGAATTTTGTGCTGATACCAATGAGGCGGGTAATGGTGCCCTCATTTCATTTGGTAATAAGTCATTAATTAACTGATTCTTCATAAAAGCTACTCTTGAAGCATAAGCAGGGGATGAATAAAAATTATCTAATTCCAATCTAGTATCTGATGTTATAAAGTCATAAAATTCGCCTTCCTGCCGACCATCATTAGCAATATCAACGGTACCAGGGGTCCAATTTGAATAAATACCCAACTTACTATTTTCTGCTATCAAGCCAAGAATATGTCCGGCCGTTTGATTCTTCACATCATTTGGTGCCGTTACAAAATCTTGCCATAAACTGACAGTTTCATCGGTCGAAAAGAGTGCGTAATCACGCCCTGCAGCAGAAGCAGATTTAAGTAGTGGAAACATATCAAACCGCTTACTGTATAGGGTTGCATTATCACCAGTTAACCATGAACGAGTTCCACCATAAGCAAAACTTACCATCATCGCCACCAAATCAATTGATGAAGTAATTTGTGTACGCTCTTGTGCAAGATCACCTGTAAATTTTCCAGAAAGATCAACTACCATTAGTGGCACATGAATAGTTTCATCATATATTTCTCCAGACTTGTTTGAAACAAATCCATGTGACCCAGCTTGCTCGCCATGATCGGATGTAAAGACAATGATCGTATTCTTAGACACATCATCAGGAATTGAGTCTAGAACCAAGCCGATACTTTTATCTACAATCTCCATTGATAATGTATAGGCGGCCATTCCTCTTTGCCAGTAACTGTACGGTGCAACTGTATTACCTAAAGTGGTAGAAGTACCTGGTACATATGGGCTAAATCCTGAATAAACATGGCTGGTATCTGGATAAGGCTTCACGTTGAAGCTGGCATTGCTAGGCAATTCTGAAGCATCACCAAATTGCATTCCATTCCATTGTCTACAAAGAATTTGATATTTCGGTTTATTCTTCCACAGACTATCAAGAGACTCCCAATTGGGCGGTACTGCAGGATAGCCATAAGCTGAGGCATTGAAATTATTAAAGATATTCGTATCCCAATTAACCCCAGTAGCGCTAGGTTGTGAGCTATAGGTTGCAGCCTGGATTGACTTAGAGGGATTAGCGGCGACACTTGAAAATAAATTGGTGAAAGTTTTAAACTCTGTCCCACTTGGGAAGAACTGATAATCATGGGGATTTTGCAATCCCACAGTTAGACACCAAGGCAGATCACCTACTCGTTTTTTTTGCAGCCAGCTCGCAGCGGTCTTAGCAATAAACTCATCGTTATAGAAGGGCTTAGCATTTCCATTGGCATCTAAATTATTAGGATCGCTATAGGTGCCTTGAAGATTGCCTGCATCTAAACTATATTGCTCGGTGATGCCATCAAAACCATATCGCGCCATACCTGTTTTCCAGGGCTCTGATAGATGCCATTTACCCATATACGGAGTGTCATAACCAGCAGCCTGAAATAACTTACCATAGGTGGGCATATCAGGACTTAATTCTGGTGGCGTATTTCCGAGTACGGGTGCATATGTAGCGGCACACCAAGTTTGTTGTGTATAGAGCCCAGTAACCAAGGTGGAACGGGAAGGCCCGCATGCCGTTGCAGCAATATAGTGATTTGAAAACTTTACACCACGCTTCCACAGAGTGTAAGTATTCGGCATATAAGTTTTTATAAAGTCGTCCGCGCTATTAATGCCTGAAGGAAAGAACTTAGGAAAGCGCATCTGATCAACCAGAATAAAAAGTACATTTGGCCTGCTGGTTTGCCCTGGCGGCTGGCTGGTTTGCTCTGGCGCAGCAGTGGATCCACCGCCACAACCAGAAACTACTACGCTTGCACTCAATGCTGCCGATGCTTTAAGTAAGTCTCTTCTAGATATCTTCTGGGGATGTTTTTTTGGGTGCATACGTGAGTCTTAAAAAAGAATGAGGGAAAACCAAATAACGTACTTAATGAAAAGAGTCTGAGCTACCACTACAGGCTACGATAATAAGTGAACCTGAAAATAATAATAGGGCTGAGAAATACTTTATCAAGTCAAAGTTTTTACTGTTGAAAATAAGTTTCATTTACCATCCCCATGATTTATCTAATATTTAAAATCTGGGGCGATAGACTTGGCGGGATGCTAAGTCAGCTCGAAGAGTTATTAAGTAGACTATAGCTTGATTTGATGAAAATAGAAAAATAGATTAGCTATTATTAACAATATCTTTATATACACTAGAGATATTTAGGGTATATAGCCAATAGAATTAGATCTACCCACTGAATAACGCTATCTGCCGTTACTTAATGTAACGCTCAAAAAAATACCAACCCTAGAGTTGGTATTGTGATTCGTGGTGGGCCCACCAGGACTTGAACCTGGCCTCTAGGAGTTTTGATTGTTTAATCCCACAAGCGTTGCTTAAAGTAACGCTTAGGAAGCAAATCCAAGGTGATGAGTGTCAAATTAAGCCAAGCGGGCATTAGCCACCATCCCTCAAAGCGACTAAAAGAGGATGACCAGCAGGAAAATTTGCATCCTCTACAGCTACTGCTACAGCTACTTCAGGTAATTTTTTAGCTACCTCTTCGCTATCCTGAAAAATCATAGTCCACTTACTAAAGCTTCTATGTTCAATTGGCTTTGACTCTATGAGGCGAATATTTTTATGCCTAGTATCTTTTTGAATTTTTTCCCATAAATCTTCAATCTGGGTTCTTGAGCCTTCAATGACTTGACCAAAGCGATTATTTTCAAAAATTAAAGCACCTGTAACCCCTATACTCATATTTCTCAAATAGGAGTGATAAAGCAAACGCATCAATCCTAGAAAGGACATCTCTTGGGCAGGCTCGCTCACATAAGTTAATTCGATCAATTGCGTCATATAGTTCTAATATAAAGAAATATCTTAATCAACACAGGCAATACTAATAATCCCTCGCTACAAGTAGTGCCAAATATAAAATCGCCCGAAGGTGGTTTTGATGCTTCTTGTTGGCCCGGGGCGGAATCGACCAGGGCCTAGGATGGCCGATCCTAGCTTGATTGTTTATGCCACTTCTGCCTTTTCTCAGGGCTCATATTTTCCCATTTAGCTTTACGAGCTTTCATTTGAGCCTGCTCTTCTGGTGTTAGTCTATCAAAGAAAGCTTTTCTATCTGCTTTCATTTTTTCTTTTTGCTAAGGGGGGCAGCGATTGCTTTGCGTGCTTTAGTAGCTCGCTGTACATCATGTCCATTCGAATTCAATGCACTATCAGCACTCTTCTCTAAGTTAGCGTAAGCAGTATGTACAGAATAGCAAACTTGATCAAAGCCTTGGAGTGCAGCCTCAAATGCGGTCTTAAAAGAGGCTGTAAATACCTCAGAGCCTGTTGGGGCTTTAGTAGAAGCTTCGCTCACCAAGTCATGCAATTGCTCTTTGGCATAATTAATGGCAGAATCCGTCATTTCAATTAACTCATGCTGACTTTTACGCAATACTGAGTTCACCTTAGATTGATAGGTAGTTACACCAGCATAAGCCTCTTCTAGAGCATGAATACTAAAGATGGTCATAATTGCTTTGGGTTCTTTTAACTTGAGAATTTCTGCAGATTTTTCTTGAACTGTTGCAAGCATTTCTTTGGCTGCATCATAGTGAATTTGAGCCAAACTTTGTGTATTCTCCAAAGTGAGTTGGCTTAAAGCATGAACTGATTCCATTGATTTTTGATGAGCTTGAACTAATTTTTCATTTGCTTCGTACATAAGACACTCCTAAGGGTTAGTAAAATCTATCGTTTGTCACGTGAGCTGATATTGGGGGGTTATTAAGTCAATAGCATTACAGTCAACCAGAGTGGCCACAGAAGACTTATGGCATTGACCTTACTAGATCAAGGTCAAATATGACAATTTCACCTTACAAAATTAATTAAAAATATTTTGTTTAGCGCTAGCAATGTCACATTACTTTGAATAAACTAAAAGCTAGTTATGGAGACTGTAGAGCAA
>Ga0194055_10001091_pt1 | contig 22049 bp, 15 predicted proteins | sample SepL449m_MetaG_FD_155482 | JGI IMG/M metagenome (GOLD analysis project Ga0194055, IMG submission 155482) | Anoxic zone freshwater microbial communities from boreal shield lake in IISD Experimental Lakes Area, Ontario, Canada - Sep2016-L442-9m | ecosystem: Environmental > Aquatic > Freshwater >...
CGGAACTATGGGAAGTTCTTTGCCATCTCCATCAATGAGCCTGATTCGCTCCTTCGTAAGAATGGCAATTTGGTTCTCTTCCATGATCACAACTTCACGGGTGTACGGCAAGAGCGCAGGAATATCCGAAGCGAGCATATTTTCGCCAACTCCAATTCCTAGAACCAGCGGAGACGAATTTCGAACACAAACAATCTTGCCCGGCTCAGTAACGCTCATCACAACAAGCGCATAGGCTCCCCTGAGCTTCTTAACCGCTTTCCTGACCGCTTCCTCGAGCGGCACACCATCGGAATACTCTCTTCCTATGATGTGGGCAGCGACCTCTGTATCAGTCTGAGAGAAAAACTTATGGGAATGTGAAACTAGATCGGCTTTGAGTTCAAGATAGTTTTCGATGATGCCGTTATGGATAATGGCGATCCGTTCAAACCGATCATAGTGTGGGTGAGCATTTTCATCTGTTGGCCCCCCGTGAGTGGCCCAACGGCTATGAGCAATGGCTAAATCAGCCTGCTTCGGTGAATCAAAAAGAACCTTCCCAAGCTCGGATAACTTGCCAGCCTTCTTGGTGACTGCAATACTTCCGTTGTCGAGGTATGCAATCCCTGCGCTGTCATAACCGCGATATTCAAGACGTTTGAGTTGATCAAAAACGACATCAACTGCGTTCTTTGGTCCTACGTATCCAGCGATTCCACACACCTGTCTAGTGTACTAGGTTAGGCTCAATCTGAATAGTGGTCTCACGAGCTTCAAACCTTTCTAAGCCGAAGAACTGCTATCCCGGCAAACAGGGCGGTAAAGCCAGCTAAAGCTGCAATGGGTACAACTGCAGCGCTTAATCCTGCGCCTCGATACATCATCGCATCGATTCCTTCAATAGACCAACGCACGGGAATGACCGCGGAAATAGTTTGTACAACTTTGGGCATCATTGAGGTTGGAAACCAAGCTCCGCCAAGCATGGACATCATCAGAACCGCCAACACCGACATTCCTCTGCTTTGTGCCTCAGTCTTGCCCAAAGAGGCAACAAACAAACCAAATGCCGCCGTCATAAGAGCTGACATGATTGCAACAAGGGCGAGACCAATCCAGCTTCCATAGACTCGAAATCCAAACACAAGCATCCCGAAAGCCAACACAAAGGAAAAGATTAGTAGGGCGATAAACCAGGAGCCCAGTCCTTTACCGAGAACCAGCGACATAGAGGAAACCGGAGCCGCTTTCATCCGCGTCCAGACTCCTGTTCGACGATCTCTCAGTAGCCCCATAGCGGCATCAATGGCAAAAAACAGTAATCCTTGGATAGCCATGCCAGCAAAAATGTGCCCGCGGGTGGCATTTGATTCGGCATTTGCGTCCTTCGACGCAGTCATTGCGGAAGCAGATATCTCAAATGGCTGATTCATTCCCCCGCCAGAACCACCGTTAGCAGTCATGGCACCAGTCTTGTCTAGAGCCTCCCATGAGCTTAGGAATTCTCCCCATGCGGCTTTGCGACTTGGATCAACTTCGTTTTGCAACGCTGCTTCCATATTCGTTTTTGCACCATCGCCCGACATTCCTGCCTTTGAAATTTCTTGCACCAGGACCTGCATAATCGCACCCTGAACAATTTGGCGATCAATCGCTTTACCTGGATCGTAAAACTCGTCAAGTTTTGCTGGTGTGCCCGTAAACAGGGCGCTCCTTGCTTGGGCTCCGAAGCCCTTACCAAATGCAATTGCGACACTTTTTTGGCCACTCTTTACCGCCATTTGAGCAGCACTCCTCGAAACGACTTCAATGGTCAAATTTTCATTTGACTTAAGCTTGTCAACGAGGACTTTTGTCATTGAGTCATTATCTTCATTAACCACCAAAAGTGGAATCTTGGTTGGTTTCTGGTCTCCTCCTCCAGAGCTCATGATCATCGTAAAGAAACTAGCAATGGCAATTGGAACCATAAAGCTTGTGATCATGCTCTTTCGGTCTGCGGAAAAGAGGCGAACATCTTTCTTGGCAATACTTACAATGTGACTTAACATGCTATTCACCCCGATCAATCTCTCAGTGACTTCCCGGTACTCTTGAGAAAGACCTCTTCAAGTGTGCCGCGTTCTACGCGCATATCATCAAATACCAGTCCTGCGCTTTGGAGTTCGTTAACCGAGTCAACAATTGCCTTTGCATTATGATCCGGCAATACTTCGACGGTGGATTCAGTTCTAAAAATGGTGCCGATCTTCCCTCTGCCGAGTACTGCTTCTGCTTCACTTGCGATTTCTTGGTCAGCAAAGCTAAATCGAAGTTGAAATCGACACGGAAGGGTCCTTAAAAGCTCATCAAGCGTGCCCATCATCATGACTTTTCCGTGGTCAATGATAGCAATATGATCGCACATCCGCTCGACTTCCTCCATATAGTGACTGGTGTAAATGAGGGTCATTCCGTCGGCTTTTAGCTGTTCCAGTACGTCGAAAATTGAATTCCGGCTTTGGGGATCTACGCCCACTGTCGGTTCGTCAAGTACTAACAGCTCCGGACTATGGATGAGCGCAATCGCTATATTCAATCGCCTCTTCATCCCACCCGAAAAGTTTTTGACTGGCTCGGTCGCCCGGTCGCTCAGTCCAACAATCGTTAGTACGGCCTTTGTTCTCGCTTCCGTCTCCGATTTTGTCATCCCATATAAGGAAGCAAAAAACGACAAGTTTTGAACAAAATTGATGTCCTCGAAGAGGGCAAGTTCTTGCGGCACAAATCCGATCTTTCGTCGAAGTGGATCTGTTTCACCAGCTATTGATTTACCGTCAATCGTGACTTGTCCGGAATCGGGCACTAAGGTTCCGACGATCATTGAAATCGTTGTAGACTTACCTGCTCCGTTTGGACCAAGCAACCCAAAGCAAGTTCCCTTCCTGACTTCGAAGTTCACTCCATTGACCGCTTTCAACTCGCCAAAGGATTTAACTAAGGATTGAACCACTACCATCACAGAGCGATACGAAACCGCCTGGGCTAACGTTTCAATGGAGTGTAAATCCATGACAAGGATTGTTAAGTTTTGGGGACTTCTACCGGAAATAGCTAGACAAGATTTGTCTAATGATTGATAATGGTTGTGAGTGCCACTGGGCATTCGATTTGAGGACAATAAAATGAGAAACAGGAATCTTTTACTAACTTTGGGCTTGTTTGGGGTGTTTAGTTCAGCACACGCAAATATCTTGGTCAATCCAGGATTTGAGACCGGGAATATGACGGGGTGGACCACAACGGCATTTACTGCCACAAACAACGATTTCCATACCGGAGCATGGTCTACGATTGCTTTTGGGAACGTGAATTTGGCACAGAGCTTCGCTCCAGTTGCTGGAACAGATATTACAGAAGTTTCAGTTTGGGTAAAGCAGCCAAATCTTTCCACGTTCTTCTTTGCGTTCGATATTTTGTATACCGATAGCACTTTCGATGAGACAATAGGCTCTGGCGGGGTCGCGACAACATGGACGAAATTTGATTTTACTTCCTTGGTGAACACAAGCAAGACTGTTTCAGGTATTCGTGGCTGGGGTTATTCAACTGGTGGAACGAACGACGTCACATGGTATGACGACTTCGTAGTTAACGTCAATCCAGTACCGGAACCAGCCTCTTTTGCTGTGCTTGGTCTTGGGGCTTTTGCCCTTCTTCGCCGACGAAAGAAGTAGTTTAGGAGTGAGTTAATCACAAAAAATGGCCTCCCAGATGAGAGGCCTTTTTTTATTCCATGACAATGTTGATTGCGTCGATGACTTGCTGAATATCCGGCAGAGCGGCGTACTCATAAATCGGGTTATATCCAACATGGACATCATCTCGACAAACAAGCTGAGGAGGAGACAAGAATAAATTGAACCTTTCTGGCACACTCACCATGTTGCTGATAATACTTTCGCCAAATCCGCAGGTCTTGGTGTCTTCGTGAACCACAACCAATCGTCCAGTCTTATCGACTGACTTGGTAATCGTTTCGTAGTCGCATGGAACGATGGAAAGTAAGTCGATGATCTCACACGAGACATTGCCGCATTGCTTAATCGCCTCTTCAACGAGTTCAATCGTATTACCGTAGGTTACGATCGTCACATCGCTGCCTTCTTGAACTATTCGAGCCTTGCCAAATGGAACTGGCTTAACATCCGTGACATCGCGCTGCATTCGGAAAATGTGCTTTGGAATGAGGACAAATGATGGATCGTCACCGTGGATGCTGGACCAGAGGATTCCCGCCGCGTCTTCTGGAGTGCTCGGGATTGCGACGCGAATTCCAGGCACGTGAGCCAACGATGCTTCGTTTGACTGGCTGTGCCACAAAGAGCCGCCGGGCAAGTATGCGCCGTACGGAGCGTAGATCGTGATCGGACATTTCCACTCACCAAAGGAACGCCACCGGAGCGTAGACATATTCGCCACGATCTGATTCCAGCCTGGGGAAATGAAGTCGATGAACTGAAGTTCGAATACCGGTCGCCAACCGTAGGCTGCCATTCCGATTGCGACACCCATAAGGGTAGCCTCGGCTAGAGGTGAGTTGAAAACTTGCTTAGGGAAGGACTCGCTGAGTCCTTTTGTTACTCCAAAAACACCACCTTTGGGATCTTCGATATCTTCGCCAAAGAAAACAATTTTCGGATCGGTTTCCAAAGCCTTCTGGAAGGTTGTATTGATACTGGAAACCATAGTCATTCGACCCGGGGTTACAGGCGGAGCCTCGGCAACCCTTTCATCACCCCAACAATCTTTCATGACTTCGGACGCCAGCGGATCGTCTAACTTTTCAGCGGCTAAATAGTCCTTGTCAACCATTTCGACAACTTCGTCTTGTAATTTCGAGAACAATTCCTCGGTAAGACCGCCCTCGGCAATCAGCTCTTCCTTCAGCAACCGGATTGGGTCCCGATGAGTCATTTCCTCGATTTCGTCGAGATCACGGTAAACGCGGTGGTCATCGGAAGAAGTATGTGATGAAAGTCGGTCGAGATCAACCCACATCATCGTTGGTCCATCGCCCTTTCTTGCTTTATCAATGGCCTTCTTACCTGCTTCGAATACTTCGCCTACTTGGCGGCCATCGACCTTGACGTAAGCGTTTTCATCAAGAAGATCGAGATGAAACGGAAGAAACTTTTCGGTTGGAGTCGAGATTCCGTACTTGTTGTCCTCAACGATAAATACGACGGGCAGCTTTTCCTGAACGGCAAACGCCCAAGCTTCAAAGAATTCTCCCTGGCGTGAAGAGGCGTCACCGACAGTTACAACAACAACAGAATCCTTGCCATCGAGCTTCATCGCCCATGCGGTACCGCAACCTGGCAAAAGGTTCGCTGCCGTGATCGTGCAGACACTCACAACGTTATGCTTTCGACTGCTGTAGTGACCTGGCATCTGCCGACCACCACTACTGCTTTCTCGCTTGGCAAAATAAGCAACTGCAAGTTCGTAGTTACTGAGCCCCCGCGCAAGCATGAGACCGCGATCACGATAGTAAGGGTAAATATAGTCGTCTTCGCGCAGACTAAGAGCCATCGCCCCAAGGGCTTCATGCCCCATGCCGGATACTTGGAACCAGCCTTTGCTTTGTCGAAGAAGAATGCCCTCACGTCGGTCTCCCTCACGACTCACCATCATGAGTTTGAGAAAATCGAGTTTATTGAGCACGTTGGATGCCTGAATTGTTGACATAGAATGCTTATCCATTTCGCCGTTGAAAGGATCGCCAGGGGTTGCCTGCCGCCTTCCTATTGTACCGCTTTACGTAGATGTTCTACGGTCAAATCGCTTACCAGATTCTCGTCAAAGTTTGACAATTTCACCAGAAATTGTGATCCCTTCTCCGCCCGTCTTTCCTTCTGTCTTCGGATCACCTACGGCATTCTTCTTGGTGTCAGTCGATTCGAAAATCATGATTGTATTGGGGTCTTTGATGTCGCCCTTATACTTTCCGGCAACAGAAGAATTCATCGCAAATCCGTACTGATCAGAGTTCATCTCAACATCCGGTCGCTTCAGTTTCCTGTCAGCCTCACCTTTTTTCAGGTTTTGGGTTTGGAGTCGAATCAACAAGTCGTCCATCCACTCTTCTGCCTTTGGATACGAGTCTTCCGATGCCTGATATAGCTCGGCGGCGGTTTGCATCGCCTTCAACCGATCCTTCACATCACCTTTATATGCCTCGGTTCCCGAAATGTCCTTTTGGGTAAGGGTCGCAATGATCGACCGAATCGCTTTGCCTTGGGGGGTGAATGAGCCACCAATAATGGCGACCGCCCCAACTAGCAGTGTGCCACGGACAATCTTCTTTCGCTTCGACATATATCTTCAATGTATCGGACGAATGAACCATCTGTCACAATACTGACAAGTGCCAGTACCGATCAATCTTCCAAAAGTTAGCCTGATTTTGGCGCCGACTCCTCTCCATCGGCTGGACCGAATGTCGAACGAATTGGGCCTCGATCTTTGGATTAAGCGCGATGATCTCACTGGCTTTGCCATGGGCGGAAACAAGGGGCGAAAACTTGAATACCTGATGGGTGAAGCGCTTAGACAATGTGCTACAACCGTGATCACATGTGGAGCGGCTCAATCAAACTTTGTGCGCCAACTCGCGGCAGCATGCTCCCGATTCAATGTCAAATTCATTGCCGTTGTCATGCCCTTGCCTTACGAATTTGAACCAGTTGGTGGAGGACTTGAACCCGAAGGTGGAAACATCCTCCTGAACCACTTGCTTGGAGCAGACATTAGAATGATGCCAAATGGCACCTGGGACACCATGTTCGACGAAACCAAACGGGTAGCCGATGAATGTCGTCAAGCCGGAGAAACCGTCTACGAAATCCCAATTGGCGGAAGTTCACCCCAAGGTGCCTACGCTTTCTATGAGGCGGGACTCGAGTTACTCAACCAGGACTCTAACTTTGATTTGGTCGTCGGAGCAAGTTCATCCGGCTCTACTCAAACGGGGCTTACCTATGCTTTCGCTGGTACCAATACCCATTTTCGTGGCATTGCCTGTGACCCTGAACCGGAAATGGTCCACGAATTTGCCACATTAGCAAAGGGTATTGATGACATCACAGGAAAGAATCTTAGCTTAACTGCCGAGGATTTTGATTTTGATCTTCGCTTTGTCGGTCCCGGATATGGAGTTCCGAGCGATGGCGGCACAAAAGCAATTGAAAAGCTTGCCAAAATGGAAGGCATCTTCCTCGATCCGGTCTACTCAAGCAAAGCCTTCCACGGACTAATTGAAATGGCTAAAATCGGTGAACTACCCAAGCGTGTGTGCTTCTGGCACACCGGTGGTAGTCCGGCATTGTTTGCAATGTAGAACCTAAGCGTCTCGAAGGCCTTTGGCCCAGCGGAACAACAAGTAAATCCCTATAGACAGCGCAATCTGAAAAATGATTTCACCGGATGACATGCTGGTGTCTTTCCGTTATTTCACAGGAAAGACACCGTACTTGCACTAGCTTGTTACTTCTACATTGAGCGGATCCTCAACAGGACCAGGACCAGCACCAGGTTTGAATCCGTCTGGACCACCAAATGGCATTGGCTTCTTAATCCACTTGGCAAACAAGTTCGATAGGTCATCGAAGATCGTATACGACGCAGGGATGACCACCAAGGTCAACAGGGTCGAAAGAATGATTCCACCAAGAATGATGATAAAGATACTTTGTCGGAACTCTGACCCCCGTCCCAAACCAATTGCAACGGGCAGCGATCCAAAGATCAGCGCTAACGTCGTCATCATGATCGGACGAAGTCGAGTCGGACCCGCCTCAGCAATTGCATCGTGTCGATTCCTGCCACGTTCACGAAGAGTATTCGTAAAGTCGACCAGGAGAATCGCGTTTTTGCCAACCAAACCAACCAGGGCTATGACTCCCAAAAAGCCAATAACACTAAATGATTGATCAGTCAAAATCAGCGCCAACAATGCACCGACCATCGCCTGCGGTTGGGCAAGCTGAATGATCAAAGGATACAACCAGTTGTTGTAGAGCGCTGCTAGAACCGCGTAGACAGAAAAGATTCCAATTGCGAATGCAACCATCAAGAAGGCTGATTCACGCTGCTGGGCATCCTGCTCGCCAAGCATCTTAAACTTTACGCTTGCCGGAACTAGTTTCTCTTTTTCAACCCACTTTGCAATTTCTCCTACTACAACTCCGTTAGAGAATCCTGGCAAGATGTCTGCCGTAACCTGAATTTCCTCCGCACGGTCGCGTCGGTTGATCGCAGTCAAACCAGGTTGCTCGTCAAGTGTCGCCAACTGACCAACGTATACGGGTCGCCCTTGGTTAAAGCGCAATGGAACTGAAGTTAAAGTCTCTGGGTTGTCTCGATCAACATAATCCAACATGACCCTTACCCCGTACTCTCGACCATTGACTCGAAGCTTATTGTCATCGTTTCCTTGGTACAAGGCGCGAATGGCAGCTCCAACGGCAGTTGCATCCATATTCATGTCCGCAACTTTCCGATAATCAGGTCGAATCTGAAGCTCGGGCTTACCCGACTTGACGCTTACATCCGGGTTCAGGACGCCGGGAATAGCCCCTCCTGCAAGGCGATCTCGAATGTCAGCCGCTGTTTTAGTCAAAGCTGCACGATCATCGGATCGTAACGCAATTTGAATGGCTCGTCCAAAAGCAAAGTTCGATACACCAGAGATTCGGACTGTCGCTCCAGGAATCTTTCCAACTGCCTTTGTAAGATCCGCAATGACGGTATTGGCTCGATTATCGCGCAGCTTTTCTGGGTTCCTGGATAGCTTATCAATGATCGATCGGCGGTCATAAAGCTTTCCGGTAACTTCCCCAAAGTTCGAAGATGAACTATCTCCACCGAAGGAAGATCCAGATTGCTTACCGACTTCGGTCAACGTGAACTGGACATCCGGATGCTTAATAAAATGACCCTCAACCTGACGTGCCACTAAGTCGGTTTGAGCCAAACTTGTGCCAACTGGAAGTTCAATCGTAGCCCTGATTTGAGTCGGATCAGTAGGTGGTAAAAATCCGAACTTAAACAAAGACTCGTTCTTCCAGTGACCGTAGAACATTCCAATAACCGCAACAAATGGGAATACAAGACCAAATAGGGCCCCGCCCCAAATCGTTCTCAACGTCAACCTTCTGTAGAAAATTGCATTAAAGATGGTTGCGATAACACCCAGAATGATGTAGAACATCATTGGTCCAATCCCGACCTTCATGGCACCGGGAATGTTGATCGGAGAACCCTGGCTCACACCACCACCGGCAATAAGAATAAATACTGAAATGAGAACGGTGTTTCCGGCAATGAACGTAAACCATCGGTGATTAAGTGACCACTCTAAGATTCGTCGATATCGCTTTTCTAGGTTCCCAAATCCCTTTTCAAACCAAGTTGCAAACCAACCGTGGTGCTGCTCAACATCTTCACCCTTCCGGAACCAGCGAGAAGCCAACAAAGGAGTAAGTGTGAACGACACGAACAAGGAGGTCAGAACCGCAAAAACATAGGTAATTGCGAGTGGCTTGAAGAACTGGCCAGCAATGCCGCCAGCAAAGCCAATCGGGAGGAAAACGACCACGTCAGCAAATGTGATTGCAAGGGCAGCGACACCAATTTCGTTTCGACCGTTAATTGCCGCTTCGCGAGGGTCTTCACCAAGTTTGAGGTGCCTAAAAATGTTCTCTAAGACAACGATCGCGTCATCAACCAAAACTCCCACCGCAAGGGACATTCCGAGCATCGATAGCGAGTTGACCGTAAAGCCAACTGCTTTCATGGCAATAAATGCCGCAAAGAGACAAGTCGGGATCGCCAATGCGACGATCAAAGTTCCACGAAAATCATGGAGGAAGACATACACAATTAAGGCGACAAGAATGATTCCAAAGATCAAGGAAAACGTAACGTCACTAAGTGATTCGTCAACTAAAATCGACTCATCGTATTGAGTTTTGAATTGAATTGGAAATTGTTTCTCGATCGTCGGTAGCAAGGCTTTGATCGCCGAGTTAACTTCGAGCGTATTTCCTTCCTTTGTTTTTTGAACGGAAATCGCGACCGTATCATCGCCATTTAATCGAGCAATTCGTCCCCGTTCTTTGACCGTATCTTGGATATCGGCTACTTCAGACAGGTAGATCTGGCGAGCCTTTGCATTCGGGTTTGAACTGTCACTTACCTTTACAACAATCTTTTTGATTTGGTCAAGACTGGTGAAGTCGCTCTTGACCCGAACAGAAATGTCTCGGCCCCCTGATACAATTTTGCCACCTGGAATATTTGCGTTGGCATACTGGACGGCGGTCATGACTTCGCTAACTCCAACGCCGTATTGAAGGAGCTTGTCCTTCTTCAATCGAATCTGGATTTCGCGGATATCGCCACCACTGACATTGACTGATGCGACGCCATTGACCTGACTAAACTTATCAATGATCTTGTCTTCGATCAAGTCACGGAGTTCCTTACTTGAAAGGCTAGGGCTACTAGCAGCCAAGTTGTAAATCGGTTGAGCCGAGTTATCAAATTTTGTAACTGTTGGCTTTAAGGCATCTTTAGGAAGACTATTAACGACCGAATCGACTTTGGTACGCACGTCATTGAGTGCAACGTCGGTGGAAACACCCAATTCTAGCGAGATAACAACTGCCGAGGCTCCTTCTTGAGAAATTCCTTGCACTTCTCGGATACCGCTGACACCTGAAACTGCTTCTTCAATCTTTCTAGTAATCAACTGGTTGATGTCATCAGGACCGGCTCCAGGATAGGATGTCTGGACTGTGATCGTTCCAAAGTTGACTTCCGGATTGTTTTCCTTCCGCATGCCCTTAAACGAAAGGGTTCCTACTAAAATTGCCGTGATGACAAGGATAAAAATAAGAACTGGTCGTGACAGTGCTAGTTTTGTCATTGTTCCTTACACTCCTTTGCTGGCTTGAGAAACTCTAATTTTTGTTCCATCAACCAAGGCGCCCTGTCCCTTTGAAATCACTTGAGTCGCACTAGAAATTCCTTTCACTTCAACCATCGAGCCTTTCTTAATCCCCGTGGTAACAATGATCTTCTTAGCTTTCGCGGCACTTCCAACTCCCTCAGCAGCCATGATGTACTTGATGCCATCTCGGCTGATCACAGATTCCTCACTCACCATCAAAGCTCCCTTGTTCTCATTGAGTACAACTGAGCAATTAGCGAACATTCCGGGCTTTACCCCGGTAGAAAGTTGAGCAAATTGAATTCGAACGTTGAAGAGACGTCCAACATTATCGCCCTGAGGACTAATCGAAACTACCTTGCCTTGGAACGTACTTCCTGGTTTTCCGTCAACCGAAATTGAAACACCGGTTCCTTCGCGAATCAAGCCAATCTTATCTGATGGAGCCTGACCTTCAAAATATACACCTGAGCCACCAACGAGGCGTGCAATCGGTGTACCTGATCCAACGACTACGCCGGACTGAAGGGGACGCCCATAGATTCTTCCCGAAAAAGGCGCTCTTATTGAAGCGTCTCTCAGATTCTTCTCAGCAACTTGCAATTGGGCTCGAGCAGAATCGACTTGAGCTCGGGCTCCGCTAACCTGATCCAATAGAACAACATCCAATCGTTTGGAGGACTTGGCGGATTCCAGGGCTTGCTCGGCTTGTCTAACCAGCTCTCTCGCCGTTTGAATATCTTCGGGTCGAACCGAGTTTTGAATCAGCTTCAGGGCTTGAACCGAATTCTGGTACTGAGCCATGGTTGATTCATAAGTGTTCATGGCTGTGTCGAGCTGAGATCCAGCAAGTGCACCTTCCTTGACAAGAATCCTAACCCGATCAAGGTTTTTCTTGGCTGTATCAAAATTGCTTTTGGCGGCAGCTACGTTATTCTCGGCTTGCTCTCGCTCTTCTGGTCGGGCACCATTTAGAGACTTTTGAAGCTGAGATTTCGCAGAACGAAGTGACGCTTCCGCTTGCCGGACAGCTGCCGACGATCGGCTAGGTGTAAGGCGAGCATTTGCAGATGCTTGAGAAAGCTGGGCTAATGCACTCGAGAGGGATGCCCGCGCCTGGTTTGCTTGTTGTTGAAGATTATCTGAGTCCATAATTGCAACAACTTGACCCTGAGAAACTGAATCGCCATCCTTGATGTAAACCGCTTGGATTTTTCCAGGAACCTGGGCACTAATCTGAGCATCGTCGCTGGTAACAATCTCACCGTTGACTTGCAGAAGTTCCTGAATATCCTCGACCTTAACGGGAGTAACCGCAACGTCCCGAAGAGGATCATTAACAATCTCCGACGTATCTTTAGCTGCCTGTTGACCTTTTCGATCAACACAGCCGGTTACGCCAAATGCGATCATGACGGCGACCAGCGCCAAACTAAACTTCCTCACTTCTTACCCCTCATATATGTCTCGTACTGCTTGATTGCTTCCTCGATGTTGTCCGCTCCAACTGCACGTTGAAGATCTGTAAATGCCTGAAAATAGTCATACATCGAATTGACTAAATTGTTTTGAGCATTAACCCATTGGGTCTCTGCGTCAATAATCTCTAAAACTGTTCCTTCACCAGCGTCCCGCCGAATCCTGGCGATTCGAACGACTTCTTTTGCCAATTCATCTTGCTCAATTGCAGACTTCTGACGAGCCATTGCACTCGACATGTTTGTCAACGCAGACCTGACCTCTTGTGAAATGCTGAGCTTGAGCAAATCAAGATTGTTCTTGGTCTGGTTAATCGTCGATTGCGTCTGGTTCATTTTTGCCCGAGCAATACCCGAGTCGTATATTGGAACCGAGAACAACAAAACAGTGGTATTTACTTCCCGTTGCGGGTTCAACCCAACAGGGTCCAAGGTTTGGTTATTCTGAATCGATAAGTTGAGCGATGGCGACATGGATTGCCCTGCATACTTTTTCGATGCGTCAAGGGCAATGACGGTGTTGGAAAGCGAGTGAATCTCCGGTCGGTGACCTTGACCAAGCTCTATAAGCTTGTCTGTTTGCGACTGAACCGCAGGAATTCCAACTAATCCTTCAACTGTGTAATCCGCTTCTATTGGCCGGTTAATGACCAAATTCAAAACTTGCTTTGAAATTGAATATCCGTTTTCAGCATTGATTAAGTCAGAGTCAGCCGACGATTTTTGAGCTTGTAGTCGCTTTAGATCAATCAGGGCAATCACTTCAGCCTTATATTGCTTTTGGGCTTGTTCAACGCGAACAAGAATATTCGCTCTTGCTTGTTTCGAGATCTCAACCAGCCCCTGAGCTCTCAATACATTGAGATAAGCCTTTCGAACGCCTTGCTTAAGATCATTTTGGGCGGCGGCTTTCGTATCTACTGACGCCTGGACTCCGGCCCTAGCTGCTTTTAGGTTTGATTTCCAAACTCCAACAATATCCAACGGCATTGTCAATTGAGTGGACCAAGTATTAGTGTCTAGTGGAGTAAAGGTGATTGTTTGTGTTCCAATCGTGCCAGTCGAGGCGTGACCGTATCGAAGATACTGGTAGTTCGTCGTAACTTTGGGACCAAAACTCCCGGCTGCTTCACGAACTTTTTGTTCGTTGCTGTTCACCGTTTCTTGTGCATTCTTAACGGCAAAAGAATTCTGTAAGGCTAAAGCCACAGCTTCGTCCATCGTAAGGACGTCTGGTTTAGGGTTTATCAAAGACAAGGCAAGTGAAAGAGCTTTAAATGTAATCATTCTTCTTCAGCGGCTATTCGAGCCTCGATTCGTTGGACACTTGCGGTGAATTCATCAAGAAAGTCTCGAACCGCATCAATTTTGAAAACCATAAGTCCTTTATGTATAGGGTGACGCATAAACAGCACTTTGTCTCCTGGTTCAATTTCCAGTTCTTGTCGAGCCTCAGCCGGGATGACGACCTGCCCGCGTTCTCCAATGGTGGCGGAACCAAAGAAGGCCTCATCAAAATTCATACATTTTTCATTCATATCATTTATGTATGAAAAGTAAGATAGCACAACAATGTTGCAAATTGATACTTATGCATACGGGAATCCAAAACTTGGAGTTGCAAGAATGGGACCAATTGCCCCGCTTCACCAGACAAAGAATTGCCGGAAAGCAGTATTGAGACACAAAAAAGCCCCACTTCATCAGAAGTGGGGCTTTACAAAATCAAATGTCCTTAAGCTTGAACTTGCTCTGCGTAAACCGCAATTCTTCGCTTGTTCTTTGGACCTTCAAACTTCACTTGACCATCGATCAATGAATAGATTGTATGATCTCGACCGATGCCAACATTTGGACCAGGATGGAACTGAGTTCCACGCTGTCGAACGATGATCGCGCCCGGCTTTACGATTTCGCCGCCGTACTTCTTAATACCAAGTCTTTGCGAATTACTATCGCGACCGTTTCTAGTAGAACCTTGACCTTTTTTATGTGCCATTTATTAGCTTCCTGCCACCACGTCGGTGACTTTCAAATGAGTTTGAGGCTGTCGATGTCCCCATCGCTTTCGCTCATTCTTCTTTGGTTTGTAATTAAAAGCGTTGATCTTCTTGGCTTTGCCTTGTTTGACAATCTCGCCAACAACCTTGGCACCCTTAATGAATGGGCTACCTACCTTTGTTTTGTCGCCATCAACGACAGCTACGACTTCAGTCAGTTCGATTGAAGTGCCGGTCTCGCCTTCTAACTTCTCGATGATCAAAATGTCGCCTTTTACCGCGGTGTACTGTTTTCCACCGGTCTTTACGATTGCATGCATGTTCAAAAACTCCTACTTAATTAGCGACGACTTGGCGCAATTAGAAATTATGGCAAGAAACGCCAAGAAATTTCTACTCCTACACAAGGTTCACCTGCGGAAGAATCAATATTCTACCCAAAAATGTGAACATCTGGACATTTTTGACAGTCACTTGCATTATCCTGATGGTTATGTCGCGTGGATTTGGTCTTCTATTAGTACTTTTGAGCCTCGTTTTGTGCTCGTGTTCGGGCGGAACAAGCGCTCCAGCGGGGATTAATTACGTAACTGACTGGACACGTCGATTAACGGCCGGACAAATAACAGGACTTTCGCAAAAGGTCAACATCTTGGACAGCGCTGGCCTCCCAGTTACGACCCAAATAGTTCAAAACGTTGCCGCACCAATCGAGACAACTAAATTTGACTTACCAAATGGAAGCTATCTCATTCAGGTTCAACTATATTCCTCGGCTAATGCTGCAGGGACTCAAACGGGTTCTCTTGAGGTTCCAGTAACGATTTCTAATGGAAGCCGAGTTACGGTTAATTCGGCGGTTGGAGATGCGGTAGACGCGATCAATGTCACGCCTGACCAAGCAAGCGTCCAAGTAGGGAGAGGAAAACAATTTCGAGCGGCCGGATTGAATACGAGCGGCATAAAGACATTCACAACTCCAAACTCACTAGTCTGGTCAGTGCTCGGAGGCGTTGGAACCGTAACAACAGATGGAAATTTCACCTCCACCGCAATCGGAACAGGTAGCGTCAGGGCCCTCTATACAAATGGACGATCAGGATCTGCAGCCGTAACCGGAACTCCTCCTTCAGCTACTCAGGGCAAGTGGACGGTTTTGGTATACATGAACGGAGCAAATGACCTTCAGCAATATTCTGTTCTCAACATGAACCAAATGGAGCGCGTTGCAAGTAATCCAGACGTACGATTTGTTGTTCAGTGGAAGCAATTCCCAGCCCAATTTAATGGCGGTACGTTTAATGGCACGAGGCGATATCTGGCCAACTCCGATTTCTCCAATAACATCAATTCCACTTTGCTACAGGACATGGGCACCTCTATTGACATGGGTTCCCCCCAAACTCTCAATGAATTTATTTCCTGGGGCAAGGCTAACTTTCCTGCAGATCATTACTGTCTCATCGTGTGGAACCACGGGAACGGTTGGAGACGGTCAATCACCAACGTTGATTTCACCAGAGCCGTTTCTTACGACGATGAAACCGGCAACTCAATTCAGATTTGGGATCTTAACCAAGCCCTTGGATCTGAGCATTTTGACTTAATCTCATGGGATGCAAGCCTCATGCAAATGATGGAAGTAGCCTACGAAATTAAGGACAATGCTGACTACATTATTGGCAGTGAAGAAAGTCCTCCTGCCGAGGGCCTTCCATACGACCTTGTCTTTGCTCCGTTCCGTGATACTCCCAATTCGACGCCAAAGAACCTTTCGAAATCGTTCGTGGATGGAATGCTGGCCGTGCCCGCATACAACACCAAAAAGATCACTCAAAGTGTGCTCGATACATCGAAATTGCCGGCATTGGCAACTGCAATAAGCACTCTCGGCACCGAACTTAAGAATAATGTTGGTAGCTTAACTGCCGCGATTCAGACTGCACGCGTCAACTCACAAGCTTATAGTCCTTCATCAAATCGGGTTTATCGAGACCTTAAGGATATTTGCTTGCGGATCGAAGCGGGTACATCTAATTCATCTGTTCTTAGCGCCACAGCAGGAGTCAAGACTGCCATTGCTGATGCTGTAGTCTGGGAAGGGCACAATTCCAATTCCATTAACAGCTCAGGAATTTCAATTGACTTCTCATCGGGATCAACGTTTGCAAGTGCTTCCAGTGACTACGCTCTCATGAAGCTCGCGATTGCAACGCAGTGGAATGAGTACCTAGCTCTCGCCCCATAAAAAAATGGGCCCGCTACTGAGGCGGGCCCGATGGGCTTGGAGGGTTTTATGGTCACCGGACTCATATTGGGGGAATAGGATCGGTCCGGTTCTTGCTTGCCTTTCTGGTGAAGTCTAGCTTCACTGTCTGACAATTATCGTGTTCCGCTAATTCCGTGCCAAAAACCCTGTTTGGATACCAGGATCGAGTCAACTCAAGGAAATGCAGCGTTTATACGAGGCTTTGTTAAGAGAGAACTAAAACAAAAAGACCCCACCAGTTGGTGGGGCTTTGGTCTTTGTCTTTTGTCTTTCGAGTGAAAACTATCCTTTGAGAAGGGAAAGGACTGATTGTCCTGATTGGTTGGCTTGTCCCAACATCGCCATACCGGCTTGTTGCATAACTTGCCACTTGGTGTAGTTCGTCATTTCTGAAGCAACGTCTAGGTCTCGGATCGAGCTCTCGGAGTTTGAAAGGTTTTCTTTCATACTGGCAAGCGTTCGGTTGTTCGATTCAAGAACGTTTCTTTGGAAGTTACCAATTCGACCTCTCATCTGGCTGACTTCGTCGATCGCTTTATCGATGACGGAGAGCGCTGATTGAGCACCGGCCGAGGTTGCGATGTCAACTGCTGCGAGGTTCGCAGTTGTTGCCGAAACACCTGAACCTAACTGTCCAGCACTCATATTTCGAAGAGCAAGGTTAGCGGTGGTGTTCGCAAGGAATCCAATTTGGAAGCTTGAGTCTTGGGCAATCACTTGGCCCATAAGCTGGGTATTAACCGCGTTTCCACCTGCAGTAATGGTGAGTTTGTTGCCGTTGTTATCGGTAAGGCTCAATCCATCTGCTCCAGCTGCCCCACCGGTAAAGAGGACGCTTTGACCACCCATAGTTACGGTCGCAGTTGCGTTGGAGCCAGTTACGGATGCCGACGTGTTCGCTGCGGACGATACTGCACCAGATGTGTCAACAAAGTTGATGGATCGGTTGGTACCTGTTTGCGTTTGAGTAAAGATCAATTGGTTTGATGCATCGAATGAAGCGGTTACACCCGTTTGACCGGATGCTGCGTTGAGCATCGAAGCAATACTTGCTCCAGAAGTTCCTGCAGTAACCGTGAAGCTTACGCCATTGACACTAATTGAACCAGATGCGGCTGCACCAGCAGTTAACAATGCTGTTGCCGTGTAAAGCGCTGAAGCAGCAACAACTGTTTGGTTAATCGTGATCAGACCAGTTTGGGTAATTGTAGAGCTGTTTGCGGTACCGCCGAAGCTGAAACCAGCAACCTTTGAAGTGTTCGAAATCTGGGTTGTGACACCAGCAGAACCATCAAGGAGTTTTCGTCCTGAATAGGTTACGGATGAAGAGATTCGGTTGATCGAAGCAACGATTGAGTTGATTTGATCTTGGTTTGCAGCGAGCTGCGTTGCGGTAAGAGTTGCAGTGTTACCAGAAGCAATCGCAAGTCCCCGTGCATCAGCGAGTAGTTGGTTCATTTCTCCAAGTGCGTTCTCAGCGGTCTTGGCGAAGTTCATCGCTTCGGTGTTGTTTCGCATCGCCGAATCCATCGAAGTGATCTGCGATCGGAAAAGCTCGGATGAGATAAGACCAGCAGGATCATCAGATGCATCTGCAATTCGCAGGCCCTTTGACAACTTGCCCATGGACTTCGTCATGTTGCTTGATACGTTTGATACGCTGTTAAATGCACTGAGTGCTTCTACATTGGTGTTTATTCGAAATGACATTTTTGACCTTCCTTGTTCCAGTGAGTTGCTGCTTTTGCCATCTTGGCTCGGCGCCTATCTGAAACCATTCCGTGGTTTCGAGACTAGGAAATCAATTCACTGATCCTCGTTCAATTACCTGTTTCCATGCCAGGCAAAAATACCAACCTAGTAAAAATACTGTGTTTGCGAAAATACTGCTAATTGTGCTTGGTGGATATGGTTGGCATAAGCATTGTTGAACTAGGCATAGGTTCAATTGCGGAGCATCGTTGAAAGGGGATTCGAGCAACATTGTTAACCGACCATAATAAAATGTTAAGTTCGGATGAAGCGTGGACAACATCTTAAAACCAAATCAAAGAATACGGATTGAAATGTTTGGACAAGCTTCGGTCCAACTAAATCGTCCTATTCAGACTTTGGCAAAGTTTCGATCTCGGTCAGCAGAGACTTTGGTTTTCATGCTCGCTTTGCGACAACCGGCTGGACTCTCGAAGGAATGGATGTCCGAGAACCTTTGGCCCAATAGCGACGGCGACAAACAGGCTCAAAACCTACGCAAAGCTACTTCTGATGCCCGCCTAGCATTGCAGGACCCAGAAAGCATCCTTGGTAATCCAACTAGGTTATCGCTCAATACAAACATCGTAACTACAGACATTCAGGAGTTTCGAACGCACACCGATGCCGGACTATCCGAAGCAATTCCAGAAGTATCGCTGCGAGCTGCCCTCAACTTATATAAGGGCCCTCTGCTCCCAGGCATTGACGAACCCTGGGTTTTGTCTCACCGAAAGGAAATGGAGGAGCGGTTCGGTCAGTCCGTTGGTAGCCTCATCGGACTATTGCTAAACAGTAGTCGAATCCAAGATGCACTTTTGCTTGGTCGCCACGCTGTTGTCGCTGCGCCATTAAGGGAAGACATTCACATCGCGCTTATGACTGCCTATGCCAGCGCTGGACTAAAGGCAGAAGCAATTCGTCAGTTCGAAGAACTTGAGTTTCTGCTTGAAAACGAGTGGGGCGAGCAACCCTCACAAAGCGCTCAGAAAGTTATGAAGGACCTGGAGCATGGCGTAAAAATTGGCACGAATGGCAAATCTCGAGCAGGAAGCGGCGGTGCAATCCACTCGGGCTCTCCCTTCTACGTCGCAAGGGAATGTGATGACCAAGTTCTCTCGGCTCTTAATGAAGGCGAGAATACAATCTTAATCCACGGCCCTCGACAAGTAGGCAAGACTTCCCTCGTTGCAAAAGTCGTTCAACTGCAGAGGGACAAGAGATCGACTATTGTCGTTTCGGACTTTCAAGTCCTCACCAAAAGTCAAATCGAAAGTACCGAGCTCTTTTACAAAGGACTGGTAGGTGGCTTTGCGACCCAACTAGGGAAAATTGAACAGCTACAAAATAGCTGGTCCGAATGGCTTGGACCAAATTTGAATTTAGAAAACGCCCTCAAGCGTGTCATCGAAGCAACACCCGGACACATCACTTGGGTCATGGATGAAGTGGATCGAATTTTCGATCGTGAGTACACGGACGATTTTTTTGGACTCGTACGTAGCTGGCATAATCGAACCGCGCTTGAACCTAACGGACCCTTTGCGCGATTTAGTGTGGTTATTGCATATGCTACCGAGGCTCACCTGTTCATCAAAGACATTAACCAATCTCCGTTCAATATCGGCCGCAAAGTTGCCGTTCGGGACTTTTCCTCCACTGAAGTCTCGAAATTAGCTGGTCGCTATGGAATTGACCTCTCGGCCGAGCAAACCAAGCAGTTGTTTCAACTCACCAGTGGTCATCCATTCTTAACTCGACGAGCTTTGGATTTGATTGTGAATGAGGGAGAGACCCTTGATCAAGTACGGGAAAGAAGCGCAGAATCGGATGGTCCATTTGGAGATCATTTGCGTCGCCTGGGAGAATTAGTGATGCTTGACCAACACACTTGCAACGAAGTCACTAGAATTCTGAAAGACCAGCAAAGCGAGGACCCGAAAACCGTTTCCCGTCTCATTTCAGGTGGGCTATTGGTTCAGAAAAATGGCAAGTTCGAATTTAGAGTGCCCGCTTATCGAGCCTATTTAGCGCGAATTTTGGCTTAATGGGTGCCAATATCGTACGACCTTGTCAAACCCAATTGAGATCAAGTCTTTGCCATTGGGTGTGAATCGAGCATCAAAGACAGTCCTCTCTCGCGACTCGATTTCGGACAACAAGCTGGCGGTAAATCCGTCAAAGATTCGAACTTTGCCATCATCGCAAGAAGTAATGATCCGGCTACCATCGTTTGACCAATTTGCATTTGCTACCCAGGATCCGTGGCGCATGACACCCAACTGATGCCCAGTGCTAACCTCAAAGAGCCGAGCGGTCGTATCTGGGCTAGTACTGACGACTCTCTTGCTATCCGGGGAGAATTGAGCAAAGTAAACGCGACTCGTATGCCCAACAAGTGGCGTCACTCTGAAGTTATTTTTGAGGTCCACCAAATAGATATTCGAATCGTAACATCCGATAGCCAGCCAATTGCCATCAGGCGAACAAACCATCGACTTGGGCCTAATTGAGTCAATTTTACAATGTCCAATACTCTTGAGGGTCCTTGAGTCGATCAATTCAATTTCAAGTTGGTCAGTCAATGCAAAAATCACCGTTCCCGAAGGATTTCTTGCAACCCTTGTGATGCTTTTCCCAGGAATTTCTACTGTCGTGAGCTTCCCTTTCTCGTCAACGATTCCCACTCCTTTTGACTCAAGTGGCGTGAAGACTCGTCCGTCGAGCAAGAAATCAGTCCCTCCAAAGCTTAATGAAGCTAGTTGAACATTATGCTCAAGTCTGCCGCTGGCTGTGTTGACAATCCAAATGTGCCCGGTAGTTGGCAATACCATTCTCTCACCCTTTGGCGAAAATTTGGGAACAACAACTTCGTTCAGTCCACCGATGTTCTGATTCCAGACTACTTTGCGGGTAGCCAAGTCCCACAGGACAACGCCTCCATCAATAGAGGCGGTCACAAATTCCTTTCCATTTGGCGAAAACTGGAGTGCTTGTACCTGGTCCTTATGGGCAAGCAGGTCTTCAAAAATTGGACGCTCATCCAGGTCAACACTGGTGACCATTCCGCTTCCAAGAACGCAGGTGAGGGATTTTTCGTCCGGTGTTAAAACTGCTTGACTAACATTGTCGCGAAATCCCACATACTTTCGGACTTGGTGCCCATCGGAAACCCGCCAGACGCAAACAGTTCCGTCAGCACTAGCCGTAACAACCTTGGAACCATCCTTAAACCAACTCCCATAAGTAATGTTTGAAACGTGACCAAGCAAGTTTGAAACCGTAGAACCCGACTTAGAATCCAAGATGATTCCAAACTGATCGTCCTTCAAAACAAGAATCTTTGAACCGTCTGGACTCGAATTTAAACCGTGATTTCGACCGACCAGTTTCGACCACAACTTTTTCCCAGTTGACACATCGAGCCCGACGACGGTTCCACTTTGAAGGGATGCAAAGACTGCCTTCTTATCCAACGAAAACGCACAATTAATCAATACCTCGGGAAACTCAGCATGCCTCTTAAGCTGACCGTTGATTGTCAACAATTCGAGGGTTTGCCGGTTAGGGAC
>Ga0194055_10001095_pt1 | contig 21974 bp, 20 predicted proteins | sample SepL449m_MetaG_FD_155482 | JGI IMG/M metagenome (GOLD analysis project Ga0194055, IMG submission 155482) | Anoxic zone freshwater microbial communities from boreal shield lake in IISD Experimental Lakes Area, Ontario, Canada - Sep2016-L442-9m | ecosystem: Environmental > Aquatic > Freshwater >...
CCGGGTTGATCGTGCCGAGCACATTTGAGCAGTGCGTGACGGCGACCATCTTTACGCGGCCATCGGCGAGGAATTCGTCGAGCTGATCGAGGCTGATCATCCCCTCCTGATCAACTTCGAGCCAGCGCAAGTGCGCGCCAACCTGGCTGCAGAGCTGCTGCCAAGGAACGATGTTGGAGTGGTGCTCGGCCTCGGTCAGGACGATCGCGTCGCCAGCGCCAACATTGCCCAGCCCCCACGAGTAGCTCACCAGGTTGATCGCCTCGGTTGCGTTCTTGGTGATGATCGTCTCAGCCGGCTGAGCGCCAACGAAGGCTGCGATCTGAGCGCGGCCGATGTTGAAACGGGTGTCGGCGTCGATCGCCAGCGGGTAGACGCCGCGGTGCACATTGGCGTTGTGATGAGCGAGGAAATCTTCGAGTGCGTCCAGCACAACGCGCGGCTTCTGGGAGGTCGCAGCGCTGTCGAGATAGACCAGCCCCTCCTGCTCGAGGATTGGAAAGTCGAGCGCCAGCGCGGTTTGCGAGGCCATCGTCATCAGGCTGACGCAGGCTCCGCGAGTTCGCTGTCGCCAGTGATCCAGCCGTAGCCTTCGCTCTCGAGCTGGTCGACGAGCTCAGGGCCGCCCTCTTTGACGATCTTGCCGTCGGAGATGATCGAGACTCGGCCGGGCTTGACGAGGTGAAGAATCCGCTGGTAGTGGGTGATGATCAGCACGCCCATCCCACTCTGCGCGCTGACCGTGTTTACGCCCTCGGCGACAATGTTGAGCGCGTCGATGTCGAGCCCAGAGTCGGTTTCGTCGAGAATCGCGACGTTCGGCTTCTGCAGCGCCATCTGAAGAATCTCAAGCCGCTTCTTCTCACCGCCGGAGAAACCGTCGTTGAGGTAACGCTTCGAGAACTCACGCTTGACTTCGGTCATCTCCATCGCCTCTTCGACTACCTGACGAAACTCCTTGAGCGAAATCTCATCTTCCCCTCGCGCCTGACGATGGGCGTTGATAACCATCCGCAGGTACTTCGTGACGGTCACACCGGGAATCGCGACCGGGTACTGGAAGGCCATGAACAGCCCGAGCCTTGAGCGCTCGTCGGGCGAGGCCTCAGTGATGTCTTCCCCGCGGAAGACGATCTTGCCCTCGGTCACATCGAGCGCCGGGTTGCCCATTATTACGTTGGCGAGCGTGCTCTTGCCGGAGCCGTTCGGGCCCATCAAGGCGTGGACTTCTCCGGCTTCGACGGTCAAGTCGACTCCTTTGAGAATCTCCTTCTCGCCGGCGCTTACGTGCAGATTGCTGATCTCTAGTTCGGGCATGGTCTCCGGTCGTGCGTAGTGGTTTGAATTAAGCGGCGCTGTGCAGTGGTAGAGCGCTGCCGAGCGGTACGGGTGTTTGGGCTACGTCCTGCTTGGCCGAAAAGGCCACAAGTTCGGCCAGCGTCGTGCGGCGCAGCGCTTCGGTCACGCCACCTTGCACGCGCAGCCAGAGGAACTTCGTTGCGCAGGCTTCGCCGTCGTCGACGTGCGAGCAGAGCACGCGGCCGTCATCGGTTTCATCAACGAAGCAGGACATCGGCGCGACCGAACCCTCGAGCGCCAGCACTACCTCGTCCATCGTGACGCTCTCCGGGTCACGCGAGAGGCGATAGCCGCCGTGGGCTCCGCGCGTGCTCTCAACTAGCTCGGCGCGCTTGAGTAGCGCGACGATCCGTTCGAGGTATGCCAGTGGCAGCCCTTCGTTCTCGGCGATCGCCTTCAGCGAGATAGGCGAGTCGCTTGGTTGGCGGCCGAGCTCAACCAAAAGGCGCACGCCATATTCGGCTTTTGTGGTGAAGATCATGGCTTAATCCTACCAATTTGGTAGGAGAAGCTTAAAGGCTGATCTGGCAGCCTTAGACGGCGGTCAGCACGGCGCTGCCGATTAGCAGCGGTTTGACGATCTTCGGTGCCTTCGGAAAGCGTCCAATCTCGGCCCTTTCGACCGTTAAGGGTGAGCTTTCGATAGTCGCCAGAGTGTTGCGGTTGCAGTTGCAGCCCCCAGCTACGAAGCGCCAGGCCGGCGCCCAGCGGTCCTGCATTTTGGCGTGATCGGGGTCGCTGCTGCGAACGTGCTCAAGGAAGAGGTAATGCCCGCCGGGTCGCAGCACGCGGGCTATCTCGGCCAGCGCGGCCGGCGGACTGCTGGCCTCACAGAGCACCAGCGTGCCGGTCACGCAATCGAAGCTGGCGTCCTCGAAAGGGAGCTGCTCGGCGCTCGCCGCCACGATTTCGATCGCTAGCGGCGCTTCGTCGCTGCGCGCCTGAAGTTGGCGACTCATCGCATCGTCGGGCTCGGTGCAGACCAAGCGTGTGATCCCCTCGCGCGGGTATGCGGCCAGATTGAGGCCTGTTCCGGCGCCAATTTCGAGCACCTCTCCACGCGCCTGGGCGAGAGCCTCGCGGCGTTTGTCGGCCAGTCCGGCCTGCTGGCTGGCTCCCATCAGGAAGCGGTCGTAGATCAGTGCGCCAAAGCGGTTCACATTGGCCAGCCTAGCGGCGCACCGTAGCGGCGGAGCGGTGCGCTATTGTCGCCAACATGGTGCTCGCAATCAGTAACGCGTTGGCAATCGACATCGGCCTAATCGGCGTCTTCTTCGTGCTCTTCCCGGCGATCGTCACCGTGCTGCTGATCTTTGCTGGCGCCGGGGTGTTCGTTGAGAAGCAAAAGAACGACGCCTACCTCGAACAGCACCACATCCCCGGCAGCGAGCGCTAGACCGGGCGCTTCTGCGAGGCGCGGTAGCGGCGCGCCAAGGAGTTGGTCGAACTGTCGTGCTGGAGGTCGGGCTTATCGGAGTCCATCAGCTGATCGGCGAGTGTTCCGGCAAGCACCTTGCCGAGCTCAACGCCCCACTGGTCGAACGAATCAATCCCCCAGAGCACGCCTTCAGTGAAGGCGCGGTGCTCGTAGAGCGCAACCAGTGTGCCGAGCGCCCGCGGAGTTAGCTGACCATCTATCAGCAGCGTCGTTGAGGGCCGGTCGCCGAGGCAGATCCGCGCTGAGATCTGCTCTTCAGGGCTGCCGGCGGCGCGCAGCGTCTCGGCGTCGCGGCCGAAAGCCAGCGCCTCGGCCTGGGCGAACATGTTCGCCATCAGCAGATCGTGATGGGTGCCGAGCGGGTAGATCGGATCGCAGAAGCCGATGAACTCGGTCGGGACGATCTCCGTTCCCTGATGAATCATCTGGTAGAAGGCGTGCTGGCCGTTGGTGCCGGGCTCGCCCCAGAAGACGGCGGCAGTATCCCAGCCGACCTGATCGCCATTGAGCATCACGTGCTTGCCGTTCGACTCCATCTCAAGCTGCTGCAGGTAGGCCGGGAAGCGCGCCATCTCAGCTACATATGGAAGGATCGCGACCGTCGGGAAGTCCATCAGGTTGCGGTTCCAAACGCCAACGAGACCCATCAGTACCGGCATGTTATCTTCCAGCGGCGCGCTGCGCAGATGCTCATCGACAGCGTTGAAGCCAGCCAGCATCTCGGCAAAGTTCTCTCGGCCAATTGCACACATGATCGTCAGGCCGACCGAGCTGTCCATCGAGTAGCGGCCGCCAACCCAGTCCCAGAAGCCGAACATGTTGTCGGTGTTGATGCCGAACTTGGCGACGCCTTCGGCGTTGGTTGAAACGGCGACGAAGTGATGCTCAACCGAATCCTCGCCTAGCGCGTCAACGATCCAGTCACGCGCCGTGCCGGCGTTTGTCAGCGTCTCGAGCGTCACGAAGGTCTTCGAGACGATGATGAAGAGCGTCTCCTCGGGATCAAGGTCGAGCGTCTTCTCGGCGAAGTCGCTGCCGTCAACGTTGGAGACGAAGCGGAAGTTCATCCCGCGGTCGCTGTAGTGGGCGAGCGCGATCGTTGCCATCTCAGGGCCGAGGTGTGAACCGCCGATGCCAATGTTTACGACGTTGCGGATCGGCTTGCCGGTGGCGCCCTTCCACTCGCCGGAGCGGATCTTGTCCGTAAAGTCACCCATCCGGTCAAGCACTTCGTGGACCTGGTCGACGACGTTGACGCCGTCGACGATGATCTCGTCGCCCTTCGGCGCGCGCAGCGCTAGGTGCAGCACCGACCGATCCTCGGAGACGTTTATCGCCTCTCCCGCAAACATCGCCTTGATCCGCTCTTCGATGCCGGCCTCACGGGCGCAGGCGATCAGCAGTTTGATCGTCTCCGGGCTTGCTAGCTGCTTCGAGTAGTCGTAGTGGTAGCCGCCAAAGTCGACCGACATCTCGTCGGCGCGGCTGGCGTCGGCACCGAACATTGAGGCCAGGCTCTGGCCTTCCAGCTCAGCGGCGTTGGCTTTAAGAGCCGCCCATGAGGGCAGCTCGTCGAGGCGTGTCTGCTTGATTTCCATTGCTACTACGCTCCCGCAAGGTCTGAACGCTTGGCGTTGATCGCTTCGATCAACGTCGTCCAAGAGTTGACGAACGAGCTGGCGCCGTCGCTCTGCAGCTTCGCCGCGAGCGCGTCCAAGTCAACCCCGGCGGCCTCAAACTCGCTCAAGACCTCCTCGCAGTCGCCTCCATCCGGATCCATCACGACGACCGGCGTTGGGCCGTGGTCGCCGAAGTTGAGCAATGTTCCCTCCGGCATCGTGTTGACGGTGTACGGAGCGGCGAGCCCTGAGATGTAGAGCACGTCTGAGGCGTCCGGATCCTTCGTACCGGTGCTCGCCCAGAGCAAGCGCTGAGGCCGCGCGCCCTCGTTCATCAGACGCTGGACGCGATCCGAGGCCAGCAGGTCGCGGTAGTCGCGGTAGGCGCGTCCACCGATTGCGAGCCCTAGCTTGTCCTTCAGACTGGCCGGGACTTGGTCGGCAACGGCGACGTCCCAGCGGCTCATGAAGAGCGAAGCGACCGACTGGATGTTTGGCGAAAGGCCGTCGGCGACGCGGCGTTCAAGGCCGGTGTAATAGGCATCGGCTGCGGCCAGCGCGTGAGCGCTGTTAAAGAGCAGAGTCACGTTGACCGGAATCCCGGCGTGGATCGCCGCGCTGATCGCTGGCAGCCCCTCCGGCGTGCCCGGGATCTTGATGAAGACGTTGGAGCGGTCAACTTTGGCGTGCAGCTCTTTTGCCTGGGCGACCGTCGCGTCGGTGTCGTAGGCCAGCTCGGGCGATACCTCGAGCGAAACGAAACCGTCGAGGTTGTCTGTCCGGGTGTGAATGTCGCCGAAGAGGTCTGCGGCGCGCTGAAGGTCCGATATCGCGGCTTCAAAGAAGACCTGCTCATCGGTCATCTCGCTGCCGTGGAAGCTGTGGACCTGCTCGTCATAGGTGTCGCCACCGGTGATCGCCTTCTCGAAGATCGTAGGGTTTGAGGTCAAACCGGTGACGCTCAGCTCAGCGATGTACTTCGCGAGCGTGCCCTCGTCGAGCAGCGTGCGTGTGATGTTGTCGAGCCAGAGGCTTTGGCCCGCTTCGTGGAGGGCTTGTGTCGCTTTCATCTTCTTTATTGCTCCTTAGCCGCTGTTATTTGGACGGTTGGTCGTGCATGTGCGGCGCGATCCAGCCAGATGCAGGCGCCAAGCGATCTGCTTCCTTCGGGCCCCATGAGCCGCGCTTGTATGGGTAAACCGGCGTCGCGTTGCCAAGTATTGGATCAACGATTCTCCATGCCTCGTCGATTGTTCCCTGGGTCGCGAAGAGATCGTGATCGCCTTCTAGCGCGGCCGACAGAAGCCGCTGGTAAGGCGGGATCTGGTGGGCGTCTTGGCGCACAGCAGCGAGCTCAATGTCCTCAACCTCGAACGTATCGACGGTCGGCTTGCGCGACTGAACTTCGATCGAAACGATCACCTGCGGGTTGATCTGGAAGCGAATCCTGTTGCCTCGCGGGTGATCCTTCGGGAAGAGTTTCTCCGGCGGCGTCTTTAGCTCAATAACGATCTCCGTTGCGGTCACCGGTAGGCACTTGCCGGCACGTATCAAGACCGGCACGTCGGCCCAGCGCCAAGTATCAATGTGCAGGCGCATCGCTGTGTAGGTCTCGGTCTTCGAGTTCGCGGCTACACCCTTCGTCTTGCTGTAGCCGGCGTACTGGCCACGAACAATGTCCGTCGGCTTTAGCGTCCTCACTCCGCGCAAAAAGCGAGCCTTCTCTTCACGCAGAGCCGCGTCGCCATGACCGCTGAACGGATCCATTGCGACCAACGTCAGAACCTGGAAGAGGTGGTTTTCGATCACGTCGCGGATCGTGCCGACAGCGTCGTAGAACGAGCCGCGGTCGGCAACGTCAAAGTCCTCAGCCATCGTGATCTGAATCTGGCGAACGTGATCGCGGTTCCAAACCGGCTCGAGGAATGAGTTGGCGAAGCGGAAGAAGAGAATGTTCTCGACTGGCGTCTTGCCGAGGAAGTGGTCGATCCGGAAGATTCGATCCTCAGGGAAGACCGAGTGCAGCTCAGTGTTGAGCTTCTCAGCCGAAGCAAGATCGTGGCCGAACGGCTTCTCGACGACGACACGGCCCTGCTCAGCAAGCCCAACGTCGCCGAGGTGGCCGACAACCGGACCGAACAGCGATGGCGGGATTGCGAGGTAATGAACCGGGCGCTTGCAGCCTTTCAGTTCCCGCTGCAGCTCAACGAAGGTGTTGTGGTCGGCGTAGTCGCCGCCGGCGTAGCGCATCAACGAGCTGAGCTTCTTGAATGCAGCCTTGTTAAGTCCATCGGCGCTGGCCTCAAGGCTCGCCTTGGCGCGGGCGCGCAGCTGATCAACATGGCCGCCCTCTCGGGCGACGCCGACAACCGGCACGTCGAGTTCACCGTCGATCACCATCCGCTGCAGCGCAGGAAAGATCTGCTTGAACGCAAGGTCGCCGGTCGCCCCAAAAACGACCAGCGCGTCACCCTTCTTCGGCTTTGCCACTATTTGCTCCCGGCTGGCTTCTCGTCGTGGCCACCGAACTCGTTGCGCATTGCCGACAGCAAGCGGTCTGCGTAATCGGCTTCGCCGCGGCTCGTGAAGCGTTCGTAGAGCGCCGTCGTCAGGACCGGTGCCGGCGTGCCGGTGTCGATCGCTGCCAAGGCGGTCCAACGGCCCTCGCCGGAGTCGGAGACGCGGCCAGCAAAGCCGCTGAGGTCGTGGTCGGCTGCCAGCGCGTCAGCGATTAGGTCGAGCAGCCAGCTGCGGATCACGGTGCCGCGGCGCCAAACTTCAGCGATGTCCGGCAGGTTGAGGTCGTACTGGTAGTTCTCCGGGTTACGCAGCGGAGTCGTCTCGGCATCAACCTCTTGCGTGCCGCTACCAACGTTGGCGTGCTTGAGGATGTTGAGGCCCTCGGCGTAAGCGGCCATCAGGCCGTACTCGATGCCGTTGTGGACCATCTTGGTGAAGTGGCCTGCGCCCGAAGGGCCGCAGTGCAGCCAACCCTCTTCGGCCGGGGTTGGATCACCGGTGCGGCCTGGGGTGCGCGGCGCTGAATCAACGCCTGGAGCGAGCGACTGCAGCACTGGAGCGATCATCGCGATCGCCTCATCGGTGCCGCCTGCCATTAGGCCGTAGCCCTCAGTCAGCCCCCATACACCGCCGCTGACACCGCAATCGACGTAGTGGAGGCCCTTCTCTTTGAGTTCAGCGGCGCGGCGGCGGTCGTCGATGTAATAGCTGTTGCCACCATCGATTACGAGGTCGCCCGATGCGAGCGCGTCGACGGCTTCCTTGAGCACCGGATCAACGATGCCGGCCGGAACCATCAGCCAGATTGCGCGCGGAGCGCTCAGCTTTGATGCCATGTCGGCGGCCGATTCGGCGCCGGTGGCACCCTTCGCGACGAGCGCGTCAACGGCGTCCTTGTTGGGATCAAAAACGACGCAGTCATGTCCGTCGAGCATTAGTCGCTCGACCATGTTGGCACCCATCCGGCCGAGGCCGATCATTCCGATCTGCATTAGCTATCTCCTTCGAGGTTGGCGTCTAGTCCTTCAAGTTCGAGCATTTCAACTTTCGCGCGGCGGCGCAGATGGCGCGGCTCATCGCTTACCTCGGCCTGGGCAAAAGTGCGGACGAGTTCGCGAGCGACCTCGCTGCCGATCACGCGACCGCCGATGCAGAGCACGTTGACGGCGTCGTGTTCGACCGCTTGGTGAGCTGTGTAGGTGTCATGGATTGTCTGCGCTCGGATCCCCGGAAGCTTTGAGGCTGCAACCGCGATGCCAGCGCCCGAGCCGCAGGCGAGGATACCGCGCTCGGCATCACCGGAGTCGATCACGATCCCCATCTTCAGCGCCATGTCCGGGTAATCGTCGCACTGGCCGAGATCGAGCACCTCGTGGCCTAGCTCGACGAGCGTCGAGGTGGCGACTTCGTGCAGTGGTGCTCCGGCGTGGTCAACTCCAACGGCAAAGATCATCGCGATCGATCCTAATAGGTTCCGGCCGACGGTGCGATGACGATTCAGTTAACGACGATCTGTATACGCTGCTGACCCGACGATGAACGAATGGTGGAACAAATCCCCGCGCATCAGCGCTCGTGAACTGGCCCTAGTTGCGCTAGCAGCGATCTTGATCGCAGTAGTCCAGTTCTGGCCGCTGATACTGAACCTAGGCAGCGACATTCCACTCGACCTTGGCGATCCGCTGCCGCAGGCGTGGCAGGTCGCTTGGGACGGGCATGCGCTGCTCAATCAACCGCTTTCGTTCTTCCAGAGCAACCAATTTTGGCCTCAGCCCGACACGCTCGCCTACTCCGAGGCGCTGATCGGCTACACGCCAGCTGGGATCTTCGGGACAGGCCCGCAGGCAGCGGTCGCTCGCTATGACCTGCTTTTCCTATTCGCCTTCGCGCTGCCGTTCTTCGCCGCCTACCTGCTGGCCAGAGAGCTCGGCGCACCTCGCTGGGCGGCTCTCGTTGCAGGCGCGGCATTCGCTTATGCGCCATGGCGAATGGAACAGGGCGGCCACCTCCACGTTATTTCGAGCGGCGGGATCCCGCTCACATTCGCACTGCTGCTGCGGGGCTACCGGCGGCAGTCGGCCGCGCTGATCTTTGGCGGCTGGGCGGTCGCCTCTTGGCAACTCTCGCTGGGCTTCTCACTCGGCCTGCAGCTTCTTTACCTACTGGCGTTGATCGGCGCGGTATTAGCCTTCTTTTGGTGGAGGGCCGGGCGGCCACTGCCAACACGCCGCGTCGTGCTGGCGACGCTCAGTGGCTGCGCGCTGCTGGTGGTAGTTGGCTTCGTCCTCTCGCGTCCATACATGCGTGTGCTCGCCGATCATCCCGAGGCGGCGCGATCGGCAGCGATAATCAACCACTATTCGCCGCCACTGAAAGGCTTTCTTGTAGCGCCCAAGACGAGCCTTATCTGGGGCGATCTGACGGCGCCGATTCGCGGCGCTATGCCTGCCTCGCCAGAGAAGACGCTCTTCCTTGGACTGGCGATCATGTTGCTAGCAGCGATCGGACTGACCTGGCGCGGCTACCCACGCGGGCTGCGAATCGGGCTATTTGTGGCGGCCTGCACTTTCGCTGTCCTGTCACTCGGCTTTCGGCAGGTCGGGATCGGGCAATTCCTTCCCTACCGTTTGATCTACGAGTTCCTGCCGGGCTGGCAAGGGATCCGCGTTTCAGGTCGCCTTCACACGCTGACAACGCTCGCGATGGCACTACTGGCCGCCGGCGGCGCGGCACGGCTAGCGGCGGCCGCTGCGAGCCACTGGCGGCGAGAGTGGCTCGCCGCAGCCAGCGCAGCGCTGCTTACGCTGATCGTCTTGGTCGAAGGCTCGGGAATCGTCTACCCGCATCCGCGCGTGCCGCTTGCGCCGTCCGGACTTGCTGGGCTTCAGCCACCGCTGCTGCTGCTGCCTTCGAGCCCAGAGGACAACCGGCGCTACCTGATCTGGTCAACCGCAGGATTCCCGCCGATGCTGAACGGTAGAACCAGCTTTGAGCCGCGCTTCTTGCGAGACACGCTGCGCAGTCTGCGCCACTTCGAGGACCCAAGCTCGATCGAAACCCTGCGCCGGATCGGTGTCAGAACAGTCGTGGTCGACACCGCCGAGCACGGCGCCGGGCGCTGGGCCCGCGGCGCCGCAGGACTACCCGCCAGCTCAGCTTTCAGCCGCGAGTGGCGTAGGCCGCTGCTGATCCTCAAGCTGCGGCCGCTTGCCACTACGGCGCTCAGCCCAAAGGGCCAATAAGAGCCCGCCCAGAGCAACGCCTGCGGCCGCAATTACAGACGACTTCGGCAGGCCATTGTGGTTGGCTACGTCGGGAAGACCGGCATACGAATGACGTTCTCCGAGCAGCCTTGAAAGTACGCCCGCCAACAGCACCCAGAGCGTCAGCGCGATTAGTGCAAGCTTCGCGTCAGCGCGAAACTTGAGCGTCCCTGTAGCCCGCGCTCCAAGCCAGATCGCGGCGGCGTATACGGCCAGCACTGGGACAATCGTCAGCCATCCGTTGCCGAGACCAAAAGCTGTGAAAACGGTGTGCTGGAAGATGTTGGAGAGCGGTCGCTCGCGCCACTCGAAGAGATTGCCGGCACCGATCAACGGATAGGTCAAGGAAGCAATCGTCATTAGCGTGAATCCGCAGGCTGAGAGCACCAGCGTCGTCGCCGGGATCCGTTTCCATGCCTCAACAAAGCCAAGCGCAAGAAACGGCAATGTCGCAATTAGGAAGCGCGGCCCAGGACTGCCGCCACCAAACGGCAGCCAATATCCACTGTCATAGATGAAGAAGAGGGCGACGATTGCAGCGATCGTCCTCGCCTCGGCTCGGTAGCCGCGATTCCTTAGTAGCCAAACCCCGTAAAGGCCAACGAGGACAACCGGCGTGATCGTCAGAATTCCGCGCGGCGCCAGCAGCAGCTCCAGCGAGGCGAGCGGGTCTGGGACACCAATACCGAAAAAGCCGCCAGAGTTGAGGCCAAGCGTCGCGTGACCGCTAAATCCCTGGTTGGCAACGGCGTTGCTATACGACATCGTCGTCGGCGAGCCGAATGCCCATTGGTTATAAGCGAGAACCGGGATAATCCCGACCAACACGCCGACCGCGTAGACAATTGCTCTCCTCAGCAAGGGCCAGACGCGGCGCTCGGCGGCGAGAAGATCGCCCCTGAAAACCGCGTAGAGACCAATTACGCCGCCGGCTAGCGCCATCGGATACTCAACCGTTACAGCAAAACCAGCGACCAGGCCGGCGAGCAGAACGGGCCACAGCTTAGGCGGGCCGCGCCGCTCGCGCCAGATCAGCGCAAAGGCGCCGAAAACTAAGAATGCGGCCATCATGTGCCCGAAGAGCTGACCCGCGAAGACCATCACCATCGTCGACATGCCGAGTGTCAGCGCAGCCGCAGTGCCATACCCGGGCCGTATTCGCTCACTAATACTGCGGACTAGCAGCAGCAACCCAAGCGAGGGAAGGACCGACCCAAACAGGCCCAGGGCCCAAACCAGCGGCGCCTGAATCTCGAGCTGATAAGGCACTTCGCGCGCACGCGCCATGTTGTACCCGTAGGCAGAAATGTTGATCGCTTTGTAAGTCCAAAGCTTTGCCCCGCCCTGGCGCGCATGGCTGGCGGCGGAGCGCGATATATCCTCCGCGCCAGCAGCCTTCAGCAGCTTGTAGATGGGAACCAGGACAAGCGGCATGCCTGGCGCCTTGACCGAGAAGAAGTTGCCGTTAATCCAGGATTTGTCGCGAGTCTCCCAGTGGTACTTGTCGATCTGGGCGGTTCCGTCATCGAGCGCTTTGACGAAGGCGAAGTATGAGGTTTGAGCCCAGCCGAGAGACTGCATCACTAGCGCCCAACCGAAGGCCAAGACGCAGATCGCGGCGATGCCACGGCGCCGACGCAATCTCGAGGTTGCTGACTGCGCTGGCTCGGAGGTGACGCTCATCGACCGCAGAGGATAGGGCTGCCTACCCCGGAATCCGCCACGGCGGCACCACGTCAGCGCCCCAATCGCCGCAATCGGCGAAGATAAGCAGATGGCGCTCTTCAAAGAAGGTGAAGCGGTATGGGTTCAGCAGCCGGACGGCAGCGCGCGCGCAGGCGTGTTCGTCGGCGACGGCGAAAACGCAACCTGGTTCGGCGGAGCGCCACTGGCCTACGTCGTCTACCCAGACACGAAGGACGGCGAAGAGGTAAACCTCGCCCGCGTTACTGCGCGTGATGAGAACGAAGACCCCGCCTAAGCGGCGCCGTTCACCACTCGATCCCAATCAGCGCAGGTTCCGGCCGAAGCTGAACGCCGAAGAGCTCGCCGACGCGCGTCGCGATCTCGCGTGCGAAGGCGAGGAGCTCAGCGGCACTCGCGTCGCCACGGTTAGTCAGCGCGAGCGTGTGTTTGGAGGAGAGCGCGGCCTGGCCACGCTGCTCGCCACGGCTGAAGCCAGCCTGCTCAATCAGCCAGGCAGCGGAGCTCTTGAGCATGCCGTCCGCGGCATCGAACCGCGGCGCTGCTGCTTCGTCGCCGCAGTGCTCTCGAACGCGCTGTGCCAGCTGCTCAAACTCGGCCGCCGTCAGTAACGGGTTTGTGAAGAACGACCCTGCGCTCCAAGTGTCGTGGTCGCGCTCGTCTAGCACCATCCCCTTCGCGGCGCGCAGCTCGAGCACGGCGCTTCGCGCGGCCTCCGCTTCGGCCCGCTCGCCGACCTCAAGATCAAGCTTCTCGGCAAGTTCGCGGTAAGCGATCGGTGCGCTCAGCGGCGATCGCTCGAGCAGGAAGCGGACGCCAAGCACAACCAAGTCTGAGTTCCCCTTAAGCGCACTAGTGCGGTAACCAAAGCCGCACTGTTCTGCCGTCAGCTCTTCGACCTGCTCGGTGGCGCGGTTGTAGACGCGCACAGCTTCGATCGTCGTCGCAACCTCTTGGCCGTAGGCGCCGACGTTCTGGATCGGCGTCGCGCCAACGAGTCCGGGGATCCCTGCCAAGCACTCAACGCCGCTCAACCCCGCTTCAACCAGCGCGTCAACCAGCAGCGCCCAATCGTCGCCGGCGCTGGCTTCGATCGCGAACGAATCATCATCACGCTGCTGATGCTCAGCCCCTTCATAGACGATTCTCAGCGCCGTCCCATCGAAGCCCTCGTCGGCGATTACGACGTTGCTGCCGCCGCCGAGCACGAAGAACTTCTCGCCGTCCTGATCCAGCTGCCTGATCGCCGCTACGCAGTCGTCTTCGCTGTCAACGGTCCAGAGCTGTTGCGCAGCGCCGCCGATCCGCAGAGTCGTCAGCGGCGCGAGCGGAGCGTTCTTGATGATCGGGTTCACGCCGATCAGGTTAGTCGCGTGCGAGCGGGACCACCTAAGCGGCGGGCAGCGCTGGCGATGTCATGCCTGCTTCTTCGCAGGCATTAAGCAGCAGCGCGGCGAGCCGTGGCTGCTCGCGAACAGCGCGCGGCGAGCGCGGCCGACCGGTCTTTGTGTCAACGAGGTTGTAGCTCTCGTCGGGATCGCTGCGCAGGTCGTAGAGCTCGTACTCAGGCCCCTCGACTCCGTTTGGATCGAGGTAGACGGAGTACTTCCAGCGTTCGTCGCGGACGCAGCGGACGCGGTTCGGCTGGCCTGAACCGTTCTGCATCGCGGTGCCGGACTGGTGGTCGTCGTAGGTGAAAAGAATGTGGTCGCGAACTTCCTTCGCTCCGGAAGCGCTGTCAATGATCGGGCCAAAATCGACGCCGCACTTCTCGAGCCGTTTCGCGGTCGGCTTAGCGAAGTTGGCGAGCACGGGGCTCAGGTCGCGCCCGTCGAGCTGGCTCTCGGTCTTGGCGCCGCCGAGCGAGAGAAAGGTCGGAACAAGATCGATCAGTGAGGCGAGCGTGTCGGTCGCGGCCGGCTTCGGGAAGCAGACCGGGTTAGAGAAGACGAGCGGCACACGGATCGTCTCCTCATAGGCGTTGAAGATCTTCTGGCGCGCGCCGCCATGCGAGAGCCCCATGTCGCCGTGGTCTGAGGTGCGGGCGATAACGGTGCGGGAGCGCAGCGACTTTGGATCGTCGACGTCGCCGAGCGCCGTCAGCAGGCGGCCAACCTGGCGGTCGACAACGCGCTGCAGGTGGGCGTAGAAATTGACGTAGTCGCGCTCTTGATCGCGGTTGACGAGCGGGCCGAGGTAGGCCGCCATCCCAACCAGCGCCATCGAGTGGACGCCCGGCTTGTTGGCGAGCGATTCGTCGATCGTCGGCGGCAGCGGGATATCCAGATCGGCAAATTCCTCGCGCCGGTAACCACCAACGCGAAAGCTCGACGGGTACGCGAGCACATCGTGCGGGTTAATCAGCGAGACAACGAGGCAAAACGGCTCAGGCAGATTCTCCTGCGCGAGGAAGCGTTCGACCTGATCCATGTAGACCTTGTCCCAGCCGCCGTTGGCCGGGCCGCCGTCACCGCCGCCGAAAGTCTCCGGCAAGGTGTCGCCGCCAGCGTCCGGCGGCTCCCATCCAGCGAAGCCGTAGTCACGCTCGATCCGCTCGCCATCGGCGCTCGTCCAGTTCGTTCCGTTGACCGGCTTAGTCAGGTGCCACTTGCCGCGAAGGGCGACGTGGTAGCCGTGGCTCCCGAGCATCGTCGCGAGTGTCTCGATCCCCGCCGGAAGCTCCGGTTCGCTGCCGGACTTCGGCCCAACCCGCAGCATCGAGCGAACTAGGCTCTTGAACATTCGCTTGAAGCGGACCGCGCCGCTCTTGACGGCGTTCGCTGCCAACGGAAGCGACGCGCCGGCGTTCTCAAGATCGGGCCAGATTTGACCTTCGACGAGCGTCAGCGTGACGCCGTGGCGCGAGGGGTAGGTGCCGGTCAGAAAGGTGGCCCGGCTCGGCGAGCACATCGCCGTCGCCGTGAAGGCACGCGTGAAGTCAACGCCGGTTGCGCGCAGCGCGGCATCGTTCGGCGTCAGTGCGTCGAGCCACTCTTGGTCGTCTGGCCAGTGCTGCACGGCGCGCTGCTGGTCGGTGATCAGCAGGATCAAGTTGGGCGGGCGCTCAGTCGTTGACATCGGGCCTAACGGTATCGCTTAGATGAGGACGCTAAGACCCTGCAGGAGCAACAACAAAGCGATCAACGAGAACAGACAAGCGAGCACGAGCCGCCCGTGACGCTCAAGCCAGTGGCGCCAGCGATGCAGCGTCGGGAGGGCGCGCTCTCCGAACGCGGCCGCGACAGCGATCGGGATGATGATCAGCAGCGAGGAGGCAAGGACGAAGAAGATCACGGAAACGATCTGCTGGCCGAGCGAGAACGAGGCGTCATCAATGAGCGCCCCAGCCTGGAGCGCCGAGAGCAGGTCCTTGACGGCAACGATCACCAGTCCGACGCCGAGTGCAAAAGCCCGAGGTGGCGTGACAGTGTGGAGGAACTTCGTCCACGGCTCAATCCGCTGCGGCTCGCCCTTCCGAGGCCGCCGCCGCCACTCATGGATCGCCAGCGCAATCAGCCCGACTGCGACGACAACGAAGACCACGGCGACCGTTTTCGACGGGGTCGTGCTGACCGAGTCGACGCCGGAGAGCAGCGCTCCCGTGACGAGCACGATCAGGATGCAGATCCAACCGGCAAGGAAGGCGAGCGGGTTCGCTCGCTCGCGGTCGGTTAAGAGCATCATGATCACGGCGAGGATCGGCACCGGGCTGATCGCAATCACGGCAGCCAGCGGCAGCAGTTCAGTGAAGGTTGACTTCATCGCTTTGAACCTAGACGGTCTGATTCAAGGTCAGGAGAGTGAGCCGGTGTCGTTCCAGTGGTTCAGCGCCGGACGACCGTGTTCGTGGCCGAGGACGCAGATCGCCGCCGTTCCCAGCAGCAGGGCCGAAGCCTCGTGCGCAGCTAGCCCCGCCCAGCGTGCGCCGACTACGCGCAGCACGTGGCCGTGAGCGACGAAGAGCCAGCTTCCACCAGCCTCGCGCGCACGCTCGATCAGCGGATCGACACGATCGCCTACGTCGGCGGCGCTCTCGCCACCCGGGCAGCCGTCGGAAAAGAGCCACCAGTCGGGCCTACTCTGCTGAATCTCAACTGTTGTGATTCCTTCGTACTCGCCGTAGTTCCATTCGGTTAGCTCGTCGGTCGTCTGCGCACCGGCGCCGTAACCGGCCAGCTCGCAGGTGTCGCGGGCGCGTTTGAGCGGGCTGGTAAGGACGTGATCGAACTCCATCCCAGCAAGCCGCTTGCCTGCCTCGCGCGCCTCGTTGCGGCCGTTCTCCGTCAGCTCAATGTCGCTGAGTCCAGTGTGGCGTCCGTTGAGAGACCACTCGGTTTCACCGTGGCGCAGCAGGACAACTGTGGCTTCGTTGGTCGGCACAGCGCAGATCCTACGGCCTGCGGACCCTAAGATCGGTCTACGTGTCTGGCGCGAACCCAAATCCCCAATCAGCGAGAGGCCTGCTAGCTAGGGCTCACCGCGCCGACGCGTCGCTCTACGCATCGGTCGCCGCCAGCTCAACGCCATCGCTTGACGGCCCGCTGGCGCTGATCTCCAACGCTGCCAACCTCTCGAAGCCGTGGATCGCCAGCGCCGCATTACTCTCGCTCTTTGGCGGCACGCGCGGACGCCAGGCAGCGCTTTACGGGATAGCTTCGATCACGACCGCCTCGACGATCGTCAACGCCGTGATGAAACCGCTCAGCCGCCGCCGCCGTCCCGATCGCGTAGCGATCGGAGTGATCGAGGCGCGACACGTGTCAATGCCGACATCGACCTCATTCCCTTCTGGCCATTCAGCATCGGCCTTTGCCTTCGCTGTTGGGGTTGGCCATGTGATGCCAGCGGCCGGCGCGGCCCTCTTGCCGGCGGCGGCTCTGGTCTCCTACTCGCGCGTGCACACCGGGGTTCACTTCCCCGGCGATGTTGCCGCCGGCGTCGTGTCGGGAATCGCGTTTGCGAAGTTGACGAGCGCCGTGCTCGACCGTCGCCGCGCTTAGCTTCTACTCGGCGTAGCGGCTCAGCTCGCGCCGAGCAATGACCATCTTGTGGACTTCGTCTGGCCCGTCGGCGATCCGCAGCGTGCGCGCGCCTGCGTACATCGCGGCAAGCGGGAAGTCTTCGCTGACTCCTGCGCCGCCATGAATCTGAATCACGCGATCGATCACCTCACAGGTCATCCGTGGCACGACGACCTTGATTGAGGAGATTGCGTTCCGCGCGGCCTTGTTACCAGCCTTGTCCATCTGCCAAGCAGCGTCGACCGTCAGCAGTCGTGCTTGATCGATCGCAATCCGACTCTCGGCAATCCAATCCTGAACAACGCCCTGCTCGGCGATTGTCTTGCGGAATGCTTCGCGCGAGAGCGCACGGCGGCAGCCCATCTCGAGTGCCCGCTCGGCCATTCCAATCAGCCTCATGCAATGGTGGATCCGCCCCGGACCGAGCCGCGCCTGAGCGATCATGAAGCCGCCGCCCTCAGGCCCGAGCAGATTTGAAGTTGGAACGCGGACGTCCTCGAACAGAAGCTCAGCGTGGGTTTCACGGTCTAGGTAGCCAAAGACGCTGAGGTTGCGCACGTGAGTTATCCCGGGCGTATCGAGCGGCACGATCACCATGCTTTGCTGCGCGTGCGCGCGAGCCGCTGGGTCTGTCTTGCCCATCACAATTGAGAACTTGCAGTGCTCGCGGCCAGCTCCCGAGCTCCACCACTTGCGCCCATTAATCACGTACTCATCTCCGTCACGGACAATTGACGTCTCCACGTTCGTCGCATCAGAGGAGGCTACGTCCGGCTCGGTCATCGAGAAGCAGGAGCGAATCTCGCCTTCGAGCAGCGGACGCAACCACTCCTGCTGCTGCTCCGGCGTTCCAAACTCGGTCAGTAGCTCCATGTTGCCGGTGTCGGGAGCTGAACAGTTCATCGCCTCGGGTGCGAGCGCGATTGAACGCCCAGAGATCTCTGCCAGCGGCGCGTAATCGAAGTTCGAGAGACCCTCGGTCCATTCCGTCTTGTGCGGCAGGAAGAGGTTCCAAAGACCGCGCCCTCGAGCCTCAACCTTCAGATCTTCAACGATCTGCGGGTGGTGCTCCGGATTACCGGCCTCCTCCATCTGCTGCTCGAATACGGCCTCAGCCGGGTAGATGCACTCGTCCATGAAGAGCAGCAGCTTCTCCTGAAGCTCCTGGCCCTCGGGGCTCACCTCGAACTGCATCAGGCGCCGCCAGCTGTTGCCAGCGAAGCGGCTGTTAGCTGCGTTACGCGTGCGCGCTGCTTGCCTGTACCGCCAAGCATCGAGGCGTCAAGCTGTGCCCGCTTGAAGAACCAGTGAACGTCCGCCTCCCAGGTGAAGCCGATGCCACCGTGGACCTGAATCGAAGAGGCAGTGACCGAGAGAGCAGCCTCCGATGCTGCCGCCTTGGCGATTGATGCCGCGAGCGCTAGCTGCGACTCGTCGGCGTCGGCTGCCCAGCCACCGAAGTAGGTAGCCGAACGGGCGCCCTCGGTGTCAAAGAGCATCTGTGCGCAGCGATGAGAAACTGCTTGGAACGCACCGATCGGCGTTTCGAACTGCTTGCGTTCTTTGGCGTACTCGATCGCCATCTCCTGCGTCCGCTGCGCGATCCCGACCATCTCGGCTGACAGCGCAACTTCGGCGCGGGCCAGCGCGCCGGCTACGTCGCCGGGCAGCGCTTCGCCGCCGCTCGCGCTGACGCGGGCGTAACGACGCGTTGGATCGATCGTTGTGAGCGGCTCGACCTGCGCATCGCCACGAGCGATCAGAGTTGCCTCCTCGCCGTCGATCAGAACGATTACTGCTGCGCCGTCGGCGTCAGGCACAACTTCAGCGGTTCCACCGCTGACGAAGGCAACGGTCGCTGTCGCCTCACCGGAAGCGATCCCCGGAAGCCACTTGGCGCGCTGCTCGTCGCTGCCGGCGTGCTCGATCATCAAACCGCCGAGCGCGTTCGCGAGGAACGGCGAGGCGGCGAGCGCGTAGCCGAGCTCCTCGCAGAGGATCATCAGCTCAACGACGCCGAGGCCGGCGCCGCCGTACTGCTCGTCAATTGCGATCCCTGTCCAACCGAGCTCGCGCAGCTCGGTGAAGAGCGACTCGTCGTATGCGTCGCCTTCGGCCGCTTCGCGGACCTGTTCAACACCTGAGCGCTTCGCCAGCAGCTCGCGCGCAGTGCGCTTGATCTCGTGCTGGTCTTCTGTGAAGTCGAAATTCATCTCTAATCCCCTACTTCTTCCTCGGAAGGCCGAGCACACGCTCAGCGATGATGTTTTTGAGTACCTCTGTCGTGCCGCCCTCGATTGAGTTGCCTCGTGAGCGCAGCATCGCGCGGCCCCAGCTTGAGCCGCCGGTCAAGGCCTGCGGCCCGAGCGCCTTGGTTGCGAACTGCATCAGCTCCTGGTTGCCCTGCGACCACATCCACTTCGTCAGCGACCCCTCAGGGCCAGGCTGGCCGTACTTCATCGTTGCCGTCAGGCCGCGGTAGGCCGTGAGGCGCAGAATCTCGCACTTGATGTGCAGCGCGCCGAGTTCATCGGCGATCATCGGATCGTCGAGCTTGCCGCTGGCGGCCAGCTCCTCGGTCAGTTCATCGAGCGCGACCTTCATCCCGACCTGCAGCCCGAATGCGAGGCCGGCGCGCTCGTTCATCAACGTCGTCAAGGCGACCGTCCAACCGTTGCCTTCGCCGCCGAGCACGTTGGCGGCGGGGACCCGTGCGTTCTCGAGGAAGAGCTCGTTGAACTCAGGGTCGCCGGTGATCTGGCGCAGCGGCCGAACCTCGACCCCTTCCTGCTCCATATCGAGGATGAAATAGGTCAGGCCTTTGTGCTTCGGCGCATCGAAGTCGGTCCGCGCGACGAGCATGCACCATTTTGAGTACTGAGCGCCGCTGGTCCAAACCTTCTGGCCGGTGATCAGCCAATCGTCGCCGTCACGAACGGCCTTTGACTTCAGCGAAGCAAGGTCGGAGCCAGCCTCAGGCTCGGAGAAGCCTTGGCACCAAATCTCGTCGCCCGACATGATCGGGTCGAGGTAGCGCTGCTTCTGCTCCTCGTCGCCCCAGATCATCAGCGTTGGGCCAGCCAGCAGCAGGCCAAGCACGTTGGCTGGGAACGGCGCGCGGGCGCGGGCCAGCTCCTCGTTGAAGATCGCTGCCTCTACCAGCGTCGCGTCGCGCCCGCCGAACTCGGTTGGCCAGTGGACTGCGGCCCAGCCGGCTTCGTAAAGCTGGCGCTGCCAGTCGCGGCGGAAGGCGTAGCCCTCGTCTTCTCCGGCCGGTTCTTCACCGGGATGATTTGCCTTGATCCAAGCGCGCAGTTCGTCGCGGAACGCGCTCTCAGACTCGTTGAATGTCAGGTCCATCAGGCTCCAATCGAGGTCGCTGACGCTGACCTTACCGAACGGTCAGTTAGGTCGCGGCGCGCCCAAAGCCGAAGCTCAAGCAGTCGCTAAGGACTGCTCACGGATCAGATCTGCGGCGCGCTCGGCGACCATGATCGTCGGAGCGTTGGTGTTGCCGCCAGGGATCAGCGGCATGATCGAAGCGTCAACAACGCGCAAGCCGTCAATTCCGTGCACGCGCGTCTGTGGGTCAACGACCGCGCCTGCGTCACTTCCCATCCGGCAGGTCCCGACCGGGTGGTAGATCGTCTCAACGCGGCGACGCAGGTCGGCGGCAATGTCGTCGTCATCGGTCACCGGGGCGCCAGGGAACAGCTCGGCGCCGCAAAGCTCCTTCAACGGCCCGCTTGACGCAATCTCGCGGGCGATCTTTACGCCAGCAACCATCGACGCAACATCCTCAGGCTCGACCAGCATATTGGTCAAAATTCGTGGCGGCGCTGCTGGATCAGCGGAACGCAACTTGACGTGGCCACGGCTCTTTGGAGAAACGAGGACCGGCGCGATCGTCAAGGCGTGACCGTCGTAGGTTGTGGCACCATGGTCGACGAAGTAGGCCGGAGCGAAGTGAAACTGGAGGTCCGGAGCAGGCAGCCCAGGGCGGCTCCGCACGAAGGCAAAGGCTTCCGCGACGCTTGATGAGAGTGGGCCGCTGCGGCGCAGCAGCCATTCCAGCATCGCCTTCGGCTTCTCGGCGTCGGCCAGCGAGCCGCCGCCGGGGAGATCCCAAGTACAGACCAGCGAAGGATGGTCGTGGAGATTGGCGCCGACTCCCGGCAGGTCATGACGGAGCTCAACGCCAACCTCGGCAAGGTGGTCGGCTGGGCCGATCCCAGAGACCATCAGGATCTGCGGCGAGCCGATCGCGCCGGCGGCGAGGATCACCTCACGCGATGCGGTGACCATCTGCTCGCGGCCGCGGCCGTCGAGGTAGCTAACTCCGACTGCGCGCTTACCTTCCAGCTCAACCCGCTGAACGGTCGCGCCTGTGATGACTTCCAAGTTCTCGCGATCTTTGACCGGCTTTAGGTAGCCGTCGGCGGTGCTCCAACGGCGCCCGCCACGCTGCGTCACCTGCACCTCGGCAACGCCGTCCTGCTCAGGGCCGTTGTAGTCGTCGATGAAGGGGATTCCGGTTGCCTCGGCGCTGGCGATGAAGTCACGCGTCAGCGAGCGCGGCGAGCGCGGGTTCTCAACCCGCAGCGGGCCACCAACGGCGTGGTGCTCAGATGCACCGCGCGCGTTGTCTTCGGACTTGAGGAAGTAAGGCTGAACATCGTTCCAACCCCATCCGGGGCAGCCCTCCGCTTCCCAAAGGTCGTAGTCGAGTGGCCGGCCGCGGACGTAAAGCATCGCGTTCATCGAGCTCGATCCGCCAAGCCCCTTGCCGCGGGGAACGAAGATCTCGCGACCGTCGCAGCCGGGCTCGGGGTCGGTGGCGAAATCCCAGTCGCGCTTGCTGTGGAACTGCTCGGAGAAGACGACGGGAATGGTCACGGTGGGATGGCGGTTGGAGCCGCCGGCCTCGAGCAGCACGACCTTGACGGCCGGGTCTTCGGAGAGGCGGTTGGCCAGTACGCAGCCGGCTGAACCAGCCCCGACGATTAGATAATCAGCATCGCTCATTTGTTCATCTTTACCGATCATCGCG
>Ga0194055_10001100_pt1 | contig 21888 bp, 22 predicted proteins | sample SepL449m_MetaG_FD_155482 | JGI IMG/M metagenome (GOLD analysis project Ga0194055, IMG submission 155482) | Anoxic zone freshwater microbial communities from boreal shield lake in IISD Experimental Lakes Area, Ontario, Canada - Sep2016-L442-9m | ecosystem: Environmental > Aquatic > Freshwater >...
GATCAACGTCGCGGCAATCATCATCGGATCGTTGATCGGTCTGCTCATCGGGCACCGACTACCCGCCCGCACCCGCGCGTTGGTCACCGATGTCCTCGGCCTGGTCACGCTGCTCGTCGGCGCACTGTCAGCTGCGGCTGTCACCTCTGACGCTCTCCGCGCCGAAGTCGGGGCCGGCATTCCGGTGCTCATTGTGCTCGGCTCATTGCTCGTCGGCGGCATTCTCGGATCGCTCTGGCACGTCGAAGCGCGCTTGGAGCGGTTTGGACACTGGGTGCGCACTAAGTTCGCTCATCGCGCTCCACGCGCACACAGCGATGCATCCAACGAAAATAACGATTTGGACTCAACCCTGGTCAGCGCAGATCAGGACCCCAATGCCCGGTTCGTTGAGGGGTTCGTCACCGCGTCGCTACTTTTTGTCGTCGGGCCGCTAGCCATTCTGGGTGCGATTTCCGATGGACTTGGCCGTGGAATCGACCAGCTGCTTCTCAAGAGCGTTCTCGATGGCTTCGCCTCAATCGCTTTTGCCGCCAGTCTGGGCGTCGGAGTGATGCTCTCCGCCCTTGTCGTGCTGATCTACCAAGGCCTGTTCACGGTGCTCGGCGTCGGGCTCGGAAGCGTGCTGGGCGAGGCACAGATCGCTGCTCTCACTGCGACCGGAGGCCTTTTGCTGATCGGAATAGGAATGCGATTGCTTGACATCAAGGCAGTGCCTGTCGCCGACATGCTGCCCGCGCTGATCATCGCGCCTCTGGCTGTCTCCCTCGCCGCGGCGTGGCATTAGGACGAGCGAAGAATTCGTCACTCGGATTCCGCTATTTGGGTGGGATCGCGCTCCACCTAGGGATAACGTTAGGCTCCGTCGCTGGCGGTTGAAATGCGCGAACAGGAGGTGTCCAGAGTGCGTCGTCGAGTCATCGCACTGCTGCTCGGCGTTCTTGGCCTCGTAGCGCTGACGCTCGGGGCAGGTGCTGCACCAGCACAGGCTGCCAGCGGAGCATCTGTCGCTGGAGTCTTGGTCAACGAAGGCGCCCCAGTGCCGAATGTAGCGATCACCGTGAGTGCCACCGGCTTCACTCAGACAGTGAAGAGCGGGCCCGACGGTGCGTGGAAGGTCGAACTCCCTAAATCCGGCAGTTATAAAGTCTCCCTCGATGAGACAACCCTCCCTCCCGGCGTGGTGCTCTCTGACCCGTCGAAGAACAACCTCAGCGTGCTCGCCTTCGGTGGAATGCCTGCCACGGTTCAGTTCCGGTTTGGATCCGGCACCGTTGCAACTGAATCCTTCTTGGACAAGTTCTTGCAGTTGTTCGCGAACGGAATTCTGTTCGGACTCGTCATCGCCTTGGCCGGTGTTGGTTTGAGCTTGATCTACGGCACCACCGGGCTCACCAACTTCGCCCACGGTGAACTGATCACCCTCGGCGCCCTGACGACGTACTTCTTCGATGTGGTCCTCGAGTGGAACTTCTTCGCGAGTGTGGTTTTGTCTTTGCTCTGCTGCGCAGTGCTGGGCTACGTGCAAGACAAGATCCTCTGGAAACCCCTTCGACGGCGGGGCACCGGTCTGATCGCCATGCTGGTGGTCTCGATCGGCCTCGGCGTATTCCTGCGTTACGTCTTCCTGTTTATCTTCGGCGGAGGTACGCGGCAATTCCGAAGCTTCAACGGCCAGGAGGGCATCGCGATCGGCCCGGTCGATGTCACTGCAAAGAACCTCATCGGCGCAGCCGTCGCGGTTCTGCTGCTGTGCATCACGGCCTGGTGGCTCATGAAGACCCGACTCGGAAAGGCCAGCCGAGCAGTCTCTGACAACCCCGCCCTCGCCTCCTCCTCTGGTATCGATGTCGAGCGAGTCATCAACGTGGTCTGGATCCTAGGCGCCACGTTGGCAGCCTTCTCGGGCATCTTGCTGGCGATGAGTCAGGGCGCGAACTGGGCAATGGGGTTCTCGATCCTGCTGCTCGTCTTCGCCGGAGCCACCCTCGGTGGATTCGGAACGGCCTTCGGCGCACTTGTCGGTTCACTCGTGGTCGGCATCATCATTGAGTTGTCAACACTGTTTATTCCGCCGGAACTCAAGAACGTGGGCGCCCTCGTGGTGCTGATTGTCATCCTGTTGATTCGACCGCAGGGAATCCTCGGTCGACGCGAGCGAGTGGGGTAGGAGGAAGCCATGGACTGGGGATTCATCCTGAGCCAGACGCTCACGCAGGCAATCGCACCGATTGCCATCGTCTACTGCCTCGCGGCAATCGGACTTAACGTGCACTTCGGTTACACCGGCCTGCTCAACTTTGGCCAGGCGGCCTTCCTCGCGATGGGCGCTTACGGGCTAGCCGTCACCGTGACGCGCTTCAATCTGCCGTGGTGGCTCGGAATCATCGTCGGCCTCGTGCTCACGGTGATTCTCGCCTTGCTGCTGGGTATTCCTACCTTGCGCCTGCGTGCTGACTACTTGGCGATCGTCACCATCGCTGCTGCAGAGATCGTGCGATTGTTCGCACGCTCCGTGACTTTCCGCGAGACGCTGGGCGGCTCCGACGGAATCAACGGCTTCTCCAACAGTTTCTTCTCGAGCCTCAATCCGTTCAGTCGACAAGAGCCCTACACCTTTGGCCCGATCCACTTCGCGAACGGCGATGTGCTGTTCATGTTCCTCATCGGTTGGGCATTGATCGCTATTGCCAGCTTGGTCGTGTGGCTCGCGATGCGTTCGCCGTGGGGTCGGGTCATCAAGGGCATCCGCGAGGATGAAGACGCTGTGCGCAGCTTGGGCAAGAACGTGTACTCATACAAGATGCAGGCCCTCGTATTCGGTGGTGTTCTGGGCTGCCTCGGTGGTTTCGTATTCGCACTGGCTAATGCGTCTGTGCAGCCTGACAACTACGCCAGCGACCTCACGTACTTCGCGTGGCTCATCATGATTCTGGGTGGTGCGGCTCGAGTGGGCGGACCTATCCTCGGCGCCATGATCTTCTGGGGTCTGCTGACACTCGTGGTCGAAACGCTCAAGAATGCCACGGCGTCGGCGATCATCCCCGAATCGATTCTGCGCACCGACCAGGTTGGCCAGATTCAGTTCATGTTGGTCGGACTCGGATTGATGCTGCTTATGATCTTCCGACCTCAGGGAATCCTCGGCGACAAGAAGGAGCTGGCCCTTGATGCCCGACGCTGACACCGCGGTCGCCCGCCGCGCCATCGCGACCGCCGCCCTTGCCTCGGTAGAGCAGGTACCGGGTGCAGCCAAGCCTGACCCGATCCTCATCGCTGACGGCGTGCGTCGTCAGTTCGGCGGACTCGTGGCTGTTGACGTGGCGCATGTTGAAATCCAACGAGGGGCAATCACCGCCCTGATCGGACCCAACGGTGCTGGAAAGACGACGTTCTTCAACCTCCTCACCGGTTTCGACGCCCCCGACGATGGTCAATGGACGTTCAACGGCAAAGAGCTCGCTGGCGTGGCACCCCACAAGGTGGCGCGCTTGGGCATGGTGCGCACGTTCCAGTTGACCAAGGCGCTCTTCCGCCTCACCGTCATTGAGAACATGAAACTCGGTGCGACCGGCCAAAAGGGTGAAACTTTCTGGCGCGCCCTACTGCCAGGAACCTGGAAGAAGCAGGAAGCCGAAATCACGGCCCGCTCTGAGGTATTGCTCGCTCGATTCAAACTAGATTCCAAGCGCGATGACTTCGCTGGCTCTCTTTCGGGTGGTCAGCGCAAGCTCTTGGAGATGGCACGCGCGCTGATGGTCGGCCCCGAGATGGTGATGCTCGACGAACCTATGGCCGGGGTGAACCCAGCGTTGACACAGTCACTTCTGGGCCACATCAAGGATTTGCGCGAGCAGGGAATGACCGTGCTGTTTGTCGAGCACGACATGGACATGGTGCGCGACATTAGTGACTGGGTCATCGTCATGGGGCAGGGACGCATCATTGCTGAGGGCCCACCTGGTGACGTGATGCGTAACCAAGCCGTGATCGACGCCTACCTGGGCACGCATCACGATCAGTCGTTGATCGAAACCGAAGAATCCTTTATCGACGGTGAGCCACCCGCACCTGCCACCGAGGAGGGCGAACGCTCATGACGAACTACGTCAATCAAGATGACCCGAACGAGAAGGTCGACGAACTCGCGCTCGATGCCGAGCAGGGCGTGGGCCACGCCGTCCATGATCGAGCCGCCGTGGTCATTGATCGCAGTGCGCACCTCGGCGCGTCGTCTGACGCCTTGGTGCGAGTTGACGATTGCACCGCCGGATACCTACCCGGAGTCAACATCCTCGAGGGCTGCGACCTCTACGCCAACGAGGGTGAGTTCGTCGGAATCATCGGTCCAAACGGTGCAGGCAAGTCAACCTTGCTGAAGGCGCTTTTCGGCCTCGTTCGTGTGCGCGAAGGAATGGTGACGCTACGCGGCGAAGACATTACCAACATGCGCGCCGACCAACTGGTGCAGCGAGGTATCGGATTCGTGCCTCAGACCAATAACGTGTTCCCGTCTCTCACGATTGAAGAGAACCTGCAGATGGGCGCCTACCAGGCCCCCAAGAAATTCCCCGAGCGGTTTGAGTTTGTGTGTTCACTGTTCCCTGCTCTTGGAGAGCGCCGCAAGCAGCGCGCGGGTTCACTCTCGGGCGGTGAGCGGCAGATGGTGGCCATGGGTCGCGCATTGATGATGGAGCCTTCTGTCCTGCTGCTGGATGAGCCATCAGCAGGCTTGGCACCTGGCCTACAGGATGAAGTGTTCATGCGGGCTCGCAGTATCAACCGCAGCGGCGTCACGGTCATCATGGTTGAGCAGAATGCTGCCCGCTGCTTGCAGGTGGTCGACCGCGGTTATGTGCTCGATCAGGGCCGCAACGCCTACACCGGCTCAGGTCGCGAATTGGCGAACGACCCGAAGGTGATCGAGTTGTACTTGGGCACGCTCTCCAAGGCGTAGAGGTACCGAGCTTCTTTCTCGTCGCAACCCCGTTCAATCAATCGCGCGATTCCTACGTTGCCGCATCCTTCCGACGTCTTCTGAGGTGCTTCAGCGTAGGAATCGCGCGAGGCTGTGGATAAGTCAGTCAGGTGCTCATCGGAAGTCGTCAGACTCCGTGCATGACACCACGGATACCTTCGGACCCTCAGGGGCTTCCCGCACTTCTGTCCCATGCCGACGCCATCGCGTTCGGCCTGACTCGCTCCCAAATCAGTCGACGCGTGTCGCGAGGACTGTGGGAAAGCCTCGGCGATGGGCACTACATTCGCGGCGGCGCGAGGCTACACACCGATCCTGCGGCCACCAATGACCTACAGCATGTTTACGAAGCGGTTGCGGCTTCGCGTTCGCGACCTGCGACTGCGATTTCACATACCAGCGCTGCACTCGCTCATCGATTGCCCGTTGTGAGCGGTCCACCTCGGCGCATCCATCTACTCGCGGGTGCGGGCGGCTGGACGGGCACTCGCGGCAAAGTGCGGTCGCATCTGGGAACGCTGCACGACGGCGATTCCTCACACATCGACGTTCACGCGGCGTGGATTGCTGAGGGAACGGGAGCGGCCCCGGCCGGTGCCCTGACTCCTGTATTCGCACGTGTCACAACCCCGAGCCGCACGATCATCGATGTCGCCCGGTTCGGAACACTCGCTGACACGCTTGGCATTGGAGATGCGGCCCTGCGCAGAGAGATGACCTCCCTGACCGAACTCACCGAGCGCCACATCCGCATCAGCGATCATCCCGGGTCCAAACGCGCCGCCCTTGCTCTGGCTCACCTCAGCGGAATTCGAGAAACCCCTCTGGAATCCTTGTCGTTTGCGCGCTTTATCGAATGGGGAGTACCGCTACCCCAGTGTCAGGTCTCGCTTCACGACCATGATGGTTTCGTCGCCCGCGTCGATTTCCTCTGGGAGGAGTTCGGCATCGTAGGCGAGGCTGACGGCGCCGCGAAATACATCGATCGGGAAGTCCTCCTCCAACAAGGCCAACGGGAAGTCCGACTACGCGACCTTGGGTTCAGAATCCTGAGGTGGACCTGGGCTGACCTGATCTCTGGTGCACTCCACCGACGCATGCTTCAACTGCTCGAGATCCGTAACGCCGCATAGTGTCGCGATTCCTACGCGTATGCACGTTTGGGGTGCCAAGAAACCTGCAGGAACGTAGGAATCGCCCAATGGGCGCGAATGGGGAACAGCAGAAGGCCCGGTCCATGCGGACCGGGCCTTCTGAACTAACTAGTGTCAGCTGGCGGCAGGAACGTCGCCCGAGACAGAGTCAACTGCGGTGATCTTGTTGTCCGCACCGAACTGCCAGATCGTCATCGTGCCAACCGACGGGTCACCATTGGCCTTGAGGCCGGTGGCACCGGAGGGGCCGATGTAGCTGATTGCCTTGCCGGCCTGCAGCAGCGCCAAGCACTCGGCGTAGTTGCTGCAGGCGTTATTGCCGGCCGCGGTGATGGTCGGGATCTTCGCCGCGATGTCGGCACCCTTGGTCGAGCCAGCAGCCTGAGCCGCGAGGGCCGCAATGGTCACAGCGTCGTAGGCCTCAGGGGCGTACGAGTAGTCCGTGAGCTTGGGGTCAACGGCGAGCAACTGCTGCTGGAACTTCTGGTCAGCCTGAACGCCGGGGATGGTTCCCTTGACACCGTTCATGAGGCCGGCCGGGAGGCCATCAGCAAGTGCGTTACCCATGTTGCCGTCGCACAGGTACAGCGGCGTCTTCTGCGGGCCAATGCCCTGGGCAACGAGCTCTTGGATGATCTTCTTCGACTCGTCGAAGCCGATCAGGATGATGGCGTCGGGGTTGGCCGCCTTCACCTTGGTCACGTCAGCGGTGTACGACGCAGCCTTGGGGTCGTAGTCGATGCGGGCGGCAACCTTGCCACCGGACGCTTCGAAGTTCTTCGTGAATGCGTCGGCCAGACCGGTGCCGTAGGCGTCGGTGAGGGCCATGACAGCCACGTTCTTACGGGCATCCTTCGAGGCCACAGCCGCAAGAATCGCACCCTGGAAGGTGTCCGGGGGTGCGGTGCGGAAGTAGAGACCCTTGGTGATGGCCGGGTCGCTCAACTTGATCGAGGTGTTGGCGGGCGAGAACTGCACCACACCAGCGGCCGTGACCTTGTCAATGACCGAGAGGGTTACTGACGATGACGCGGCACCGACGATGACGTTGACACCCTTTTGAAGCTGTGAGTCAACGGTCTGTGAAGCAATGTTGGTGCTCGTGTCTCCCGAGTCACCTTCAATCTTCTGGACCGGCTGGCCGAAAACGCCGCCAGCAGCGTTGATGTCCTTGATTGCAGCGTTAACGCCAGCGAACTCGGGCGGGCCGAGGAATGCGAGCGATCCCGTCTGCGGCAGCAGGGTTCCGAAGATCAGCGGGCCGGCTGCAGCGCTGCTGGAAGCAGGAGCTGAACTGGAAGCCGCTGACGACGAGGACCCGCCGCCCGAACTGCCACCGCAGGCAGCGAGCGCGAGGCTCGCAACACCGAGGACGACGGCAGACCGAAGCACCGTGGTTCGGGTCATGGATTTGTTCTCCTTGTGAGTGAGGTAAGGGCGCTGGAGCACCCCAGGTGATACGTAAGAAACGATATATCCCCTACGGCCAACCGCAAGCGGCTTGGTCCTGATTCGGCACGACCGTGACCAAGGCGTGACCACGGCGTATCCATCCGGTGAGGCCAAAATCGCACTCTGGACCCTTCCCGCGAGGCTCTGCGCGGCCTTGTGAGCCCCTCAGGAACCTGCGGCAGTCCCGGAAAGCAGCACATCGGCTACGTCCCGCATCGAGCATCGCTGATCCATGGCGGCCTTCTGTATCCAGCGGAAGGCCTCCGGCTCGGTGATTCCGAGAGTCGCCATCAGTACCGGTTTGGCCCGATCGATGGCAATTCGGGCTTCAAGTCGCTCGGAAAGGTCAGCGATCTCCTGAGTGAGTTGGCTCATCTGGCGTGCTCGGGCCAGTGCGACCTCGATGGTCGCGACCAATTCCTGTGGATTGAACGGCTTGACCAGGTATCCCAGCGCCCCCGCTTCGGTGGCCCGGTGAACCAATTCGCGCTGGCTGAAGGCGGTGAGCATGACTACCGGCGCGATGTCGCCCGAGACGATTTGCTCGGCTGCCGCCAGCCCATCAAGCACGGGCATCGCGACATCGAGGATGACCAAATCGGGACGCAGGGCCGTCGCTCGCTCGACGGCGGCCGCCCCATCGCCCACCGCTGCGACCACGTCGTATCCCGCCTCACGCAGGGTTTCGACGAGGTCGAGGCGAATGATCGCCTCATCTTCTGCCACGAGAATTCTGGCTCGGGTCGGCTCAGCCATGGCTCGATCGTAGTCACCAACAGGGACGGTCTAACCTTGTCCCGTAGCCCCGGTACTCCAACCGGCAGAGAGAGCCGACTCAAACTCGGTACAGTGTGGGTTCGACTCCCACCCGGGGCACTCGTACGACGTTCACCCGACGCGCATGGAGACGACGCGGTCAGTCTTGCGGGCACACGCACATTCGCACCTTCGTCAGACGACGATGCGCGGTTTTACTTCGTCAATGCGACCGAGTAATCCGTTGATGAACCCCGGAGAATCGTCGGTCGACAGAGAGGTCGCGAGTTCGACCGCTTCGGAAATTGCGACCGAGTCGGGAACATCGTCGTTCCACAGTATTTCGAACACGGCAATGCGCAGGAGAGTGCGATCGACCGCCGGCATGCGCTCAACGGTCCACCCCAACGAGTGCGTATCGAGAAGTTCGTCGATACGTTCGCGATGCGCCGCGACTCCCTCAACCAGCACGGCCGCGTAGTCGTCCGAGTCTTCGGGAAAACGCTCGACGGCGATCTCGCGCGGATCGACACCGCGGATATCGGCTTCGGCGCGCTTGCGTGCCTTACGACGGGCGGTCATGAATTCAGTTCACGCGACCGAGGTAGGAGCCGTCGCGAGTGTCGACCTTGACCTTGGTGCCGTTCTCGATGAAGAGCGGAACGGCGATCTCAGCACCCGTTTCCAGGGTGGCCGGCTTGGTGCCACCGGTTGAACGGTCTCCCTGAAGTCCTGGCTCGGTGTACGTGATGAGGAGTTCGACCGACGCGGGGAGTTCGACATAGAGAGGCGCGCCCTCGTTCATCGCTACGATCGCGTCTTGGTTCTCAAGCAGCCAGCGCGCGTTATCGCCAACGACAGAGTCGGGCACGGGAATCTGGTCGTAGGACTGCGAGTCCATGAAGATCCAGGTGTCGCCATCGCGGTACAGGTACTGCATATCGCGCTTATCAACGTTCGCTGTTTCGATCTTGAGTCCTGCATTGAAGGTGCGGTCGACCACCTTGCCGTTGAGTACGTGCTTGAGTTTGGTGCGCACGAAGGCCGGTCCTTTACCGGGCTTGACGTGCTGAAACTCCACGACGCTCCACAGTTGGCCGTCAATGTTCAGCACAAGGCCGTTCTTCAGGTCGTTGGTGCTAGCCACGAAGGTCTCCTGCGGTTCGGCGAGATGGGCACGGCGTCAGCCGAGCACCAGCAACTCGCGGGTGGTGGACGTAAGCGGTGTGGCACCGTTCGAGGTAACCACGAGGGAATCCTCGATGCGGACCCCACCAAGACCCGGAAGGTAGATACCTGGCTCGACGGTGACCGTCATGTTCTCCGCGAGTGTACCCGTGGCCGAGGGGCCGATCATCGGCGCCTCATGAATATCCAGACCGATTCCGTGACCTAGCCCGTGACCGAAGTGCAGTGCGTGACCAGCACTGGCAATCACGTCCCGGGAGGCCCGATCGAGGTCAACGAGGGCAACCCCGGGGGCCACGGCCGCGCGTCCTGCTGCTGCCGCGCGGCCAACCAACTCGTGAATTTCCGATTGCCACGCCTGCGCCGGACGCCCCACAACAAAGGTTCGCGTCATGTCGGCGTGGTAGCCGGCCACCCGGGCTCCGCAGTCAATCTTGAGCAAGTCCCCTGCACCGACCACCCGATCGGTGGGTTGATGATGCGGCTCAGCGGACGAATCACCGGTCGCGACGATGGAGGGGAAAGCCGCAGCCTCAGCCCCCTCGTCACACATCAGGAACTCCAGTCGCGCAGCCAACCAACGCTCGGTGAGCCCGACGTGAACCTCGGCAATCAACCGCGCCAGTGCCCGCTCGGTCACGGCGCACGCCACCGTCAGGTGAGCGATTTCATCGTCATCCTTCGTCTCTCGCAGGGGCTCAATCACGCTCTCACAGGCGATCAGAGAGACCCCAACGGAGCGACCGAGAGCCTCGAGCCTGAGGGCATCGGCCACAGTGACCACATGCGATTCAAACCCGAGTCGCGACACTCCCATGCGAGCCGCGGCGTGCACCGCTCCCGCTGCGGCATCGCGATCAAGCACGACCTCAAGTTCAGGACACTGCTCGGCCACGGCCGTCGCATACCGACTGTCGGTGACGTAGAGAGCGCAATCAGCCGCCACGAACGCCGCGTTGCTCGCCGCAAAACCAGATAGGTAGCGGCAATTCACCGGATTGGTGACGAGCAGCGCCTGCACGTCGAGCCCGGCGAGAAGGGAGTTCACCCGGCCTTGCCGCGCGGCGACCGACATTACAGTCCGGCTGCGATGGCGCGCAGCGCCAACACATACGAATCGACACCGAATCCGGCGATAGTGCCCGTGGCAACAGCCGACACGACAGATGTGTGGCGGAATTCCTCTCGCGCGGCGGGATTCGACAGATGCACTTCGATCAGGGGGGCGGTGCGTTGTGACACAGCATCGCGCACGGCGTACGAGTAATGCGTCAAGGCCGCCGGATTCAACACCACGGGAATGTGGTCATCCGCGGCCTCATGCAGCCACCCGATCAGCGTTGCCTCATCGTCGGTCTGGCGCACTTCGACCTCAAGTGACAGTTCGGCACCCAGAGTCGTGAGAGCCTGAGCCAATTGCTCGTGGGTGGTTGATCCGTAAACCTCGGGCTCACGTGTTCCGAGTCTGCCGAGGTTAGGTCCGTTGAGCACCAAGACGCGAGTCATGCGCACACTCTACGGCGATCAACCCGCGACGGCGTGAAATGCCTCCAGTAGCGCCTGCTCGGGCGGAGCCGCCAGAAGTACAGGCTCGGCCACACCTGCCAGTACGACAAACCGCAGCGTGCCACCCCGTGTCTTCTTGTCACGGCCCATCGCTTCGAGAAGCTGCGTCCACGACGCACCCGAATACGACGTCGGCAACCCTAAGCCGCTGAGAATGTTGCGGTGACGGGCGACCAGCTCCTCGTCGATGAGCCCCTGGTTGTGCGCCAATTCGGCGACGAACATCATTCCGACACTGATCGCATCACCATGACGCCACGAATATCCCTCGGCCAGTTCAATGGCGTGGCCAAAGGTATGACCGTAATTGAGCACCTCGCGACCGGTCACTGCAGCCAAGCCTCCGGCTGACGCTGTCGTCGTTTCGCGCAAGTCAGCAGAAACAACGGCAGCCTTGACCGCAATAGCGCGCGAAATCAACTCGACTTCAACGTCGTTGCCAGCAACGACACACGCACCAAGATCTGCCTCAACGAGTTCCAGAATGCGAGGGTCACGAATGAATCCGCACTTCACTACTTCTGCCAAACCCGCTGCGTAGTCGGCCGCAGGAAGGGTCGTGAGCCGATCAAGATCGCAGAGCACCCCGACCGGCGGGTGGAAAGCGCCGACCAAGTTCTTGCCTTCCGCGGTGTTGATGCCGGTCTTGCCCCCAACTGCCGCATCGACCATCCCGAGCAACGTGGTGGGAATCTCGACATGGTCAACGCCGCGCAGCCACGTGGCAGCAACGAATCCGGAAAGATCAGTGGTGGCTCCCCCACCTACGCCCACGACCGCATCCGACCGGGTAAAGGCAGCATCGCCCAACAACGCCCAGCAGCGCGCGGCGACATCGGCCGTCTTCGCCGCCTCGGATTCGGGAACCTCAATCAGCATCGGACGAATTCGCGCAGAGTTAAGAATCGCGCTTACCTCGCGGGCTACCTCAACAACCGCGGGTGCGTAAATCACGGCAACTTGCGCCGGTGACGACGTCAGCATCGGAATGAGGCGATCAAGCACGCCATGCCCGATGACCACCTCGTACTCGCCCTCACCGCTCACACGGATGCTCACCGGCTCACTCAACTCGTCTGTCCGTTCAACTCGTCTGTCCGTTCAACCACTGCACCACGTCGGACACCACGTCGGAGGGTTCACGTCCGTCGGTGTTTACGGTGAGCGAGGCAACTTCGGTGTACAAGGGGGCGCGCTCAGCAAGAAGCGCGACAAGTCGTGAACGCACATTGCCCATTAACAGAGGCCGGGAAGCCGCGAGTCCAACTCGTGTTGACGCTTCGCTGGCGGAGACCTGCAGCCACACCACCTGCTGCGACATCAGCAGCGCCCGGGTGGCAGCCGAAAGAACGGCGCCTCCCCCGAGGGACAGCACCCCGTCGTGTTCGACTAGGGCTGAGGCGACTGCTTCTTCCTCGCGCACACGAAATGCTGCTTCTCCGTCTTGGACGAACTGGTCGGAGATCGAACGCCCGACCGTTCGCTCAATATCAGCGTCGGTATCGCGAAACGTCACTTCGAGTTGATCGGCAACAGCTTGCCCCACCGTTGACTTACCGCTTCCGGGAGCGCCCACCAACACCACAATGGGTGCCATCTCAACTCACCGACAAGTTGTCTCGGTAGGAGCGCAGATTACGTGAGGTCTCAGCGACGGAATCGCCACCAAACTTCTCAAGCATCGCGTCAGCAAGCACCAGCACAGTCATCGCTTCGGCGATGACACCGGCAGCGGGCACGGCACAGGTGTCGCTGCGCTGAGCAATCGCGCGCGCCTCTTCACCGGTCGCCACATCGATCGTGCGCAGCGCCCTGGGAATTGTCGAGATGGGTTTCATCGCAGCCCGCGCGCGCAGCACCTCTCCGGTACTCATTCCGCCTTCGGTACCACCCGAGCGCGAGGTCAGTCTCGTGAGACGCTCGCCGTCGCGCACGATTTCGTCGTGAGCCTGCGACCCTCGTCGCGACGCGACGTCGAAACCGTCGCCGATCTCGACACCCTTGATGGCCTGAATCCCCATCAGCGCCGCGGCGAGGCGTGAGTCAAGTCGGCGATCCCAGTGCACGTGCGACCCCAGACCAGGCGGAAGTCCGTAGGCAAGAACCTCGACCACACCACCCAGCGTGTCGCCATCGGTCTTCGCCGCATCAATTTCGCTCAGCATCGCTTCACTGGCAGCAGCGTCGGCACACCGCACCGGATCAAGGTCGATGCGGGCGAGATCGCCGGGCAGAGGCAACGGGGTTTCATCGCTGATTGCCACGGACCCAATGCGCACCACGTGGCTGAGCACCTCGATACCGGCAACCTGGCGAAGGAACTCGCGCGCCACGGCGCCGAGCGCAACGCGGGCCGCCGTTTCGCGAGCGCTTGATCGTTCGAGAACGGGCCGCGCGTCGGTGAAACCGTATTTCTGCATACCGGCAAGGTCAGCGTGACCGGGACGGGGCCGGGTGAGGGGTTCATTGCGCCCGAGCCCCTCCAGAACCGAAGGGTCAACCGGATCGGGCGACATCACTTCGGTCCACTTGGGCCACTCGCTGTTTCCGATGCGCAGTGCCACCGGGCTTCCGAGAGTCACCCCGTGACGGATACCGCCGAGGATCTCAAGTTCGTCGCGCTCGAACTTTTGCCGGGCGCCTCGCCCGACGCCGAGTCGACGGCGTGCAAGATCAACGTGGATCTCTTCGGAGGTCACCAAGACGCCCGCGGGCAGTCCCTCGAGTATCGCCACGAGAGCCGGCCCATGGGACTCACCGGCAGTCAGCCATCGCAGCACGTCGTCATTGTTCCACGTCTAGGTCGCCTCGCACGTCGCGGCCGACACCAGCGCCGCCAATTAGCTCGGGGTACCCGATTGGGCGGTCGTGTCGGACGAGGCAGCGTTGGGGTCGGTCGCAGGAGCTGCCGCCGCCTTACGAGTGCCGAGGTCGGGGTTGAGGAAGACGCCGCCGCGAATGGTGGTCTTGAATGTTCCGGCTGCCCCACCAGCGTTCTCGGTCATGTCCAAGCCGTGTACCAACACTCCGCGTTTCATGGCCTCGAGCCCGATCAGGAAGTTGCGCGTCTGCGCGTAGGTTCCGGTTATTCCGATCGACAGTGCAATCTCCTGAAGTCCGCCCACTGCTTTTTGCTGACTTGAGTTTCCAGCGGCAACTACTGGCTGGGGAGAAGCAGGCGTGATCTGATCAAGAGTGACACCAGAGAGCGCGGCGGTGTTGTTGATGTCGCGTACCAACGTCGGAATCTGGGCTGTCTTCGGGATGGTGATGGTCAGGGCTTCCATCTGCGCGCGCCGTTCGTCGAGCAGCGAACTTTGCTTCTTGAGCCGAGCCACAGCGTCAGCAGCAGTCGCATTCGTGCTGGCCTGAGACGACACCTCGTCCTGCACCTCAGCGATATGTTGGCGCGCCGGCGAAATCAGCAGCGTCCAACCGACAGCCAATACAACGGCTGCGGCCAGAACACCGATGAGTGCCCACGCCTTTGTCGATGCGATTTTCACTTCGACTCCTTCGCAACATACCGGCCTGATTTCGCAGCAGCCGAAAGTCCTACGGAGTTTTCAAAACTGACCGACGGAGTGGTCGTGCTGTCGTCGCGCGCCGACTGGATCAAGTTGGGGGCGACAAAGATCTTCTGCTTGGCCAAGGCATCAAGCCACGCAGACACCTGCGGGAATGTCAACGCTTTGCCACCCACCGTGACGTTGCCTGTTCCGACCGCCGACGATGCAGGTTGCCCTGCAGCGGTCACAGGCAGTGATCCGGTGACCTTGTTGATGGTGACACCACTCGGTGCAGCAGCCGCGAGCTTTCCGAGAACCGAAGACCAGAGGACCTCGGGGCCGAGAACGGCCTGAACATCGGCCTGGGCGCTTTGAATCTGACTCGCCAAGCGAGGAAGCTCCGCGTACTTGGCCTGCTGTGCTGCCAACAAACCGGCCGTGGCCTGGCTGTCAGACAGTTGCTCTTCGGCCTCGGCCGTTTGCGACGAGGTTGTCATCCACAGGGCGCCCACGGCGAGCACGGCAACACCAATTCCAGCCAAAGCCAGATTGCGCGACCGAGAGATTCGCTTGGCGTCCGCAACCGACGCAGGAATGAGCCGGGCGACGGGGAATGCAGGTGAAGGGAAACTCGAATCGGGGGCAGCCCCCTGGATGGGCAGGACGCCTTCAGCGACGGTGCTCATCGCAGGCCTCCCAGTGCCAGACCTACGGGGACAGAAGCCATGGGCTCGACGTACCTCAGTTGTTCCTCAGTAAGAGCCGATTTCGAGGTGTCAAGACCCGCGAACGGTGTACCGGGAACCACCGTGACATTCATCGTGGCCGCCATGCGCTCCGCCATCTGCGGCAGGCGCGACGCACCACCGGTCAGCACCAAACGCGACAGGGCTCCACCCGTGGAACTCGCGCGGTAGTAGTCAACGCTGCTGCGCACCTCGTCGACCAACGCTCCCAGCGCTTGCGCGAGCACACGCTGTACCAAGGTCGCATCGACGCTAGTGACGGTCTGCGGATTCATCGTGACAGCCGAAGCCTCCGAGGGCTTAAGACCGGCCTTGTCTACGAGCGTTTCAGTGATGGTGTCGCCGCCCATCATGAGCACGCGAACAAAACGCGGTACCCCGTTTTCATGCACCACGATGTTCGTGACGCGAGCGCCAATGTCGACGACAGCTTCTGCGGTTCCCTGACGCCCGTGGCGACCGTCGAGGGCGACACTGCGCAGTACCGCAAAGGGAGTGAGGTCAACCTGAATCGTTTCGAGTCCGGCCTCGCTCGCCGCTGCGATTGCTCCAAGGACGGTGTCTTGTGCCGCTGCCACCAATAAGCCCCGGTGCATGCGCATCGCGCCGCGGTCGAATTCCTCCATGGGAATGAAATCAAGAACAGCTTCGTCGACGCCCATGGGCACCAAGTCGGCTACCTGGAACCTCAGTGAGGATCGGCGCTCGGCCTCGTCCATCACCGGAAGTTCGGCCTGACGAACCAGCACACGCTGATTGCTCACACCGAGGATCACCTTGCGGCTGCGGAAGTGGGCAGCCTTCCACAGTTGCTTGAGGGCCGAAGCCACGGCGTGCGTATCGATGACTTCACCGTCAATAACCGAACCCACGGGCAGAGGTACCTGTCCGAACCGGTCGAGGCGCAATACGCCCCCGTGGATCGAGATCTCGGCTGCACGAACACAGGTGGTGCTGATGTTGACCCCGATGGCCGACTTCGCACTCACGATCGCTCTCCCTGCGTCCGAACCCGCTTTTGCGGGCGTCCACAGGTTTTATCGGCACAGGAGGCCGAATACTTGAGCCCTCACAGGCCGATCAGGCCGAGATACCAGGAGCTGATCGGATCGGCCACAAAAATGGCGATCAGGGCTCCGAGCAACATGAACGGGCCGTACGGCAAGGCGGTCTTGCGACCAGCCCTGCCACGCACCATCAGGGCCACCCCCACGATGGCGCCGAGAGCGAATCCGAGAAATCCCCCAACGATGAGTGCTCCCCAGCCCAACCAGCCAAGGTAGATACCCACGAGCCCGGAGAGTTTGACATCGCCAAAGCCCATGCCGGCGGGGTAGATAAAGGCGAGGAGGAAATAGAACGCGAACAAAATGACACCCGCGGCGAGGGCGCGTCCAAAGTCGGGCCACCGGCCGTCGAGCACCGCGGGTAGCACAAGGAGCGCGACCGCCACCGGGTACGAGGGCAGCGTGATCACGTTCGGTAACCGACGGGTGTCGAGATCGATCGCCGCGAGAGCGACTCCGACGGCAGCCAAGAACAAAAACGCCGGCAATTCCCACGAGAACCCGAACTTCCACGCCATCACAGCGAAGAGAACACCGGTCAGTAACTCGACGAGCGGGTATCTGACGCTGATCGGCTCACCGCAATTGCGGCACTTTCCACGCAAGAGAAGCCACGAAATGATCGGAATGTTGTCGTAGGCCTTGATCTCTGATCCGCACCCAGGGCACCGCGACGGCGGCGAGACGATCGACTGGCCTGCCGGCACCCGGTAGATGACGACATTCAGGAACGAACCGATGAGCAGTCCGAAGATTCCGCACGCGACGATCAGAGCAACCACGGGCCGAGCCTAGTCGTTGAGCGGGCGGCTTTCCCGGAGGCTGTGGACGGCACCGCTACGAGGTGTAGACCGGCGACAGTTCAGACCACTGGGTGGGTGAGAACGCCGACTGAACAGGGTTGAGGAATTTCGGCGGACTATCCCACTGCAACCGCTGGTCGTACTGGTAGTTCTTCAGGAAGCCACTGGTACCGCTCTGCCCGACGATTCCGCGGTATTTCTGGGCGATAGCCCCGAAGACGTTGAGATAGCCGAGTTGGGCACCGTACTGGTAGTTCTGCACCCGGAAGGAGTGCTGCACAGACAGGATGGCCGCATCGATCAGCACGTCCTGAGTGGGCGAACTCGCGAGGTTCGTGTAGGTGCTGGTACCGCTCTTGCTCACCGGGTGGTACACCTGCACATCGTTGGTCGCGATGAGTCCGAGAATGTCGTCCTGGGCCCGTGAGGTGTCGACCCGATACGCGTAGCGAGTGTCGTCTACCACCACAATGTTGTTCTCGGCGGCAATGGTCAGCCGACCATCGAGGGTGCCGCTGACGAAAGCGTCACCCGACTTGCAGTTGTACACCGCGCTGTAGTCGTTGGTGATCGGGTAGCCCACACCATTGGCAGTCGGGCACGTCGTGGGGCCCGCCGTGCCATAGGTGTCGGCGGTTGACGGCGCGTTGCGCACGTACAGAACACCATTGGGCGGAATCGCAACACCCGAGCCCGTCGCACATCCTGAGACCGGGTGCGGTGTCTTGGTCAGCGGGCTCACGATGTCAAGAAGTCCGTCGGCTCGCATGGTGACCTTGGTCGGGCCCGTGTACAAACATCCCGACGGGTTCGGGGCGGTCAGCGCAGGATCGGTCTCGCTCTTGAGCGCTGAGTTCGTCGGCGGCATGTCGAGTTTGATGGGGCCGGTGGGCGCGGCAACAGCGAACAATGGGTTGTGACTGGTGTTCGAGTCACACGTGCGGCGCCAACGGTTTGTTCCCGTGACAACCGGAGCGTTCGTCGTCACCTTGCCCTTGAACCAAGGACCGTAAGTTCCCGCTGGCATACCCGTAGCCGTTCCCACGCACATCAGGATGGTGTCGTTGGAGTGCGCGGGGCCATCGATGATGTCGGCCGATGCGAACTGAATCTGCGTGCAGCTGCTCGAGCGACCTGCGTAGTAGTACTGGTCGCATTTCCACGATGTTGACGGCGAGTACTGCGCCGGGTCCTGGGTTTCGAGATCGGTGAAGTACAGGAAGTCAATGAATGACCCACGTCGCAACTGTGCCTCGACCGTACGTACGGAGTTTCCGACCTTGCCGGAAGCGCGAATCTTGATCACACCACGCTGGTTATATAACGCATTGTTGATCTCATAGCGGAAGTAGGCGCGCGTCGTGGTTCCGTTCGGAATAGCCGCCCAGCCCGTGAACGCCGTATTGCCCGAGGTTCCATCGAAGAAACTCGTGCCCGAGTACGACGTGGCAGTGCCGTGCATCCAGTACAGACTGTCGCGATTGAGCCTCGACACGTAGTCGTCGACACCCGCCTGGGCGGCCGCCAGCGCCGCGTTCCAGTTCTGGTCTTTGCCTACCTGCTTGAGTTGGTTGAGTGAGTAACTCGCGCCGGCAACCGTCATCAACGTAAGAACGGCCGTGACCGTCAACACCATCACCAGCGCCATACCGCGCTCCCCCGAGCTCCGCATCGCCGAAATCCTGCGCTTGAATGAGGTTCTCATCGCTTCAGCACTCCCAAGTTCGGTAGCACAATCGCTTGGTTCAGGGTGACGCTCGGAGCGCCCTTTGAAGGATCTGAGTTGACCACCAACGTGACGTCTACTTGACGTACGAGCGATGTGACTGTGCTGGTGGAGCTGGTTTGGGAGGCGAGAGCTACTCCATTGGCGTCGAGGTAGTTAAAGAGCGGCGTCGCAAGTCCGGTAGGGATCTTGCTCGCGATCACGGTGATTCTGGGGGTACCGACAAAGGTGTACGGCGGCTGATCGGCCGCAGTTCCGGTTCCGGTGCTTGTCCATACCTGCTCAACCAATTCACGGTTGCCATTGACCGAGAAACTCATCTTGGTAGGCGTCGGTCCAAAACTGACGTACATCGTGACGCTCTCGGGAGCAATCGAGGTGAAGGCAGCGTCAGTAGTTCCGTCGGACTTGATCAGCTGGGTTCCAGCGCGCACCGCTTTACCCATGCGATTCATACCGACGCGCGCAATATCAAGAGAGGTACCCTTCGTTTGCTCCCTCACCATTGCCTTGGCTTCAACGACCACCGTGCTAACCAGCGCGGTGCCCAGAATCGCCAGGATCAGTACCGTGACCATCGTCTCGGCCATGGTGACCCCGCGTGAGTCAGTGACGACCCGACGCAGCACGGCGCGTAAGCGAGCGAAAGCGCTCATGGCGTCTTCACCACCACAGTGATCTCACTGGACGAGGGGTGCAGCCACACCCGTGTCGGCGTGGTGCCAACGACGTTGGTGGTGAAGTCCCAGTAACCCCAGGGAGTATCGGCCTTGAGGCCTCCATCAGCTCCTGTAGCGCCTAGGGAGTACGCCGCACCCGTGGCGCAACCGGGGAAGTAGCTGACGCCTGTAGAGGCATCCCACGGCACGTGAGTCATGGTCACCGTAGCGTTCGGTACAACTGCGTTGGCCGTATTACGTACCTGAACCTGTACGTCGGCCATATCGACCTGACCGAGGTTGGTGCTGGGAACCGACAGAGACGGAACCACCGATCCACGTGAGGCGCCGGGGTGGTAGCGACCACCGTTGGCCGCCGACGTGACATCGAGGTAGGGGCTGCTCGCTGGAGGAACAAGATCGGTCGGCAACGTTGCTTCCGGATCTGCGTCATCGCAGGTACCTGTCCAGACGGTGTACCCCGACTGGTACGGATACCGACTGGTGATCACTCGCGGAGTTCCGGTACCCGTCACCGAGACTTTGCCGCTGGGCAACAGCGACGTGTTTCCAAGTGTGATGGGCACCGCCACGATGGGCGGGTAATCACCATTAGGCATACGCACGGTGAGAGTTGCGGTGACGTCCAACTCAAACGACATCGCCACTGTCTGAGCCGCTTGCACCGTGACTGACTTGCTGGGGGCCGCAGTGCCATCAGGAGTGACGAAACCCGAGCGAGAGACCGTCGAGGTGTAGGCGCCAGGAGTGAGCGAATCGAGGAAAGCGCAACCGGCACCGTCTGAGTAGGTAGTGCGACTACCACTCGGGCCCGTCGTCGCCACCAGAGCACCTTCAACCGCGGCACCATTGGCGTCCTTCACCTTGACGGCGAGGTTGCCCAAAGTGGGGTCGTAGCTGGTGACACTGGGCGAAAGCAAGGTCTGTGACCGCACTGGCGCGGCGGGGTTCGACATCCCCGACCAGGTGACCGCCACGTTGATTTCCTTGTAGGCCACGCTGCTTGAGCCCGAACCATCACACGGCGATCCGCTGCTGTTCTGCAGGTACGTCGTCACCGACTGCGTAATCGAGTAAGCCTCGCCGTTGTTGCTGTCGGTCCAGACCTTGCCGCTCAGCGTGGAGAAGTCGCTCGTGGCCCGAGCGATATCGATGGCCTGAGCGGCTACGTCCAAGGCCCCTTCACGAGCCTTGGAATCGCGCTGCATGGACATCTGCTTGGTCAGGGTGAACGCCACCGAAGTGAGCAGGATGGTGAGCAAACTGATGGCAATCATGACCTCCACGAGGCCCAAACCGGCATCGCCGGTTGGTCGCGCTCGTAAGCGGAGATTCATTCTCAGTCCAATCAGGAGGGTATTCACTAGTGGTATCGGCCTGATGGGCCCAATTCTTGAGTCGCCTGACACAACCCCAACACAAACGCCGAAGTGGGTGGTCTGGCCTCCGAGGAGGTCCAGACCACCCACTGGGGGTGTGCTGAGGATCAGGCGCAGCCGGCGGGCTTCGTCGAGGTGGGGTTGCCGCCACCGCTCTTGGAGTAGTACCAGATCTCCGTGTTAGGCAGGTTGGCGTTGAGAGCCGAGAGGCAGAAGTCGTTACTGGAGACCGAGTTGACCTTCAGCGTGACGTCAGGGCTCGTGCCGACCTGCAGCGGTGCCGGGAGGGCAGCGTTCGCCGCGATGTTGGCGATCGTTGAGTAGTTGCCGTTGGTGTCGACAGCGGCCGACTCAACCGACGTGGCGGCGTTCTTCAGGTCTGACTTCAGAGCGGCGCGGTAGCCGTTCTGACGCTGGTTGAGGAACGTCGGGATCGCGATCGCGGCCAAGATGCCGATGATGATCATGACGACGAGGAGCTCGATCAGGGTGAAGCCGTCCTGCTGTGAGCGCATCTTCTGGAGCCGAGTAACCATGATTATGTTTCCTTCCGTGGGTGCCTGCTAGGTATGGCGTTCGGCTCGCGGGTGCGGCCGGTTACAAGATGTATTTCGGGCTACGGCGACCCACAACTTGAGCCCTGGCGGCACGTTTATCCGAACGATGTCTGAAGGTCATACTTTCGGCTGAGTCTCGGGACTAAAGTCCCGAGCAGACCAAACGGCCCGTCGCCTAAAAAGGTGCGGGCCGTTCGTGGCGGGGCTCACTGGCCGGTTTGACCGCCCACGAGATCGAAGACCTTGAAGATGGGCAGGTACAACGCGATGATCATCGATCCGACGATGCCGCCGAGGAATGCGATCATGAGCGGCTCAATCAGCGGG
>Ga0194055_10001101_pt1 | contig 21882 bp, 21 predicted proteins | sample SepL449m_MetaG_FD_155482 | JGI IMG/M metagenome (GOLD analysis project Ga0194055, IMG submission 155482) | Anoxic zone freshwater microbial communities from boreal shield lake in IISD Experimental Lakes Area, Ontario, Canada - Sep2016-L442-9m | ecosystem: Environmental > Aquatic > Freshwater >...
GATTTTTGGGGCGTTGGAGGTTTTGGAGGACGACGAAGATCGAGGGGACGAAGACGATGGCGAGGCAGGTGGAGGCGATCATGCCGCTGGCGACAGCGACGCCGAGGAATTTGCGGGCGTTGGCGCCGGCGCCGGTGGCGAGGATGAGGGGGAGGACGCCGAGGATGAAGGTCAGGGAAGTCATGACGATGGGGCGGAAGCGGGAGATGGCGGCGGTGATGGCGGCTTCGGTGGTGGGGAGGCCATCGGCGTGGGATTGGCGGGCCATTTCGACGACGAGAATGGCATTTTTGGCGGAGAGGGCGATGAGGAGAACGAGGCCAATTTGGACGTAGATATTATTGGGGAGGCCGAGGGCGGTGAGAGCGAGGACCGTGCCGAGGAGGGCGAGGGGGACGGCGAGGAGGACGGCGAGGGGGGTGATCCAGTTTTCGTATTGGCCAGCGAGGACGAAGTAGACGAGGAGGAGGGAGAGGGCGAAGACGAGGGCGGTGGCGGAGCCCGCGAGTTTTTCTTGGTAGGACATGGCGGTCCATTCGTAGCGCATCCCGGTGGGGAGGATGCGTTCGGCGAGTCGACCCATGAGGGCCATGGCCTCGCCTGAGCTGAAGCCTGGAGCGGCGGCGCCGACGATGGAAGCGGCTGGGTAGACATTGTAGAGGGAGACGAGAGCAGGGCCGGTGGCGGAGTTGAATTCGGCGAGGGAGCCGAGGGGAACCATTTTATTTTGGAGGTTGCGGACCGTGTAAGATTTGACGGCCTCGGGATCTGAGCGGAAGGGGGCATCGGCTTGGGCGAAGACATTGAAGGTGAGGCCGAACTTGGTGAATTGGTTCACGTAGCTGGAGCCGACATAGGTTTCGAGGGCATCGAAGACCTGATTGAGGGGGACATCGTAGATGCGGATTTGGGAGCGATTGACTTCGAAAGAGACTTGGGGGACCTCGGCGCGGAAGGGGCTGAGGGCCATGAGGATTTCGGGTTGGAGGCGGGCTTCGGTGGCGATTTGGTTGGTGATTTGTTGGAGTCGGGAATAATTGAACGAGCCATCGGTGAGTTCGATTTGCATTTGGAATCCGCCGGAGAGGCCGAGGCCTTGGATGGGAGGGGGAACGAGGACTAGAGAACTGGCGGCTTGGATTTGGAGGGTGGCTTGGCGGATGGCCTCATACATGGGGAGGAGCCCTTCTTTTTTGCCGCGTTCGGCCCAGGGTTTGAGCATGGCGTAAACGATTCCGCTGTTGGGGAGGGGGGTATTATTGTCGATGGGGGAGATGCCACCGATTTGGATGGTGTGAGCGACGCCGGGGACATTTTGGATGACCTTGGCGACCTCGGCCATGACAGTGGCGGTGCGTTCGATGGAGGCGGCGTTGGGCATTTGGACGATCGTCATCACGTAGCCTTGGTCTTCGGTGGGGATGAAAGCGGTGGGGGTTTTGATCAGGCCCCAGATGGCGGCGGTGGAGAGGAGGAGGGCGATACAGAACATGAGTTTGCTCCGGTGGACGAGGACGCGAATGAGGCGACCGTAAGCATTTTCGATCGGTTGGTAGGTGGCGTTGAAGGCGCGGGAGAAGAGATTTTTTCTTTTGGTGTGGTCGATGGGGCGGAGCCAGAGGGCGCACTGGGTGGGTTTGAGGGTGGCGGCGTTGATGCCGCTGAGGACGGCGGTCACGGCGATGACGAGGGCGAACTGGCGATACATTTGACCAGTGATACCGGGGAGAAAAGCGGCGGGGAGAAAGACGGCGATGAGCACGAGGGTCACGCCGATGATGGGGCCGAAGAGTTCGTCCATGGCGGCGATGGCGGCTTCTTTGGGAGGTTTGCCGTTTTCGATGTGTTTGGTGGCGCCTTCGACGACCACGATGGCGTCATCGACCACGATCCCGATGGCGAGGACGATGGCGAAGAGGGTGAGGGTATTGATGGTGAAGCCGAGGGCGGCCATGCCTGCGAAAGCGCCGATGATGGTTACGGGAACCGTGGTGGCGGGGATGAGAGTGGCGCGCCAATCCTGGAGGAAAACCATGATCACGAGGAGGACGAGGAAGCCAGCTTCGAAGAGGGTTTTGTAGACTTCGTTGATGGATTCGCTGACGAAGAGAGTGGTATCGAAGGGGATTTCGTACTTGATGCCGGAGGGGAAGGATTGGGCGAGTTCGGCCATTTTGGCGCGGACGCGTTTTGCGGTATCGAGTGAATTGGAGCCGGGGAGTTGGAAGATGGCGACGCCGCCAGCGGGGTGGCCATCGTAGGAGAAAAACTGTCCATATTGTTGGGAGCCGAGTTCGACGCGGGCGACGTCTTTGAGGCGGGTGATTTGGGCCCCATTTTTGGGATCGGATTTGACGATAATTTGGTCGAAGTCTTCGGCGCGATCGAGGGCACCTTCGAGATTGACGGTGAGTTGGTAAGCGGGGTCGGTGGTGGTGGGTGGAGCGCCGACTTGGCCTGCGGTGACATCGACACTTTGAGCGCGCACGGCGGCGATGATATCATTTGGGGTGAGGGAACGTTCTTGGAGTTTTTGGGGATCCAGCCAGATGCGCATGCTGTAAGGGCCGACGCCGAAGACGGTTACGCCGCCGACGCCTTTGAGGCGAGCGAGTTCATTTTGGAGATTAATTTTGGCGAAGTTATTGAGGTAGAGGCCATCGAATTGTTGTTGGGGAGAGGTGAGGGTGACGATTTGGAGGATGGCGGTGGATTTGGTTTGGGTGACCACGCCTTGGGTTTGGACGGAGGTGGGGAGTTGGGCGAGGGCGGCGGCCACGCGATTTTGGACGAGGATTTCTGCGCGATTGGGGTCGGTGCCGATATCGAAAGAAACGATCAGGGAATAGTTGCCTTCGTTGGAGCAGAAGGACTGCATATAGATCATGCCTTCGACGCCATTGACTTGTTGTTCGATGGGGAGAGCGACCTTATTGATCATCGTGCGGGCACTGGCGCCTGGGTAGGAGGCGGTGACTTGGATGGTTGGGGGGGTGATGGCGGGGAATTGGGAGACGGGGAGGCCGAGGATGGCGATGCCTCCGAGGAGCATCATGACGAGGGCGAGAACGTTGGAGAGAACGGGCCGCTCGATGAAGAATTTCGAGAGCATGCTTTGGTTACGCGGCGGTGCTGGTTTGGGGGGTGGTGGTTTTTTTGGGCTGACCTTCTTGCCAGCGTCTGAGGACGACAAAGAAAGAGGGAACGAAGACTACGGCGAGGCAGGTGGAGGCGACCATTCCGCTGGCGACAGTGATGCCGAGGGAGTGTCGGGCGGCGGCCCCGGCGCCTGAGGAGAAGATGAGGGGGAGGACGCCGAGGATGAAAGTGAACGAGGTCATGACGATGGGGCGGAAGCGGGAGCGAGCGGCGGCGATGGCGGATTCGAGAATGGAGTCACCGGCTTCGCGGCGTTGGCGGGCCATTTCCACGACGAGAATGGCATTTTTGGCGGAGAGAGCGATGAGGAGCACGAGACCGATTTGGACGTAGAGATTATTGGGGAGACCGGTGAGGGCGAGGGCGGCGACGGTGCCGAGGACGGAGAGTGGGATGGCGAGGAGGACGGCGAAGGGGAGGATCCAGCTTTCGTACTGGCCAGCGAGGACGAAGTAGACGAGGACCATGGCGAGGATGAAAGCGATGGCGGTGGCGGAGCCGCTGAGGGATTCTTGGTAGGCGAGGGCGGTCCATTCGAAGCGCATGCCTTCGGGGAGATTTTCGGTGGCGATTTTAGCCATGGCTTGGAGGGCTTGGCCGGAGCTGTTGCCGGGGCTGGAGGAGCCGAGGATGGCGGCGGAGGGGTAGAGATTGTAGAGGGAAACGGCGGCGGGACCGACCGTGGATTCGATGGAGGCGAGGGAGCCGAGGGGGACCATTTTTCCCGTGGCGTTGGGGACGGTGAATTGGGTGATGGCATCTGGGGTCATGCGGAAGGGGGCATCGGCTTGGGCGTAGACATCGAAAGTCCGTCCGAAGCGGGTGAACTGATTGACGTAGGTGGAGCCTAGATACGTTTGGAGCGCGCTGAAGACATCGTTGATTTTGACGCCATAAGTGGCGGCTTCGCGACGATCGACCTTGAGGGCGAGTTGGGGGACATTGGCGCGGAAAGGGGTGAGGATTTGGGCGAGTTCGGGATGAGACTTGGCTTCTTTGACGATGGCCTCGGTGACGTTTTGGAGGCGGGCATAATCGAAAGTGCCGTTGGCCAATTCGATTTGCATTTGAAAGCCTTCGGACAAGCCAAGTCCTTGGATGGGTGGGGGAAGGAGGACGAGACAGTTGGCTTCTTGGACGCGAGCGGTGGCGGTGATGATCGCGGCATTGATGGCGGCGAGATCCTGAGATTTGGGGCGTTTTTCTGAAGGGGTGAGGACGGCGTAGATGACCCCGGAATTAAAGAGTGAGGCACTGGCATCGATGGGTGAGGCGCCACTTCCTCCGATGGTGATCGTGGAGGCGACGCCTGGGACCTTGGAGATTTCGTTGGCGAGTTGGTTCATGGCGGCCTTGGATCGGCCGAGGGAGGAGGCATCGGGTAATTGGACGGCGACCATGACGTAGCCTTGGTCTTCGGTGGGGAGAAAAGCGGTGGGAGTTTTGATGAAGCCGAAAGTGGAAAGGGCGATGAGGGGGAGGGCGAGGAGGCACATTTTTCCGCTGTGCTGGACCATCCGTTTGATCACCCCTGCATACCAGCGTTCGAGGGGATCGTAGAGGGCATTGAAGCCGCGGAAGAAAATGTTTTTGGGTTTTTTGGGATCGGATTGGCGGAGCCAAAGGGCGCACTGGGTGGGCTTGAGAGTGACGGCATTGATGCCGCTGAGGATGGCGGTGATGGCGATGACGAGGGCGAATTGGCGATACATTTGGCCGACGATTCCGGGGAGGAAAGCGGCGGGAAGGAAGACGGAAATGAGGACGAGCGTGACGCCCGCGATGGGGGCGAAGAGTTCGTTCATGGCAGCGATGGCGGCATCTTTGGGGGTCTTGCCGTGTTCGATGTGTTTGGCGGCTCCTTCGACGACCACGATGGCGTCATCGACGACGATGCCGATGGCGAGGACGATGCCGAAAAGGGTGAGGGTATTGATGGTGAAACCCATGGCGGCGATGCCCGCGAAGGCGCCGATGATGGTCACGGGGACCGTGGTGGCGGGGATGAGAGTGGCGCGCCAATCTTGGAGGAAAACGATGATCACGAGGAGGACGAGGGCACCGGCTTCGAGGAGGGTTTTGTAGACTTCGTTGACGGATTCGGCGACGAACTTGGTGTTATCGAGGGGGATATCGTATTGGAGATTTTTCGGGAAAGTGAGGGCGAGTTTTTCGAGTTTAGCGCGGACCCGTTTGGCGGTATCGAGGGCATTGGAACCGGGGAGTTGATAGATGGCGAGGCCGCCGGTGGGTTGGCGGTTATATTCGGAGAATTGGCCATAGGAGACCGCCCCGAGTTCGACGCGTGCGACGTCTTTGAGTCGGGTGATTTGCCCGCCGTTTTTGGAATTGGATTTGACGATGATGTTTTCGAATTCCTCCACTTTATTGAGTTCGCCGTTGGCGTTGACCGTAAGCTGGAAGGACTGGGCGGTATTGGTGGGGGGGCTTCCGAGTTGGCCGGCGCTGACCTCGACGTTTTGGTTTTGGAGAGCGGAAACGACATCGCTGGGGGCGAGGGAGCGTTCTTGAAGTTGCGTGGGGTTTAGCCAGACCCGCATGCTGTATTGGCCTACGCCGAAGACGGTTACGCCGCCGACTCCGGGAATGCGGGCGAGTTCGTTTTCAAGATTGAGAGTGGCGAAATTATTTAAGTAGAGAGCGTCGAAGTGGTTGCCTGGGGAGGTGAGGGTGATGATCTGGAGGATGGCCGTCGCCTTGGTTTGGGTGACCACGCCTTGGGTTTGAACGGCGGAGGGCAACTGGGCGATGGCGGCGGCCACGCGATTTTGGACAAGAATCTGAGCGGCATCGGGATCGGTACCGATTTCGAAAGAGACGGTGAGGGCGTAATTGCCTCCATCGGAGGAGGATGAAGACATATAGATCATGCCTCCGACGCCGTTGACCTGTTGTTCGATGGGGAGGGCGACTTTATCGATGATCGTCTTGGCGCTGGCGCCTGGGTAGAAGGCGGTGACGACTACGGTGGGAGGGGTGATGGCGGGGAATTGGGCGACGGGGAGAGTGACAATGGCGACCCCGCCGAGGAGCATCATGAGGAGGGCGATGACATTGGCGAGGACCGGCCTCTCGATGAAAAATTTGGAGAGCATCTGGCGGTCGGTGGAGTGGGGCTATTCGGCGGGGGAATTTTCCAGCGTGGCTTTGACGGTTTGGCCGATGCTGATATTGGGGATTCCTGAGATGACCACCCGATCGGTGGTGGCGACGCCTTTGGTGATGGCGCGATTGGAGCCATTGAGCGGGCCTTTGACGATCGTCCGTCGCTCGACTTTTTCGGTGGAATCGACGAGGAGAACGTAGTCGCCTTCTTGGTCGCTGAGGACTGCGCTATCGGGGAGGACGATGCCTGGTTGGGGTGGGCCGAGGGGCATGCGGACGAGGGCAAAGAGGCCAGGGAAGAGGGTGCGATCGAGGTTGGGGAAAATGCCCCGAATTTGGATTGTTCCTGTGGAGGTATCGACGCTGTTATTGGAGAAATCGAGTTTCCCTTCGTGGGGGAAATCCTTCTCATTTTCGAGTTGGGCGAAGACGGGTTGTTTTCCGATGCCCGATTTATCGACGACTCCGTTGGCGCGCATCAGGGTGCGGATGGCGAGGGCGTCGCGGGTATTGATGGAGAAGTTGACGTAGACTGGGGTGATTTGTTCGATGGTGACGAGGGTGGTGGGGTTGGTGGGGGAGTTCCCGACGAGGTTGCCGACATCGACTTGATGGGCACCGAGGAGGCCATCGAAAGGGGCGGTGAGGGTGGTGTAATCGAGGTTTAGTTTAGCGATGGCGACATTGCCTTCGTCCTCCTGTTTGAGGGAGAGATACTTTTGGACATTGGCTTCGGAGGTGGCGTTTTGTTTTACGAGAGTTAATTGGCGGGCATACTCTGCGGAATCGTAGTCGAGTCTGGCTTGGTTGATTTTGAGTTGATCGATGTATTCGTCCTGTTGAATTTTGCAGAGGGGAGTTCCTTTGGTGACATAGGAACCGTCTTGGAAGGAAATGACTTCGAGGTAGCCTTTGACGCGGGCGACGACATTGACACTTTGGAAGGCCCCGACTGTGCCGGTGAAGTCAATATGGTTGGTGACATCGGTGGCTTTGGGGTGGGCAACCGTGACCGATGGGGGGACGAGTTTGGTGGGTTGAGGGGTTTTTTTGCAACTGGTGAGGGAGGTGCAGAGGGTGAGGAAGAGGGCCCCGCTGGCGGTGAGTGAGTGGATCGTTTTCATTGATTGACGTTGAGCAATTTTCCGAGGGGAGCGTGTTTGGGAACGCTGTCTGCGGGGCGATCTTCTGGCGAACTGATGGGGAGATGATTTTGTGGTTGGAGCATTTTGCCCCAGTTGGTGCGGTCGGCCATTTGCTTTTTGACGGCATCGGAGATGACATCGTGACCTTCGCGGAGTTGCCAACCGCCGCCGAGGGATCGGTAGGTGTTGACGACGCCGGTGACGGTGGCGGATTGGGCAGTGGCGTACGAGAGTTCGACGGAGAGTTGGGACTGCTGGGCGGTGAGGACAGTGGTGTAGTCGGTTTGGCCTGCTTTGTAGCGGGCGAGGGCGAGAGAGGTGGTGAGTTTGGCGGATTTCACGGCGGCCTCGAGATAGGCCATGCTGGCGCGTCCTTGGTAAAACTGGGTCAGACCATTTTAGACATCTTTTTGGGCGGTGAGCACGGTATTTTGGTAAGCGAGGATGGCGCTTTGGAAAGAGGCATCTTGTTGGCGGACTTGGTTGATGAGGCGACCGTAGTTGAGGACGGGCATGGCGACTCCGCTTCCTGCGTTGGCGATGACATTTTGCCAGTTGAAGATGTCACTGAGTTTTTGGTCGCCGAGATTACTGGAGGAGAAGCCGAACGAGCCAGAGAGGGAGAAGGCGGGGAGGAGGTTGGCGACTTGGACGCCGACGAGGGCGGATTTGGAAGCGGCGTTGAGACCGGCTTGGCGGACATCGGGTCGGCGACGGAGGAGATCTTTGGGAATGCCGGTGGTGATTTTGGCTGGGGGCTGGGGAATTTTTCCCGTTTTGACTAAGGCATCGATGCTATTGGGAGCGAGACCGAGGAGGACGGCGAGGGAGTTTTTGAGTTGGCGGAGGCTACTTTCGAGGGAAGGGAGTTGGGATTGGGTTTGGAGAAGTTGGGTATTGGCTTGGGAAGGGTCGAGTTCGCTGGTTTGGCCTTCTTTGAATTGGACTTGAGCGATGCGGAGACTTTCCGTTTGGAGAAGGATATTTTGGTTAGTGATGGCGATCTCATCTTGCACCGTGCGGATATTGATATAGGTGCTGGCGACATCGCCGATGAGGGTGACGAGGGCGTCGTCATAAGCGGCCACGGTGGAGAGGTAGGAGGCTTTATCGGCTTCGATTTGGCGGCGGAATTTTCCCCAGAAATCGATTTCCCAGCTCGCGGAGAAGAGGGTTTGGTTGGTGAGAAGATTTGGTCCGATGGAGAGGCTGGGTTTTTTTTGGCCGAGATCTTGGGCGAGGGCGTTGACGAGGGGATTGGTGGAGCCCGCGCTGGAGGTGCCACCGTCGCTGGGGGGAATATAGGCATAGGAGAGGCCGGCGGAGATGCCTTGTTGTTGGGGGAAGAGGTTGCCGATGCTGCGGTTGAGTTCGGCGCGGGCTTGGAGGATGCGGACTCCCGCGGATTGGAGGTTGAGATTATTTTCGTAGGCGAGGTTAACGAGGCGAGTGAGGGTGGGATCGTTAAAGCTCCTCCACCAGAAGATCTCTGGGGAACCGTAAGTTTTTCCGGAGACCGCTTTGCGTTCGACCCACTGGGCTTCGACCGTGGCCTTGGGGACCGTGTAATTTGGACCCACCATGCAGGAGGTAGAGCAGACGAGCGTGACCGCAAGGGTGAGGCGGGTGAGGTGCTGAGGAATTGGCATGTTGATGTGGAAAAGAGGAGCGGACAGAAAAGACAGAAATGTTTTTAAGCCGAGGGCGGGAGGGAATAAACCATTATTATTTCGGGAGGACGACAATCATTTCACGGTTTACTGAACGGAGATTGCACGGATGAGAAATTGGGACGTGACGATTTTTGGTTTGCCGATGATTGTCAAACGACCTTTGGAAGGGTGGGGCGGGGTTCTGAGACTTGATTGGGGAACTAGGCGGCGGTTGAGCGATGGCTTATTCTTGTGTGGGGAAGCGGATTCTGGTTTGTCTCTCGAAGACGTGTTCCTAAAACCGATGGATTCTTCTTTTTGGATTTCTTTGATTGCGGTGGTTTGCTTGGGTGCGACTGGAGGGGAGCTCTTGGGGGCGGAGAAAGTGCGTCTCTTTGTGTTGTCTGGGCAGTCGAACATGGCGGGACTCAATCCCGATGACACTTTTACGCCAGCGGTTCGGCGGGCCTTTCCTGAGGACGAAGTGATTGTTGTGCATTATGCGGAGGGTGGGACGGCGATTCGGCGGTGGTGGTCGGGATGGAAGGATGATTTAGTGCCTTTGGCTGAGGGAGTTAACCCGCCACCTGGCGATCTTTATCGCACATTGATTGACCGAGTGAATGCGGGGATTCGGGGAAAGACCTTGGAGAGTGTTGCCTTGATTTGGATGCAGGGTGAACGCGATGCCAAGTCGGGGCTTTCGGCTTTTTATGAGGAAGCGTTGAGGGGACTGCTCAAGCAGGCGGCGACGGATTTAAAGCGGCCAGATTTGGTGGTGGTGATCGGTCGGTTGACCGATCATCGGAAAGGGGAAAAGCACTGGGATGCGATCCGAGAAATTCAGGAGAAAGTGGCGGGATCGAGTCCACGATGGGGATGGGTTGACTCGGATGATTTGAACGGGGAGAAGAATGATCTCCACTGTACGAAGGAAGGTTATCATCAACTCGGTCAACGATTTGCCAGCAAGGTGATCGCCCTGCTTTCCTCGGGAGATCGCTAATTAATCCTATGAAACTTACCACCCTATTTTTCCTGCTGGTTTTCGGCGTCGTGGGGGTCAGTGGTGCCGACCGACCGAATATCGTCTTCATTTTGGCGGATGATTTGGGCTATGAGACGATCGGTGCGAACGGGGGAACTTCTTATAAAACGCCGATTCTTGATGGGCTGGCGGCTGGGGGGATGCGGTTCACTCATGGGTATGCGCAACCGCTTTGTACGCCGACGCGCGTGCAGTTAATGACTGGGCTATCGAATGCGAGAAACTATTTAAATTTTGGGAAGATGGATCCGAAGGCGGTGACCTTTGGGAATTACTTTCAGAAGGCAGGCTATGCGACGTGCATGGCGGGAAAGTGGCAATTGGGTGCGGATTTAGATCAGCCGAAAAACTACGGATTTGACGAATATTGTCTTTGGCAGCATACCCGCCGTCCCCCTCGCTATGCTAATCCCGGGTTGGAGATTAATGGGGAAAGGAAAGATTACAGCCATGGGGAATATGGGCCTGATCTTGTCAATGATTACGCCTTAGATTTTATCGAGCGAAACAAAGCCAAGCCCTTCTTTTTATATTACCCGATGATGCTCACGCATGATCCCTATCAACCGACGCCTGATAGCAAGGATTGGGATCCGAAGGCCAATGGGGAAGGGGTTCTCCAAGGCGCGGTTCATTTTGGGGAGATGGTCTGCTACATGGACAAGTTGATTGGGAAAGTGTTGGCGAAACTGGAGCAGTGTGGGGTCCGGGAAAACACTTTGGTGATTTTTCTGGGCGACAACGGAACTGGGGCAGGGGTGAGATCGATGATGGGAGATCGGGTGATCGTGGGAAGGAAGGGAAAAACTGTTGATGCGGGAATGCATGTCCCGTTGATCGCGAATTGGCCGGGGAAGATCGCCAAGGGTGGGGTTTGTTCTGACCTCGTGGACACCACGGATTTTTTGCCGACATTCTGTGAAGTGGGAGGGATTAAAGTGGCGCCAGAGTTTCGGGGTGATGGGCGGAGTTTTTATTCGCAAATGCGGGGAGAAAAGGGGCATCCGCGGGATTGGATTTACGCTTGGTACTCCCCCCGGCAAGGAGCAAGCACGCGAGTGGATGAGTTTGCATTTAATCACCGATACAAACTCTATCGGAGCGGGAAGTTTTTTGATTTGGGGAGTGATCTGGACGAGAAAAATCCCTTGATTGTTGGAGAGTTGGCGGGTGAGGCGGCGAAGGCTGCAGAAACCCTACATGCTGCTCTAGAGCAATTTAAAGGTGCGCGGCCCGCCAGTTTGGCTCCATAGAAAGCGCGCTGATCAGGCGGAATATTCTGGATCGCGGAGGCGATCGAGCAAGCCAGAGAAACGTTCTGCTGTGGGGTTATTTTTTACAGAGAATTCCAAAGCTTTTTTCTGTCCGGCGACGATGACGAGTTTTCGTCCACGGGTGATCGCGGTATAAATGAGGTTTCGTTGAAGAAGGAGAAAATGCTGCATGGCTAGGGGAATGATCACGACGGGAAATTCGGATCCTTGGGCTTTGTGAATGGTCATGGCGTAGGCGAGTGAAACCTCATCTAACTCACCGAACTCGTAAACGACCTCACGCTGGTCGAACTGAATGGTTACCTCTTGGTCCTCGGGTTTGATCGCGGTGACGCGTCCGATCTCGCCGTTAAACACTTCTTTGTCATAGTTGTTTTGGGTTTGGATGACCTTATCTCGGAGGCGAAACGACCAGCCAAAGCGTTCAACCTCAGGCTCATCGGCTCGTGTTGGGTTGAGGGCATTTTGGAGCGTCTTATTGACTTCGCGAGCCCCGAGAGACCCTCGGTTCATGGGGCAGAGTACTTGAATATCTCCGATGGGATCGCAGGGCCATTTGGTGGGAATCCGCTTGCGAATGAGGTCGACGAGGGTGGAGGCAATGAGTTCGGGTGACTCTCTTTCGATAAAGTAAAAGTCAGTGGGTTCCGCTGGGGCGGTGATTTCAGGGAGGATACCTTGGTTGATTTGGTGAGCACTGAGGACGATGCGACTGGTGGCGGCTTGTCGAAAGATTTCCGTTAAGCGCACGATGGGAACGACGCCGCTTTCGATGAGGTTAGCTAAGATCCTTCCTGGGCCGACGGAGGGGAGTTGGTCGACATCGCCAACGAGAATGAGGTGAGCATTTTCAGGGAGGGCCTGGAGGAGATGGTGGAAGAGGGGGAGATCGAGCATTGAGGCTTCGTCGACCACAAGGATATCGCAGACCAAGGGACGATTTTCGTTGCGGGTGAAACCCCCTCGAGATGGCTGGTAATCGAGAAGACGGTGGATGGTTTTGGCTTCTCCTCCGGTGGCTTCGGCGAGGCGTTTGGCGGCCCGTCCGGTGGGGGCACAAAGTAAGCAGTGGACTTTTTTTGCCCGAAAAATGCCGAGTAGGGAGTTGATGAGGGTGGTTTTTCCAACTCCTGGGCCTCCAGTAATGATGAGGATTCGATGGTGGATGGCGATGTTGATCGCTTCCTTTTGGCTGGTGGCGAGTGCTTGGCCAGTTTGGGTTTCTGCCCAAGCGATCGCTTTGGGAGCGTCGATCGGTGGGAGGCTTGGTTTTAGTTGGGTGAGTAATCGAATGCGTTTGGCTACAGTTACTTCGGCAGCGAGTAGGCTGGGAAGGTAAAGCAAGGTCTTCCCTCCGACTGGTTCGCGGATGAGTTGGCGATCGACGAGCAACCTGCTGAGGGCTTCACGGATGGGGAGGTGATCGACGCCGAGGAGTTGATGGGTTTTATTGACGAGAAGATCTTCTGGGAGAGCGCAATGCCCAGAGCGAGTGGCTTCCCAAAGGGTGTGGCTCAATCCCGCAGAAGATCGGATCAAGGAGTCTTGGGGGATGCCCAGTTTGCTGGCGATGAGATCGGCACTTTTAAAGCCAATTCCAGGGATATCTCGGGCGAGCGAGTAGGGATTGGAGCGGACGATTTCTATGGAATCATCTCCATAGGTTTTGAAAATGCGCACCGCGCGGCTGGTGCTGACGCCATTGGAGTGGAGGAAGATGATGATGGCACGGATCGATTGCTGTTCTTTCCAAGCGGCTTTGATGCGTCTCCGCCGTTCTGGCCCGATGCCGTCGATGGACTCCAATTCGGCGGAAGATTTTTCGATAATTGCGAGGACATTTTCTCCGAAGCGCTCGACCATTTTTTTGGCGTAGATGGGGCCGATACCCTTGACCATTCCGCTGCCGAGGTATTTTTCGATGCCTTCGCGAGATGTTGGCGGGGTGGATTCTAGAAAGGTGGCACTTAGCTGGAGTCCGTGCGTGCTGTCGCGGACCCAGTGGCCTTGGGCGGTGATCCATTCTCCTGGGCTGGCGGAGGCGAGTGAACCAACGACGGTGACGAGTTCTCGGCGATTCTTGACTTTGACGCGAAGGACGGCAAAGCCGGTTTCTTCGCTATGGAAGGTGACGCGTTCAATGAGGCCAGCGAGGGCGTCTTCGGGCTGAGGATTTGGTGGGGATGGCACTGGGACCATTTTTAATTTGGCCAGACGAATGGCAATCAACTTCCGATCGCTAGTCCGTTGCGGACTCTTTTCTTTGCTATCAAAGGCAAGTCTGCTTTGACTGGAGAGGTGTCGGATGACTTCACCACTAAAAATTTAGACGAGCCTGCGACTCCTTTTGACATCTCGTTGCGGCCACCGATGTTTAGCGAGTTTGCGGGGCAGGACAAGGTTTGCGATCGTTTGGAACTGATGGTTCAAGCGGCGCAACAGCGGGGTGATGTCCTTGAGCACATCTTACTCAGTGGGCCACCGGGACTGGGGAAAACCACCCTCGCGTATATTTTGGCGCATGCCATGGGGGTGAAGATCAAGAACACGAGTGGGCCAACGATCGAGAAAGCGGGAGATTTGGCGGGATTGCTGACTACTTTGGAGCGGGGCGACGTGCTTTTTATCGATGAAATCCATCGGCTACAACCGGCGATTGAGGAGTATCTCTACCCTGCGATGGAGGATTACAAGTTGGACATTATTATTGATCAGGGACCGAACGCGCGAAGCATTCCGCTGAACCTTCCTCGGTTTACTTTGATTGGGGCGACGACGCGTGCTGGAATGCTCAGTGCTCCTTTGCGAACGCGGTTTGGAATGAATTGTCGGCTCGACTACTACACGGCTGAGGAGTTGCAAAAAATTGTGGAGCGCACGGCGGGGTTGATTGGTTTACCGATTGACGAGGCGGGTGCTTTGGAGGTGGCGGCGCGCAGTCGCGGGACGCCCCGAATCGCGAACAACCTTCTTCGGTGGGTGCGGGACTTTGCGCAAGTTCGAGCGGGCAACCGAGTCAACCGAGAAGTGGCGGATCAAGCGCTGACCATGCTGGATATTGATGCGGATGGTTTTGACGAAATGGACAAGCGACTTCTTGAGGCATTGATTCATAAATTTGGGGGTGGGCCAGTGGGTTTGAATTCATTGGCGGTGGCGGTGGGAGATGACGCGGGAACGTTAGAAGATGTGCATGAGCCTTACCTGATTATGCAGGGTTACATTAAGCGAACGCCTCAGGGACGCGTGGCCATGCCGCTTGCTTATAAGAAGCTCGGGGTCAATGTGCCAAAGAGGGATAGCGATCTTTTTGGTGGGTAGCCGTTAGCCTTTGATTTTGAACAGTATAAATAAAAATAAGCTCCATTTAATGATGAAAATTACCACCCTTTGTTCGAGTGTTTTGGTTGCCTTCGGTTGGATTGTTATTAACGCATCGGGAGTCGCCGCGCCGGTGGGGAAAGGATCTGGAGGAATCGATTTGACGATGACGAAGCCCGAGAAGACGACGAACGACTACAACCTCGGACCGACGGGGGCGCGTGGGTGGATGGTTGTGGAAGGCGGAATGACTGAGGGGAGTCGGCAGATTTTGATTACGGCGGTGGAGAGTGGGTCACCTGCGGAAGGTCTTCTGGTGGTGGGGGATGTGATTCTGGGGGTTTTTGGACAACCGTTTAGTACGGACGCTCGGCGGACCTTTGGTTTGGCTATTGGTCAGGCGGAGGCGGTTGATGGGTTGTTGCCACTGAGCGTTTGGCGAAATGGGAAGAGTGAATCGGTAAAGATTAAGCTCCAGGTGATGGGGGCGTATAGTGCGACCTCTCCGTATGATTGTCCGAAGGCGAAGAAGATTCTCGAGCAGGGATTGGCGGTGATGTCAAAAAACATTGGAAAAGAGAATGGGTTTCACCTCAACGAGTTAGCGTTGTTGGCGTCGGGGAAGTCGGAGTATCTCGGGGTAGTGAAAAAGAGCGCCCAAGATTTGGCGGCGGGAACGCCTGATGTGGAAGCTCTTTGGAGCAAATCCAATCACGGCGGGATGCATGCATGGGGTCACGGTTATGCGAATATTTTTCTTTGCGAGTACTACCTAGCTACTGGTGACAAAACGGTACTCCCGGCGATTCGGGCTTACACCACGACAATCGTTCGTGGTCAGGGACGTTTTGGAACTTGGGGGCATGGTTATGTGCCACCGACAAAAGACGGGGAATTGCATGGGCCCGTTCCGCCTTATGGTCCGGTCAACGCCTCGGGACTTCCGTGTTTTATTTCGCTGGTCCTCGCTACGAGGTGCGGGATGGATGATCCCGAAACCAAAGGAGCGATTGCACGGGCGAATCAGTTCTTTGGATACTACGCTGGGAAGGGATCGATTCCTTATGGCGAGCATCGGCCAGGGCCGGTGCACGATGATAATGGGAAGACGAGCATGACGGCGGTGGCGTTTGTCTTGCAGGGAAAGAAGGTGGAAGCCCAATTTTTTTCGAAGATGGTCACGGCGTCTTACGAGTCTCGTGAGTGGGGCCATACGGGAAACGGGTTCAGCTATCTTTGGGGACCGATGGGAGCGAATACTGGCGGGCCGAAGGCGATGGCGGCATTTATGAAGGAGGTCCGTTGGTATTATGATCTGGCTCGTTGTTGGGATGGATCTTTTGTGAATGTGGGTACGGGGGGCGGGGTGGCGAGCAGTTATCATGGAATCGTGGGATCGACGGCGTCTTACCTCCTCGGCTACGCGGCACCGTTGAAGGCTTTGGCGATTACTGGTCGCGATACGCAACCGGGGATGTGGCTGTCTGATGCGGAGATTGTGGATGCGATCAGTGCGGAGCGGTGGATTGGTGAGAATGCGCATTCCAAGAGATCGACCGCCCAGTTGATTGCGGGGTTGGGGAGTTGGTCTCCGCTGGAGCGGGAGCGGGCGGCGGCGGAGATTGGAAATCGTAAGGAAGATGTTCTCGCCCAGTTGATTGAGTTAACCAAGAGCAAGAACTCTTATGCACGGTTGGGAGCGGTGGCAGCGATTGGCCAGTTGAAGGGGCGGGCGGTGCCAGCGCTGGCGGTTTTGGCGAATTTGCTGAGTGATGAGGATCGTTGGCTTCGGGTACAGACTTCCGAGGCTTTGCGGGTGATTGGGGCAGACGCGAGGCCAGTGCTTTCGCAGATGCTTCAAGCGGCCACGGTCAAAGATTCTACGGATCAAATGCAATTTGGCGTGGGGGCGCTGGCCTATGCGCTTTTTTACCCCGGTGGAGCCTACGGGCCGAAGGGAATGCTCGCTGGTGAAATGAAGGGCATTCCGAAGGAGCAACTTTATCCCGTTGTGCGGATGATTGCGACCAACCCTGATTCTGCAGCTCGAGGGTGCTTGAAATCGGTATATGCGATGTTTACGAGCGAGGACCTGGCGGCGTTGGCACCAGAAGTGGTGGCGAGTATCAACGAGATGGCGCCGGCCAACACGATGTTTTCTAAGGGGGTTCGCCTAGCAGGAATTCAGGCAATGGCGCGGTTGAAGATTGAGGAGGGGGTATCGATGACGATGATGATGATGAATCTGCCAGACTGGGGTAAGGCTTACATTCGGGCGGAGTCGTTAAAGGTTTTGAAGGAGTATCGTGGGGGAGCGAAGTCGGCGATTCCTGAGCTCAAGAAAATTGCCGAAGAAAGCCCCAAAGAGAGGGCGCAAATTAATGAAGTGATTCAGTTGATCGAGAGCGATCCAAATCCACCGAAACTTATTAAGTTAAAAGACTTGCAGGCGGAGTCGGCTCGAGGCAGGCAGATTAATTAGGGGCTCGAGTTGGGGTTTGATGGAGTCCTTAGATCGAGCCAAGGAAGTCGAGGAGTTGGCGCCGTTGCGGAGCGGATAGGCGAAGATAGCGATCGCGGGGATTTGATCCTTCTCCTTGGTGTGCTCGGATGGCGCCGTCAATGGTGGGAGCCCGACCGTCATGAAGATACGGGGCACTCGCGCGGAGGCCCCAGAGCGGAGCAGTCCGCATTTCGCGTGGAGCGGCATCGCCTTGGGCGATGCCATCACCGAGCGCGCCCATATCGTGAAGGAGGAGGTCTGAATAAAGGGCGACGGGTTTGAGGTTGAGCGCGGGTATGGCGTTTCGACCAGTTTGGAGCATTGGGGTATGACAAATGGCGCAACCGATCTGCTGAAAGAGAACGGATCCAGCTTGGGCTGAGGGCGTTAAGGGAAGGGTCGGTGGTGGAGCGAGAAGCCGCATAAAGTCGGCAACGATATCGATATCGGAGCGACCGGTGAGTGGATCGACTTGATCTTCGGGATCTTGGACTTTGTCCCAGAGGGCGAGTTTCTGGTCGTCGCCGTTTGGGGAATTTTCTGTGGGAAAAAAGCGATTAGTAATTCCCATTTCGTTCCGATAGGCGTCGGCTGAGAAAGTGAGCAGAGTGGCGACTTGAGACTTCCACCCGAATCGGCCGACCCGTTGTTTTCCAGAGGCTAAGTCGGTGACGATAGCCACTTTTCCAGCGATCCCGTCGCGTTTTGGGCGATTGGCGAGTTGTAGAATGGCGGCATCGGGAATGGCCTCGATTAACCCTAATCCGAAGAGGGGAGTCGATTGCCGGAGGGAGATGAGATTGGCTTCGGGAGGCACAACTTCTTGGACTTCGGGATCAATCGCTTCGGACTGAAGAAGTGAGCCCCCGAGCTCGGTGAGTGGATCGAAGTAGGAGGACGCGTGACCGAACCTTGTCACGGTCAAGGTGCTAGAGCCGCCGGCCGCTGGGACGCCGTGGCAGGAAATGCATGAGGAATTATTGAAGATCGGACCGAGGCCACCGGCAGCGTCTTCGACGTTGGTGAACTCATCGAGTCCGGTGGTGAAAGCGTCGGTCTGCGCTTTATTGAGGCCGATCAGCGGGTCTCCGAATTTGGCTGGGCCAGAGGGGGTTCTGAGGCGTTGAGGACGAGGTTCGTGGCGGCGAGCGGGTTTTAGTTGGGCGTTCGAGAGTGGGTCGAGTGGGGAAGGGAATTCAGCGTGCAGGCTGGTTGCGGAGAGGAGAGCGAGAAGGATGATTGATTTCATAGGATTTTTGTGATCGCGATTGTTGCGCAGACTTTTGGTTCACTTGATTCTCTTTCTTGACTGTGTCCTTTGATTGTAAAGAGCGTATGAAATCGGGAAGAGAGAGTTGTAAAGAGGAGGTAAAAGGCGTGGAGGAACCGGTGACGCTGATCAAACGCGGACAAGGAAAAGCGTTTGCCAAGCTTGTCGGTTAGTCGCTAAACCATCCGACCTATGAACGACATTCGCATTATCATCCACACTACCCGGGGAGACATTGAGGGAACTCTTTTTGCCTCAAAAGTTCCCATGACCGCCGCTAACTTTCTCAACCTTGCCCAACGGGGCTACTACAATGGGGTGAAGTTTCATCGGGTGATCAAAGATTTTATGATTCAAGGCGGGGATCCGACGGGGACTGGTTCTGGGGGACCTGGCTATCAGTTTCCCGACGAAATTCATCCTGATTTAAAGCATTCGAAGCCGGGTCTTTTTTCGATGGCCAATGCTGGTCCTCGGACGAATGGCAGCCAGTTTTTTATTACTCATGTGCCGACTCCTCATTTGAACGGGCGGCACTCTGTATTTGGAGAAGTGACTGTGGGGCAGGCGGTTGTTGATGCCATTGTTCAGGGGGATGAAATGAAGAGTATTGAGATCCTCGACTCGACTGATGAACTGTTTGCGGATCAAAAGCAGCAGATTGATGGCTGGAACTTGAAATTAGCAAAGTAAGCGGATCAGACCGCTAGGAGGTGAAAAAGGCGTTGACCGAGTGGTCAGCGCCTTTTTGCTTTCGTCTGGGGGTGAGAGTTCGTGATCAGAGGCAGCGACGAACTGCACGCTGGGTGGTTTCGTCACTGGTGAAGAGGAGGTAGGACTCACGGAGAATCGCGGCTACTGATTTTCGTCTGGGTTGTCTTACCTGAGGACGAGAATTTGTTTCTGGAGGTCTGGGTGCTGGTGTTGTTTTCATCTCAAACACCTCAGAGCAGGAAGGATGCGAGATGATGTCGAAAGTGTGACAAACAGGAAAACTTTGTCATTTTTCGCGATGGGGCGTTGATTTTTCTGGGTAGTTATCGGTTTAATCGCCGGCTATGAATCACTATCGAACTGGCTGGATTTCTGATGTTCATTTGGGTTCGAAAGGGAGCCAGGCGGAAGCGTTGCTTCTTTGGTTGCGTGATCACGAGTTTGAAACGCTCTACGTGGTTGGGGATTTGATTGATGTTTGGCAACTGCGGCGAACGATCTACTGGCCGCAGTCTCATAACGACGTGATTCAGAAACTCCTTCGGGCAGGGCGTAAGGGGACACGGGTGGTGTATATTCCTGGCAATCACGATGAGTTTGTCTCGGGATTCCACGGAAATTTTGGGGCGGTGGAAATCGTCCCAAGGGCCATCCACACTTGCGCGGATGGGCGTCGGCTGTTGGTGATTCACGGTCACGAATTGGATACGGTGGTGCAAAATCACAAGTGGTTGGCCTATGTGGGAGATGTTGGGTATCAGTTGCTTTTAAAGCTGAACACGCCGGTGAACGCGATGCGTCGCTGGCTGGGATTTGGCTATTGGTCACTGAGTGCTTATGTGAAAAAAAGCGTGAAGAACGCCGTCAATTTCATTGGGGAATTTGAAAAGGCGATTGTGCACTTCGCGAGTACTGACGAGGTGGATGGGGTGGTTTGCGGTCACATTCATGCGCCCGTGATTAAACTGATTGGGACGACGGGCTACTATAACAGTGGAGACTGGGTGGAAAGTCTCTCTGCCTTGGTCGAACATAGCGATGGGCGGATCGAATTGCTTTATTATACTGATTCTCCGTTACTTAAGCAGGTTCCTCTGCTCGCTGAGGAGCTGAAGTTGGCGTCGGGGAATTCTACTGCGGAAGGATTCGGGATGATTTCGGGGGTTTCGGAGAAGTAGATCGGGTCCGAGGTTTGAGGCGGTGACCGCGAGCGTCTGTGGCTTTTGACTGGTGAAAAGTTTCTCCTGAAAATGGTTACGACCGATGCCTCAGAAAGAAGCACCGGCCGCCCCAACCAAGGAGAATGTCTAGCTCAGCGATGTACTCAGCGGTGTAAAATGGAAAAGAAGCCAATGGGGTTGCCGTTTCTCGTCCAGATATTGGCGGGTGGGGGATTGAGCTCGAGAATCAGCGACGCGGGCTAATCGAGCGGTTTGGTTATTGACCACGGATTTTTGAGCGACTTCGCCAATGATCTTCTGAGGAAGCATGCCGAATTTTCCGGAGGGGATGGTTAGGATGACTTCCGTGGATGGCGCCCTGTTCGGTTGGGGGTCTTGGTTTAGGCGACTGAGACTATTGGGGAGTCTTTTTGCGGGCTTTTTGGGGAGAGTGTTGGAAGCTTTGTTGATCGTCTCTGGCAGTTTACCTGTTGGAACGGAGAGTTTGAGGGATTGGCCGTCGCGCCAGACGGTGAGTTGGATGACTTGACCGATTTTTGCTTTGAGGATTTGCTTTTGGAAGTCGAGTGCGTTGAGGACGGGAATTCCTTCGGCTTCGGTGATGACATCGGCGGCGCGGAGATCGCTTTTACTGGCTGGGGCGTTGGCTTCGATCGTCTCGACGACCACCCCTTGGCTTGGGCTGGGAGATTTTTCGCGAAGTTTGGAATTTTCGCTGAGGGTTTCGATACGGATTCCGAGCCATGGGCGTTGGACTCGGCCACTGGCGATTAGTTGTTCTCCGACCTCGGTGAGCATTGACGAGGGAATGGCAAAGGCGAGGCCCCGACCGAGACCGTGGATGAGGGTGTTCATGCCGACGACTTTGCCTTCGACATCGAAGAGTGGGCCGCCACTGTTTCCTGGGTTGATGAAGGCGTCGGTCTGGATGTAATTTTCGTAGAGGATATTGGGGGAAGTGGGGCCGAGAAGATTTGTGCGATTTTTTCCGCTGACCCACCCAACGGTGAAACTGTATTCTTGGTTGAAGGGGGTCCCGATGGCACAAACGAGTTGTCCGACTCGTAAGGCGTTGCTGTTGCCAAGTTCTGCTGAGGGTAAATCTTTGGCATCAATGCGGAGGAGAGCGATGTCCGTCGGTTCGTCAATCCCGGCAATGACGGCGAGAAATTTGCGACCGTCTTTGAGGCGAACCTGAATTTTTTCAGCGTTGGCGATTAGATGGTGATTAGTGAGAATGAATCCATTGGAACGGATGATGAAGCCCGAGCCTTCGCTGAGAGCGGGTGGCAAGGGGAGTTTCGAGGATTTTCCTGATGAGTCATTTTCGGGGGTGGCAGGGGCGTCGTGGCGTTCATCAAGGAAGTATTCGAAGCCTTTGAGTTCGTCGCTTTCGTCTTTGGAAGGCCGCTTGGTGGCTTCAATGATCACTACGCTGGGGGCAACTTTTTCGAAGACCTGGGAGAAACCCTCGTCGAGTAATTTCAAT
>Ga0194055_10001102_pt1 | contig 21868 bp, 23 predicted proteins | sample SepL449m_MetaG_FD_155482 | JGI IMG/M metagenome (GOLD analysis project Ga0194055, IMG submission 155482) | Anoxic zone freshwater microbial communities from boreal shield lake in IISD Experimental Lakes Area, Ontario, Canada - Sep2016-L442-9m | ecosystem: Environmental > Aquatic > Freshwater >...
GACGATGCGGGGCCGTTTCAGATTCTTGACAAATTCCACGATCGAGTGGCAGCCGACGAAATTTTTCCCTTTTGCTCGACCGGCGATCAGATCATCGACCTTTTCTGTCGTTCGATTAAAGACAGCAACGCGAAAACCGCGACTCTCGACGTTGAGAGCCAAGTTTTCACCCATTACTGCCAAGCCAATCAGCCCAAAATCGCACAGTTCGCTCATGGTCGTGAAAATCCCTAGGATGCAGCCCGCCGCTGCGCAAGAAAAAACAGTCTTAACCCAAGGGGGCATTCTATCGTCACCCCAGTTCTCCTTCAATCGATGGCGTTCGAAGCGAGACTAAGCAAAATCCACGGGAAAATCATTTCCTTCGAAGGGAAAGCCATGGATTGATGAAGAGTTGACGGCCCCCTAAACTTCCCTCGAATGGATTCTCCTGCAATCCAATTCCAGCTGATCCGTTCGGTCCAAGCGAAGCGTCGCATTTCTCCAGTTAATCTGACTTTAGTCTGACTCGTTCCGTCGTCATCTTTTGCAAGGGCAAAACCAAATGAACAATAAGTCCCACGCTTTCCACTCCATGATCGCATCATGGGTCCTGATGGGTGCAACGCATTGGGGTGCCTCTGTCGTGGCGGACGATTGGAGTCAATTTCGAGGGGGAACCGCGTTGAGTGTTACCTCGAACGCATCCTTGCCGACCACCTGGGAACAAGCACCGAAGCCAGCTTGGCGGACCCCCATCGAAGGGAGCGGTTGGTCGCAGCCGATCGTGGTGGGGGACAAAATCTTCGTGACCACCGCCGTCTCCCCACGAGCTGCGGACAAACCGAAAGGAATGATGGGTGGGGTCATCGATCCGAGCACCATGGGAAAAGCACCGAAGCCGAAGGATCCTCTTCAATGGAAGCTGATGTGCTTGGCTCTCGATTCCGGTGAGCTTCAATGGCAACAGACGGTGACCGAGTCGATTCCTGCTTTTGGCAAGCATGCTTCGAATACGTTTGCGACGGAAACACCGGCCGCATCGAACGACACGGTCTTTGTGTTCTTTGGAGCGGCAGGGGTCTTGGCAGCGTATGACTTTCAAGGCCAACAAAAATGGACGAAGTCCTTCGAGCCTCAAAAGATCAGCAACGACTTTGGAACAGGATCTTCAGTGGTCCTCAGCAACGATTCCCTCTTTGTGCAACTGTACAACGATCAGTCCGCGATCCTGTACTGCCTCAACGCCAACGACGGTTCACTGAAATGGCAATCGGAGCGTGACAAGGGTTCGGCATGGAGCACTCCGATCGTCTGGAACAATCAAGGGGTGTTGGAAATCGTGACGGCGGGATCAGGTTCGGTCATTGCTCTCGACATCGCGACCGGGACCGAGCGATGGCGTTATGGAAATCTCGACACATCCTTCTCATGCTCGATCGTGGCCGATGAGGGATCGGTCTATTTTGGGACGGCGAGCCCTGGAAGCCGAGCACCGATCGCGGCCATCGCATCCGGACATTCCGGAGACCTATCGCTTGCCAAAAGCGAAACGTCGAGCGACGCGATCCGTTGGTCAGGCTTCAAGAGCGGCGCAGGGATGCCATCCCCTGTGATCGTGGGGGACTACCTTTATTTCTTCGGCAATACCGCCACATGCTATGACAAGCGAACCGGTAAAGAGCTCTATCGCAAACGGATGCCCGGTGGAACGTTGGTGGCGGGTTGTCCTGTGGTGGTCGGCAATAAGATTTATCTCGTGAATGAATCGGGCAACCTGATCACCCTCACCGCCAGCGCCGAGTTCGACCCGGTGGAACTTGCAACGGGGGCGAAAGACGAAGTGTACTGGGCCACACCCGCCGTTGCCGGAAACTCATTGCTAGTTCGTTCGTCCGATGCGATTTATTGCTATCGCTAGTCCAACGGGTTGATGCCTGAATGGTGGATGCGTTGATCGTCCTGGCCGACATCACGCATCCACTTCACGCTTCAATCCACATCACGCATCAATACGACTTCGCAAAAATCGCTTGGGTGGTAGCGGGTTGGCCGGTTAGGAAACAAGGTTGCGTTCCCGAGGGTGCATCGAGCGGAATGCAGCGGATGGTGACTTTGAGTTCATCCAAAAGAGGCTGCACGGCTTGTTCGCTCGTGAACCAACATTTGGCGAAACCACCTCCTGAGCTTCGACCTTGTTCGTCATCGGGTTGGAAGTAGTCGCGGAATTCGGCTTCGGTGCGGATCTCCACCGTGTTGGTTTCACGATGCTTGAGGGCGCGAGCGAAGAGTTGATTTTGGATATCGGATAGGAGCGATGGGAGAGTTGCCGCCAACTCGGCAATCGGAATGGAGCGGCTCTCTCCGGTATCTCGCCGGGCGACGAATGCCGCTTGATTGGCGATGTCTTTGGGGCCGACTTCGATCCGCACAGGAACACCTCGTTTGACGTGGTACCACTTCTTCTCTCCCCCGCGAACGTCTCGACCATCGATGTCAACGCGAAGTCCTTCTCCGGCGTAGGAGAGGCTCGCCAGTTCCTTGCGTAACCGATCGCAATAGGCCAGAACCTCCTCGCGTTGGCTATCATCGCGATAGATGGGCATGATGACCACTTGAGAAGGTGCGAGTCGAGGGGGTAGGACCAATCCGTCATCGTCCGAATGGGTCATGATGAGAGCGCCAATCAAGCGCGTTGAAGCTCCCCAAGAGGTCGTCCATGCATATTCGATCTGGCCTTGTTGGCTTTGGAATTTGATTTCTTGGGCACGTGAAAAATTCTGCCCCAGGAAGTGCGACGTGCCAGCTTGCAAGGCTTTGCGATCCTGCATCATGGCTTCGATCGAAAGGGTTGTTACCGCCCCAGGAAATCGTTCGCCGGCCGTCTTTTCCCCTCGAATGACCGGCATTGCCATTTGGTTTTCAGCAAAGTCGGTATAAACGTCCAGCATGCGACGGGTCTCTTCCATTGCTTCTTCGGCGGTCGCATGCACGGTGTGCCCTTCCTGCCACAGGAATTCGGCGGTTCTCAAGAACAACCGCGTCCGCATTTCCCATCGCACCACGTTCGCCCATTGATTGATGAGGATGGGCAAATCGCGATAGGACTGGACCCATTTTGCGTAGGTTGCCCCGATGATGGTTTCACTGGTTGGGCGAACGATGAGAGGCTCTTCCAACGGACCGGCCGGTCGCAAACCACCTTTACCATCGGGTTCGAGCCGATGGTGGGTGACGACGGCGCACTCTTTGGCAAAACCCTCGACGTGCTTCGCCTCTTTTTCCAAAAAGCTCATCGGGATAAACAGGGGGAAATAGGCATTTTGATGCCCCGTCTCTTTGAACATGCGGTCGAGCCCTTTTTGCATGTTTTCCCATATGGAATATCCCCAGGGTTTGATCACCATACAGCCGCGAACGGCGCTGTTCTCTGCCAAGTCCGCCCCCTTGATGACCTGCTGATACCATTCGGGATAGTCTTCGGCACGGGTGGGGGTGATTGCTGTTTTCGTATTCGCCATGGCAGATGTCGTGTTGGAGTGAGACGATGAAACCGGAATATGGGGAAACCGGAATATGGGCCGCGATCGGGAAATACCGAACGGGGTACCATCCGGATGGACAGCAGTTTATCCCAAGCGCGGCGATCGGCCAGTCCACGCTAGCGTCCCGTGCGACCGTTCTTAGGAGGGGGATTTGGGGTGAATTTCCATTGCAACCGGGGGGGCCATTGAGTCCAATACACGATAGAAAAGATGAACACATGCACTAAGAGTGCCGAAATTCTTTCTATCTAGTAACTTGAAACTGCCGAGAGCCCTACTCATGAGCCATCATCGCCGCCCGATTGCCCGACATCTCGCGAGAAAAAAACGCCGGCTTGTCGTCGAGAATTTGGAGCAGAGGTCCCTCCTTGCAGCCGATTGTTACACCAATTTTGCGATTCCCGAAGACACCGATGGCAGCGGTGACGTCACCCCTTTGGACGTGTTGACGGTGGTCAACAGTCTGAATGCAGATACGACGCCGGTTAGCAATGCACGTCGTAATCCTGCCATGCACATGGTGGATGTCGACGCCGATGGGACATCGTCCCCGCTCGACGCATTGAGTTTGATCAACTTCATCAACCAATCTTCGTTTAGCAACACCCCACGTCCGAGTCAGACCGACGTGCAGCGGCGCATCGGGCGGATCGAACAGTCCATCGCCAGCGGCGATCTCCCCCCTAATTTCACCTTAGACGATGCGTTTGATGTTTTGGCTACATTGCGCGTCGGCGGACGACCAGAGATGGGTGATCGGGTCGTCTATGGTCGTCTGTCCCGAATGGGAGGACCGACACTCAATCCATCCACGAACAGCAATGTCTCCAATCCGGATGGATCGGACGATTCCGAATCGACTGCGGACGATTCGAGCGACGATTCCGCCACCGACGATTCCATCGATTCGACCTTTGCACCCGACCAAATCTGGATTTCACGCATTTTGAATCGGTTGGTTGCCTCGGGGGTCAGCGAGGACCAGATCCGAGCGGTTCAATCGGCTCTGCTGACGTTCGATTCATCGCTGGAGAATCCGCCGAACTGGGAGGACATTCGGTCCTGGGTCGATGGCGTTTTCTCGGATCTGGGAATCGATCCCGGCACGATATTTCCGGACCATGAACCAGCCTACTCCGAGGAATGGCTGACGGGGCTGCAGGACCGTTTGATGGAAGCAGGGGTTTCCGACGAAGTCATCGCTGCATTGGCTGCAGACGTTCGAGGCGCGATTGCCTCTGGAACACCATGGACGTTTCAACAGGTGAAAGATCGGTTGAATTCTTTGGGAGTGGATTGGAAAAGTTTGTTCCGTCAGGAAAATGCCGACACCGATCCTTCCTTCTCAACAGATCCATCGACCGAAGACCCCTCGCTTGAACCCCCAGTCTTCGAATCCCCCGATACTTTTCCATTGGATGACCATGAGGTTATCGATTCCTTGATCCGTCGATTGCGTGATGCCAAGGTCTCCCCGGAAATCCTTCAAACGATTTCGTCCGAGATCAAAGCAGCTTTCGATTTGGGTCAGCCTTGGTCATTAGATCAAATCCGAGCCCGTCTCGTGGAACTGGGCATCGATACGGACTCGTTGTTGCCAACGGATTCGGTTCCACCGATCCACATCCCATCGGACGACCCACCAGGCGATACCGACATAGCCGATCACACCCCGGACTTTAGCGCAGACCTCTTCGGCAGGATCGATTTGCAACGGTTTCTACCCTCCTTGGTCAACCGAGGCGTATCTCCGCAGATCATCGAGACGGTTCTTAATGAAATTCTTGCCGCCCGTGCGAAAGGACAATCCCTAACTCCGTCGGAGATCGTTCTTCGATTGCGTCAATTGGGTGTCTCGCTCGACCGAATTCTCCACCCCTTCGCTTAACCGCTTCGGGATGGATCGATAAATCGAACATCGTGTCTTCGGATAGCGGCCGCATTCGATCGCGAGTTCCATGCGGATCGATGCGCGATGCAGAAATTCGGTTACAATCTTGAGTTGCGGTTGGTGAAGCGTTTGTGCGAAATTCGATGCGCCGAAAAAGCTAGGTCAGTCTATTTTTTCGCGCATCGGCTTCGGCGTGTCCCAAAGATTCGTCCAAGCCTTCGAACGGCACATTGCATTGTTTCAAGCAACTGTTCCGATTTTCAAGCAACTTTGCCGATGGATCAACTTGGCGAGCGGATGCGTTATGGACCGTACTGTTTCGCGATACCTCGGGTGATGAACAAGGGGATTTGCGGTCACCGCTAGAGAATAGGCATGACAAAGATTTTGGATTGGCGACGCTCAGACGATCCCCGCGATGTTGTCCATTTGGCTGTCCAAGCCATCGTTGAGGGGCACGTCGTGGCAGTACCCACGGAGACTTGTTACGTACTTGTTTCCAGCGCGCTGCACCCAAACGCCGTATTGGAATTGGACAAAATCGCACGATCGCATCATCGATCGCCCGTGGCCGTCGTTCCTCGTTCGGCGGATGAAGCCTTGGACATGGTCCCGAAACTGGGAGATGCGTCGAGGCGATTGATTCGCAAAGTTTGGCCAGGTCCGTTAGTCCTGCAGCATCGCAATGCGGATGCGTTCAGTTCCTTGCGATGCCTTTCGAAGGATGTTTATGAGCGGATACAGACCTCGGAGGGGGAACTGCGACTGTGGCAACCAGCGCATGATGTGCTGCACTACATCGCGAGACTGGTATCGGGCCCCTTAGTATGTGCGATTGCCCCCAGTCGACATCATCCTGGCCAATCCGTTGCTTTGATCGAAGACCTCGTCCCAGGCCAATCCGTACTTGCGATCGATGCCGGTCCAGCGGAATATGGCGGAACGCCAACCGTTGTGGGATTGGATGGAAATCGAGGGCGCATCCTCTCCGAAGGGGTCATCGATCGGGAGCGTCTGAGATCGCTATCGCAATTCGTCGTATTGTTTGTGTGCACTGGCAATACATGCCGATCCCCGATGGCGTCCGCCATGATGAAAAAGAAAATCGCTGAGCAATTCGGCCACCTGGCAACGGATGGCAGGATTCCGATTGTCTCAATTTCCGCGGGTGTATCTGCCTACGGTGGAGATCCAGCATCCCACGGCGCTTTGCAAGCCATCCGGGCTTACGGGACTTCGCTGGACGACCATCAGAGCACTCAGCTCAATTCGAATTTGGTGGAACAGGCCGATTTGATCCTGGCGATGGGTCAAAAGCATCGAAACGTGATCGTTTCGCAATGGCCGGAAACCGCGTTCAAAGTACACTTGATCGCTGCGGACGGGGGAGAGATCAGCGATCCCTTTGGAGGACCCCTCGAGGTCTATCAAAAATGTGCAGATCAACTCGATCGGCATACCTCGCACTGGATCAAGTCACTCGATACATCCTCCCTGATACATTGGGAAGAAGAATAGAATGCGACTGCAATTGCAAAGTTCAATACCACTCCATCACCATCATCCAATTGGGGAGAAATTCCCATGCGAATAGCGGTAGGGAGTGATCACCGAGGATATCAAATCAAAGGCAAGCTGGTAACGCTGCTGCGCGCCGACGGTCACGAAGTCACCGACTTTGGAACCCAAAGCGATCAACCCGTCGACTATCCAGACTATGCCGTGTCGGTAGCCAAATTTGTCGCGGAAGGGAAGGCCGAGCGAGGTATCCTGATCTGTGGAACGGGCTTTGGCATGGCCATCGCAGCCAACAAGTTCAAAGGGGTCCGCGCGGCCACGTGCGCCGATGAAGTGATGGCCGAAATGTGTCGGCGGCACAACGACGTCAATGTCCTATGTCTGCCCGGGGATCTTATCGGCGATCGCCCCGTGGGAGATTTGGTTCGAGTGTGGTTGGCCACCGAGTTCGAAGGGGGTAGACACTCTCGCCGCGTCGAAAAAATCAATCACATCGAGCAAGAGAATCTAGCATCATGATGCGAGTGGATAGCCACCACCATTTCTGGGCCTACTCGAAAGAAGAGTACGGCTGGATCCAAGAGAACATGGGGGTATTGCGCAAGGACTTTCTACCCCAGGAACTGCTGAAGGAAACGCAAGCCACCCACGTCGATTACGTCGTAAGCGTGCAAGCCCGGCAAGACCTTCGCGAGACCAAATTCTTGTTGGATCAGAGTGTAGGCCATCCCTGGATTCGAGGGGTCGTGGGCTGGATACCCTTGGCTGACCCCAACGTCGGGAAGACCATCGAAGCTCTGCAGGCTCAAAAATTGCTCAAAGGAGTACGGCATGTTGTGCAGGATGAACCGGACGAGCATTTCCTCGATCGGGAGGATTTCAACGCAGGGATCCGATTGCTCAAAGGCGTCGACTGGGTCTATGACCTTCTCGTCTTTGGAAAGCAGCTTCCGATGACGATCCGTTTCGTCGATCGCCATCCGGACCAGCGGTTCGTCCTGGATCACATTGCGAAACCGGTCATACAGTCCAGTGGCATCGACCAACAATGGGAAAGAGATTTTCGGGAATTGGCCAAACGTCCGAACGTGATGTGCAAGTTCTCTGCCCTCGTGACGGAGGTTCGCGATCCAACGTGGACGGTGGAATCACTTCGCCCCTACTGGAACGTCGCGATCCATGCCTTTGGTCCGGATCGGCTGATGTTTGGTAGCGATTGGCCGGTCTGCTTGCTCCGAGCGACCTATGCTGACTGGGTCGCTACCGTTAGCTTGTTCGCGTCCGAGTTGAGCAGCCAGGAACAAGCCAACTTCTGGGGTAGAAATGCCAATCGCGCGTACAAGCTGGGAATCGAGTAGTTACACTGAACTCGCATGAAACCATTGACCCCGCTCGATTCCATATCTCTGGCTTCGGTCGCACAACAATCGTTAACCTTTAGCACCAACCCTTGGCTGGTGGTGCTCTCGATCGCCATTTGCCTTGCGTGCTTGGCATTGTCTTGGTTCGCTATCCGCCGTAGCAACTATCAGCGATCGGTGATTGGGCTGGAAGCATTGAGGAACGCGGCGGTCATTCTCGGAGCTCTGCTGCTCAATCAACCTGAATGGATTGAGAATTTTCGATCCGTTGAGAAGCCGACTTTCGCCATCCTCATCGATCGTTCGCAAAGTATGCAAACGCGCGATGTCGTGACCAGGAATCCCGGCACGTCGTTAGGCGATCCTTCCTCCGATAGCGCTTCGGTTCGCGGGAACGCGCAAACACGTGCGGAAGCCGTAGAGCCTCTCGTAGATCCGGCCGCCTGGTCGAGCTTGAGGTCGATTGCCAATATCAGCATTAGCACGTTTCCTACCGAAGGTAAGATCGATGGAAGCGACTTGGCAGCCCCACTCAACGCTGCCCTCGATGCCGGGTCGGGGATGCTCGGAGTCTTGATGATTTCGGATGGCGATTGGAATCTCGGCGAACCTCCTGTATCGGTGGCGTCGCGTTACCGAACGATGGGTGTTCCGATCTTTTCGCTCCCTGTAGGTTCTCCTAACAGACTTCCAGATATCGAATTATTGAGCCTCGACACACCTACTTTTGGGATCGTCAACAAGGGAGTTCGGATTCCATTCACCATCGAATCCTCGTTGCCTCGGGATGTTGTCGCACAAGTCGTCATCACACCCTCCGACGGAGAGAGACTCACCAAAGAAGTGCGTATTCGAGCGATGTCCCGGACCGCGGATTCCGTCGTTTGGACTCCAAAGAATGAAGGGGACTACACGATCCAAGTGGACGTACCTTTGAACGCGAATGAAATGATCGACAACAACAATGCCTTGTCTGCACCGATCGCAATTCGGCAGGAGAAACTCAAGGTGCTTGTGATCGATTCGTTTCCGCGATGGGAGTATCGGTACCTTCGCAACGCGCTATCGCGCGATCCTGGTGTGGATGTCGCGTGCCTGCTCTTCCATCCAGACCTGGATAAAGTCGGCGGTGGAAACCGGGATTACATCAAAGAGTTTCCAGCCACCCTTGAGGAGCTGTCTAAGTTTGACGTGGTCTTTCTGGGTGATGTCGGTTTGCGCGATGGGCAGTTGACGGCTGAGCAGTGCAAGATGTTGCGTGGCTTGGTCGAATTTCAAGCCAGCGGATTGGTATTGATGCCTGGTCCACATGGCAATTTGCAGTCGTTGGCAGAGACGGAAATCGAACCCCTTTTTCCGGTCGTGCTGGATGATTCGAGGCTCGATGGGTTTGGATCGAGAAACGCGATGCGAATGGAATTGACCGAGGCTGGACGTCGCAGTCTGCTCACCAAATTGGCGGATACGCAAGACGACAACGTCGACGTTTGGGCTAATTTGCCTGGCTTTCAATGGCATACCGCGGTCTCGCGGGCCAAAGCTGGTTCAGAAGTATTGGCTGTGCATGAATCGGCCATGGGCGAACAAGGTCGAATGCCGTTGCTCGTCACAAAGACATTCGGTGCTGGCAAGGTCCTATTCATGGGAACCGACGGCGTATGGCGCTGGAGACGAGGTGTCGAAGACAAATACCACTATCGCTTTTGGGGACAAGTCGTCCGCTGGATGGCCTATCAGCGCAACATGGCGAAAGGGGAATCGATGCGGTTCTACTTTTCACCCGACTCCCCCAGTATCGGTCAGACATTGACGTTGCGAGCCAATATTATGCAGACAAGCGGTGAACCGCTCGGTGAAGGAGATGTTACCGCCAAAATCGAAGCCCCTTCCGGCAAGACGCAAGTCGTTCGTCTGACCAGCGGCGGCGCGGAGAGCTGGGGTTCTTTTGAAGGACGTTATGAAGCCACCGAGCCAGGTCTGCATCAAGTAACGTTGCTATGCAAACAGACCAACGAAACCCTAGAGACCAGTTTTTTCGTTCAAGGAACTTCGCGCGAGCGCATCGGCCAAGCCGCCCGCCCAAAAGTTCTCGAGGAACTGGCGCGGCTAACCGGTGGCAAGACGTTAGCAATTGGCGATCGTGACCAATGGGTCGATGCGATTCGGACAGCCCCACAGCCCCCATCGACCATTCGGAGGGTTCCTCTGTGGTCCCACCCCTGGTTGGTGGCCACCATGATGGCATTGCTGACCGCGTTTTGGATCGGGCGCAAGGCTGCCGGGCTAATTTAATCGCTTCGGATGGGTTGATTTGGGGATGCTAGGCTTGCAATGATCGGATCGATGTGTGAGGCTCTCTCTGGAGCGATCCTGCAAGTGCCGATTTCCAGGCTCGGGAATGGATCCAGCGCGACCAGTCCGCGATCCCTAGGGAAGATGGTATCATTGGACGATTCTTCCTCATTCTCATTGCAGATTTCTGTTCTCGCATTCGGCGACAAACAACGTGTCCAACGCAAATACCCCTAGTCCTAAATCACCCAAGAGCATCGGAGATCTGCTCCGGGAGTTTCGCGAACATCGCGACCAAATGAAATTGGAATTGGCCAAGAGCATTGTCGGCCAGGATGATGTCATCGAACAACTCTTTGCCGCTATCTTTACACGCGGACACTGCTTGCTCGAAGGTGTTCCAGGCCTCGCAAAGACCTTGATGGTTTCCTCTTTGGCAAAAATTCTGGACGTGAACTTCAAGAGAATTCAGTTCACACCCGACTTGATGCCCTCGGACATCACCGGAACCAACGTCCTAGAAGAGGATGCACAAGGCCGACGGGAGTTTCGCTTTGTCGAAGGTCCCATTTTTACCAACATTCTTTTGGCGGACGAAATCAACCGCACCCCCCCAAAGACACAAGCCGCATTGCTCCAAGCAATGCAAGAACGGGAGATCAGTGTGGGTCGCGAAACCTACTCGCTCCCCGATCCGTTCTTTACCATCGCCACGCAAAATCCGATCGAACAGGAAGGTACGTATCCACTTCCGGAAGCCCAGTTGGACCGCTTTATGTTCAACATCAAAGTCGGTTATCCCTCCGCAGAAGAAGAGGAAAAGATCCTGCTGTCGACCACGCGAGGGGATCGACCTGAAATTTCAAAAGTACTGAGTGCGCGCGCGATTCTCAACATTCAAAAACTAGTCACGAACGTGGCCGTCAGCCCTTTCATTGTGAAGTACGTTGTGGCATTGGTCCGAGCGACTCGACCGGGCGAGGCCGATTCGCCGGAGGTCGTCAAAGAACTCCTCGACTTTGGGGCTGGTCCGCGCGCCGGACAATTCTTGATCCAAGCGGGTAAAGCCATGGCCGCCATGGATGGCCGATTCAATATCGCCGTCGAAGACATTCGAAAAATAGCGATCCCCGTCCTCCGCCATCGTTTGAGCACCAACTTCCAAGCCCAGGCTGAAGGGATGAACACGGACAAGATCGTGTTGCGGCTGCTCAAGGAAATCAAAGAACCGGCCATTCCAAAATATGCAGGAATCGATGCCGGCGGATTCGCTCCTCCGTCTTAAAGATATTCATCCGTTGTTCTGGGATTCAGCCGCAATGGTCGTGCTCGTGCTCAGAGACACGGTGCTCGTGCTCGTAATCGAATCGAGGCAACGATGAAAGAACACCTATTTGATCATGATCGACTTGACGTCTATCGCCTTTCGATCGAATACGTCGCCAATGCCTTTGATATCTCGCAATCATTGGAGGGGCTTCATCGCCATGCCCGCGATCAATGGTTGCGTGCTGCCCAATCCATTCCGCTAAACATCGCTGAGGGCAACGGCAAGCGCAGCTTCAAAGATCGAGCGAGGTTTCTGGATATTGCCCGTGGTTCAGCGCTTGAGTGTGCTGCGATTCAAGACGTTCTGGTGGTTTCTGGCGGACTAAATCTGGAAACGAGTTTCGAGCTGAAATCCAAGTTGGTTCGTATTGTCGCAATGCTCACTCGGATGGCGATGAAATTCGATGGTATTTCGGAGCCGCTGAAAGGGTATTATCTCGGCGACGATTACGATTACGAGCACCGTTTCACTGAGCACGAGCACGAGCACGACGAAGAGTCAGAGCGACGCGATGCAGACGACAGCCTCGATTGGCCGTTTTTGGCTTGCGCAGAGACAACCCCTCGGGCTCAAGAAGATACTTTTGGAAACCTAAGGACATGCGCATCCTCAAAATCCAGGTACTAGGGCACCCGGAGAACAGAGTCTTGCACCAGCGTTACATGGAATGCTTCTACTCGGCCGCGTCACGTGCTCGATCGATATCGGTCTTCAGCGTTCGCATGTAGGCATGCCATTCGGACTGCAGCGCATTCAAGTCCCCGAAGATGCTGCTGAAATGTCGGATCAAATCGCGGCGCGGAATGGCTCCCGTTTCGGTCTCGATTTCTGAGAGAAGACGATAGTAATCCACCAATTTCAAGCAGTGTTTCTCCATCAAGAAATGGGTCAGCGCCCAGGCTTGGCCATACGCATCAGAAACTTGAGCTTGGCTGGTTGCTGAATCGAACAGAAGATCGCACACGAGCAATTCGATCGAGACTCGATTGGGATCGCTGGAGACCCGTTGATACCCACGCAATCGGCCTTGATTGACGGCACCTATGCCACCCCAACCTGCGTCGCTCGATGTTTCAAAGTAGCTGGCCAAACCTTCATGCGACCAACGCAGTGCGATTTTTCCGCGCGGCATCAATCCCGTGTTGCCTGCCAATTGATGGGTGGCTTCATGCGAAACGACTTCGATATCGTCCTCCTCGCGGGTGAGTTTGACCAACAGTTCCATGGTGTTGGAGAGATGGGCTGTTTCTTTGGATAAAGGGGTACCTCGGGCTCGCATCTTTTGTTGCTGAAGTTCTTTGCTACGCTGCTCGAGAACCTTCATGCGCGAAGTTGTTCCTTGATCGAAGAACACCGCGACGTTGTCTTGGGGAGACCAATAACCCAGGGCGGACGCAAGCTTCTTGTCGATTTGGGTCGAGTAGCTCAAGTAATCTTTTTCCTGCCCGAACAGGACTACCTTCAGGCGTGTCTTCGGCGGCTCAAGCAATACTCCGTCGAGAGCAAACTTCATGAAATAGGACTCGTAGACCATCTCGAGCAATTCGAGACGGGTTTCGAATCGAGCTTGCTTGCGGCGTCCGACCTTCGCGGATCCCGTGTCATGCAAAAGGACATAGTGATCGCTGAGGGCGACCTCCATGCCGTACAAAGGAACGAACTCCTTGAGTTCTTCCGCCGCGGCCGCTGCATCCTCGAGGGGTTGCTTGATCCTTCGCCTCGCTTCCAACAAGCGAACGACAGTCGGATGCTCTGGATTGATTTTATAGGCAGCGTTGCAGCAATCGCGAAACTCGGCCAATAGCCCTCGGCGAATAGCCAGTTTGGCCGCTGCTAGATAATCATCGACCGACTTGGATTGCTTGGCCTTGCCCCAAAGCTTTTTGAACTCTTCGAGCTTGGTAGGTGCTTTGATGACGACGGCGTTGTCCCGGCTGAAGGCCAAAGTTCCCAAGCTCGGATGGGTGTATTCAATGACACCCGAGCCGAGATTTTTTGCTTTGCCTTCGAGGAGAACGGTCTTGTCAGAACCGGGCAGTTTGTAGAGGACGAAATCCGCGGCAACAGGGGATACCGTCGCCGCCTGCAAAAGGATAACCCCACTGCACGCAATCAAGATCGCATTGGCTCGAATTCGGTCCATGCCGTGAATGTCCATAGTGAGGGGGGATGACGTACTGGAATTTCCATCGATCGGCGGTTCGGTCCCGCCCTTGATTGGCTGCGGACCTTCTGCATGCAGGGACACCTGGATCGAGCACTACCGCAGGAATCCACCGTTCATCATACGGCCAACCCGAGGAAGCGTAGTCCATTCCGCATGAGAAAATCCAGACTCTCAGAATGCGGACACCCTCATGCTTCTGGGACAAAGCGGACGAAAATTCGATTTTCGTTTCCATGCGCCTGAGGCGCTGGCCGATTTTTGCACGTCGAAAGAACTCGGCTAGCGCCTCAGGCTCACTTTTGTCGGCTGTGTCTTGAGGATCACTTGAACCGGGTACAGATTATTCAACCCTTGCCCATCGGATAGACACTAGGCGGTTCGGGTCCGGAACGATCGATCGCTGAGATGTCGCAAACGCTTGCTAGCCCGAACCACGGCCCGTTCGACGGCAATGATCTTGCGGTACACACCCGGGCGAGAGCGGAATCGATCCAGCGACCGTCGGTACTTCAAGAAGAACATAAAGGTCTCCGCAAAGTCCTCGCTGGCGTTGGTTGTCGCGTAGTCGGTGATGAACTCACCGAGCAGATAGCCATAGAAATAGCTAAGCTGTCCCGCTTCGGATCGACAACGACGTTTGCCCGCTTGGTATTCCGGGTTTCGCTTGAGGATGCGGCGCCAGCGGTTGTACGGAGTCGAGTTGCAATTGCTGTAGGAAGTCCCAAAGGCGTTTACGAACCACTGGTCTCGGAAGAACGCTGGGTCGTGGAAGTACCACGCGTGGGCATACTCGTGACGGATCGTATCGCACAGGGTCATCCCAGGCTTGCGAGGTTGATGGGGCAAATCGCGGGGCAGGTAGATCACGCCGGGGCGATACCCCCACTTTGCATAGTGTCCAACCTGCTCGAAGACATAACCCCGTTCGCCTTCACTCTTGTCGCCGGAAATCACCAGCTCAACAGCATCTAGATACACACCATCGGCCAGCAAGCCGATTTGGGCGAGTTCTTGACGGACGTGGTTGTAAGCGCGATCGACGTTGGCCATAGCAGGACGCGGAGGACTTTTCGGCACCATAGAAATCGCTTGGAAAACCGAACTCCTTCGGTCGCCAAACGGGATATTACTGCCGCGTCCCTGCCTCACTTAGTCTGGTTCGAACGGTCCGCTGGTTCAACGCGCAAACCCAGATTTTCAGTCCCCATTCCCATGAACCGGGGGTCCGTCTCGGATTCTCCGCACCAGCTTGCCAATCGATACCAACACGCGCATTGTTGGTCTGAAAACCACCCAGGCAACACCCCCTGCAGAGGGGTTATGTCGTAAAGCTAGGTCCTGTCGCGAGTTGCGTCTTGGACCCCAATTCCATTCCCTCGGCAGACATCCACAATCGACTCGCTTTCCGATCCTCGATCACGTATACTGAACAAGCCGTTCGCATTATTAGCAGTTTTTCTTATGAAGATTTGGGGGCTGCCGTGGGTTTTCGCTCGAACGTGATGGCCATTCTCGCCGTGGGATGGCTCGTGAGTACGTGTTCCGGATCGGATCCATTGGAGCTGCGGAAGCAAGCCTCCTGGGGTTGGCCGGAGACACCCAGGGTTCGCGGTCAACTGGAGCAATGGATCGACGCATCCGCCCAAGGCGACATTCAGCGCGAGGCGCGTAAAGATGCAGGAACGATCGGCCCCATGCGTGGGATCGCCTTGCATGAAGCGGTGATGGAGATCGCTGCCAAATGCGACCCGGGTATCGCGAAATTCTTGCTGACGCTGCACTCCGAATGGACGCCCGAGACCTACGCTTCGCTGGAAGCCCAGCTCAGCTCGTTGATCGCCAACGGTGGACTACCGGCGTGGATCAAGCCCGAACTGCAACTCGCCTTCGCCCGCGGTCTTATCCATCATCACCTGATCGATGAAGCGATCCAACACTTGCAGCCATTGGCCATTGATGCAACCACCGATCCCTCGTCGCTTTTGTTTCATACGGCGGTTTGCCAACACTATTTGTTGATGAAGCAACCCTGCGAAGAGTCATTGCGAAAGCTCCTGGAACGAGAAACCGAAATACCCACCCGCTATGCGATCACCGCTCGATTGATGCTGACCGACATCGAGCCTCTCAAGGAGGATTCACTGGACGAAATCGCTCGCATGATGAACGATGTCGAACGCCGTTTGTCCTTAGGACGGGCCGGCAAACAGGTTCGAGATCAGGAGCAAGCCATCGTCGACAAGCTCGAAAAAATGATCGATCAACTGGAGCAGCAGCAACAACAGCAACAGAAACAACGCCAGCAGCAACAACAGCAACAACAGCAACAGCAGCAAAAAAAGAAACAGCAGCAGAACCAACCATCGCAAAGCCAACCCATGGATCAGGCTCAAGTGGCGGGAGCACAAGGTTCCGGGGATGTCGACGAAAAAGATGTCGGCAGTAAATCAGGCTGGGGGAATCTGCCTCCCGCCCAGCGGCAGGAAGCCCTTCAAAGCATCACGAAGGATCTGCCGAGCCACTATCGGGAAGTGATCGAAGCGTATTTTAAGCGCCTAGCCAACGCGCCCACGAATCCCTAATGCGTCGCGCGAGTTCGAACAGATGACATCGCCATCGCCGTCCGATTTTGAGGCACATGAGACCGCACAGGATGGGCTCGAAGAGGATCTCTGGTACCGAGGCGGATTGGCTTTTGAATGCACCGGCTGTGGCAACTGCTGCAGCGGACCGAGTCAGGGATATGTATGGGTCAACGAGGAAGAAATCGCGGGCATGGCCGCCCGTTTGGGTATCGACGATCTCGATGTATTCGAGCGAAAATTCGTGCGCCAAATCGGTGCCCGCCGTAGTTTAGTGGAATACGGCGATGGAGATTGTATCTTTCTGGACCCGCAGTCGCGGCAGTGCATTGTGTACGAAGACCGACCGACACAATGCCGAACATGGCCGTTCTGGTCAAGCAACGTGAGCAGCCCGAAAGCCTGGGCGCGAGCGGCCAAGGATTGTCCTGGCTGCAACCGAGGAAGACTCTATTCGCTGGGCGAGATCCAGCGGGTTCTCAATAACGACGGGGATGCCGCTTCCTCGTGAAGCCGCATCCAACCTAAAACGAACGTCGCATACATTCGGTCGACGAACGTGTTACTTGATCTTGCTGGCGTTGCCTGCCTGACCAAACGCGACCATACGAGCCACGCACACGTCTTTCATCGCGGTGCGTGCAGGCTTGAGATAATCGCGAGGGTCGAACTTTTCAGGGCTTTCAAACAATACCTTGCGAATCGCACCGGTGATCGCCATTCGGCAATCGGTATCGACGTTGATCTTGCGAACACCACTCTTAATCCCACGTTGGATCTCTTCGACGGGGACACCCCACGTCTGCTTCATCTTGCCGCCGTACTTATTGATGATCTCTTGCAGCTCTTGGGGAACCGAACTGCTCCCGTGCATCACCAGGTGCGTGTTGGGAATGAGTTTGTGGATGGCTTCGATTCGGCTCATGGCGAGTACTTCGCCATCAGGCTTGCGTGTGAATTTGTACGCGCCATGGCTGGTTCCGATGGCTACGGCCAGTGCATCCACTCCTGTTTCTTTCACGAAACGAGCGGCTTCTTCCGGATCCGTAAGAAGTTGATCGTGGCTCAGGACTCCTTCGGCACCGTGGCCATCCTCGGCTTCTCCATGACCCGATTCGAGCGAGCCGAGGCAACCCAACTCCCCTTCGACCGACACACCATGCGAGTGAGCCAATCCGACCACCTTTTTGGTGACCGCGACGTTGTACTCATACGATGCGGGGGTCTTGCCGTCCTCTTGCAAGGAACCATCCATCATCACCGAGGTAAAACCATTTTCGATGGCCGACAAACAAGTCGCCGGCGAATTCCCGTGGTCTTGATGCATGACCACTGGGATTTGTGGATACAGTTCGACGGCCGCCAACATGAGATGGCGAAGGTATGCATCTTGGCTGTAAGCCCGTGCACCGCGCGACGCTTGAATAATCACCGGGGAGTCCGTTTCTTTGGCAGCCTCCATGATGGATTGGATTTGTTCCATGTTGTTCACATTGAACGCCGCTACCCCGTAACCATGTTCTGCTGCGTGATCGAGGACTTTGCGGAGAGGCACGAGAGCCATGAGCGAGGGACTCCAAAAGAATTGCGAGAAAAGCCAAAAAGGGATCGGAAAACGGGGCATCGACGATGAGCCCCGAGGCGCAGGGTCCTGGGGGCACGCCCCCCTTCCACTTGGAAGTCAACACCCTGTCGCCTACGATGGGGATTATCGTGATAAGTTCCTGCGGGAGCAATGCGAAAACCCAATCCAGATGTCCAAAGCACCCATAGACTTGCAGTATGGATGAAGATTATTCCAAGCCGATTCGTTCGGTATCCAAATTGCAACCGCTGGATAGCTATCTGAGCGGCAGTTGGGAAGCTCTCGGAGCTGGCGCTCCTGTCCTGGTCGCCTTGGCGCAGCTCTGTGGCCAAGCCATCGTCGAGCTTCCCGTATCGCCGGTCGGCTTGTTGGATACGCTGCTGCCGGAAGCCAAAGCCATTCTGGTTGCGGCCCGAAATCGAGGAGTGATCGAGCTTAAAGCAGTCAATACAGCGTTTGATCCCGCCGCCCGACTCCTGGCGGTCTATGTTGAACTGGATTCGGTCCAAACCATCGCCTTTCGAGATCCCGAGAATCCCGAAGTGACGGTGACGTTCCTGGAAGGGATTCGCCAGCTGTGTCGATTAGGTTTGGTAATGCACCACATTCATCGTGATTTTTCCCTGACGCGGCTGGGATTTGAAGTTGCGCGCTCGATCGATGCAGAGGAGGTACAGCCATGGCTCGCCAAAGGCACCGAATTCGGCTTGCACGATTGATTGGGCTGCTGATTATCGCAACGATTGGATGCGTGCTCGGCGGAATGTGGATTTGGAATACGTACCTCGTCGGGGAACGCTCGACCGAAGCGCAAAACAATCCCTTTGTGAATCGGCGATCGAACGCTCCCGACACGGACCCGCCTCATCCGCTGGATCCGATCTTGCAGCGCGCCGTGAAATCCTTGGAGCACCATCGCCGCCAGCATCACTCGTACACGGCGACCATGATCAAGCAAGAGCGGATCGCCGGCAAACTGGCACCCGAAAACCGTATTCTCCTGAAGCTGCGCTATCGCCTGGCTCCTTCCCAATCGCAATCGATTTCCCAATCGCCATCGAACGAAGCGCCATCCATCGAAACTGGATCGCGCCCGATGGATGTCTACTTGAAGTTCTTGGAACCCAAATCCCTGGCGGGCCGTGAAGTGATTTGGAAGCAGGGCGAAAACGACAATCGACTCATCGTCCACGAAGTCGGTCTGCTCAATCTGGCGAGGATACCCCTTGCTCCGACAAGCGGTCTCGCAATGATGGGAAACAAGTACCCGATCACGGACATCGGCATCGAAAAGCTGATCGAAAAGTTGATCGAAAAAGGAGAACGAGACCGCGCGCTCGGAGACTGTCAAATCTCCCCCACCCAGGAGGTCACGATTGCGGGCCGCCAATGCGAACGGTTCGAAATCATCCACCCCGAGCCGACCAACAACCACGATGGACAAGAGATTTCGCACGAATTCTACCGAGCGGTGGTCGATATCGATATCGAGCATCAAATACCTATCCATTACGCAGCTTACCAGTGGCCTCGACGGGGAAACGAAGCCGAACTGGATGAAGAGTACACCTACAGCGATTTGAAACTGAATGTTCCGCTCAACGATTCGGACTTCGATCCCGACAATAGCGACTACGATTACCCTTAAAAGCCATTAGCCAAAAGGCCTTCACGCCCACGCATCGCCATCATGCCCACGCAACTTCAATTCATGGACTGTCCCCAATGTGGCAAGCGCGTTCGCACGAACGCCGATCGCTGCCATCATTGCGGCTCCGTCCCGGCCATGCGTTTGCGGCGGAAGTCCATGCAGGACGGATCGCACTCGGATTCCGAGGATGCGGAGTCCCATCATTCGGCAACAGGGGGAGGTTACGATCCCTCGCAAGATGATTTTGACTACGAAGAGTTTGCCAAAGAGGAGTTTGGGACCAGCCAACAACCGCATCCGCGTCCATGGTGGTGGTATGTGGCTTGGGTCGTTCTGGCTGTCTTCCTATTCGGCCTGATCGCTGAACTAGCGATGGCATTGCCAGTGTGGCCCTCCAGGGCTCGTTAGTCACCTTCTGTACGGTCATGATGCGATTTAGTCGGCGGATGAACTTTGACTACTCATGAATCCGTTTTTAAGGTGTAGACCAGTCCAGGGACTGGGGGACGTTTTCTTTTCGATCGCTATGCGCTCGCAGCAGTTGAATCGTTCCATCGTAGCAGCCGATGGCCAAGGCATCATCCCCTACAGACTATCTCTGCTGCTGTGCCATTCGCCACGAATTCAGCCGATGCGAAAATAAAATCATCCTTTGTCGTGAAGGGAAGATTGCAACCATTGGACGCTTTCGAGCCCAGCAGTGCTGCTGGATGCAATGTCACCATGACTAGCCTTCGTGCCTGACCGACGAGGTCCTGTGTGAAGTGATGTGTTTGTTCGACGCGTCCCTGTTTCTATTCTTCTGAAAACGCGAACGAGTAGTATGGGCATTCATTCACTGTTACCATGAAGCCGGGTGGAGATGGTCGATTTCCAAGCCCATTATTGACGCCGACTCCTTGAACTTGAATCTCCAACTGGAACAGAAGATCCAACCTATGAAGCCAGATGCACCGACCTCTAGCACCTTACCTCCTAGAGATGCTCACAAGCGTGGGCTGCACCGGATCATGACGTTGGGTGGGGAGTATGGCACTCGCAATTACACCATCAAGCACCTTCAAAGCGCGAAGGGGAAATCGGTTCTCACTGAGACGATGCCTTTTACGACCAGCGAGGCAGCGGCAGCGGAAGAGGCGGGAATCGATACGCTTAAAGTCAAATTTGATCCAAAGAACCCGGCCAGCGCCATCGCGATTCGTAAAGCCGCTTCGAACACGTTCATGACGTTCTGCATCGGGCTGACAAAGATTGCTACCGTGCAGGAAGCGGTCCGAGCGGGCTTCGATGCAATGGAAGCCGGTGCGGATGGAATCATGTGCCAATGGGGCCCCGAATTCATTCGGGCTGTTTCTAGCGTAGGTATTCCTGTTCAAGCTCATGCCGGACTGGTGCCCCGCTTAAGTACCTGGACGGGTGGACTCAAGGCGGTTGGAAAGAGCATGGAAGAGGCCATCTCAGTATTCGAGCAGATTAAGTCATTCGAAGAAGCAGGCGCATGGGCGGTCGAAGTGGAAGTCGTACCGGCCGAGTTGCTTACGGAGATCTCCAAACGCACTCGCTTGGTGACTTCGTCGATTGGTGCAGGTAGTGGAGGTGACATTCAATTCATGTTTGCAGAAGATATCCTAGGCAATCATGCTCCACCTTATCCGCGACACACGAAGCAGTATCGAAACCTCTTCAAAATGGAACAAGCGATGCAAGTGGAGCGAGTCGAGGGATTTCGTGACTATATCAACGATGTCAAAAGCGGCGGGTTTCCGGGCCCCGAACATGTCGTCAAAGCACCCGAGGGGCTGATCGAACAATTCCTGGCCAAGCTCGATGGCCAATAGGATTAGCGTGACTCCCTAGGGTTACTCGATAGACCTAACGGCTGCTGTCAGGCCACGCTGTACAAAACCACTTTCAGTTATTGCGATGGATCTACAAATCGCAATACTTCCTATCGGTTTGCTCTCGGT
>Ga0194055_10001103_pt1 | contig 21859 bp, 18 predicted proteins | sample SepL449m_MetaG_FD_155482 | JGI IMG/M metagenome (GOLD analysis project Ga0194055, IMG submission 155482) | Anoxic zone freshwater microbial communities from boreal shield lake in IISD Experimental Lakes Area, Ontario, Canada - Sep2016-L442-9m | ecosystem: Environmental > Aquatic > Freshwater >...
GGGCGCAAGCTGCTCCAGCCGCTCAACCCGGAGCTGGTGCCTAATCTGCAGAAGAACATCTGGCCGGCGATTCACAGCCCGTTCTATGACGTTGGGTCGCGCTACACGGTCCCGTACGTCGTCTACACGACAGGCATCGGCTGGCGTAACGACAAGATCACGATCGACCCGGCGGCGCTCGACAGCGGTTGGAATGCGCTCTGGGATGCAACCAGCCAGCGCGGCAAGGCGCAGCTACTCGACGACAAACGTGAAGCACTCGGGATGGCGATGCTGCGCGACGGTCAGCCGGACATCAACACCGGCTCGCCGGCGCTCGTAAATCGGGCCCTCGCCTCGCTCGAGGTTCTGGCTAACAATGTTCGGCCAAAGGTTCAGATCTCGGCCTACGAGACGCTGCCGGCGGGGCGGATCACGATCGCCCAGATGTGGTCGGGCGACATTCTCTCGGGAGCGATCAACTACCTGCCGAAGGGGACCCCCGCATCGGTGATGTCCTACTGGTACCAGGCCGAAGGAGGCCCGGTCTTCAACGACATCTTGACCGTCGCCGCCGCCTCGCAGAAGCCCGTGTTGGCACACCGCTTCCTCAATTACATGATGGAACCGCAGGTCGCCTACGACAACTTCGTCAATTTCGTCGGATACCAGCCGCCGCAGAACACGCTTGACGCAGCAAAGCTCTTTGCTGACGGAATCCTGCCGAAGTCGCTCAGCAACGCGGTCGTGACCGAGGAGGCTTACGCAACAGGCAACGGTTTCATGACGCTCACAGCTCAAGGCGAGCAGACTTGGGAGAAGGCCTGGGCGAAGTTCCGGGCGGGCTGAGATGAGCCGCCGCAGGATCTGGGGTTTCTTCGCTGCGCCGGGCATGGTGTGGCTCAGCCTCTTCTTTGTAATCGCCTTTTACGCCGTCATCAGCGTTGGCCTTGGCAACGTCAACACGCTCTACCAGCCGATCCCGCACTGGAACCCGCTCGACTGGAACGTCGGCTACCTCGTGCAGGCGATCGAGTCGGTGATCCCCGGCGGCCAGAACTGGGACGTAGTCGTTCGCACCACGATCTACATCGGTGCCGCGATTGTGCTCTCGCTGCTGATCGGCTACCCAGTCGCCTACTACGCCTCGCGCCACGCCGGTCGCTGGCGCGGGCTGGTCGTCGTGCTTCTGATTCTGCCGTTCTGGATTTCGTACATCATGCGAATGTTCGCTTGGACCAACCTGCTGGCACCGGACGGCTACGGGTCGAGAGTCTTAAGCGCGCTCTCGATCGATTCGCTGCTCTCGTCGATCGGGCTGCTCGACGGCACAGACTGGCTTGGCGGCCAGGGAATCACGGTGATCATCGCGCTCGTCTACGGCTATGTGCCGTTCCTGATCCTTCCGCTCTTTGCTTCGCTCGACCGGATCGACCAGCGAGTGATTGAAGCCGCCCGCGACCTCGGAGCGCCGCCGGCGAGTGCCTTCCGCCGCGTCATCCTGCCGATGTCGAAGCCGGGAATCCTTGCCGGGCTCGTCCTTGTGGCGCTGCCGATGGCCGGCGACTACTACACGCAGACGCTGATGAGCGGCTCTCCATCGACGAGCATGATCGGCAACGTGATCAACGACTACATCCAGGGCGGCCCTGACAAGTCGCTCGGCTCAGCGATGACGATCCTGCTCTCGATCGTGCTCTTGGTCTTCATGCTCTATTACCTGCGCACGCTGCGCCGCGAGCAGGGTGAGGTTGCGGCATGAGCACGGCTTCGCTGCGCAACCCTTGGAGCAAGCCGCGCTTCCTCGTCGGCATCACCTGGATCTACATCCTCTGGTCGCTGCTCCCGGTGCTGCTGGCTATCCGCTTTGCCTTCAACAGCGGTCGCTCGCGGACTTCGCTCCAGGGCTGGTCAACGAAGTGGTTCTTCGGCGATAACAGCTTCAGCGTCTTTGGCGATCCAACGCTCCAAGACGCACTCACACACAGCCTCGTACTGGCCGGGCTGGCAATGCTGATCGCTACGCCATTGGGGATCATGCTCGCGATCGGGCTGCAGCGCTGGCGCGGCCGTGGCTCAGGCCCGGCGAATGTGATCGCACTACTGCCGCTGGTCACTCCCGAACTGGTCTTCGCGGTGGGCCTCTTCCTCCTCTTCACGACGGCGATGACGACGATTGGCCTCGGCACGACGGCGCAGGTGATCGGGCACGTGACCTTCTCGATGTCGTTCGTCGTTGTGATCGTGCGCGGGCGACTGATAACGATTGGGCCCGATGTCGAGGAGGCCGCGGCCGACCTCGGAGCTCCCCCACTCGCGGTTATCTGGCGTGTGCTGCTGCCGCTGCTCGCACCGGCCGTCGCCGCCAGCCTGCTGATTGTCTTCGCGCTCTCTATCGACGATTTTGTCGTCAGCCAATACTTGGCTTCGGGTGCTGACACGACGACCGTGCCGATGAGGATCTACGCCCAGGCGCGCGCCGCTCCAACGCCGGCGCTGAACGCTCTTGCAACGCTGATGCTGGCATTCACTCTGATCGCTTTGGGCCTCGCCTATGGCGTATTCAAGTTCTTCAGCCGCGGCGAAAAAGGTGGTTCGGCGATCGAACAGATCGCCTCAATCGACTCTGGGGGTGGACGATGAGCGAAGGCGACATTCGGCTCGAAGGTTTAGTCAAGCGTTACGGCGACGTGCTGGCGGTAGATGGGATCGATCTTCACGTCCCTCCGGGCGAGTTCTTCACGATGCTCGGGCCGTCCGGCTGTGGCAAGACGACGACGCTGAGGATGATCGCCGGCTTCGAGCGCCCCGACGAGGGCGAGATTCTGCTGGACGGAAGCGACATGTCGTCAACGCCGCCGCATAAGCGCCGCGTCAACACGGTCTTCCAGAACTACGCCCTCTTCACGCACAAGACGGTCGCAGAGAACGTTGGCTTCGGGTTGCGTTACCAGAAGATCAGTAAGGATGAAACCAAGCGCCGCGTCGATGCGGTGATGGAGATGGTTCAGATCAGCGAGCTTGGCGAGCGGCGTACCTCGGAGCTTTCAGGCGGCCAGCAGCAGCGCGTCGCGCTGGCCCGGGCCCTCGTCCTCGAAGCGCCGGTACTGCTGCTCGATGAGCCGCTTGGCGCGCTCGACGCACGCTTGCGGATTGACCTTCAGGTTGAACTCAAGAGGATCCAAGAGCAGCTCGAAGTGACCTTCATCTACGTCACGCACGACCAGGACGAAGCGTTGACGATGAGCGACCGCGTCGCCGTGATGAAGGGCGGCCGGATCGAACAATGCGACGTGCCGCAGAAGCTCTACGAAGAGCCGAACACGGCGTTTGTCGCCAACTTCCTTGGCTCGGCAAACCTGCTCAGCGTCGAGGCTCGAGCAGCCGGCGCCGGCTGCGACGTGATCCTTGGCAACTTCACGCTGAAGAGCGAGAGCCGCCCTGAACAGGCTGGCGTCGGGACGGCAATGATTCGCCCCGAGTACGTCAAGCTCGAACCACACGGCAGCGAGGGCGAAAACCGCCTGCCGGGGATGGTCGAGGAAGTCGTCTACATGGGCTTCCACCAGGACGTCCGCGTGCGGCTTGCAAATGGTGATCTGATTCGGGCCGACGTTCCCAACGACGGCGACTCGCCGGAGTACGAGCAGGGGAACGCCGTTTCGGTCCACCTGCGCGCTGCCAACCTTCGCGTGCTTGACGACTACCCGGACGAAGCGGTCGATGAAGCTGCGGAGTCTGACGACATCGCGGCTTCCACAGCGGAGTAGCGGCGGATCCCGTTGTCAGCCGTTGTTGGGCCCGGCCGCAAGCTCGAGCCCGAGACCGAGTTCGGGCGCGATCGCAGCCCAGATCTGCGCGCGCGCGTACTTGAGCGTGATCGCAGGATCGCCGATCAGTGTTCGAATTCCAAAGCCATCGATCAGCGCCAAAAGGCGGTTTGTGATCAGCTCAACGTCGCCGCTGACAAACTCGCCGCTTTCGATTCCGGCGCGCAGCTCGGCCTCGAACCAGTCGTGAAGTTTGGCGTAGAGCCGGGCCGCGAAGTCGCGCAGGTCCGGCTCCCTTGCGGCGCGCAGCCAGAGTTCGACCCAGAGCACGAAATCGTCGTGCAGTGCGTCCGAAGTGGGCAGACAGATGTCGATCATTTCGACCAGCCGCTGCGCCGACGTGGCGTCGGCGCCGAGCTCCTCACCGACGCGCATTTGAGCGGCGTGGTCGTAGGAGTACTCGAGCGCCTCCGCAAGCAGCAGGTCGCGCGTTTCGAAGTGGTAGTGGACGAGCGCCGTCGAGACGCTCGCCTCGTTGGCGACGCGAGCAACCCGCACGCCATCGGTGCCCTCTTGGGCAATACGCTTGACGGCCGCTTCAAGAATCTGATCACGCATCGACATTGCAATCGGCAGTTTAGTCCCCGACCCGAGTGAGGCAACGATGAACGCAGCGACCAGCAGCCCCGATCCGGCAGACGTACTCGGCCTCAGCGAAGCAGAACTTGAGCTTCGGGCGCGGGCGCGGGCCTTCGCCGACGAGATTCTCCAGCCACTCGAGGTGGAAGCCGAGATGAACGGCGGCCACCTTCCAGCCGACGCGCTGCAGACGATCAAAGAGGAGTCGCTGAAGCGCAAGCTGAGCGGAGGCCTGCACGCCGCTGAGCACGGCGGCAACAGCTGGACGCACGTCGAATGGTTCCTCGTCGAGGAACAGCTCGGAAGGATCACAAACGCCGTCTCCTGGCACATGCCGACTGCCTACAACGTGCTGGCCCACGGCTCGCCCGCGCAGATCGAGAAGTACCTGCTGCCGGGGCTCCGTGGTGAGACGCATGACGCCTATGCGGTGACAGAAGAGCACGCCGGCTCCGACCCTTCGGGGATCACGACGACGGCGGTCAAGGAGGGCGACGGCTGGACGATCGACGGTGAGAAGTGGTTCGTCACCTATGGCGACGTGGCGGCTGTCTTCATCGTGATGGCCAACGCAATCGTTGATGGCGAGCCGCAGGGGACGCTCTTCTTGATCGATGCCGAAGCCGACGGGATCGAGATCCTCGACAACCCACCGTTTACGCACACCTACCCGCACGGCCACCCGACTATCCGCTTCAACCAAGTCAAGGTCGGCGACGACGCGATCATCGGCGGCCTCGGCGGCGGCGATGCGCTTCAGCGCGACTGGTTCTCCGAAGAGCGGCTCGGGATCGCAGCCCGTTGCGGCGGAGCGATGACGCGACTGCTGGAGGAAACGACCGCTTGGGCCGTCGAGCGCGAGCAGGGTGGTTCGCGGATCATCGATTACCAAGGCGTCTCATTCCCGCTGGCCGACTCGGCCGCCGACCTCGCCGCCGGCAGGTTGCTCGGCCTCCATACCGCGCGACTAGCCGACGCCGGTGCCGATCCGAAGCTGATCCACGCCAAGTCATCGATGGCGAAGCTCTTCATGAGCGAAGCGGCAAACCGCTGCGCCGATCGCTGCCTGCAGATCTTCGGCGGCCGCGGCTACATGCGCAGCAACGTTGCCGAACGCTTCTGGCGCGAGCTCCGCGTTGATCGGATCTGGGAAGGCACAAGCGAAATTCAGCGTCTGATCATCGCCCGCTCACTCGAGCGCCGCGGCGTTGAGCGAGTAATTAGCTAGTGGACCTCAGCAGGCTTCTGGACCCGAAGTCGATCGCCATCGTCGGCGCCAGCGAACGCCCGGCATCGTACGGCGGCGAGGCGCTGCTGAACCTCAAACGGATCGATTACGGCGGCAAGGTTTACGCCGTCAATCCAGGACGCGATGAGGTTCATGGCTTCGACTGTTTCGCATCCCTGGCCGATCTGCCTGAAGCGCCTGATGCAGTGATCGTCGCGATCCCTGCCGAGCATGTAGCGGCCGTGATTGAGCAGGCCGGTGCGCTCGGCTGCGGCGGCGCCGTCGTTTTCGCGGCCGGCTTCTCCGAGTCGCGCGAGGGCGAGCAGCACGAGGCCGCGCTCGTCGCCGCCGCGGCCGCCCATGATCTGCCGGTCTGTGGCCCGAACGGCAATGGAATCGTCTCTATCGCCTCCAACTTCGCGCTCTGGGGCGACATGGTTGGCCCACGCGACGCGGGGCCGGTGGCGCTCGTATCGCAGTCCGGAAACGTCGCCGTCAACGCGATCGCGTCGCGGCGCGGACTACGGCTCCACACCGTCGTCTCCTGCGGCAATCAGGCCGTACTTGACGCCGCCGACTACCTCGAAGCCTTCTGCCAGCTCGACGGGGTTCGCTCTGTCGCTTGCTACCTGGAAGCAGAGGGTGACGGCGCTCGCTGGTGCGCGGCGCTTGAGGCCTGCGCGAGGGCCGACGTTGCAGTGACAATTCTCAAAGCTGGCTCCTCGGAGGCTGGCGCCGCCGCCGCGCAGGCGCACACCGGAGCGGTCGCTGGCGACCAGCGTGTATTTCAGGCGATGGCCGAGGCGGCGGGCGCAGCCTGGGCGCGCGACCCGCACGAACTGCTCGAGACAGCAAAGGCGCTAGCCGTCAGGGGCCGCGGCGGCCTCGCAGCGGGCGTTGCCGTGATGACCTGCTCCGGCGGCGACTCCAGCGTCTGCGCCGACCTCGCCGCCGAGATCGGCGTCTCGCTTCCGCCGCTACAGCCGCCAACGATCGCGCGGCTCGAAGAGCTCCTTCCCAGCGCGGCAACGGCCGCCAACCCACTCGACTACACCTCACTCCTGTGGGGCGACCCCGGGGCGATCGAAGGGCTTGTGCGGGCACTTGCCGACGACCCCGGCATCGGCCGCGTGCTGGTGCTCTACGACCAGCCCGACGGGCTCGACGGCGACGCAGTCGCGTCGTGGGCGCAGGCGATTGAAGGAGTGCGCGCCGCGACCGACTGTCCGGCGCAACTAATTGTTTGCTCGACGCTGCCTGAGCTAATGCCAGACGACGTCGCCGCTTCGCTAATTGACGACGGGATCGCAGCCTTGGCGGGCCTGCAGAGCGGGCTGCAAGCGATCGCGGAGCTGGTCAAGGAGCCGACCGCGCCGGAGCGGATCGCCGCGATCGGCGAAGCCTGCCAGCGTGCAGCCGCGAGCGAACGCGGCGGCGAGCTGGAGTGGCTCTCGGAGCACGAAGCGAAAGCTCTCTTGACTGAGCGCGGGCTGGCTGTGCCAGCCGGGCGTGTTGTTCGCGACGAGGACGACGCTGTGGCCGCGCTTGGCGAGTTCGGCGACCGCGTCGTAATCAAACTCTCCGGCGCTGAGCTGCGCCACAAGAGCGAGCTTGGCGCGCTAGCTCTTGACCTTCGCAGCGAAGCCGACGTGCGTGCGGCCTACACGCGGTTGAGCGAGCTGCCTGCCGCCGCCTCGGCGTCGCTCTTCGTGGAAGCAATGGCCGAACCGGGCGTCGAGATGATCGTCGCCGCGCGCACCGACGCTGTCGTTCCGGCGCTGATCGTTGGCCTCGGCGGAATCTGGACCGAACTGCTCAGCGACGCAGCGGTGATCCCCCTCCCCGCGTCAGCCAGCGAGGTAGAGGCTGCGATCCGCGGCCTGCGAGGTGCGGCACTGCTCGACGGCGCCCGCGGCGGCGTGAAGCTGGCAATTGGCGCACTTGCCGAGTTCGCGGCCGGCATCGGCGAGCTGCTGCTTTCCGATCGACTTGAGCTGATCGAGTGCAATCCTGTCATCGTCAGCGAGCACGGCGCAGTCGCCGCCGACGCACTAATCGCCCGACGCACCTAACTGGAGCCGAGATGACCGAGACCGAAGAACTTCTAGCCGAGCTGATCAGCTGCGACTCGACCAACCCCGTATTGGTCCCCGGCGGTGCCGGCGAAGGCGCAGTCGCTGAGATCGTCGCCCGGTTTCTGAGCGAGGCTGGCTTCGAGGTTGAGATCAACGAGATTCGCCCCGGCCGCCCGAACGTGATCGGCCGCCTCGCTGGCAGCGGCAACGGTCGCTCGCTGATGCTCTGCTCGCACATGGACGTTGTCGGCGCCGAAGCCGCGATGTTCACGCCTGAGGTCACGGGCGGCAAGATGGTTGGCCGCGGCACGGCCGACATGAAGGGTGGCCTCGCCGCCAGCCTCGTCGCGGCGCGAAGGATCGCAGCCGACGGCCCGCTTGCCGGCGACCTCTTCGTGAGCGGAGTGATCGACGAGGAATGGGAGAGTCTCGGAGCCGTCGCTATCGCCGAAAGCCACCGCGTCGACGCCGTGATTCTGCCTGAGCAGACGAACCTCGAGATCGTCAACGAGCATGGTGGCTTTGGCTGGTACGAAGTCGAAGCACGCGGGGTTGAAGTTGCTGGCATCGACGCACACCTTGGAATCGACACGATCGCCCAGCTCGCGCCGCTCCTATCCGGGATCGCCGCGATGGACCGCGAACTGCTCGCCGCACCCGGGACCGACTACGGCCGCGGCAGCATCCACGCCTCGACGATCTCTGGCGGCACTCAGTACCCCGCCTACCCGGCGAAGACGGTGTTGGAAATCGAGCGCTGCACAATCCCCGGAGAGAAGATCGCCGACACGCGCGCGCAGCTCGAAGCGATCGTCGCGGCGATCGGCGACGAAGACGAACGCTTCGACGCAACGCTGAAGACGATTGTCGAGCGCGACGCGCTGGCGCTCGACGCCGGCGGGCAGATCACACCGATCCTCCGTGCGGCAGCGACCCAGGTGCTCGGCAGCGAGCCTGCAACGCGCGGCGACATGGGCTGGATGGACTCCGGCGTGCTTGTCGAAGCTGGGATTCCTTGCGTGATCTTCGGCCCGACGGGCGGCGGCGAGCACAGCCCGCACGAGTGGGTCGATCTGGAGTCGGTTGAGAAATGCGCCGAGGTGCTTGAAGCCGCCGCCCGCGCCTTCTGCGCCTAGCATTAGCGCGATGAGCGAGATTGGACCGCTGCTCCCCGCGACCGCTGCGCTTGCCGACGACGGCAGGTTGGCGATCGGCGGCTGCGTCGTTGCCGACCTCGTAGAACAGTTCGGCACTCCGCTTCTGCTGATTGATGAGGCGGCGCTTCGCGAACAGGCGCGAACGCAGCTGGCCGCGCTTCGAAGCCGTCACGGCAACAGCGACGTCTACTTCGCGACCAAAGCGTTTCCGTGCCCGGGAATCATCAAGATCCTCGCCGATGAGGGCTGTGGCGCCGACGTAGTTTCAGCAGGCGAGCTGCTCTTCGCGCTAACGGCCGGCGTCGCCCCCGAGCGAATCCTGATGCACGGCAACGCGAAGTCGGAGCGCGACCTCCAGGCAGCGCTCGATGCCCAGATCGGGCTGATCGTGATCGACGGCTTCGATGAGATCGATCGGCTCAAACGGCTTGCCACCAAGCCGCAATCGGTGCTGCTACGCGTCAACCCCGGCGTCGACGCTCCAACGCACGAGGCGATGGCAACCGGCCACGACGGATCAAAGTTCGGCATCAGCGGCGACCAGATTGGAGCCGCGATTGAGCGCATCAACTCAATCCCGATGCTCCAGCTTGAGGGGCTCCACGCCCACATCGGCTCGCAGATCCTTGAGCTCGAGCCGTTCGCTCGTGCGGTCGAGAAGCTCGCCGGCTACGGCGAATTTGCAACTTACGACCTTGGCGGCGGACTCGGCGTGCGCTACACGCTCGCCGACGCGCCGGCACCGACGCCGGACGATTACGCTGCGACGCTGATCGAAGCCGTCCACGAGCATCTCGGCAGCGATTGTCGGATCATCGTCGAGCCCGGTCGCTCGCTTGTCGCCGCGGCGGGCGTAACGGCCTACAGCGCCGAAACGGTCAAACGCGGCGCGCACAACTTCGTTGCCGTCGATGGTGGAATGGGCGACAACCTAGAGCCGATGCTCTACGGCCAGCGCTTTGAGCCGCTCGTGCTCGACGCGCCGCCGGGGCGCGCGGCGGAAGAGTTCGCAGTCGTCGGCCCGCACTGCGAAAGCGGTGACCGCCTCGTTGGCACCAGCGCGCTGGCAGAGCCAGAGGTAGGCGACACAATCCTGCTCCCCGTTACCGGCGCCTACTGCTACACGCTGGCCAACAACTACAACGGCTCACGCCGCCCACCGGTCGTACTGCTGAAGGATGGCAACGCCAGAGAGATCGTCCGTCGCGAGACGGATGACGATCTCCTGGCGCGCCAAATCCTTTAGCTGCTCGCGGCTACTTCTGCAGGTACACCGACGGGAACAGTTCGAAGAAGGTTCCGTGGAACTCAACCCCCTTGACGTTCTTGCCGTAGAACTTCGGGTAGCGGCGGTTGAGGAATGGAACCCACGGCGCGTAATCCTTCATCATCGTGGCGTCGACCTCGGCCCACTGCTTGTTGCGCGCTGGTCCCAGCGGCATTTCAAGCGCAGCGTTGATCTTCGAGTTCAGCGCCGGAACATCGATGTTGGCACCGTTGTTGTTGCCCTCATTCGTAATCCGATCACCGTTGAGCAGCGGATCGATGAAGTTGGAACCCTCAGCAAAATCCTGGTTCCAATCGTTGTACGAGATCTGCGGATCGGTCTTCTCGTTTCCGACCGTGTCGTAGTAGATCCCCTCATCGAGCGTCTTGACCGTCGCCTTGTAGCCGAGCGAGTCCAGCACGCCGGCCATGTACTGCGCGGCCTTCGGCTGCGGATCGGTGTTCGAGGCCCAGACCTCAACCGACTGACCCTTCGTCCCGGATGCATCGACTAGCTGCTTGGCCTTCGGCAGGTCGTAGGGATAGAACGAGTGGGCAGCGTATGCCGTTCCCATCGTCGGCGGCAGGATGTTCTCCGAAGCGGCTCCCTGCCCGCCGAAGATCTTCACCAGCGCGTCGCGGTCAACGGCGTAGTTGATCGCCTTGCGAACATTGACGTCGGTGAGCGGCGCCTTTCGCGTATTGAGCGTGAAGAAGGTGATGTTGGCCCTCACGTAATCCTTTACCTGATCGGGGTAACGAGCCTTGATTTCGGTCAGGCGATCTGGCGCGACCGTTTGCAGGTACCAGTCGAGCTGGCCATTGGCAATCTCGTTGACTGCCTGTTCCGGTGTGACGCCGATCTTGATGTCGATCGCGTCGAGGTTGCCCTTCGCCTGACCTGGAGCCCAGGCCTTGAAGTCCGGGTTGCGGGTCAGCTTGATCGATTCCTTCGGAACGTAGGTCGAGATGGCGTACGGCCCGGTTGCGACGCGGTACTTCTTCTCGGTCGAGATGTCCTTGTTCGGCGTGCCCTTCGGCAGGATGAACGAGAACGGGATCGACATGTACTCGTTGAAGGTGCCGTCCTTCTTCGTCAACTTGAAGGTGACTGTCCCCTTCGCATCGTCGGCAACGATTCCTGAGATCCCGCCGCTGGTTGGGTTCTTCTGGAACTCCTCAGCGCCGACGATTCCTGTGTAGAAGCCAACGCCTGGCGAGTCGGCCGAGAAGAGCCGTTCGATCGTCGCTTTGACGTCGCTGGCCTTGATCGCGCGCGATGCCGGCGGGCCGAATTTGACGCCGTCTCGCAGCGTGAAGGTGTAGGTCTTGCCGTCAGAGGAGACGGTTGGGAGTGCTTTCGCGAGATCTGCCTCGACCTCGGTTCCGGCGTCACCGGCAACCTTCTTGAATCCAAGAAGCCCGTTATTGGTGGCTTCGAGAATCTCCCACCCCTCGGCCGTGTAGGCGAAGGCTGGATCGAGATGGTCGGGGTTGTCGACCGCTCCAACGTGGAGCGTGCCGCCCTGCGGCACGTTGCCAGAAGCGGCGGTGCTGCTGTCGCTCGAGCTGGAACTCGATCCACAGCCGGCGACGGCGAATAGTGCGACTAGGACAGGAACAACAAAGAGCGAGCGGACGTTGATCACTTGACTTCCTCCATATTGATGTTCGGGTTTGGTTCTCCACGTTCGTTTGAGCATCCACAAGAGAGGCGGATGATCAGTTCAGTATCAAGACGCACTCGCTGCGGCGGCCCGTCCTCGCCTTCGAGGCGCGCGATCAGCAGCCGCGCCGCCTCGCGACCGATCTCAGCGGCCGGTTGGGAGATGACCGTCACCGGCGGATCGACCAAGGTTGTCCATTCTAGGTCATCGAAGCCAACCAGCGCTACGGCGTCGGGGACAGAAAGGTCAAGGAAACGGAGCGCGTGCATTGCCCCGAGAGTCATGAAGTTGTTGGCCGTGAAAAGTGCGGTTGGGCGGTCGGCTCGCTCGAGCAGCTCAAGCGAGGCTCGGTATCCATCCTCTGCGGTTGGGCCCCCAATCGAGACGAGATCCTGATCAAACTCGATCCCGGCCCGCTGGAGCGCTTCGCGGTAGCCCTCCAATCGCATCGCAGAAGATGAGATCGCAAGACTGTCTGAGACGAAGCCGATCCGAGTGTGGCCGTGGCCGATCAGATGCTCGGTCGCGGTCCGCGCGCCACCGAGGTTGTCGGCTGTAACGGAATCAACGCCAAGCCCCGTGACCTCGCGGTCGAGAAGAACAAGCGGACCGGCCCGCGCGGCGAGATCAAGGTGGTCCTCCGGCTCCTCGCTACTTGGGACAACGACCAAGCCGTCAACACGGCGGGCCAGGAGCGTCTCTACTGCCGCCCTCTCGCGATCGAGATCTTCGTCTGAGTTGGCGAGCAGTACTCCGTGCCCGTGGGCTTCTATCTGATCTGTCATGCCTCTCGCCGCGGCTGCGAAGAACGGGTTCTCGATATCGCCGACGACAAGCCCGACTGCCAGAGTCTCTCCCGAGGCAAGCGCTTTCGCAACCGAGTTCGGGACGTAGCCGAGCCGCTTCGCTGCCTCTTCAACCTGGGCCCGGGCTTCGTCACTGACGTATCCGTAGTTTCCCAGCGCGCGAGCGGCCGTCGCCTGCGAGACGTTCGCTGCCTGCGCCACTTCGCGGATCGTTGCTGCCATTGGCTCATGTTACAGGTTAGCGGCGTCGTCTGATAGCGTTATCAGACGATTTTCAGTATTCGTCCATAACTACTGCAAAGGTGCCAATGCCCGACCTAGATACGCTCGTTGAAGAGGCAAAGAAGTCAGAGCTGTTCACGACCCCCCAGCTCGCCGACGACATGCGGCGATTCCTCGACCAGCACCGCCCTGCGGCGTTGGCGCTGGCGGCCGAAGCGCGCGAGCGTGGAATCAAAACCGTCTTCTTCACCGGCAGCGGTGGCTCATGGTCGGCGATGTACTCAGGCAAGTACTTTGCCGACCGCTTCACGACGCTGACTACCGACGCCCAGCTCTCCTACGAACTGATCTGGCGCAATCCGCAGCGGCTCGGCCCCGACTCGCTCGTCTTTGCCGCCTCGTATTCGGGCGAGACCGAGGACACCGTCGCCGCGCTGCGCTTCGCGAAAGAGGCCGGGGCATGGACAGTCGGCTTGGCTAACAAGCCCGACTCGACGATCGCGACCGAAGCCGACACCGCGATCGCTTATGAATCGAGCGCTCTCTACGCGATGCCGATGGCAGCGGTCTCGCTGTTCGCGCTTGAGTGGGGCCGTCTCGAAGGGAACAAGGAGGCCGAAGAGGTTCTCGCTGCCTTCGACGCGCTCCCGGACATCATCGCCAAGGCGTTTGAGGACTGTCGCGAGCCGAGCCTAGAAATTGCACGCGCGCTGCTGCCAGCCCAGGAGCTCTACTGCGTTGCAGCCGGCCCGCTCTATGGCCTTGCGTACAAGTTCGCCCTGACCGTCTTCATGGAGAACATTCGCACCCATGGCTCTGTGATCGAAAGCGCCGAGTTCCGCCACGGCCCGGCCGAGATGCTCGAGCGACAGCACCCGACGATGGTCTTCCTGCTCGGAACCGATGAGTCGCGTGAGATGACGCAGCGCTCGATCGACGTGGCCGAAGCCAACGGCGCGCAGGTCGTCGTCTACGACGTCGCCGACTACCCAGGCCTTCATCCACTGCTGGCCCCCTTCGTGATGAAGGTGCCGCTGCAGTGGATGGTTGTTCACTCGGCGCTGCTGCGCGGAATCCTTGACCTCGACGACCGCGTCTTCATGGGCCGCAACGTGCTCTCCAAGGGCGGCGCCCGGTGGCCGTAAGCCCAGCCGAACGGAGATTCGCATCGGTCGGCGATAACTGCGTCGACGTTTACAGCGGTGAGCTCGAAGGTGAGCGCGCTGGTGGCAACGCACTGAACGTTGCCTTTGAGCTGCTCAGAGGCGGCTGGAAGTGCTCCTACTTCGGTGCCGTTGGCAATGACGAGCGAGGCGAGTTGATTCGCGCCAGTGCCAGCGCCGCAGGGATCAACACCGAGCACGTAGTGACGCTCGACGGCCCGACCGGCTTCACGGTGATCGGCCACAACGCGGCAGGCGACCGCCAATTCCTGGAAGAGGATTACGGCGTCGCTGCCGACTACCGCATCGATCAGGCAACCGCGGAGCTGCTTAGCGAGTTCGCCTGGATTCATCTCTCGCGCCAAGCCGATGCGGGCGAGTGCGCCGCCCAGCTCGGAAGCCGCGGCGCACTGCTCTCCTGCGACTTCGGCGAGCAGCAACCCGGCGCGAGCCCCGACCCGCTCTGCGCCGAGCTTGAAGTGGCTTTCTTCTCACTCCCCGACGGCGACCAAGAGACGGCAGCGAAGCTTGCCACTGACGCGACTGAGATCGGTGCCAGCATTGGTGTCGTGACGATGGGCCCACTCGGCAGCATCGCGGTTGCGGAGGGTCAGAGCTGGTTCAGGCCAGCAGTCGAGGTCGCCGTGGTTGACAGCCTTGGCGCGGGAGATGCCTTCATCGCAGCCTTCATCGCCGACGTCGTCTCGGACGAAACGATCGCCGATACGATTGACGCGGCAGCACGAATGGGAGCCGACGCCTGCACGCGCGTCGGGCTGGCAGAGCCAACACACTCGGGGGAGTAGAAGAGAATGAGCAAAGCAACACCGCCACGACCAACCGCCCGCTCGGAAGAGCTGTTCGCTGCGGCGCAGAACCACCTCGCCGGAGGCGTTGGCTCCGGTACGCGCTCGCCGCGGTCCGGCTGGACTCCTTACCCAATCTTCGTTGAAAGCGCACGCGGCTCGCACGTGCTTGATGTCGACGGCAATGACTACATCGATTACGCGATGGGTCTTGGCCCAATGCTGCTCGGCCATCGCCCGCCGGAAGTGATCGAGGCCGTAACCGCAGTAATCAACGAGCGTGGCTCGCTCTTCGCCCTTGCCCATGACCTTGAAGCGCAGGCGGCCAACGCCGTTTCAGCGCGAGTGCCGTCGATGGAGATGCTGCGCTTTGGAAGTTCCGGAACGGAGTGCGTCTCCTACGCGCTGCGCTTCGCGCGCGCATTCACGGGCCGCAAGCTGATCGTCCGTTTCGAGGGCGCCTACCACGGCTGGGCGGATGGAATTCATTGGTCGGCCCACCCCGCGCTCGCCGACGCTGGCCCCGTTGAGCGGCCCAATGTGATCCCTGACTCGAGCGGCATTCCCGATGAGCTTGGGCTCTCGCTGCTGGTCGTGCCATGGAACAACCCCGAGGCATTGAAAGCCGTCTTCGCTGAGCATGGCGACGAGATCGCGGCCGTGATCACCGAACCGATCATGGGCAACAGCGGCGGTCTGTTGCCGCAGCCGGGCTTCCTTGAGTTGATGCGCGAACTGACAACCGCATCCGGCAGCCTGCTGATCTTTGATGAGGTGCTGGTTGGCTTCCGCGTCGGGCCGGCCGGCGCGCAGGGACTATTCGGTATCACGCCGGACCTAACGGTGCTGGCGAAGGCGCTAGGCGGCGGCTTCCCAGTCGCCGCAGTCGGTGGCCGCCGCGACGTGATGGAGCTCGTCGCAAGTGGCGGCGTCCAACACGGCGGCACATACAACTCCTCGCCGATGGCCTGCGCAGCAGCGATCGCCGCGCTCGAGGTAATGGGCCGTGACGGCTTCTATGAGGAGATGATGGCCCGCGGCGAACGACTCGCAAACGGCCTCGTCGAGATCGCCACCGCGGCGGGTATTGACTCGTGCTGGACCGGCGTCGGTTCGCTATTTCAGCTCTGGCTGGGATCATCTGAACCGCCGACCGATTACCGCTCGGCGCAGGTGCTCGTAGCGGCCAGCCCATTTACGACCTTCAGGAACGAGATGCTCGAACGCCGAATCATCATTCAGCCACCGCAGGAGGGCCTCTTTCTGATGTCAGCAGCCCATACAGATGAAGATATTGAGATGACACTCGCTGCCGCCTCCGATGTGATGCCAGCGGTAGCCGCGGCGCTTGCGGCCGGAGAGGTAGGACCCGGCGGTGGTGTGCGATGAAGACTGCAACCAATGCTCTAGGACTCGCAGCAGCTCTTGCGGCGCTGGCGCTGGTTGGCTGCGGGCAATCGGCTAAGAGTTCGGCCGGCGACGCCGGCGGGACGCCGGTCAACGGCGGCACCCTGAACGCAGCAATGGGCGACAACCCCGACCACCTCGACAGCGGCCTCTCCTACGCGACCGAAGGATGGGAGATTCTCGAAGCAACCGGTAACGGTCTACTTGGCTTTCAGAAGACGAGTGGGCCTGCCGGAGCGAAGATCGTCCCCGACTTGGCAACAGCAATGCCGGTCGTCAGCGACGGCGGCAAGAGCTACAGCTTCACAATGCGCCGAGGTGTCAAGTTCTCGCCGCCGGTCAACCGCGAAGTACTGCCGTCCGACATCAAGTTCGCGATCGAGCGACTGTTCCGGATCGACTCAGGCGGCGTTGGCTTCTACAGCGGCATCGTTGGGGCCGAAAGCTACGCAAAGACTCGGACTGGCGGGATCTCAGGGATCGTTGCCGACGATAAGAAACGAACGATCACCTTCCACCTCACCGAGCCTGACGGCACATTCCTTGACTACGCCGCGATCCCATTTGCGTTTGCCGTGCCCAAGGGCACTCCCGATAAGGACATCTCGACCGATGCCAAGTGGCGCGTGGCCACTGGCCCCTACCGCGTTACCGAATATGTGCCGCGCGATCACATAACGCTGGAACGGAACCCATCCTTCAAGCAGTGGACGAAAGACACACCTAACGGCCACCTCGACAAGGTCAACCTCCGGATCGGCGTTACGCCCGAGCAGGCGGTCAACGAGACGTCTGCCGGAACACTGGACTGGTACTTCGGTCCCGTCGCCAGCGACCGCCTCGGCGAGCTCAAAGCGAGGTACCCGAAGCAGGTCAGCATCTTCGGCCGCAACAACATCACATACTTTGCAATGAACGTCCGCAAGGCACCGTTCGACAAGGTTGCCGTTCGACAGGCACTCAATTACGCCGTCGACCGCGATGCGCTCGTAAAGATTTTCGGCGGCCAGGGAACACCAACCGAAAACATCATCCCGCCGAGCCTAGGCGCCGCATATGTCAAGCACAGCTTCTACGCACACAGCCTGCAGAAGGCGCAGCAGTTAGTTGACGCTTCCGGAACGAAAGGTATGGATGTTGAGGTCTGGAGCCACAACACCGACCCTGCACCTAAGGCCGCGCAGTACATGGCAGGGGTCCTGAAGCAACTCGGGTACAAACCGACCGTTAAGACGCTCGACGAGTCGGTCTACTGGGATACGATCTCGAGCCAGAAGGGCGACCCGCAGCTCTCGTTCGTGCAGTTTGATCAGGACTATCCGGAGGGCCAGGACTTCATCGACGTCGGGCTCAACGGCCAGAGGATTACGAACGTCGGTAACCAGGACTCCTCGAACATCGACGTTCCGGCGCTGAACGAACAGATCGATGCGGCGCGAAGAATGCCTCTTGGTGGCAAGCGCGACGGACAGTGGGCAGCGCTGGACGCCGCGTTCATGAAAGACCAAGCGCCATGGGTGCCATTCATGAACCGCAATCTGCCCAAGTACGTCTCGCCGAATCTCCACGGCTTGGTCTTCAACGGGACCTACTACGAGATGTTCCCTTCGATGTGGATTGGTAAGTAGCCAAACCGCGGCGGCGGCTGGCGACGAGGGAAACCGGTGTCGGTCCAGGTTCCAGAGGGAATCTCCGATGCGTTCGGAGTTGAGGGCGCCGCAAACGCACCGACCAGCGCACGGTTGACGTGGCGACGGCTGCGGCGCAACCGCAGCGCGATGATCGCCGGGATCCTCTTTCTGCTGGTCGTCTTCGCTTGCTTCCCTGGTGCTTCGATCTGGTCGAGCGCGATCGCCCATCGCGGCCCGGACGTTCAGAACCTCCAAGGAACGGTTAGTTCGGGTGGCAAGCAGGTCGAGGTAGTTGCCGCCGATGGCACGCCGATCGGCCCAGGGTTGCGTGGCGAGTACATCCTCGGCGCCGACTCGAACGGCCGCGACTTGATGGTCAGGATTCTGTATGGCGGACGGACCTCGCTAACGGTCGGAATCCTCTCGGCCCTCCTGTGCACATTCTTCGCGTTGCTGCTGGCGCTGCCAGCCGGATACTTCGGAGGGAAGACCGACTCGGTCATCTCCAGCACGCTCGACCTGATTTGGTCGTTCCCCGTTTACCTGCTGGCAGTTGCGCTTTCAGCCTCGCTCGTGGTCAACGGAATCAACGTCGGCTGGATCCACATCGGCTCGTCTTCATTGCTGATCCCAATCGTCGTGATCGCCGTCGTTTTCGTCCCCTATCTCGCCCGGCCGATCCGCTCCGAAGTAATGGCGCTGCGCGACCGCGAGTTCGTTCAAGCAGCTGCGGCGCACGGCGCCGGCGCGAGTCGAATCATGGTGCGCGAGATCTTGCCCAACGTCTTCGCGACGACGCTGGTTCTCTTCACCCTGATTGTCGCTGGCAACATCCTCGTCGAAGCGGCGCTCTCGTTCCTTGGCGTTGGCGTGCCGGTCCTGACGCCCTCCTGGGGCAACATCATTCAGCAGGGCTATACGACGATCGTCACTGCGCCATGGCAGACGATCGCACCTGGGCTAGCAATCATGTTCACGGCGATCACGCTCAACGTCTTCGGCGACGGCCTCCGTGACGCGCTCGACCCACAGGCCGAAGTGCGCGGGATTGAGATGCGATGAGCTGGCGCTTCTGGCTACGCAAGGTCGGCAGCTTGATTGCGGTGCTGTTCGCGATCTCGGTACTGGTCTTCGTGATCTTCAACGTGATCCCCGGCGGCGACCCGGCGCTAAGGATGGCCGGCCGCCACCCCAACCCCGAGAACGTCGCCCAGATCCGCAAGGACTGGGGCTTCGACAAGCCGCTCTATGTGCAATACGGGGCGATGATGAACCACCTCTTCATCTCACGCGACCTGATCTCCTACCAGGACCGCACCGAGGTGCTGCCAACGATTCGGCGCGCAATCCCGAAGACGCTCTCGTTGGCGCTTGGGGCGGCCGTGATCTGGCTCTTCTTCGGAGTACTGCTGGGGGTGATCTCGGGCCTCCGCAGGGGCCGCTGGCAGGACAGTGGCCTGACTGTGTTGGCGATGGCCGGCGTTTCAATACCGGTCTTCTGGCTCGGCGCAGTGCTGCTCTATCTGCTGACCTACAAGTGGCATTCGTTTCCACTCTTTAGTTGGATACCGAGCGGCGGGTACGTCCCTCTGAGCGACCCGGTCGGCTGGGCCAGCCATCTCTTCTTGCCGTGGATCTGCCTTTCAACCATTTCGATCGGCTTTTACTCACGCGTCGTGCGCAGCTCGCTGATAACCACGCAATCCGCCGACTCGGTGCGAACCGCCAATGCGATGGGCCTCTCGCAGCGGCGCGTGCTTTGGAACCACACGCTGCGACTCTCGCTGCTGCCGATCGTCTCACTCTTCGCGCTCGACCTTGGCGCAGCGATCGGCGGCACCGTGATCCTCGTCGAACCGGTCTTTGGAATCAACGGCGTTGGCGCCTACGCGCAGCAGGCAGTCGCCCACCTCGACCTGCCCCCGCTGATGGCGCTGACGATGTACGGCGGCTTCCTGATCGTGGTCATCAACGCCTTCGCCGACGTACTCTCGATGATCCTCGACCCAAGGATCCGGCGTGACTGATTCCGCACTGACGGTAAGTGACCTACACGTCTCGTTCCGGACCGATGGCGGCCTCGTGCGGGCAGTCCGTGGCATTAGCTTCGAACTGGCGAGGGGTGAAATCCTCGCGATCGTTGGTGAGTCAGGCAGTGGCAAATCGGCGACGGCAATGGCTTTGACCGCCCTGAACCGCACCAGCAACGCTTCACTCGAAGGAAGTGTCAACTTCCGCGGGCGCGAGCTGCTCAGCGCGAGCGAGGATGAGCTGCGAAAGATTCGTGGCGCCGAGATCGCAATGATCTTCCAGGACCCGATGACATCGCTAACGCCGGTTCATAGCGTCGGCGATCTAATCGCTGAGGTGCTGCGCGCGCACGAGCCGCTCAGCGGCGGAGAGGCCGACGAGCGAGCGGTCGAGCTACTAAGCGCGGTCGGCATCAGTGACGCCAAGGAGCGGTCGAAGAGCTACCCGCACGAGTTCTCCGGCGGCATGCGCCAGCGCGTAATGATCGCGATGGCGCTCGCCTGCCATCCCGCGGTGCTGATCGCCGACGAACCAACGACGGCGCTCGACGTCACGATTCAAGCCCAGATCCTGCGCTTGATTCGCCGAATGCGCGCCGAGGTTGATGCTTCCGTGCTGCTGATCACGCACGACCTTGGCGTCGTCGCGGAGGTCGCCGATCGCGTAGCCGTGATGTACGCCGGCAGAATCGTCGAGCAAGGCAGCACCAGCGAGGTCTTCAGCAATCCACAGCACCCTTACACGCTCGGCCTGCTCGCCTCGGTACCTAGAACCGATCGTCCTCGCAGCAAGCTGCTGACGACGATCCCCGGCCAGCCAATCGCGATGACCAGCGACGACATTGGTTGCGCATTTGCGGCGCGCTGCTCGAGCGCCTTCGAGAAGTGCCGCGACCGCCCCAACCTCATTGCCTGCAGCGACGCCGGCTCGCACCTCGCCGCCTGCTGGCTCAGCGACGAGCAACGTACGAAACTTCAATCCGAGGTCGACGATGGCGCTACTTGAGCTTGACGGCGTTGGCAAGGAATTCCCAATCCGTGGCCGGCGCGAGAAGCTGCGCGCCGTTGACGACGTCACGCTGAGCGTGATCGAAGGCGAAACGCTCGGCCTCGTCGGGGAGTCGGGCTGCGGTAAGTCAACGCTGGCGCGCTGCATCGTCGGTCTGCAACCGCCAACAGAGGGTGTCGTCCGCTTCGACGGAGCCGATCTCAGCGGGCTTCGTGGCAAGGCGCGAAAGAGCGCGCGGCGCGACCTGACGATGGTCTTTCAAGATCCTTACTCGTCGCTCAACCCGCGGCGGCGCGTGATCGACGTCGTCGCGGCGCCGCTCGACATTCAAGGGCTCGCGCGCGGCGCAGAACGGCGTCGCCAAGTCGACGAGATGCTCGAGCTCGTCGGCCTTGAGCCGCGCCACGCCAGCCGCTACCCGCATGAGTTCTCTGGTGGCCAACGCCAACGGATCGGCATTGCGCGGGCATTGATCACGAAGCCTCGACTGCTCGTCTGCGATGAGCCGGTCTCAGCGCTCGACGTCTCAATCCAAGCCCAGATCCTCAACCTCTTGGTTGGGCTACGCGAGGAGCTCGGGCTGACGCTCGTCTTCATAGCCCACGACCTCGGCGTGATCCGCCACATCTCGCAGCGGATCGCAGTGATGTACCTCGGGCGGATCGTCGAGGTTGCTGAGACCGACGAACTATTCGCCCAGCCGATTCACCCTTACACCGAAGGGCTACTGGCGGCGGTTCCGGTCCCCGACCCAACGCGCCATGTCGATGACGACCAGCTGCTCAGCGGGGACGTGCCGCTCGCATCGGCCCCGCCCGGAGGCTGCGCCTTCCACCCGCGCTGTGGCTACGCCGTCGAACGCTGCAAGAGCGAACAGCCGCTGCTCGATCAGAGCGGCGACAAGCAGCATCCGGCGGCCTGCTTCTGCCCGCTGAGCTCAGCTCAGTAGCCGCCGGTAACGCCGGCGCCGCTGCGGACGCGCCCGGCGACGGTTTCCGCCGCAT
>Ga0194055_10001105_pt1 | contig 21819 bp, 16 predicted proteins | sample SepL449m_MetaG_FD_155482 | JGI IMG/M metagenome (GOLD analysis project Ga0194055, IMG submission 155482) | Anoxic zone freshwater microbial communities from boreal shield lake in IISD Experimental Lakes Area, Ontario, Canada - Sep2016-L442-9m | ecosystem: Environmental > Aquatic > Freshwater >...
TGAGGTCTGGATAGGCCTCGGCAACGGCAAAAAGGCTGCCCAGAGCCTGGTTGAGAGCTCCCTCAGCCTTTGCCTGATCGGCCACACCGTGAGCGTTGAGCGCATTTGTGCGTGCAGCGGTGACCTCCTCAAAGGTTCCTCGTTCGTGGGACGCGTACCCTTTCACCGTTTCGATCAGATTTGGAATCAAGTCGTGGCGCCGCTTGAGCTGGATCTCAATTTCCGACTCCCCCTCCTCAGCGGATACTCGGAGGCTCACGAGCCGGTTGTATGTCGCGAAGAACCAGATGCCGACAATGACGACTATGACTGCGATGACGATGATGGCGACCAACTTGGATCCTCCCGGTTAAGAAATTAGTGATCTCACTATGGCACCTTTTTCAGCGCGACCCGAACAAAACTGCTTAGTTAGCCGGAAACGGATATTTCCACATGTAACGCTGCGCTTCAGGCAGTTCGGCGCCTTTGGGCGACAACGGACGAATCGTTTTGACGATGTAAACATGCGGAATTCGCATCTGAACAGCAATCGGCGAGTGACCGCCGAGTTGAGGATCCCCGGCTCCTCCGAACGCTTCGACGACCCTACGCCCAGCAGCAGCATCTTGGGCTCTCTTCCAGGCGAAGATACAGACGACCAGAATGCTGCCGATCGTTGCGAGGAGAAAGACTGCACTTGCAATAAGCGAGAGAGCAGTCTGTGCGCTGCTTAGTTGCAGCCCCGATTTCGCGAAATGAACTACTGCGTAGCTGCTCATAGCTTCCAAGTTAGCGCGGGATGCTGAGCTATGGGCGACAGGTTCCTCAGCATCATCAGACTCATGAATCGTGATTTGCGACTACACGTGCCGGAGCTCCAACGGCAACGGAGAAGGCGGGAATATCAGATGTAACAACGCTGTTCGCTCCGATTACCGAGCGCTCACCGATAGTCACTCCACTCGTCACCACTACGTTGGCGCCGAGCCAACAGTTGTCTGCAACGTGGGTTGGCCCCTTGCTAGTGAAACCCTGCATCGTGACCGGTTTTGAGAGATCGTCAAATCGATGGTCTGCATCGGTGATTACGCAGCCATTCGCAACCATTGTGTGGGCGCCGATGGTTACCTCGTTGAGCGCGGCGATTAGGACCCCAATGTTGAGGATCGAGCCCTCTCCAATGCTTATCCTGCCGGTCGCCCCTCCCGTTAACCAGACCAGCGGCTCGAATAACACCCCTGGGCCGACGATAAGCCTGCCTTCGCGAAGCAGTTCGAGCGGTTCGCCTTGAAGTGGCATCCGCGCAAAGGCTCCGGAGGCGGAGAGCCGGCGGTGGAGTTCAATCCGTCGCAATGGCGATTGGTCGCGGTTATACCAGCGCCATTTACGCTGCCAGAGCTTGAATCCAACCCCGGAGCTAGTCACGATTTAGTCGTGACCTTGACGGCAGTCTTTGCCTGCCGTGGCTTTTTCTTTGCAACAGCTGGGCGCTCAAGTGCTTCACGGAGGAAATCCCCAGTCGAACTGCCGGCGGTTTTGGCAACCTTCTCGGGGGTTCCAGTCGCGATGATCTGGCCACCTTTGTCACCTCCGTCAGGACCGAGATCAATGATCCAGTCTGCGGCCCGAATGACATCAAGGTTGTGTTCAATTACGACCACGCTGTTGCCCGAGTCAACTAGACGCTGAAGCACCTCTAGAAGGCGCTCGATATCTGCAAAGTGCAAACCGGTGGTTGGCTCGTCGAGCACATATAGAGTCCGGCCCGTTGCAACCTTGCAGAGCTCAGCAGCCAACTTGATTCGTTGAGCTTCCCCGCCCGAAAGTGTCGTAGCAGGCTGACCAAGTCGCATGTAGTCAAGTCCGACATCGCAGAGAGCCTTTACGCGGCGGTGGATCTTTGGAATCGAGTTGAAGAAATCAAGCGCATCCTCGCAACTCAGGTCGAGGACATCGGCAATTGTCTTGCCTTTGAAACGGACCTCCAACGTCTCCCGGTTGTATCGACGCCCCTCGCACTGCTCGCACGGGACATAGACATCAGGAAGAAAGTGCATCTCAATCTTCAGCTGCCCGTCGCCCCGGCAGACTTCGCAGCGCCCACCCTTGACATTGAAGCTGAACCGGCCTGGCTTATAGCCGCGGACCTTTGCCTCGGGCGTCCTGGCATAGAGGTCGCGAATCTGATCGAAGAGACCAATGTAGGTCGCAGGGTTTGAGCGAGGAGTCCGTCCGATTGGTGACTGATCAACCGCTATGACCTTGTCGAGCTGATCAAACCCCTTGATCGAGGTGTGTTTTCCTGGTCGGCGTCTAGCGCGCTGCAATCGCTGAGCCGCGGCACGCAGCAAGATGTCGTTGACGAGAGTGCTCTTCCCCGAGCCGCTGACACCCGTTACGCAGGTAAATACACCAAGCGGCACCTGTGCCGAAACGTCCTTGAGGTTGTGCTCCGATGCCCCATCAATCAGGAGCTTGCCAGTCTGTTTGCGCCGCTTGCTCGGAAATGGAATCGATCGAGAGCCAGACAGATATTGGCCCGTGAGCGACGACTTAGACTTGATGATCTCTCGAGCGGTGCCCTCGGCAACAACATGCCCACCGTGCTCTCCAGCGCCTGGTCCCATGTCGATCACATGATCAGCTGCCCTCATCGTTCCTTCGTCGTGTTCAACTACGAGCACCGTGTTGCCAATATCGCGCAAACGCTCGAGCGTTTTAATCAGCCGCTCGTTATCTCGTTGATGTAGTCCAATCGAAGGTTCATCGAGTACATAGAGAACCCCGACAAGCGCGGATCCGATCTGTGTTGCAAGTCTTATTCGCTGCGCTTCGCCGCCGGAAAGCGTGCCGGCAGCTCGGTCAAGAGACAGATACCCGACACCAACATCGTCGAGGAACCGCAAACGCTCTTCAATTTCGCGAAGCAGCAGCCGTGCGATCCGTCGATCCTGTTCAAGTAACTCGAGTTTGCGAATCCAGCCGAGTGCTGAGGTTGCAGACATTGCCGCGAAGTCGCTTAACCCCTCTCCACCAACTGTGACGGCGCGAGCTTCAGGCCTAAGCCGCGCTCCTTCGCATTCGGGGCAATCGATCAGACTCATGTACTCCTCGATCCGATCTTTGACCATCTCGGAATCACTCTCAGTGTGCCGACGCTTGAGCTGCGGAATCAGTCCCTCAAAGCGGCTTGCGTAGCGTCGCCGGCGTCCGTAGCGATTCTTATACGCAACGTCTACCTTCGCTCCCTCTGTCCCATAGAGAAATACATCGCGCTGCTGTTCTGTGAGTTCCTCCCAAGGCTTATCGAGGGGCGTGTCGTAGATCTCCGAAAGCGAGACAATCAACTGGCTGTAGTAGTCGGCGGCAGAGGCAGCCCATGGCGCCAGTGCCCCTTGATTGATGGAAAGTTTCGGGTTTGGCACGACGAGCGCCGGGTCGACTTCGAGTTGAGCTCCAAGCCCAGTGCAGCGTGTGCAGGCTCCGTGCGGACTGTTGAACGAGAAGACCCGCGGCTCTAATTCAGCGAGCCCTGGACCATGTTCGATGCATGCAAACTTCTCGCTGTAAAGCGTGCTCTCGCCACTCTCAGCATCCTCGATCTCAACCATGCCATCGGCGAGCGCGGCCGCCGTCTCGACTGAATCCGCGAGGCGCTTACGAACATCGCCAGTATTTGTGAGTCGATCGACAACCACAGCTATGTCGTGTTTGAACTTCTTGTCGAGCTCGATCGGCTCATCTAGACGCATGACGGTGCCGTCGACCTTGACTCGGACAAACCCTTCGCCTCGGAACTCATCAAGCAGGTTCCTGAACTCGCCCTTCCGACCGCGCACAACAGGAGCCATAACGAGAAGCTTGCTGTCCTTCGGCTGATCAAGGATCCGGTCAATTATCTGTTCGGCTGATTGACCCTCAATCTGCTTTCCACATATATGGCAGTGAGGCTTTCCGATTCTCGCCCAAAGCAAGCGCAGATAGTCGTAGATCTCTGTGACCGTACCTACCGTTGATCTCGGGTTTCGAGAGGTTGTCTTCTGATCAATCGAGATCGCCGGCGACAGGCCCTCTATTGAATCCACATCCGGCTTGTTCATTTGGCCAAGGAACTGGCGGGCATAGGCAGACAAGCTCTCTACGTAGCGACGCTGTCCCTCGGCATAGATCGTGTCGAAAGCAAGCGAGCTCTTTCCGGATCCGGAAAGACCGGTAATAACTACTAGGGCGTCGCGAGGCAGCTCGACATCAATGTCCTTGAGGTTGTGCTCGCGCGCACCTGTAACAACGATTTTGTCCTGATGGGCCACGCGCTGAGACTAGCGGCGCGAGGAAGTTAAACCGCTTCTGGATCAGCCACCGTAGAAACGATCAAGCAAAACCGCGCCATCAATCGATGGAAACTGCTCAGCCATCGTCGTCTCAGCAACTGACCGATCGACACCTCTGGTAGCCAAGTCAAGAGCGACGAGCCGGGAATTCGCCTCCTCCTCACTCGATGCCTCGGGAAGCGGCTCGGGCTCTGTCGTCGTAGAGGGCTTCCCGACATTCTCATTGCGCTCCGATTGAGCGGATTCCAATCGCTCTGCGGCCGCAATCAATTGAGCGGCAGCAGTTCGCAACGTCTCTGCAGCTTCGATGTCCTGATTAGAGTTATCAGCTGAATCCATAGCTCTGAATCTCTCACAGACGGCTCGACGATGCAGGCTTGGTTTGAATATCGCCGACTAACTAGCTGCCCCGAGAGTCCGCTAAGTCACCTGCAGAGACCGCATCAACACTGCCCTAGCGTGTCAGCGGCCAGTTACCTGAACAACATCGAGTCGCAACCGCAGCGATCGGATCTCATCTCGTAACTTAACTGCCTGTTCGAACCTTAATTCCTCTGCGGCAAGCAGCATCTCCTCCTCTAGCTCAATGATCGCCTTCTCGATCTGGCCAGGCGTCATCCCTTCAGACTCAATCTTGCTTCGGCGGCTGAGAGGGACCTTGCTTTCTGCCTGCAGGAATTCACCGATGTCGCTGACACCCTTACTGATCGATTTCGCTTCGATTCCGTGCTCAACGTTGTACGCAAGCTGAATTGCCCTGCGACGGTCGGTCTCTCCGAGCGCAGACCGCATCGAATTGGTCTCACGGTCGGCGTACATGATCACCCTGCCATCGATGTTCCTTGCAGCCCGACCGATCGTTTGAATCAGGGCCGTTTCACCGCGAAGAAAGCCTTCCTTATCCGCGTCGAGAATCGCTACAAGCGATACCTCAGGCAGGTCAAGCCCTTCGCGCAAGAGATTGACGCCGACCAGAACATCAAATTCGCCGAGCCTCAGTTGCCTGATGATCTGAATTCGCTCGAGCGTGTCCACATCGCTGTGCAAGTAGCGAACCTTGATCCCAGCCTCGAGCAGGTAGTCGGTTAAGTCCTCGGCCATCTTCTTCGTTAGCGTCGTAACAAGCGCCCGCTGATCAGCTCCGATCACAAGCTTCAGCTCCGCAATCAGATCATCGATCTGGTTGAGCGTCGGCCGCACAGCTATCGGCGGATCAACGATTCCGGTCGGGCGAACGATCTGTTCAACAATCCGACTCGAGTGGTTCCGTTCGAACTCGCCCGGAGTCGCCGAAACAAAGACGAGCTGACCGGTATGCGCGAGAAACTCGTCGAAGGTTTGCGGTCGGTTATCGAGTGCCGATGGGAGCCTAAATCCGTAGTCAATCAGCGTGCGCTTGCGCGACTGGTCACCGGCGTGCATCCCACCAATCTGGGGAACCGACTGGTGACTCTCATCGATGAAACAGATTGCATCGTCGGGGAAATAGTCGAGAAGGCAGTAAGGACGGTCGCCGGGATTCCGCCCGTCAAGGATTCTTGAGTAGTTCTCCACTCCACTGCAAAAACCGGTTTCACGCAACATTTCCATGTCGTACCGCGTGCGCTGCCTGAGTCGCTGCGACTCGAGGCTCTTTTTCTCAGCCTCTAGCTCGTTGCAACGTTCATTTAGCTCACGCCCAATCTCCTTGACAGCCCGCTCTATTCGCTCGGGATCTACGTTGTAGTGCGTTGCGGGCCAGACAGCAATGTGCCCAAGATCGCCTTCGATTAGCTCGCCGGTCAGGGGATCAAACTGCTGGAGTCGCTCGACCTCTTCACCGAAGAACTCAACGCGGTAGGCACTCTCCATATAGGCAGGCATGACCTCGAGGGTGTCGCCTCGCACGCGGAACCCTCCCCGCTCAAGCACAACATCGTTACGCCGATACTGGTTGCGGATTAGGTGTGCCAGCAGCGGATCGCGCTCTGCCTGCTCTCCCTTTCGAAGAGTCAACAGGTTTGCGTCATAGCTCTCTGGTGATCCCATTCCGTAGATGCACGAGACCGACGCAACGATGATCACGTCGCGCCGCGCAAGCAAGGCAGCTGTAGCAGCGTGTCGGAGCCGATCAATCTCTTCATTGACAGCTGAATCCTTCTCGATGTAGAGGTCTCTGCTCGGCACATATGCCTCTGGCTGGTAGTAGTCGTAGTAGGAGACAAAGAACTCGACCGCGTTATCTGGGAAAAAGGTCCTGAACTCGTTGCAGAGTTGCGCGGCGAGCGTCTTGTTGTGCGCTATTACGAGGGCAGGTCGCTGCACCTCAGCAATGGTTGCCGCCATTGTCATCGTCTTTCCCGTTCCAGTTGCCCCAAGCAGCGTCTGTGCGCGCTCACCAGCCCTCAGGCCCTCTGACAGCGAAGCAATCGCAGCGGGCTGGTCTGCCGCTGGCTCGAAGTCGCTATCTAGTCGAAATGCTGGCATCGCAACTGACGATACCGCCGGCGAGAGCAGCTACTTGAGCAGCCCCTCGGCTGCCAGAGTCTGACGGAGCCCCTCTTCGAGATCGCGAGGTCGATAGCCGAGCTCTCGCTCAGCCTTCTCGCTTGTCGCCCAGAAGGTCACACGGTCACCGCTATCGGCGAGCTCCGCGAGGTTGGGGCCAGTCCCGAGCAACGGACCAACAATCCGCCCTATCGGATTGAGGGCTCGGATAAATCCTGCAGGAATCGTGAGCTTTGGAGCCCGGCGTCCCAGAAGTCGTGCCTCCGTCGAAATTAGACCGCGCATCGTTTGGATTTCACCGCCAAGTACATATGCCTCACCGACCTTGCCCCGGTCAAGAGCTAGAAGGATTCCATCGACGACATCGTCTCGATGAACCAGCGTCATGCCTAAGTCAGGGAACAACATCGCAGGCAACTGATGCTTGGCAAATTTACGGATTACCTCCCCTAGTGCGCTGTGATCTTTCGGCCCGTAGACGCCACCTGGCTGAACAATCACGAGTGGCAGGCCGGCCGCCTGCAGATCGAGCGCTGCACGATGCGCCAGCACCTTCGTCTCCTCATAACACGATGTAAATCCGTCATCAGGATGCTCATACGATTCATCGACCACCTTGCCATGCGTGTTGCCAAAAACGCCGCATGTTGAGACATAAACGGTCTTGCTCACTCCAGCAGCAAGCGCTTCGCTTAGCACCTCAACAGTCCCATCGACATTCGCCGATTGCATCGCCGAGCGCTGATCGCTTGCGATCCCAACCTCATAGATGGCGGCGCAGTGTATTACCGCGTCTGCTCCCTTTACGGCCTTGTGGATTGCCTCCCGGTCACCGAGATCACCAGCCACGATTTCGCATCCAAGTTCGGAAAGGCCAGAAGCGGATGAAGGCGTGCGTACGAGCGCAACCACTTGATCACCCCGTTCAATCAGCCGACTCGCGACACCGCCGCCAATGAACCCTGTTGCACCAGTAAGAAATATCCGCATCGGGAAAGCCTACCTCAGCTAAACGGAATCCAGTGATTCAGAGCCGCCGACGATAACCAACTCAGCGGACTCCGAGCTCGCGCCCATAAGTAGTCCGGTATTCCTTCTCAGCAGCGAGGACCTTCTCAACATAGGCGCGAGTCTCTGGAAAACCAATGTCATTAATGCCGAATTCATGACCAGATGATCTCGCTTCATTGACCCAGCGGTCGACATTGCCCATACCACCGTTATAGGCAGCAATTGCCTTGACCTGATTTCCGTTGTAGCGATCGAGCAGGTAACGCAAGTACCAGCTGCCGTAGCGAATATTCACAGCGGGAGTGGCTAGATCGCTGGGTACAAACGCTGTACCACCGGACTTCCTTGCGATGAACTGGGCGGTCTCGGGCAGTATTTGCATCAGACCCTCGGCTCCTGCGGATGACTGCCTCGGCTCGAACTTGGTCTCCGCATAGATCACTGCAGCAATCAATTCCGGCTTCAGACCCTTGGCTACCGCCTGCTCACGAATCACACTGGCGTGGTTGAGAGGCAGTGAAAGCTGAGGCACGCTCTGGCATCCAGACATCAGTAGGACGCCTGAAACAGCAAGAGCTGGGAGAAAGACCTTCACACGCCAATCTTGGCGAGTAGACCCGACAGCTTTAGGCGCAGGTCAGCGATCGAACCATCATTGACAACACTCCAGGTCGATCGTTCGGCTTTATCCGACTGACTCAACTGGCGAGCCTCCCGCTCAGCCACGGCCTCCTGACCACGTTCAGCGACTCGCTTCTCGCGAAGTGTGTCGTCAGCCGAAACCGCGATCGTTCCATCAAATGCGGCATCCATTCCGCTCTCGAACAGAAGCGGAACTTCGATAACAGCCGCCCTTACCGGATCAACTTGGCCCTCAACCTGCTTGCGCCATTCAGCGATTCGGCTGCCGACAAGTGGCCAGATCAGCGATTCGATCCACTCGCGTTGTTTTGGGTCGGAGAAAACAATGCGCGCGACCGCGGCGCGGTCGATTCCATCTTCGCCGATCACCTCACTGCCAAAGCGTCCGACAAAGGCACCGATAACATCAGGCTTCTGCTGAATTTCATGGACCACCTGGTCGGTGGAGAGAGTGGCGCAACCAAGCTCAGCTAACAAACTAAGCGCGGTTGACTTGCCTGACCCGATTCCCCCGGTCAGACCAAAAAACCTCATTCGATCAGGCTTCTGGTGCCGCCGGCTTATCTTCGCCGTCAGCGGCCGTGCCAGCATCAGCCTCTACAACGGCCTCTTCCACAGCAGATTCAGCTTCAGCCTCAGCCTCTACAACTGCTTCTTCAACGGCCTCTTCGACTTCAGCCTCTACAACGGCTTCTTCAACGGCAGATTCAACCTCAGCTTCTACAGCGACCTCTTCGACAGCGGCGACAATCTCAGCCTCTGCAAGTGCTTCGGCCATTGCTGTATCCACAGCCGGCTCAGGCGCTGATCCAGGCTCACGAGGCGCTGGTGTGAGTGCTTCCGGCTGCTCACCGTCGACTCGCTTCATCGAAAGCGACAGACGACGCCGTTCGTCATCAATCTCAAGGATCTTGACGAGCACGTTCATCCCCGGTTCGACAACCTCACGCGGGTTTTCGACGTGTTCCTCGGAGAGTTCGCTTATATGAACGAGACCTTCGACACCGTCAAGTATCTCGACGAAGGCTCCGAACTGGACGCACTTGGTGACCTTGCCTTCGAGGTCATCGCCAACGTTGTACGTATCGACGACTCGCTGCCAAGGATCGGCTTGAGTCTGCTTGAGGCCAAGGGAGATTCGCTGACGATCACGATCAATATCGAGGACCTTGACAGTTACCGACTGTCCGATCTCAACAACCTCGCTTGGGTGATTCACATGCGACCAAGAGAGTTCAGAAATATGAATCAATCCGTCGATGCCCTCGAGGTCGACGAACGCTCCAAAGTCAACAATGTTGGAGACCACACCGTCGACGATCACGCCGGGCTGAAGACGATCAAGGATTACTTCACGTACCTCCTTGCGCTCCTCCTCCAAGACCGCACGCCGGGAGAGCACAACGTTGTTACGCGAGCGATTCAGTTCAATCACCTTGCACTCAATGTCGGTGCTCATGAACTCATCAAGATTTGCAACTCGCCGGATGTCGACGAGCGAAGCTGGAAGGAATCCGCGGATTCCAAGGTCAATAATCAAACCGCCCTTGACGACTTCAATGACCGAACCGGTGACAGGTGTACCAGCCTCCGCAGCCTCTTCAATCCGCCGCCAAGCCTTTTCGAAGCGAGCCCGCTTCCGCGAGAGGATCAGGCGTCCATCCTGATCTTCCTTCGTAAGCACAAGCGCATCGACGACTTCGCCGATAGCAACCTCTTCATGTGGATCTACTGACTTGCGAATTGACAGTTCGCCGGCGGGGATCACTCCCTCGCTCTTGAATCCAATATCAACAAGCGCCTCGTCGTTGTCAATCCTTACAACTGTTCCTGTTACGACATCGCCCTCTTCAAAAGGCTTGAGTGTCGCGTTGTAGTTCGGGACGATCTTTCCATCAATTTCGAGGAGAAGACCGTCACTGCCGGGAACGGCGTTGTCGGGAGGCATGGGAACTGTAGTGGTTGACATCAGCCGGGGCAGAGTAGCGGGAAAAGCGACCAGAGGGCGCCGCCGTCACGAAATTCAGCCGTATGCCCCGCCTGCACCAGCACCAGATTCGACCCTAGAAAGCACTGTTTGCGGGGAATCGGTGCCATTTACCCGGATTCGCGGCAGTGCAAATGGATCGTCAGTTGGAGCAGCTATTCCAGGGTCTACCGTCGTTGCATTGCTATAACCAGCCGCCTTTACGGCAGCGCGAACCGATGCGTCATTCCTCCCAGCCGGGTAACAGAAAGTGGTTACAGAAACCTTGAATGTTCGTTCCAGAAGAGCGCGTGAGCCAGCAACCTCGCGCTCAAGCTGCGCAGAACTGACAGTTGTTAGATCCGGGTGCGTCATGGAGTGCGCACCTATCTCCCAGCGATCGGAAATCAACCCGTTGACTTGACTGATCGTCAATCCTCCGGGACCGATGTTCTTGCCCTCAAGGTTGAGTACGCCAGGCCAACCGACCTGCTTGAGGATTGGTCGCGCAGTCACGAAATGACTTAGGTAGCCATCATCGAAACTGACGACGATCGGTTTAGCGGGCAGACCATCACCGCCATGCCACGCTGCCCATACTTGAGCCATCGTTACACCCCGGTAGCCCGCCTGAGCAAGGGCAGCGATTGTCGCACGGAATGTCGCTGGCGGCGCCCAAAGCTCGGGGTACGCAACTCCAGGAGCGGGCGCCTTGATCACGTGATACATCAGAATCGGTACCGACCCTCGATAGGAACCTCTTGCCGGAGCTCGCTTCGCAGCGCCGGATTCGGCTCCCGGATTATTGGGCAGCCGCCCTTCAGCGGACGGCCCAGAGCTTTCTTCATTCAAAGCTCCAGAAGACGCAACGACCGCAAATATCGCGAGTGCCGCCCCAACAATCATCAGGGCGGCAATTGCTCGGCGCCTGCGTATTGCTGTCCGCTCTGGCGCCCCGGTCATCGCCTGCTGGTGCGGCGATGGGAGAAAGCAATCATCCGCTGTTCAAGCAACTGCCATGACGCAGTTGCGACGATCAGAGTTACTAGCAGCGCAACCCCAACACCAACTAGCGAAGGAATATGGCCGCTCAGCAGTCCTTCGCTACCACCGATCCACTCTGAAGTGCTGCCAAGCGCCGCCGCACTTCCGATCAAGATGATCAGTATCGATAGATGCCAGAGGTAAAAGCCATACGACACTTGCCCGAGCTGGCGTAGCGGGTTGAAGGCGAGCACTCGCCCAACCACACTACGCCCCGGCGCAGAGACAACGGCGGCGAGCAAAAGACCGCCGGCAAATGCGGCCTTCAGTTCGTGTTCCGCGACTAACTTCCAACCTTCAGAAGCTCCAATCAATGGTGAGCCAAACGGATCGATCCCATAGACCCAGCCGATCAGGACAAAGGCAACCGCCGCGAAGGCCAATGGTAGAAGCGGAAACCTGCTACTGCTGCGAAGCAGTCGCGAAGGCCCGACAGATGAGTCCACAGCAACCAGGAGCACAGCTATTGCCATTCCGACCGCGAATTGATCAAGCGCCGCAGGAAGAACCGTCATCGGCACCAGCAGGCCGCTGAGATCACCAGCAAAGTGGTGAACAACGAACATTTTCCAAACGAGCGAACAGGCCGCTAGTAGCGCAACTGAACAAAGCAGCGCCCGTAATCTAGCGGCCTGACCACCTGCCCTACGGGCCAATCTGCCGACGAGCAGCGCAAAGAATGGGAGCACAAGGTAGAAAGTCATTTCAACACAGAGGGTCCATGCTTGCCCGATACCGCCAGTGAAGGTGCTCAGTCGATAAATCTGCAGGAACCCGAAGTAGGTGATGATTCCCGATGGCGTGAAGACGGAGGCGCCTCGCACAAGAAGTATTGCGATCAAAGGCAACGCGAGCCAATAGGCAGGAATGATTCTGAACAGCCTGTGCCGGAAGTACTCGCTGAGGCTCGGCAATGCCTCAGCTGACAAAATCGCCTTAGCAAATGGGCGGAACAGCAGCAAACCGCTGATCGCATAGAAAAGCGGTACCCCGACATTCAGGTACCAGCCGTAGTCGGCTCTAGAAAGGTTGCCTGTCACATAGAGCGCGTGGTAGGCAAAGATCAATAAAGCCGCAACAGCTCGTAGCCCGTCGATCAGCGGCAGACGCGCGGTCCTTCCCATGCCCATCATTTTGGAGGAGGCCCATTCAGTGGTGGAAGGGCTGGCTGCTTTCCCCCGAGAGGTGGAGCGCCCTCGATGCGCAGCACCGTCACGCAACCGCGCTTCCAAACAACCGTCGTGAACTGGATCACATCCTCGAAAAACTTGGGCTTAGCGCGGCAGGTGTCAAGCAGATAGCCGGCACCCGGGCGGACGAGGAGCTGCCGAGCACTGCCGGCGCCAAGCTGGCCGGCGAATAGCTCAGCGAGCAAATCGCGCCGCAGGTCAAAGTTCGGTGTCCACGATCCAGCCCCGAGGAAGGTTTGGCGACCGGTGTAAGCAGGAATGACCGTCGCTAAATAGTTCTCCGTCACTACTCCTCCACTTCCTGAACTGGTGTCTAGAAATTCGAGCGCAGCATGTTCGTCATCGGTCAGGAAGAAAGGCTGTACGCCAAAGTTGACAGCGTTCCTGATCTGGTCAACCCGATAGATCGTTCCGGGGACGATCAGAAGAAGCGCGGCGACAATCGCCGATACGACTGGAAGCTTTCGACCCCCTAGCCAAGACCGCCAGCTGATTACAGCCAACACCGCAAGCGGATACTGGACTCCCTGCAAGGCATGGAATGGGAATGTCCCAATCGGGGCAAAGTAAATGACGAGACCGACCAGTGGCCAGACTCGAAGAGCAACGCTCCCAAAGTCACCCCAGTTACCCCGCCGATATGCAAGAGCGGCAGGAGCCGCAAGCGGCAGAATCGTGAGGATTAGAATCCAGAGCGGCCAGCGATCAATCTGATTAGCGGTACCGGCCAATTCCCAGGCTGGATCCAACCGCGACAGCAGTAGGTAATAGACGAGCGGAAGAAGCCCAGCTAGAACAATCGGAGCGAGATCACCGACAGCGGCCGCAGCAGTGCGGTCCTTAGATCGCAACCGCTGTAGTTCAGCAAGGACAACGACGCAGATCAATGTTGCCCCCTGCCAAGGCTGCAGCCAACCTGCAAAAAGCGCGCAGGTCGCAGCGATGACCAGCGATCGCCTGTTCCTCCCGCAGCGCCCCCGTTCATAAGCGAGTAGCCCAACAGGTACAAGCCCGACCGCGATAGCGGTGAACACATAGCCCCAAAGGTAGGAACCGGTCCACAGTTCCCCACCAGCAAAATCGAGGCTGATCTTTGCATTCGAACTGTGGTCCAGTGTCCAACCGCCAATCGCTGCAGTTGGGGCACAAAAGAAGAGAGCTACTGCGAGCGCCAACCTGCGGTCGCTCCGTCTACCTAGGTGGCGATGAACAAGCAGCCCAACTCCAACGAAAAGCGACGCAACAGCAACTGGCTTAAAGAGTGCATAGGAAGCGACGAGGCCCAGCCCTAAACGGTTAGCGATCCCGGCAGCGAGATTGCCCGGATGAACGAAGCTATATCGGAGAGGAGCGAAGTCGTAGAGATTTGCGGCAGCGATGTGGTTGCCACTCTGTCTCAACCAGTTGAGGTACTGCAACGGATCCACGACTAGGAATCCATCGCCACCAGTCACGTACCCGCCCTTGACAATCGTTCGCAACAGCAACCCGGCAAGCACCGATAAAGCTAAGGCCGAGAGGGCCGCAAGCAACACCCATTCGAAGCGATCAACGAGCAGCCGATCTCGGCGGCTAGATGTCACCGGCCCAGCCTCCTCACTGCTCACTTAGCTGAATACCAGTCGTCACCGAAGCCCGAATCGACTACAAGTGGCGGATCGAGATCATAGGCGGCAACCATTGCCGCAGAAGCTAGTTCGGCGGCTCTCTCAGCTTCAGCGATCGGCGCCTCAAGCAAAAGTTCGTCGTGAACCTGCAGAAGCAGCCTCGTCTCGAGCTGCTCAACCTTCAAGGCCTCAGCGCACCTGAGCATCCCAAGCTTCATCAAGTCGGCGGCAGTTCCCTGCACAACCGTGTTCACAGCCAATCGCTCTCCAAGCTGTCGGACCTGGTGATTAGTCGCTCGCAACTCGGGGATCGGCCGGCGGCGACCGAGGATCGTCTCCGCGTACCCCTTACGCTCGGCAATCTCGACAGCTTCTTCCATGAAGCCAGCCAACGCGGGGAACCCTTCGAAATAGCGATCAATGAACTCCTGGGCCTCACCGCGGGGAATCGATAGACGGTCTGCCAACCCAAAGGCTGATAGGCCGTAAACAATTCCGTAGTTGACCATTTTTGCCTTATTGCGAAGCGTCGTATCAACCTCTGCAATTGGGATTCCGAAGATTGATGCAGCTGTAGCCGTATGTACATCGTCGCCCTCGCGGAAAATCCGCTTCATTGCCTCATCATCGGCAAGGTGGGCAAGGATCCGTAACTCAACCTGGGAGTAGTCGCATGAGACGAGCGCGAATCCGGGGGGCGCTACAAAGCAGGCACGGATCCGCTTGCCGAGTTCAGTGCGAACCGGAATGTTCTGAAGATTTGGATCAGTAGATGACAGTCGCCCCGTTGCAGTAGCAGCCTGATTGAAGGTTGTGTGGATGCGCCCATCGGTAGCGTCTACAAGCCGGGGCAACGCGTCAAGATAGGTTGAAATTAGCTTGGTCATCTCCCGCCAGCTTTCGACCAGCGCGACGATCGGGTGCTCATCGCGGATTGATTGGAGAACTCTCGCATCCGTCGAGTATCCAGTCTTACCCTTGCGTTTCTTTGTGAGCCCAAGCTTTTCGAACAGAATTGCGCCGAGCTGTTGCGGGGAGCCAACAGAGAACTCTTCGCCGGCGAGGTTGTGGATCTCCCCTTCCAGACGGGCAGCCTCCTCCCGCACTCCAACAGCAATCTCTTCGAGTCGCGCTGTATCTAGAAGAATTCCAGCTACCTCCATGCTGCGCAGAACCGAGATTGTCGGAAGCTCAACATCGTTCAGCAGATCGATCATTCCGAGTGACTCGAGCTTCGGTCGCTGCACGGCAGCAAGCGCATAAGTCAGAGCGACAGAGGTTGCAGCGGAATCATCGCTACTTGCAGCTATCCCCGCGTCAGCAGCAAGCTCGTTGAGCGGATAGCCACGCCGCGCTGGGTCGAGTAGATGCGCTGCGATCATCGTGTCGTGCGCGAGCAAGGTTGGGACTGTCCCGAGGGACTTAGCATCGTGAGTGCAGATCGGCCGCTGACCAACTGCTGCAATCAGCTCGTCGGTTGATTCGCACTCCCCCACCAGTACCTTGATTCCATCGCAGCTAGCAGCAAATCGCGCTGTCACCTGATCGGCAAATAGAGCTCCCTCAGGCGCCTCTGGAACAACGACTGCTAATGCCAGCTCTCCCTTGCCGAGCAGAGCTGCATCGGAAACCGAGCCGATCTGCAATTCGATTGTCTGCGACTCAGACACCGGCATTACTTCTTCCACTGATAGATCGGAACCGAGTGCCTGCTCGATCCGACGCAACGGTTCCCTCAGCTCCCAGCGTCTGAAGGTTTCCCGCAGCACTGCGCCATCAGGCAGAGCAGTTGGCGCATCCTGCGAACTGATCGTCAGCGGAACGTCACGCTGTGCTGTTGCTAAGTCCCTGCAGAGTCGAGCCGTGTCGGCGTGCTCTCTAAGGTTTTGCTGCCGCTTAGGGCCGCTGATCTCATCGACATGAGCGAGCACCTCCTCCAACGATCCGTAGCGCCCGAGAAGTTCAGCAGCAGTCTTTTCGCCTACTCCTGGCACACCGGGAAGGTTGTCTGAACTGTCCCCCTTCAATCCAATTAGATCCGGAACAAGCTCCGGCTCAACCCCATACCGCTCGATCACAGTTTCACGGTCATAGCGCTTCAGGTCACTAACCCCACGCCCGGTTGCCATAACGCTGACATTGCTGTCAACCAGTTGCAAAGCATCGCGATCACCGGTGACGATCTCGACACTTCGTCCGAGTTTGCTTGCCTCCGCTGCGAGCGTCGCAATCACATCGTCGGCCTCAAAACCCTCGACGGAGCAGTTCAAATATCCAAACGCAGCGCAGAGCGGCTCGAGATGAGGCCACTGCTCCTTTAGCGAGTCCGGACGGCTTATTCGCCCTGCCTTGTATTCCGAATAGATATCCCTCCTGCCCGAATGACCCCGATCCCATGCGACAATTGTCGGCCGGAACCCGCGGTCGCTAACCAGCCGAGTGAGCATCTGTGCGAAGCCAAGGATCGCATTGCTGGGTTCGCCAGCGGACGTTGCAATCGTTTCAGGCAGTGCGTAGAAAGCGCGATACGCGAGTGAACTTCCATCAATCAATACAAGTTGATCGCTCGTCGTCGCCACGGGAGAGAAGCTACCGACGGGCGCGGCCGTGCGCCGCCTAAGCCGAAATCTAGGAAGGGCCGTATTATCAATAGCTACTGGCGGGCCGACCTGGTGCCGCTATAGAAATCCAACCTCCTAAGGCAACAATGGCCTCCACAAGCGCCCAATACACACTCACTATCCGCGTCGAATTACCGCACCAGCCAGGCACCTTGGGAAAGGTAACGACAGCAATTGGTTCTGCCGGCGGAACAATTGGAGCTGTAGACCTTGTCGATGTAACCGGTGAGATCACAATCCGGGACATCAGCGTGGCCGCAGAGGATCGCGCTCACTGGGACCGGATCACATCCGCAATTGAGCAGGTTGACGGTGTTCGCGTAGTTGAGACGACCGATCGGACCTTCCAGATGCATCAGGGTGGAAAAATTGAGATCCGCAATAAGCACGCCGTGCGCACGCGAGATGACCTTTCGATGGCCTACACCCCAGGAGTCGCAAGGGTATGTCAGGCGATCCATGATGATCCAGACCGCGCCTTCGTCTACACGATTAAGCGCAACACGGTTGCTGTCGTCTCTGATGGAACTGCCGTGCTCGGAATGGGAGATATCGGTCCTCGCGCCGCAATGCCGGTGATGGAGGGCAAGGCAATGCTCTTCAAGGAATTTGCTGGCGTAGATGCCTTCCCTATCTGCCTTGACACAAAGGACCCGGATGAGATCGTCCAAGCCGTAAAGGCAATTGCCCCATCCTTCGGTGGTATCAACCTTGAGGACATCTCAGCGCCTCGCTGCTTTGAGATCGAGGACCGGCTGCGCGCCGAACTGGACATTCCGGTCTTTCACGATGATCAGCATGGAACCGCAGTCGTTGTGCTTGCTGCATTGATGAATGCCGCGAAACTGATTGAGAAGGAACTCAGCACGATGAAAGTGCTTGTCGTTGGCCTCGGCGCCGCTGGCATTGCCGTCACCAAGATGCTCCTCGCTGCCGGGATCACAGATGTCATTGGCTGCGACTCACAGGGAGCCGTTTCAACCAGCCGCTCAGACTACGAGGATGGCTCAATGCCACCAATCAAGCGCTGGTTTGCGGAGGCGACTAACCCGGAGAAGCGCACTGGTGCTCCTGCCGATGTGATTGACGACTGCGACCTGTTTATTGGGCTCTCCGGGGCGCGCGTCTTGCCAGCCGAAGCTCTTGCCCGGATGGCCAAGGACCCGATCGTCTTCGCGATGGCTAACCCAGATCCAGAGGTCTCGCCTGAGGAGGCTGCTCCCTACGCCAGAGTTATGGCTACTGGACGCTCCGACTATCCGAACCAGATCAATAATGTCCTCTCTTTCCCTGGAATCTTCCGTGGAGCGCTTGATGTTCGCGCCCGCGACATAACCGAGGGAATGAAGCTCGTCGCAGCTGAAGCGATTGCTGGCATCGTTAAGCCTGAAGAGCTCGCTGAGTGCTACATAATTCCATCGGTATTCAACCGCGACGTCGCGCCAGCCGTAGCAGATGCAGTGGCCCGTGAAGCACGCGAAACCGGTAATGCCGCCGCTGGCAATGAGCATGGCTTCACAGCCGCAGAGGTAGAACGCATCCACTCCGTCTAACGACGGGCTCACACTGAAGGGAACATCGCCATGAGAATTACTGTCACAGGAGCGACCGGGCTAATTGGGACGCGGCTCGTCGAGGAACTTCTTAGCAGGGGCGATCAAGTAACGGTGCTCGCCCGGAATCCTCATGCTGCTCAAGAGAAGCTCGGAAATGTTGAAGCCTTCAGCTGGAATCCGACCACTGAACAGGCTCCCCCTGAGGCTCTAGCCCACCGTGACGCTGTCGTCCACCTCGCGGGCGAACCAGTCTCACAGCGCTGGACGGCTGATGCTAAGAATCAAATTCGCGAGTCGCGAGTGGCGGGAACTTCAAACCTGATTGCGGGATTGCGCCAGGCAGATCCTTCGCCGAAGACGCTTGTAAGTGGTTCAGCAGTTGGCTACTACGGAGCCCAGGGTCCCGAGCCAGTCGATGAGACAGCGGCCCCTGGAGAGGGATTCCTAGCTGATGTATGTGTCGACTGGGAAAAGTCAGCTCTCGAAGCAACTGAGCAAGGTATCCGGACCGTACTGCTGCGAACTGGCGTTGTACTCAGTTCTGAGGGTGGAGCGCTCGCGAAGATGCTTCCGCCGTTCAAGGCTGGCGTCGGTGGACCTGTCGCCGGTGGAGAGCAGTTTGTTCCCTGGATTCACATCGATGACATCGTCGGCCTGATCCTCGCTGCGATCGACGGAGACGACCGCTGGTCGGGGCCATTGAATGCAACCGCGCCTGTGCCGGTTACGAATAAACAGCTCTCCAAATCACTCGGTCGGGCACTCCACCGCCCGTCGATCGCTCCGGTGCCAGCATTCGCAATCAAACTGCTCTACGGCGAGATGTCAGAAATCGTCACGACCGGACAAAACGCAATTCCTAGCAAGGCCCAGTCACTTGGTTATGGGTGGAAGAACCCGGACTTAGATCTGGCATTGCAGGAGATGTTCGCGAGCTAGAGGAGTGTCAGCGTTTGGGCTTCTCGCGCGGTTGGAGCGGCATTTCCAGCGGCCTTAGCAACGCTATCTGCCCGTCGCGAATTACATAAAGCCCGTATCGCTTCCCGGTGGTGTCACCACGAGGGACAACTGAATAAGTCCCTAGCGAAGCACTGTGATGCGTCCGGCCAACTGCCAAACGCACAATCGCCGCACGGTTGCGTGGTCGAGCTCCGATCCGCTTGGTTGCTGCTAGACAGCGAGCGAGCAGTTCAGCGGCCGCGTAGGCTGATGGAGTTGCTGGAGCGACTAGGTCCGAGGGCGAACCAGCGATTCGGCGCATCATCGTGCGGCCAACAGCTGGGTATTGGTCGAGACTGCCAAGCGGAACGGTCAATCTCATTCGCTTCGCGATCGATTGGTCAATCCCTCCGAGAGCGTGATTGGCAAATGACGGCACGGCCAGCGCGTCACTGCCATAAAGCTTTGCGGAGGCGTCGATTCGGCCAACGTCCGTAACTACGCGAGTTGCTGGCCTTCCGGCCTCCCCCGCGTATACAACGCAAGGCTCCCGACGGGCGCGAACCAACCGCCTGTAGCCGGCGGACTCAGGTTTGAGCGTCTGAGCAAATTCCACTTCTGTCCCTTGGGCACGTGCTTGGGCCGCGACAAGCTGAGCAAGCCCCAACCCGTAGCTAGTCCCATCATTGAGGATCGCTACTGCGCGGCATTGATCATCCGCCAACTGCTGGCTCAGCAATGCCGCTTGAACAGAGTCCTGAGGAACGAGCCTTACGAGCGTCCGCTTGCCGGACGGGTAATACTGGAACGGTTCCCCTGGCCCCGTTCCTGTGCCGCCGAGCGTTAGTCCCCTCATCGTTGATGCCGGAGTGATCATCAGGACACCAAACTGATTTAGCAGTGGAAGCGCTACTGCTGTCGCACCCGAATCAAGCTCGCCGATGTAGCCGACCGTCGTGGGGTTACGGGCTGCCCGGCGAGCATTGGCAACCACAACCGTCGCGTCCCAGCCCTGCGCCTGGGCACTTGAGCTGTCAAGAGCCACATAGCGAATGCGCAAACCGGGGTTCAGGTAGCGGTAGTCGTACAACGCGCCCCTGATGGCGCGCTCGTAGGCTCGCGCCGCACCACGCTGAGGCCCGCGATGTGGAAAGCTCGACCAGATAGTGACGGTCACGCGAGGTTTCGCTGAAATTGGTGAGCTTCGCTTACTGCTTGGTGATTCACCACAGCTGTTAAGCATCAGAGCAGCAGCGAGCGCCGCCGCCAGCGTGAGCGTCCGCCCCATCACTGATTAGAGACCTTCACAAAGGCCAGTCTTCCAGAGTCGACAGCCCATTCGCCTATCTGCCGCGTTCGCGTATCTCCATTCCGAGCAAACCTCAACCTGCCAATAACTGTTTGGACTTCTGGCAATCTGTGCAGCGCAGCCGATACAGCCGCACGCAAGTCGTCACCGCCAAGCTGTGGGCCTTGCGTTCTCTGAGCCAGCGCTATGGCCTCTACAAGAACCTTGATTGATGCGGCTGCTGTCAGCGCTCCCGGCAGCGGCCTGCGCCCTTTCGCAGCAAGGAAGCGACCGGAAGCTGCGACCGCGTCTCTACCGTATTCACGATCCGGAAGGATCGGGCTGAAAAGCGAAGTTCGCGAACCAGTGTTTGCGAGTTGGGCAACCTGAGGGCCAAAGATTCCGGGACCGGCCAACATCTCGAACCGAGCACCGCTCGCAGCCACAGCACTCCAGACGCTCTCAGCGCCGTTTCCGACCGGACTCCCCCACGCAAGAACCTCAGCCCCAGAAGTGCGCACCTCATTCACGAGATCGAGCCAACCGCTTTCATTTCCGGTCACTGTCATATGCCCGACAACAGTGACTCCTAGAAGCTGGGCTTGTCTCGCAATCGCCGAACTAAAGGATCCGCCGTCTGTATCGCCACTGTCAGCTGTGAACACTCGTCTGATTCCCCGACTTTTGAGTGACTGAATCGCAGCCTTGGCTACCTGATCATCATTGGCTACCACGCGAGCAAAGCTACGACCGAAGGTTTCCTCAGCTGGAAAGTACTTACTTGGTGCCCCAGGAAAACTGAGGTCATGACCAGTGAGCGGAATGGCTGTTGCTCCGGGTGACACGGCTATAACCCCATACTGATTCAGTTGCGGGAGAGCAACCGCCGCGCTGTTTGAGTCCCAGTCCCCAAGCCAAGCGATCGTCTGCGGATCATTGGCGGCAATATCAGCCTGCTCAGAGACGACTTCAGCTGCTGATGGCCCGTCCTGACCGCCCTGAGCGAACTCAGGCGCACTGTCGTCAACCGTTCGAAGTTCAATCTGCAGGCCTCCAACACGTGAACCGATCCGCTTCAACTCAAGCTTTGCGGCATCTACAAGGTCCCTACCCAGCGGCGCCTGTGCACCACTCAGCGGAGCAGCGACGCGAATC
>Ga0194055_10001106_pt1 | contig 21813 bp, 22 predicted proteins | sample SepL449m_MetaG_FD_155482 | JGI IMG/M metagenome (GOLD analysis project Ga0194055, IMG submission 155482) | Anoxic zone freshwater microbial communities from boreal shield lake in IISD Experimental Lakes Area, Ontario, Canada - Sep2016-L442-9m | ecosystem: Environmental > Aquatic > Freshwater >...
GGCTTTGAGCACGCGCTCAGCAGGCGCGCGAGGTCGGCTGGGCTGTGCGAGAAGTCGCTGTCCATCTCCATCACGAAGCCGGCGCCGCTGCTGAGCGCGTGCTCAAAGCCAGCAAGATAAGCCGGCCCAAGCCCTTCGCGCCTGGTGCGGTGGAGCACCTCGACCTCGCTGCGCTCAGCGGCGAGGCGGTCGCCGATCTGGCCGGTGCCGTCAGGTGAGCCATCGTCAACGATCAAGATGCGAAAGCCATCCGGCGACGCGGCCGCGAGCGTCTCAGCCGAGGCGCTGACGATCGCTTCGATGTTCTCCGCTTCGTTGTAGGTAGGCAGGATCAGCCAGGGCAGCGCGTTCATCTCTGCGACCGAGGGTAGATCAACTGTTCATCCCAGTAGCCGCGAGAGCAGCTGCTTATTAACAATCCGCTGAACGGCGGCCGGGCTGTAGGGGTGCAGCAGGTCGGCAGCGCGGGCGGCGTAATCGGGTTTTGGATCATCGAGCGCAGTTCGGATCGCGCTCGCTAGGTCGTCGCCAACCAGCCGCTCGTCCAGCTCGCTTGCCAACGCCAGCGCCTCGTACCCGCCGGCCGCCTCGGTCGTAACGAGCTGGCAGCCGTCGGCCAGCGCTTCAAGTTGGGCAATCCCGTAATCCTCGCGCCGCGGCGCGCAGACGAAGAGCTTCGCGCGGCCGAGCAGCTCGCGGTAATCCGCGGCGCCCAGCTTGCCTGCCAGCTCAACGCCGGGCGCTGGATTGGGCAGGCGGCTGGCGTCGAGCCCCGCTACTACGAGCCGCTCATCGCCGCGCCGTGCCTGCTGCCAGGCCGCCAGCACGCGATCCAAGCCTTTCTTCTGCGGGTCAGATGCATAAGTGATCGCTGCGATATCGCGCTCGCCCGCTGGGCGCGGGGAGCTGCTCGCGAGAACCGGGATCGGAACGATCACGGCATCGGCGCCGGCGGCGGGCGAGGCGGCAAGCGCGGCCGCCGAGGTTGGGATCAGCAGCGGCGACTCGGCCAGCCGGCGCCGTTCCAGCGGCCGTTGCCAGATGCCGTCGTGGCCTGGGCGGTTCTCGGTTGAGCTGGCGTCGAAGCGGATTGCGCCCGGCTGCGGCCAGAGCAGCGCCGCCGTTACAGACGAGTAGACGATCGCGCGTGGCTGCTCCAAAGCGAGCGCGCTGCGCGCCGCGGCGGCGCTGGCACGGGCCCACAGCAGGTCGGTCAGCGCGAGCGTGCGGACCTGTCGCTGCGGCGCGGCGCTCGCGACCAGCACCGTTGCTCCGGCGCCGCGCAGCAGCGTCGCGAAGGCTTCGTCGGACGCGCGCAGGCCTGGCGTTGAGCCGAGCGAGACGAGCAGTACGTCCGGCGCGCTCATGTCGCCTGCCACGGCTCGGAGCCCGTATCGCGCCGCAGTCCCGGTGTGCGAACAAGCTTCACCGGCTTGATCGGCGAGCCTGATTCCACGAAGAAGGTCACTCCGTCGCGCTCCTCTATCGCCGTCACGGCGCGATCCTGATGGCGCCATGAGAGCGACCAGATCACCATGAAGCCGGTAGCAATTGCGGAAACTTGGGGCAGAAAGAAGGAGAAGATCGCCGAGACGAGAGCCGCCAGCAGTAGTGGCCAGAGGCGGCTGAGCAGCATCCGGCCAATGTTCTGTTCGGGCAGCATCGTTGTGCTCTGAGCTTCGCGCAGTGCGCGGGCGACCGAGGCGCTGGCTTCCAGCCTCCGGCCAAGCCAAGTTCCGATCAGCGCCGCGATAACCCACCAGCCTGCGGCGATCAGCACCAGCAGGCTGTCATCGAGCGCGTTCGACTGCACGACTGTGATCACGGCCAACGCGGTGGCAGAAGCTGCGCTAAGCAGGACCGTCGTCTTGAGCAGATCGACGTAGCGCATCGTCAGCCAATCAGAGCCGAGAGCAGTGAGCTCACGCCTTCAGTTCCATCGACCAGCAGGTCGGCCTCGGCCAGCAGTTCGCTTGGAGTTTGGTCGGAGCGAACGCCAACGCAGAGGACTTCGCTCAGCCGCCCTTCGTGTTGGAGCGCACGCAACGCACGGAAGGCGTCGAGGTCGGTGCGGTCGTCGCCGGCGTAGAGAGCGTTGTCAACGTCGGCTCCGTCGAGCAAGGCGTGAACTGCGTCGCTCTTGTTGCTGGTGACGGGAGCGCGCAGCTCGATCACGCTGCGACCGCGGTGGATCAGAAGTCCCTCGGCTTTGGCGTGCTCGGCGATCTGCTCAGCGACGGCCTCGGCCGCGACCTCGTCTTCGAGCCCGCGCCAGTGGAGCGCGACGATCGGGCCCTTGTCTTCGATCCGCAGCCCGCTCGCTTCGCGCAGTTCGGGAACGGGCTCTCTCGCCGCAGCTTGGACGCGATCTGCCCACGCTTCGGCTTCAGCGTTGACTACCGCTTCGTGCGCGCCGCGGGGCAGAAGCTCGAGGCCATGGTTGCCGGAGTAGGGAATCGAACCGATGCCAACGATCCGCCGCGCCTCCTTCGCTTGGCGCCCGCTGACGCAGCCAACGAGGCCGTAGGACGTTTGGCAGTCAATCAGGAGGCGGCGAGTCAGTTCAGGAACGCTCGAGGCCTGCGGGTCACGCACGATCGGCGCCAATGTGCCGTCTACATCGAAAAGCAGCGCCGCGCGTGAACGGTCGGCGCATAGTGGCGCAATCGCGCTGGCAAGTGAGGAAGCAGGCGGCATCGAACCTATTATGAACGGGTGGCCTCACCGCGCATCTCCCAGCTGGCAATTCTTGGCATAACGACGGGGATCTTCAGTGGGCTGTTTGGAGTCGGCGGCGGCATCGTACTGGTGCCGCTCTTGGTGCTCTGGATTGGTTTTGATGAGCGCCGTGCCGCCGCCACGTCGCTGCTGGCAATCGTGATTGCCGCGAGCGCTGGCGCCGCTACTCAGCTGATCTACGGCAATGTCCACTTTGTCGCGGCCCTTACAGTCGGCATCCCGGCTGTCGGTGGCGTGCTGATCGGGACTTGGCTGCAGCAGCGGATTCCGGTCGCCTTAGTGCAGCTGCTGTTCTCGGTACTACTGGTAGCCGTTGCCGTGCTGGTGGTGCTCAGGTGATTGCGCTCGCGATCATAATCGGCGTCGCTGCCGGCGTGCTCTCGGGGCTGTTCGGAATCGGCGGTGGAATCCTCTTGGTGCCGGCACTGGCGCTGGTATTGGGCCTTGGCCATGTTGAGGCTGAAGCGACCTCGCTGCTGGCGATCATCCCGGTAGCCGCAGTCGGCGCTTGGCGGCAGAAGGGCTACGGCAACCTCGATGTTCGCGCGGGATTGACGATTGGTGCCTTCGCGGCCGTTGCGGCGATCGTTGGCGTGGCGCTTGTGAACGTGCTGCCGGTCGATCTCGTGCGCTACGCCTTTGCCGTGCTGATGCTCTACGTCGCCTGGCGGATGGCCGCATCGGCGATCGCGCAACTCCGCGCCGAGCCTGATTCAACGGCCTCTGACGGAAGTTAGGTATTCCATACGGGTAGCTGCTGGCGCTTGATCGAGTACCTTGGGGGTGTGCCACCAATGATCTGGGAAGAGCGGCCGGATGGGCTCCGCGCCCCGGCAATGATCTGCGCCTTCGGCGGCTGGAACGATGCCGCTGAAGCTGCCACGGCGGCGGTCAACTTTCTCGCCTCATCGCTTGACGCTTATCGCTTCGCGCACATCGACTCTGAAGAGTTCTACGACTTCCAAGCGACCCGTCCGCAGATCAGCTTGGTCGAGGGCGAGGCTCGCGAGATCAGCTGGCCGATGGTTGAAATTTGGGCGGCGAAGGCGCCCCGCGCACCGCGCGACCTAATCCTGCTGACGGGCCCAGAGCCGTCGATGCGTTGGAACACGCTCTGCGAGAGCGTCGTTGATCTGGCCGAGGCGATGAACGTGCAGATGGCAGTTTCACTTGGCGCACTGCTGGCCGACGTTCCGCACACGCGGCCGGTGCCGATGGTCGGAGTAACTAGTGACGACGAGCTGGCCGAGCGGGTAGGCCTGTCGCCAACAACTTATGAAGGGCCGACCGGCATCACCGGCGTGCTGCACAGTGCCTTCCAGGAGTCAGGGATTCCTTCCGCCAGCCTCTGGGCCAGCGTTCCGCACTACATCGCCGCTGCTCCTAACCCGAAGGCTTCGCTGGCACTGGTACGCAAGCTTGAGTCGCTGGTGGGTATTAGCTTCGACGCGACCGAGCTTGAGCGCGCAGCCTCCGACTATGAGCGCCGCGTCAGCAGCGCCGTCGCCGGTGACGATGACGTGCGCCAGTTCGTTGAGCGGCTCGAGCAGGCCAGTGATGCTGAGGCTCCTGAGGTTGAGGGTGAGGAAGTGCCGTCAGGTGACGTGCTCGCGCGCGAGTTCCAGCGCTTCCTCAATCAACGCGGCGACGACGCTTAGAGCTCTGCCGCAGGGCAGGCGATTCTGAAGTCGCAGTAGCCGCAGGCCGTCACGCTTGGCGTTGGCTCAAAGCCTTGGCCGGCGATCGCTGCGGCAACCTCGTTGACGGTCTCGGCGATCCAATCGCGGTCGATCTCAGACGCGGGGACGGGAATCTTCTCGTCGTCGAGCACGTAGTGGTAGCTCTGCAGCTCTGATTCCACCTGCCATGCCTCGCGCGCAGCGACGGCGTAGAGCGAGAGCTGAATATCTTCCTCGAGCTCGGCTGCTGTGCGCGGCTTGCCGGTCTTGTAATCGATCAGCTCGTAGCCGCCGCCCGGCAAGAGGTCGACGCGGTCAACGCGGCCGCGCAAGGTGTGCTCGCCGAGCTTGAACTGGAAAGACTTCTCAAACCAGACCGGGCGGCTCTCTTCTTTCGCCGTGCGCTGCTGGTAGAGCCTCAGCGCGTGCTCGGCCTTTGAGTGAAGCTGGCGCTCTTGGTCGCTGTCGCCGAAGCCGCCTCGGCGCCAACCCTCTTCGAGCAGCGCCAGCAGTTCATCAACAGTTCTGCCGTCCGACTGGTGGTAGCGCTCGAGCACTTGGTGGAAGAGGATCCCGAAGCGCTGGTTCATCGTCGGCTCCTGCGGAATCCTGAAGACGCGGGCGAACTTGTAGCGCAGCGGGCAGGCGCGGTAGGTCTCAATGTCGGAGGCGCTCAGCACGAGCCCCTCGCCGCGCCGCGGCAGGAAGGCTTCAAGCGACGGCTCGCCGCGCCGCGCCGTCGCCGCGCTACGCGCGCGGGCGTCGTGCTCGGCGCTGAGGATCAGCTCGTCGAGCGGGCTGCTCTCAAGCGCTTCGCGCTGCGTTGCCGTCGCAGACTGCAGCAGAACAGCGTTGGCCTGCGCCAGCGCAGCTTCTACGTCCTGATCGGGCGGGCGACCGATTACCGCCGCCAGCTTTGCGAGTTCGAGGTAGCGAACAACGCCGAGCGTTAGGTCGAGGTCATTGTCGAGCCGCAGCTCGGCAAAGGTGCCGGCCACGCGCGGGAGGTCGCCGAGTAGCTCGTCGCGCAGCTCGTTGAAGGCACCGTGCAGCGCCTCGTCGGGGCCGAACAGCTCCTCGCCGCGCTCTTCCCACTCTTCGCCAGCAGCCGCCAATGCCGCTTCGGCGAGCTGTGACGGTGGCTGTAGCTCGCCGCGTTGGCCGTGCCCGCTGTAGCTCAGCGTCAGCGTCTTAGCCGCCCGCGTTATCGCCACGTAGGCCAGCTTGCGCTGCTGATCATCGATGCTCCGTCGCCGTTCCATCCCGGCGATGAATACGTGGTCAAAACTCAGCCCGCGCGTCGAGCCTGTCTCAACGACGGCCACCTTACCCGCCGGAAGTTGCTCGCCGCCAGCGCCGTCATCGCTCTCGCGCAGGCCGGCGTCGGCGACGGCGACGACGTACTCGGCGAACTCACGCCCGCTTGCCTGCGGCGAGCGCTCAGCGAAGCGGCCGGCCAGCGCCTCGAAGCGAGCCAGGCAGCGCAGCCCTTCAACAACGTCGGCCTGGGCGGCGAAGAGCTGTTGGCGCCGCAGGCCAAGGCGGTCGATCAGGCGGTGGACGAAGCGGTCGGGGCGAAGTTCGTCGAGCGCAGCCGCGGCTTGGCGTTGGAGCTTGAGGAAGGCGACGATCCGCTCGCGCGCCTCAGGCGGGATCTGCGGCGATTCGGTCGCTGCCGTTAGTGCGCTGACCATGTCGAGCTTGCGCCGCCGCGCTATCTGCACGCAGCGCGCGAGGTCCACGGCGCGCAGCTCGATCGGCGCCCGTGCCAGCGCGCGAACGGTTGCGCTGGCGTCGCCGGGGCTGGTCAGCAGTCGCAGCCATGCCAGTACGTCTTTGACTTCGGCGCGGCTGAAGAGTTGGTCGCTGGCACCGAGCCGGTGCGGCACGGCACGCTCGTCGAGTGCGGCGGCAATCGCGCGGCCGTCGCTGCGTAGCGAGCCGACCAGCACGGCGATCGACTCAGCTTTGCTGCCGGCCTGAATCAGCTGCTCGATTTCGCTGGCGATCGCTTGTGCCTGCGCCCGTTCGCTTGCGCAGCGCCAGCCGCGAACACTGCCGCCTGGCTCGCCAGTCAGCGGCGGGCTGAGCCGCTGCTCGAGCACCGCTTGGCCAGCGAGAACGATCTGCTCGTGGCAGCGCAGAGATCGCGTCAGCTCGATTCGCTCGCCCTGCCGCTGAGCAGTGATCGCGGTGAGGTTGGCTTCGCCGCCGGTGATTTCGCTAGCTGGCCCGCAGTCCGGGTCGGCCAGCGCCGTCACGCCGTCGAGCTGCGCAGCGACCGCCAAGACCAGCGTCAGCTCTGCGAGCGAAAGGCGCTGCGCGTCGTCAACCAGCAGCTGGCTGTAGCGGGCCGCTAGGCGCTGCTGAACATCGGGCCGCTCGAGCAGGCTCAGCGCGCCGAAGATCAGGTCGCCTTGGTCAAGCGCACCTTCTTCAGCCAACATCGCTTCGTGGCTGGCGTAGAGGGCTGCGAATTCGCGCTTCAGCGCGGCGCCGGCACCCTCGGCTTTTTCGGCCCGCGCGGCGCACTCCTCGGCGCTTATCAGCGCAGCCTTCTGTGAGTCGATCTGAACGATCAACGAGGCCAGCAGCTTGATCGGCCGGCCAGCGAAGTCGTGTTCGCGCAGATCAAGTTCGTCGACGCGTTCGATCAGCATCGCGAGCCGGTCGGCGGCGCTGAGCGTTGAGACGAACGGGTCGAGCCCACTCTCTGGCATCTCTTCGCGCAGCAGTCGCGCAGCAAAGTCGCTGACGGTTGATACCGGCAGCTGCGAGAAGCCACGCGACAGCCGCTGCTCAATCAGGCCGCGGAGCCGGTCGGCCGCGGCCGCTGAATCGCTGATCGCGATCACAGCTTCCGGTTCGAGGCCGCTCTCCCCGACAAGCCAGGCGTAGCGGGCAGCGAGTGCCGTAGTCTTGCCGCTTCCTGCGCCGCCCGAGGCAACCAACGACTGTCCTGCGAACTGAACGATCTGCTGCTGCTCTTCGGTCAGCTGGAGGGGGCTTTCGGGCACCCCCTTAGGATAAGAGCAAGATGGCTTCTGCGTCAGCGATTCTCAGCTTTGATTGGCTCGAACTTTCCGCTCGCTGCGCGGCCTCTCTCGGCGAACTGCTGGCGGCGACGCCGCAGCGCGACGATCGCGTCGCCGAGACGGGCACGATCGGCGCTGGCGGCGACCGCACGCTGGTGATCGACGAGCAGGCCGAGGAGATCGTCTTCGTTGAGCTAAAGAAGCTCTTTGACGCGGGTGCGCGCTTCACGGCTTTGTCGGAGGAGCGCGGCGTTGTTGACTTTGGTAGCGATGAGGCATTCGTCGTGATCGATCCAATCGATGGCTCGCTCAACGCCAAGCGTGGGCTGCCGGCTTATTCGATCTCGATCGCGGTTGCCGATGGGCCGACGATGGCCGACGTCGGCTTCGGCTTCGTTCACGACTTCGGCAGCGACGAGCAGTGGCACGCGATTCGCGGCGAGGGGGCTTGGCTCAACGGTCAGGGCTTAGCGCCGGTAGCGCCGGAGCGGCGCAGTGAAGATGGGCGGCTCGAGGTTGTGCTCGTCGAGGGAGCCTCGCCGTTCAACCTTGCGGCATCAACGCCGGCGCTGATCGCTGGCGCGCACCGCGTTCGCGCATTCGGTTCGATGGCGATCTCCTGCTGCCAGGTCGCCGCCGGGAGAGCCGATGCGATGGTCTCGCTCTGGAGCTGCCGCCCGGTTGACATTGCCGCCAGCCAGCTTGTCGTGCGCGAGGCAGGTGGAGAGGTTGCGTTCCCAGCGGCCGATTCGCCGCTGGCGCTGCCATTGGCCGATTCGGATCGAGTTTCAGCGATTGTTGCGGCGCCTTCGGCAGCTGCACTAGTCGACGCGCTTTCTTTCCCCGCCCTGTAACCACGGCGCCTAGCGGGCGTATTTAGGGCTATGAACGAACACCTGTTCGCAAAGCTGCTACTCTAACCGTAAGCTCATTAGTTCTAAGTAGTAGAAAGGAAGTAATCAGATGGCAACCACAACTAAGAAGGCAACACCGAAGCCCCGCGCAAAGGCCAAGACGGCCGCCTCGAAGACTCGTGGCCGCGCAGGTGCAAAGCCAAAGGCAACTGCCAAGGCATCCCACTCACGCGTAGAGCGTGCCGCTGACCTCCAGTTCGGCGCTGTTCTCGTCGCACGTGACACGGTCGTTGAAGCGATCGAAGAGCTGCGGACGAAGGTCGGCAGCCGTCAGAGCGCTGAGAAGCAGCTGAAGAAGGTCGAGCATCGCGGAAGCGTTGCGCGCACCAAGGCTGAGCACGAGGTTCGTCAGGCCAGCGCGCGCATCGAGCGTGAGATCAAGCGCAACCGCACGCGCATCGAGCGTGAAGTTCGCAACCTGCGCAAGGATGCCGACAAGCAGCTGCGCAACGTGCGCGGCGATGTGACTCGTCAGGCCGACGTCGTCAGCAGCCGCGTTCAGGACGCAGTCGCTCCGATCGTTGACCAGCTTTCAAAGGTCACCGCTTAGAGCTCAACGCTCCAAGCACCAACTGCTGTACCGACGGCCCGCCAATGTGCGGGCCGTCGCCGTTTTTGCCTAGTTGGCACTAGTCGCGGAGCGCTCTTTGTCACAATGGGGCCATGCCTACAGACGAGCAGATCCTCAAGGCGCTCGAGGTCGTAATCGACCCCGAGCTGCGCAAGTCAATCGTTGAACTCGGAATGGTCCGCTCGATTGAGCAGGCCGATGACGGCAAAGTCGCCGTAATCGTCTCGTTGACGACCGCTGGCTGCCCGATTCGCAACCACTTCGAAACAGCAGTAGCCGAAGCCGTCGGCACGCTCGAGGGCGTCACCGGCGTGAGCGTCAGCTTCGACGTTCTCAGCGATACAGAGAAGGGTGAGCTGCAGCGCAAGCTCGGCCGTGGCTCGCTGCCCGAAGGCGCGCTCGCCCAGGTCAGCAACGTCGTCTGCATCGGCTCGGGCAAGGGTGGCGTTGGCAAGTCGACGATTACCGCCAACATCGCTGCTGCGCTGGCTGCCGAAGGTAAGAGCGTCGGAGTGCTCGACGCCGACGTTTGGGGCTACTCAATCCCACGCATGTTCGGAGTGACCGGCCGTCCGCCGGTGTCGCCCGAGCGCAAGATCGTTCCACTCGAAGCCGGCGGCGTGAAGATCATGTCGATCGGCTTCTTCGTCGAAGAGGACGCCGCCGTCGTCTGGCGTGGACCAATGCTGCACAAGGCGCTGACGCAGTTCCTTGAGGACGTCGAATGGGGCCAGCTCGACTTCCTGCTCGTCGACCTGCCGCCCGGCACCGGCGACGTCTCGATGACGCTCGCTCAGCTGCTGCCACAGGCGCAGTTCGTGATCGTCACGACGCCGCAGCAGACGGCGCAGAAAGTTGCTCGCCGCTCGGCCGACATGGCCAACAAGGTCAATCTCGAAGTCGCGGGCGTGATTGAGAACATGGCCGGCTTCGTCACTCCCGACGGCGAGCGCTACCAAATCTTTGGTGAGGGCGGCGGCCAAGAGTTGGCCGATGAGATTCAGGTTCCGCTGATCGCCAAGGTGCCACTGACGATGCCGCTGCGCGAGCAGGCCGACGCCGGCCTGCCGCTCGTGATCAGCGACCCGGATGATCCTGCCGCTCAGGCAATCCGCCAAGCTGCACGCGGACTTATCGCGATCTTCCCGACCGAGCTGCCGATGCTTCAGGCTGAGATGCCGGCCGACGCAGCGGGCGCAGATGATCCCGAGCCGGTCGGCATGACGCTGCCGATGGCTTAAGCGCCCTTGGCGTAGTATTCAGCGTTGATTGCCGAGTACTTCAGCCACTCGTCGGGCAGCTGGTCCTCAGCAAAGCAGGCGTCTACTGGGCAGGCCTCGACGCAAGCATCGCAGTCGATGCACTCTTCAGGGTCGATGAAGAGCATCTTGACGCTGTCGTAGTCAGGCTCGTCCGGCGTTGGGTGAATGCAGTCGACTGGGCAGACCTCGACGCACGAGTTGTCCTTCGTGTCGATGCATGGTTCTGCGATTACGTAAGCCATCTTCGGTGATCTAATCCTTTGCTCGTCGAGGTGCCTGGGAGCGCGAACTGTAGCGACCGCGCACGAGGGCGCGCGATACGCTCCTCGCCATGCTGCTTGTCACCGGCGCGACCGGGCTAATCGGATCGGAGCTACTGCCGCGACTGACAGCAGGTGGAGAGCCGGTTCGTTGCCTCGTGCGAGACCCGCGCCGGCTCGGCGCCGAGCGCGTGCGCGTCCAAATTGTTCTCGGCGACTTGGCCGACCACCGCTCATTGGCAAACGCCACGCGCGGCGTCAGCCACGTGATTCACCTTGCGGCAGCGAGCCATGATCAGGACGGTGGAACTATTGAGGAGCTCGGTTCGATTGCGACCTGGCGACTGATTGAGGCGGCCGAGGCAGCTGGGGCCGAGCGCTTTAGCTACTTCTCGGCGCTCGGGGCGGTTCGCGGCGCGCCGACTCGGCTGCTCCGCGATAAGGCGATCGCTGAGGACGCCGTTGCCTCGGCACGAATCGCGACGACGACCTTCGCGCTCTCGCTGGCGCACGCCTCGCCCGACCCGCTCTTCACGGCGATCGACGCCTGTTCGCGGGCGGGAATCATCCCCGTGCCTGGCTCCGGTCGTTACCAGCCAATCTGGGTCTCGGATATAGCCGACGCCTTCATCGCCCAGAGTGCGCTGCCAGCTCAGTCCGGTCACCAGAGGGTCGAGCTGGCCGGCCCGCAGGCGCTCGACCTACGCACGATCAGCCGCCTGATCGGAAGTTCGCTCGGCCGCCGCCGTCCGGCCGTCCCGACGAGGCCGGGCTTCGCCAAGACAATGCTGAGAGTCGCCGCCTCGGGCGCGGTTGCGCTGCCGATGGTGTGGGACGAGCAGGCGCTGCTCGGCGCCGAGATGATCGCTGCGCGAGGCAGCGCCGATGCGCTGGCGCTCGGCATCTCACCGCGCCGCTTCAGCGATCTGCTTGGGCTCGATTAAGCGGCGTCAAGCGGCGCGCGGCGCCCGGCCCACGGCAACGCGTTCTCAAGCTGAGTGCTGAGCGCCAGCAGCAGCCCCTCGGACTCCGGTCGACCGATGAACTGGACCGCCAGCGGCAATCCAAGCTCATCGTTCTGGTAGAGCGGAACTGAGATCGCCGGCGAACCGGTCGCGTTTGAGATCGCCGTGAACGGGGTGAAGAGGCCGGAGCGAGCGAAGGCTCCCATCGGATCGTCCGAGCAGCTGTCAATCGTTCCCAGCGTCACCGGCGGTTCCGCTAGAGCGGGGCAGAGGATCGCGTCGTAATCCTCAGCCCAACTGACAACCATCCGCGCTAGCGCCTGCATCTGAACTTCGGCGCCGAAGCCCATCACGGCATTGATCTCTTGTGACTGCTGCCAGATAGACCAACTCAGCGGCTCCATCTGATCCTCGGTGAACTCGCTACCGGTAACCATCTGCGCAAACGCGATCTGCAGCGAGATCATCGGCCCAAACAGCGCCGAGAAAAGTTGCAGCATCCCAGGCACGTTCCATGGCGGGTTGACTTCGATCACCTCGTGGCCAAGCTCGCGCAGCAGCTCGGCTGCATCGTTCACGGCGGTTACTGAGGTCGGGTCGAGCGTCGCTCCCTCGAGCGGCGGTTCAAGAGTCATCGCAATCTTGAGGCCCTTTGGCGTCTCCCGAGCCAGCTCGCTGAAGGGCTTCGACGGGGCCGCTGCCCAGTAGGCATCGCCAGCTTCGTAGCCAGCGAGAATGTCGAGCGCCAATGCTGTCTCTGCGGTTGTGCGCGTCAACACGCCGTCGATGCCGAGAAAGGAGCCACCAACGTCGGGCCCCGATGAGATTCGCCCTCGTTGAGGCTTGAGCCCTACGAGTCCGCAGCAGGCGGCTGGGATTCGCGTCGAGCCGCCGCCGTCGTTGGCGTGGCCGAACGGAATCATTCCCGAGGCGACTGCCGCCGCCGAGCCGCCGGAGGAACCGCCCGGTGTGCGATCCGTATCCCAGGGGTTGCGCGACGGGCCAAAACGGCGCGGCTCTGTTGTCGGCAGGATTCCAAACTCCGGCAGGTTGGTCGTTCCGACGATAATCGCCCCGGCGTCACGCAAGCGGCGGACGAGAAATGCGTCGTGGCTGGCGCGGAAGTCGCCCATCACCTCTGCGGCGAAGGTCAACCGTTCGCCTTCGACCGGGCGGTTGTTCTTTATCGCTACCGGCACACCGGCCAGCGGCCGCTGATCGCCGCTCTCCACCTTGGCCGCTTCGGCGCGCGCTTTCTCGTGAAAAACGTCGATGAAGGCGTTGTAGGTCGGGTTCAGCGCGTCGATCCGTTCGAGCGAGGTATCGACCAGTTCGAGCGCGCTTATCTCGCCGCTCTTGACCAGCTCTGCGAGCTGATCGATTGGACGGAACATCAACTCTGAATCGGACATCTGAACCTTTCGCCGTTGGGTGCTTCGCCAGACTACCCACGAGCGGTGGCAGGCGCATCGCGCAGCGGCCGCAATCGTGAGAAACTTTCAAAGCAGTGAGTCAACCCGTGGAGCATTAGAGAGCGAGCTATATGACTGAGGTTAGTTCCGGACTTGAGGGCGTAGTCGCATTCGAGACAGTGATCGCCGAACCCGATCGCGAGGGCGGCGCGCTGCGCTACCGCGGCGTCGACATTGAGGACCTCGTCGGCTTCGTTCCATACGAGAAGGTCTGGGGACTGCTGGTTGACGGCAGCTTCGAACCTGGCCTCTCGCCGGCCGAGCCACACCCGCTGATGGTCCGCTCCGGCGATCCGCGCGTCGACGTTCAGTCGGCGCTGGCAATGCTCGCACCCGAATGGGGCTTCGGCCAGCTGCTCGACATCAGCGACGAGCAGGCCCGTAGCGACTTGGCTCGCGCCTCCGTGATGGCGCTCTCGTTCGTTGCCCAGTCGGCCCGCGGCGTTGGCCAGCCGTGGGTTCCGCAGGCGACGATCGATCAAGGCCAGACGATCGCTGAGCGTTTCCTCTTGCGCTGGCGCGGCGAGTGCAACCCCGACCACGCCAAGGCGATCGACGCCTACTGGGTTTCCGCGGCAGAGCACGGAATGAACGCCTCAACCTTCACTGCCCGCGTCGTCGCCTCAACCGGCGCCGATGTTGCAGCTGCGATGTCGAGCGCGGTCGGCGCGCTCAGCGGCCCGCTCCATGGTGGCGCGCCATCGCGCGTGCTGACGATGCTTGACGAGGTTGAAGCGAGCGGCGACGCAGACGCTTGGGTCAAGATGGCGCTTGACCGCGGTGACCGCCTGATGGGCTTCGGCCACCGCGTTTACCGCGCCGAGGATCCGCGCGCCCGCGTGCTGCGCCGGACCTCGAAAGAGCTCGGCTCGGAGCGCTTCGAAGTTGCCGAGGCGCTCGAGGCCGCTGCGCTGGCAGAGCTGAAGGCTCGTAAGCCGGACCGAGTTCTGGCGACCAACGTTGAGTTCTGGTCGGCGGTCGTGCTCGATTACGCCGAGATTCCACCGGACATGTTCACCAGCATGTTCACCTGCGCGCGCGTCGCCGGTTGGTCGGCGCACATCATGGAACAGAAGCGCGAAGCGAAGCTGATTCGCCCATCGGCTGACTACGTTGGCCCAGGCCCGCGCGGCCGCGACGAAGTCTGATCGCCCGTGGCTTCAGATAATGGAATTGAGGTCGAAGGACTGGTCCGAGTCTTCGGCGATGAGATCCGCGCCGTTGACGGCGTTGACCTGAGCGTCGCCCCGGGCGAGATTTACGGATTCCTCGGCCCCAACGGCGCCGGTAAATCAACGATGGTCTTGATGCTCGTCACGTTGCTACCGCCGACTTCCGGCCACGCGACTGTGGCGGGCTTCGACGTCGCCAAGCAAGGCCCGGAGGTCCGCGGCCAGATTGGCGCCGCGCTGCAGGAATCCGCGCTCGATGACTTCCTAACCGGCACCGAGCACATGGACCTTCAAGGTGGCCTGCACGGCCTCTCGAAGAACGAGCGCCGCACGCGCGGCGCCGAACTGATGGAGCGTGTCGGCCTCAGCGATGCTGCCGGGCGCAAGGTCGGCGGCTACTCCGGCGGCATGAAGCGCCGCCTCGACTTGGCGCTGGCGCTGCTGCACCGCCCCTCAGTGCTCTTCCTTGACGAGCCGACGACGGGCCTTGACCCGCAGAGCCGCAGCGCGCTCTGGGCAGAGGTTGAAAGGCTCTCGCGTGAGGACGGCGTGACCGTCTTCCTCACGACTCAGTACCTCGAAGAGGCCGATGTGCTCGCCGATCGTGTGGGGATCATCGACCACGGCAAGCTCGTTGCTGAGGGAACGCCGACGGCGCTGAAGGCAGGCATCGGTCAAGTCTCACTCGAGGCGACACCGGCAAACCCGAACGACCGCGAGAAGCTCGCCGCAGCGCTGGCACGCTTTGGCGAGCCGGCCGCAGCATCGCCGAAGTCGGTTGCTGTGCGGTTGGCGGCCGGCGCTGAGCAGCTCGCCGACGTCGTCCGCGCGCTCGACACCGAGGGGATTGCCGTTGGCGACCTTCAGCTCCATCAGCCTTCACTCGATGACGTCTTCTTGCAGCAGACCGGCCGCTCACTGGAGGGTGAGGAAGAGCAAGCGGAGTCCACTTCGTGAGCTCCGCTGGGCAGCTGGTGCTGATCGGTCGCCGCTCGGTCAGCCGCACCTTCCGCCAGCCGGTGCTGGTGGCGCCGGTGATCATCTTCCCGCTTGTGCTGCTGGCGGTTAATGCTGCGGGCCTGGCAAGCATCACCGAGCTGCCCGGTTTTCCGACCGACCGCTACATCAACTTCGCGATTGTCGTCTGCTTTGTCCAAGGCGCCCTCTTCGCGGCGATCACGGCTGGCACCGAATTGGCCTCAGACATTCAGAGCGGATTTACAGACCGGCTCTCGCTCACTCCAGTGCGGCGCTGGGCGATGTTGGCGGGCGCAACCGCCGGTGGCGCCTCAATCGCTGTCGTCGGGTCGGTCGTCTACCTCGTGATCGGGCTGATTTTTGGCGTTCAGATCGATACCGGCGTTCTCGGCGCTGTGACGCTGCTGGCGCTGGCGATCTACACCGCGCTGGCGTTCGCCGGGATCGGCGCTTGGCTGGCGGTTGCGACCGGTTCACCGCAGGCCGTGCAGGGGGTCTTCCCGCTGCTTTTCGTATTGCTCTTCCTCTCGACGATGAACTTGCCGATCGACTTCATCCAGAAAGATTGGTTCAAAACGATTGCCGAGTGGAACCCGCTCAGCTATCTGATCGACGGGATGCGCGGCCTCGTAATCGGCGGCTGGGACGCTTCGACGCTGCTGCCGGCCGTTGCCGTCGCGACCGCGATCATGTTTGTGACCTTTGCCGGCGCTGCCCGGTCACTGCGAAAGCGAGTGCAGCGAACATGAGCGGCTCAACGCTTTCAGTTGCGATGGCGGTGCTGCGCCGCGTGATGATTCAGACCTTCAAGAACCCGGCGATCATCATTCCCTCGCTCGCCTTCCCGCTCGTCTTCCTGATCGCCTTCGCCGGAGGCCTATCAACCGTCGCCAGCGTGCCCGGGTTCTCGTTCAAGGGTGGCTACACGGCATTTCAGTTCGTCTTCGTCTTCCTCCAGACCGGTGCCTTCGCGGGAATTTTCACCGGCTACCGAATTGCCGAGGATTACGAGAGTGGCTTCGCGCGGCGGCTGCTGATCGCCGCGCCACATAGCCGTGGAATTGTGCTCGGCTTCGTTCTATCGGGGCTCGCACGCTTTGCGTTGACCGGCGTGATTCTTTGGGCAATCGCTCTGCTGGCGGGAATGACCGTGCTCGGCAGCCCGATTGAGATCCTTGCGATGTGGCTGCTGGCAGGGCTGCTCTGCATCGCCAGCGCGCTCTGGGTGGCGGGGCTCGCGTTCCGCTTCCAGTCGGTTGATATCGGCTCGTTCATGCAGACGCCGGTCTTCATCCTGCTCTTCCTTGCGCCGGTCTACGTGCCATTGGCGCTGCTGACCGGATGGCTCAAGATCGCCGCGAGTGCGAATCCGATCACGGCGATCCTCGACGCTTCGCGCGGGTTCATCTCCGGCGAGCCGGCGAAGGTTGCGCTGGCCTTCGGCTTGGCGCTTGGCCTTGCCGCCTTGATGGGCCTGTGGGCCGCGCTGCAGCTGCGCCGGGCGCAGCGCGGCGTCGCTTAGCCGCCGTCGCCTCGAAGCAGAACTGCCCCCGGGAACGACAAGGGCCCGGCGGTTAAACCGGGCCCTTGATACGACTCACGCTTGAAGCGTGGGTTACATCATCCCGCCCATGTCTGGCATACCGCCTGGCATTCCGCCACCGGCATTCTCGTCAGGCATCTCGGCGATGATCGCCTCGGTGATCAGGATGTTCTTCGCGATCGAGGCTGCGTTCTGCAGCGCCGAGCGCGTGACCATCGCTGGATCGATTACGCCAGCGGCAACGAGATCAACGATCTCGCCGGTCGCAGCGTTGAGGCCAAACCCGGCCTTTGCCTTAGCCACATCGGCGACAACAACGGAGCCTTCAAGGCCCGAGTTCTCGGCGATCTGACGCAGCGGCTCCTCGACGGCGCGGAGCACAATCTTCACTCCGGTGCGCTCATCTTCGTCGTCACGCTTGGCAGGATCAACGTTCTTTGAGGCCTGCAGCAGTGCTACGCCGCCGCCGGGAACGATGCCCTCTTCGAGCGCCGCGCGGGTTGCCTGGAGGGCGTCCTCTACGCGGTGCTTCTTCTCCTTCATTTCGGTCTCAGTTGCGGCGCCGACCTTAACTACGGCCACACCACCTGAGAGCTTCGCGAGGCGCTCTTGCAGCTTCTCGCGATCGAAATCGGAGTCGGTGTTATCGACCTCAGCCTTGATCTGGTTAACGCGGCCCTTGATCGCGTCGCTGTCGCCAGCGCCGTCGACGATCGTCGTCGTGTCCTTCGAAACGACGATCCGGCGTGCGTGACCGAGCTGCGAGATCTGTGTGTTCTCGAGCTTCAGTCCCATCTCCTCGGTGATTACTTCGCCACCGGTGAGAATTGCGATGTCTTCGAGCATCCGCTTGCGGCGGTCGCCGAAGCCAGGGGCCTTGACGGCAACACCGGTGAAGGTGCCGCGCAGCTTGTTGACAACCAGAGTTGCGAGAGCCTCGCCCTCAACGTCCTCGGCAATGATCAGCAGCGCCTTACCGGACTGCATTACCTGCTCGAGAACCGGCAGCACGTCACGCACTGAACCGATCTTCTGGTTGGCGATCAGCACGTAGGCGTCGTCCAGCACTGCCTCCATGCGGTCTTGGTCGGTGACCATGTAGGGCGAGATGTAGCCCTTATCGAACTGCATGCCCTCAGTGAATTCGAGGTCCATGCCGAACGTCTGGCCTTCTTCGACGTTTACAACGCCGTCTTTGCCGACCTTCTCGATCGCGTCAGCGATTACGTCGCCGATCTCCTCGTCGCCAGCCGAAATAGTGGCCACACGAGCGATCTGATCCTTGCCGGTGACTTCCTTCGACTGCTTGCCGATGCCGGTAACGATCTCGTCGACGGCGTACTCAATCCCGCGCTTAAGCGCGAGTGGCTGAGCACCAGCGGTTACGTTCTTGAGGCCTTGGCGAACAATCGCCTGGGCCAGAACGGTCGCTGTCGTCGTGCCGTCTCCGGCAACGTCGTTGGTCGCTGTTGCGACTTCCTTGACGAGCTGAGCACCCTGGTTCTCAAATGGGTCCTCAACGTCAATTTCGCGAGCGATTGTGACGCCGTCGTTGGTGATCGTCGGTGCGCCGAAGCGCTTGTCGATCACTACGTAACGGCCCTTCGGACCGAGCGTCACCTTCACTGCGTTAGCTACGGCGTCAACGCCGGCCTCGAGGGCCTTGCGTGCGTCCGCGTCAAACTTCAATTCCTTAGCCATTTATTCAGTTCTCCTTTAGGCCTAAGACTCGACGATCGCGAGAATGTCGCTCTCGCGCAGAACGAGGAGATCCTCGCCGTCAACCTTGATGTCGGTGCCGCCGTACTTGCTGTAAAGCACTACGTCACCCTTGCTTACGTCGAGCGGGACGCGCTTTTCGCCGTCCTCATCCCAACGACCCTCGCCAGCGGCGACGATCTCGCCCTTCTGGGGCTTCTCTTTTGCCGTGTCGGGGAGCAGCAGGCCGCTAGCGGTCGTCTCCTCCTCGTCGATGGCGCGGACGATCACTCGATCGCCAAGCGGCTTCAAATTCATTTCAAATGCCTCCGGTAGTTGCGCTATTTACGAACGTTTTAGGGCGTTAGCCCGACGCTTTTGGCACTCACCACTAGCGAGTGCCAAAGTCGCTGAGGGAGATGATAGCGGCTTAGTTCTGCGCGCCACCGATGCCGAGCCGGGCATCGGTGAATGACTGCGGGTTTTCTACGATCTGGGAGAAGCGAACGACCGTCACGATGTCCTCCATCGTCACCGGCTGGCCATAGATCTGCTCAAGGAAGTGAATTAGATCCTCGTGGCGGCGTAGCTCAGGGTTGTCGTGCTCAATGTCGCGCGGCGAAAGGTCGCGAACGCGCTTCACGTCAACTTGATCGATCACCGCTTCGAAGATCTTCTCACGCGGCGAGAATTGGTAGCCGATAGTTACCAACACGGCCTGGTTCTTGCGGTACTTGTGGCTCTTGTCACCAAGGCGAATTGTCGCCGTCTTGCGGCCGCGGCGGAGCTGATCGGCAAAGATCGTCGAATAGAAGTTAAGTACCTGCATCGCGCCCGAAGACTACAGAGCTAAGGCGCTCGGCGCGAGGCCCAGCTTCGCTAGTAGATGAAGCCAGTCAGTACATCGGTGTCGAGGACCTTGATTCGCCCGCGCCCCTGCTCAATCGCACCGGAGTTGGCGAGCGTCGTAAGGAAGCGGCTCGCAGATTCGCGCGAACATCCCGCCAGCTGCGCAATGTCGGCCTGCGTGATGATCAGTTCGACTGCGCCGTCGCCGCCCGCGCCCTCGATGCGAGCCTGCGTAACAAGGTCGCCGAGCACAATTGCGACGCGGCTTTGAACCGTCTGGAAGGACTGGCGCGTGAGTCGCTCGTTGGCAATCCTCATTCGTCGGCCAAGCGAAACGACGAGCTTGCTGGCAATCGCGCCGTGCTCAGTCATCAGCCGACGCATGTCGCGGCCAGGAATCGCGATCAGGTCAACCTCGTCGAGCGTTTCTACTGTGGCCGAGCGCAGCTCGTCGTCGAACATTGCCAGCTCGCCGAAGATGTCGCCCGGGCCGAAGTGGGTCAGCGTGATCGTGCGCCCGTCGGGATGCTCGCGGATCGCGCGGGCGTGGCCGCTGCGCACGACGTAACAGGTGTTGCTGGGGTCGCCCTCACGGAAGATCACTTGGCCACCGGGGAAGCGGCGCGTCACGACTACCTCAGAAACGCGATGGAGGTCTTCGTCTCCGAGGGTCTCGAAAACGGGCACGGCCTGCAGCAGTGTGTAGGTCTCCTCGCTCATCGCGACGGAGGCTACCTATGCGCGGGAAATAGGCGCGGGTCGTTGCTGATCACGCCGGCGATGCCGAGCCGTTCGAAGGCTTCAATCTGCTGCGCGTCATCAACGGTCCAGATGTAAAGCTCGCCGCCAGCGCCACGGATCGCGCGCGCTAGGCGCGGGGTGACGAAGGCCCAGTGGCACATCAGGGCGTCAACGCGCCCGTCCCGGATTGCCTTCGAGGCCATCGATGGCAGGCGGATTCGGTAGTAGATGATCGCTGCGTAGGCAGGCCAGCGATAGAAGCGGTGCTCGGTCAGGTCGCGCTGCGCGCGCGGGAACGACCAGCCGATCGGGATCCCCGGCGCGATCTTGCGCAGCAGCGTCAGGCTCGGCTTCTCCATCGTTGAGATCAGCGCACGATCGGCCAGCCCGTGGCGGCGCAGCGCGTCAACGGTGCGCTGTTCGTAGCCCTGCAGCTTCATGTCAACGTCGAGCTGAACGTGAGCAAACTGGGGCTGTGCGAGGTGCGCGAGCCCTTCGTCGAGCGTCAGTGGCGTGCGCCCGCGGGCATCTTTGAAGTCGTGCGCCAGGCGCAGCTCACCGGAGCCATCGAGGCGCTCCGGCAGCACATCGAACTCGATCATGTCGACGCCAGCCGCGAGCGCTGCGTCGAAACTGGCGGCAGTATTGCCGTGAGCGAGAGCGTCGGCGCCTTTGTGACCAACTCGCTTTGGGCGGCCCTCGCTGCCGGCGCGGCCGCGGCTTAGCTGCGGCATCGCGCGGCCTGCGGGGACGTCGTTACGGAGGCGTGGCAGGGCACGGGTCTTAATTCGCCACGCGCTCCGGTGTGCCTGCCGCCCGGCCGGTACGGTTTGCGCTGTGCAGCAGGCGCTCTCAAAGATTGTTGGCGAAGCGAACATCCGCCCTGGTGGCGACCCCGCTTACACGGCGGACGAAACTATTTTCGCTGCCGAGGGCATGGCCGATCTTGTTGTCCTGCCAGGTAGCAGCAAAGAGGTAGTGGAGACAGTCGCCTGGTGCTACTCGCACGATGTTCCGATCACTCCGCGCGGCGGTGGCAGCGGCTGGGCCGGCGGCGCAGTGCCGCTCGGATCGGGGATTGTGCTCGGTTTGGAACGGATGACCTCAGTTCGCAGCTTCGAACCGCTCCAGTGGCGGATTGAGGTTGAGGCCGGTGTCACGACCGCGACCGTGCAGCGGCTCGCGCGCGAGAACGGGCTCTACTTCCCGCCCGACCCGGGCGCGCCGGAAGAGTCACTGATCGGCGGCAACGTCGCCACTAATGCCGGCGGCCCGCACTGCTTCAAATACGGAGTAACCGGCGCTTGGGTTACCGGCGTTGAGGCTGTGATCGCGCCCGGCGAGCTGATTCGGGTCGGCGGTGCGGCGCGCAAGGACGTCGCTGGCTACGACCTCGCGGCGCTGCTTACCGGCAGCGAGGGGACACTCGGCGTGATTACTTCCGTCTCGTTGCGCCTGATACCCGCGCCCGGCCCGTCGCTGCCGCTGGCCGCGTTTTATACCAGCGCTGCGAGTGGATGCGAGGCAATTGAGCGGGTGATGGCTGCTGGCCCCGTGGCGGCAGCGATCGAATACCTCGATCGCGCGACACTCGAGATCACCGGTGGTGGCTTCCCTGGCGAACTTCCCGGCGGCGCTGAGTTTCTGCTGATCATCGACTGCGACAGCGGTCAGGCGGATCGCGATCAGCTGCGCGAAGCGCTGGCCGAAGACGCGCTCGCTGCGCCACTGGCACCAGATGACCCGCGAGCGCTATGGCGCTGGCGCGAAGGGCTTGGAACGGCGGTCAGTAACGAGCTTGGTTCGAAGATCTCCGACGACATCGCAGTACCACTCGATCGCCTGGCCGAGGCGATCGAAGGGACGATCGAAATCGGTGATCTCCATCGAATCGCCACCTGCTCATTCGGCCATGCCGGCGACGGCAACCTGCAC
>Ga0194055_10001107_pt1 | contig 21806 bp, 17 predicted proteins | sample SepL449m_MetaG_FD_155482 | JGI IMG/M metagenome (GOLD analysis project Ga0194055, IMG submission 155482) | Anoxic zone freshwater microbial communities from boreal shield lake in IISD Experimental Lakes Area, Ontario, Canada - Sep2016-L442-9m | ecosystem: Environmental > Aquatic > Freshwater >...
GAGGCCACCGAAACGCTCGTCCGCGGTCGGCGAGGCGAGTTTGAAGCCGACCTCAGCCGCGCCACCGAGGCCGTGAACACCGCCGTCAACGCCGAGCAGATGGCGACCGCCGCGTGCGGCTCGGCAAAAGCCGCGGCAACGTCAATCGTGTCGGCACTCGACTCGCTGCGGGCGGCGCTGGCCGCCAGGGAGTCTGCGGTCGCCGGCTCGCACCACGACGCCACCACCGCCCGCGAAGCGCTGACGGCCGCAACGGCGGCGCTGACCGACCTGTCACGCAGGCACCTTCGGCTCGAGGCAGAACACGATCGCGCCGCATCCGCGGCCAACGACGCCCGCGTGGCGGCCAACGCGGCGCACACGCGGGTCGCGGAGGCCCGCGGCCGGCATGCCACGCTCGGCGAATCGAGAGCGGCATGCGAGGGCCACCTCCGGTCGCTCGAGGCGAGGCGTGCGATGGCGGCAGGCGATCTCGAAACGCTCGAGGTCACCCAGCGTGACGCCACCGCCGCCCTGCACTCAGCCTGGAGGGAACTCGCCGGCTGGCGGGCGACGCTCGAGGCCTGTCGCGAGCGTCGCACGGTGCTCCAGGACGTCGTCGACCGCCACGAGGGCCTCTCGGAAGCGTCGCGTCGCCTGCTCCAGAGCGATGTAGCAACCACGGTACCCGGTCTGGCCGGCGTGCTCGCCGACCTCGTGGTCGCAGGGATCGAGTGGGCACCGCTCGTCGACCTCGCGCTCGGCGAACTCGGGCAGTGCCTCGTCGTCGACTCGCTCGACGACGCGATCGGCTGGCATGCCACGTGGGGGCCCACGCCCGCCGCCGAAGCCGTGCTCGCCGCCGGCGGCAGAATCAGTTTTCTGGCTGGGCAAATCCTTCATGATCCCGACGAGTTCGAGCCCGGCCACCACCCCGGCATCGTCGGTCGCCTCGACCGCCTGATCTCCGACAGCGGCCAGGCAGACGCCATGCCCGACCTGATCCGCCGCCTCCTCGGCCGCGCGTGGATCGTCGAGCGGGTCGAGCATGCGCTGCCGCTGCTCCCCGCCGCACCGTCTGGCACGCTGTTCCTCGCCCGCGACGGTACGAGCGTCATGGCGAACGGCGGCTTCACCATCGGTTCGCCCGCCGGGTCCGCAGGCCTCGTGGCCCGCCGCAGTGAGCTGCGGGCCCTCGACGAACGTCACGCGGAACTCGTTCGCACGGTGGACGTGGCCCAGATCGAGATCGATGCCACCCAGGCGGCGATCGACGCGCGTGCAGAGGAGATCACCGCGGCTTCGATCCGCCGCCAGGAGGCCGGCGAGGCCCTCGCCACGGCGCGAGCAGAACTCACCCGCGTCGGTCGTGACGAGCGGTCTGCGGGCGATGCCATCCCGATGGCAGAGGCGGAGGCCCGCCGCGCCGACCAGCGGGCGATCGCCGCCGAGGCCGCCTGCGAGTCGTGCGGTCGAGATCTCGAAGACGCGGCATCCCGCCTCACGGTCGCCCGCCAGGAACTCGAGACCTGTCAGGCGGCGATCGACGCGGCCGAGCGGGACCGCGGCGCTACGATCGACGAAATCCACCGCCTGCGGATCGACGAGGCCGCGACCGTGGAGAAGATCGCTCGGTCCCGCGATGCCGTCGCGGCCACCGGCGCCACGCTCGAGACGAGGCAGGCTGAACTCGTTGATGCGCGGCAGCGCCTCACCCTCGCGGGCCAGCGGGCCGACCACCACCAGCTCGAGATGCTGGCGGCGTCGGCACACCGGGCCGAGGCCGCCTGGATCGCCGAACAAGCCGTGACGGTGCTGACCGGCCTGCTCCTCGATGGCGACCGACTCGACGCCCACCGACAGGCCGTGGCGGCGGCAGTCGAGACGTCTCGGGCTGCCGCCAGCGCGATCTCCGAGCGGCTCCACGGTCTGGAACTCGAAGCGGGTGAGGCCCGACACCAGCGGGCCCGGATTGTGGAGCGGATTCGCGACGAATACGACATCGAGGTCGACGGTGCCACCGCAAGCGGACCCACGACCACCGACGTCGCCACCGACGAAGAGCCGATCCCGGAGGATCGCGCGGACCTCGAGGCCCGCATCGAAGAACTCCGCCGCAAGCTCGGATCGATGACCTCGGTCAACCTGGAGGCGCTTCAGGAGGCGGAGGAACTTGCCGAGCGGCTGGCAAAGCTCGAGGCCCAGTTGGCGGACGTCACGGGAGCCAAGGAGTCGATCGAGCAGCTGATCGCAAGGATCGACGACGAGAGCCGGCGGTTACTCGGCGAGACGATCGAGACCGTCCGCGGCTACTTCCGCGACCTCTTCGAGCGGGTCTTCGGCGGCGGCCAGGCCGACATCGTGCTCGAGGAGGGCGTCGACCTGCTCGAAGCGGCGGTCGAGATCGTCGCCCGACCGCCGGGCAAGGAGCCCCGGAGCATCTCGCTCCTCTCCGGCGGCGAGAAGACGATGACCTGCGTCGCTCTCCTGCTGGCCATCTTCAAGTCGCGGCCCAGCCCGTTCTGCGTTCTCGACGAGGTCGACGCCGCGCTCGACGAGGCCAACGTCGACCGGTTCGTCGGCGTGCTCCGCGACTTTCTCTCGTCGACCCAGTTCATCGTGGTCACGCATTCGAAAAAGACGATGGCGTCGGCCACGACGCTCTACGGCGTCACGATGGAGGAATCAGGCGTCTCGAAGCGGGTGAGCGTGCGGTTCGAGTCGACGGCGGCCGCCGTGCGGCCGTCCTCCCGTGCGGCCTGAGCCCGCGAACCGCGGATCGCCCGAAATTCCCGCGATTCCTCGAGCGCTCAGCGCCTTCGGTACAGGCCGGTTGAGCGCTGCCACCGTCGCGTCCGTGAAGAACGGCTCAAGTCTCACGACGTGATCTTTCGATCTACCCTCCTGGACGGCCATGCCACGGAGGTGTCTGGGAGTAATCCCGATCCTCCAACGGTGTGGCGCAGGGGGGGAACCTGCGAGTCACGGCCTCGTTCGGGAGGCGTCCTGCCCAAGGGACGCGCACCTGGATGAACCGGTATTCACATGCCCCCCCGCGCCTCTGGCCGGCCTTTGTGGGGCACGACGACGCGGGCGTCCCCACGAAGCAGATCGCGTCACAGGGGGGCTGTGTTCGACGCTCGGAAGGGTGCCGACTGGCCAGGAACATATCCGGACACGAACGATCCCACAGGGAGTCCAGACGATGAAGGTTTTCACGACAGGCCAGGTCGCCAAAATCTGTAAAGTCGCACCACGAACCGTAAGCAAGTGGTTCGACTCCGGTCGCCTCAAGGGCTACCGCATTCCAGGAAGCCAGGACCGGCGCATTCCGCGGGAGTACCTGATCAAGTTCCTCAAGGAGCACGGCATGCCGCTGGGCGACCTCGAGGACGAGGCAATGGCCAAGGTGCTCCTCGTTGGCCAGGATCAGGTGCTCATCGAGAACCTGAAGAAGCAACTGCCGGTCGAACGGTCCTTCAAGATTCAGGTTGCCGCCAGCGGCTTCGAGGCTGGCATCCAGGCCGAGAGCTTCCACCCCGACTGCATCGTGGTGGACTACTCGATCGGTCGGATCGACGCTCAGCAGATCTGCCAGAACCTACGGCGGAATCCTGAGTACGCCGACACGATCGTGATCGCCCTGCTGCCGGACGACGGCTCGCAGATCACGGTCGACCGGGCCCACGTCAACGAGAGCTTCAAGAAGCCCTTCGACGTGGCCCTCTTGGCAGAGCGTCTCCGGACGCTGATCGGCGCCCGGAAGGAACTTGTTTAGACGCCCGCCGGGCCATCCATGGCCCCGGCGGGCTCAGGCAGCCGGAGGGAACGCCAAGGGTTCCCTCGGCTGCCAGGCTCGCCCTCCAGGCGAGCCGGTGACAACCTAGATCGCATCTCGGAAGGCATAGCAACGAGTTGCCCGCCCTGAGCGGGTAGGCGAGGGGGTCGGCGAACGCTCGAGGAGCCTTGGGCGTATCCTCGCCCCGGCGACAATCCAAAGGACCGCGAAGCGGCGACTTTTGCCGCCCCCGAGCCGGCGATGCACGCATGCCCGGATCCGCTCTAGCCAAGGCTCGTCGTCCGGGCGAGCCGACGCAAAACCAAGTGCGACCCCGAACCGTCGGCCGGTCCGCCACCAGCGGGCCGGCCGATCGCTTCTGCTTCGGGGTATGCTCGTCACCATGAGCGACGACCCTCACGGCATCCGGATGATCGACGTCGGCGGCAAACCCGTCACCCAGCGGACGGCGCGGGCGTCGGCCCGACTCTCGGCCAGGCCCGAGACGGTCGCCCGAATCCGAGCCGGCAATCTCGAAAAGGGCGACGCCATGGCCACCGCCCGGATCGCCGGCATCATGGCCGCCAAGCGAACGAGCGAGATCGTTCCCCTCTGCCACCCGCTGCCGCTCGACGGCGTCGAGGTCACCGTCTCCTTCCCAGATCCCGGCCTCGTCTCCATCGAGACGGCGGTCCGCACCACCGCCCGAACGGGCGTTGAGATGGAGGCGCTGGTGGCCGCCGCCGCCGCGGCACTCGCGATCTACGACATGTGCAAGTCGATCGACCCGGACATGACAGTCGAGCAGATCCGCCTCGAGGCGAAGACCGGTGGCGTCCACGGCAACTACGTTCGCGGCGAAGCCTGATGCTCGACGGCTCGCCCGCGTGTCAGGCTGAGCCGTCGCGGGCCGACTCGTTGAGAATCGGCTCGAGTTCGTCCACGAAGTCACGCGCGTCCTTGAACTCGCGGTAGACGCTGGCAAAGCGGACGTACGCCACCTGGTCGAGGTCCTTGAGGATCTCCATCAGCCGCTCGCCGATCACGCGGCTCGGCACATCACCCTCGTAGGCGCCGTAGAGTTCGGCCTCAAGCGTCGAGACCGCGTGCTCGATCTGGTCCTCCGTCACAGGCCGCTTCCAGCAGGCCTTCGCGAGCCCGCGTTTGATCTTGTCGCGGTCGAACGAATCGCGATCTCCCCCCTTTTTGACGACCGTCAGCAACTGCCGCTCGACCCGCTCGTAGGTGGTAAACCGGCGGCGGCAGGCGAGGCATTCCCGACGACGCCGGATCGTGGCGCCGTCGTCGCCGGCACGGGAATCGATCACACGGTCGTTGTCGGCTCTGCAGAAGGGGCAGCGCATCGGCGGCCTCCGGGGCGGCGGGTGCCGACGATCCTAAGAGCCACCGCTGAAAACCAGCAAGAGCGGCTGCAACCCGCGAGTGCGATCAGCCGCCAGCGTCGTTGGTCTCGCCATCGTCGGCGGCTTGCCCGGCGTCGGGATCAGTGTCTTCGCGCACCAGTTTCCAGTCCCGTCGCTGCCTGGAGCTGGGGATCTTCATCGCCTTGCGATACTTCGTCACGGTCCGCCGGGCCACGACCATGCCCCGCTTGCCGAGTTCGCTCACGAGGTCGTCGTCGCTGAAAGGGGCGTCTTTCGGCTCGCCGTCGACGATCTCTTGGAGCTTGAGCCGCACCGTATCCCAGGCCACTTCCTCGCCGTCGGCGCTGGTGGTGCCACCGACGAAGAACTTGCGAAGCGAATGGAGCCCGCGAGGCGTCTGCAGCCACTTGTCGTCGACGGCGCGGCTGATCGTGGTGACGTGCATCCCAATGCGGTCGGCGATCTGCTGCATCTTGAGCGGCTCGATCGCATCCGGCCCCTCGGTGAAGAACCTGGTCTGGTGGTCGACGATCGCCTGCGACGTCTTGAGGAGCGTGCTCCGCCGCTGCTCGATCGCATCGATCAGCCACTGAGCGGAGTTGATCTTCCGCTTGATGTATTCGCGGGTCCCCGGGTCGGTGTCGGGCGACATCAGCATGTCGCGATAGAGCGGGCTGATCCGCAGATTGGGGAGGTCGATTTCCTCGAGCCGCACCTTCCACGTCCCGTCGGCCTGCTGGTCGACGTACACGTCGGGCTTCACCGGCACGACCATCGGCGAGGTGAAGATCGCGCCCGGCTTGGGTTTCAGCGAATGGAGTTGCTCGCGGAGCTGCTCGATCTGCTCGATCGTGAGCCCAGTCTTCCGCTCGATCAGCGGCAGGCGGTTGCCGGCCAAGTCTTCCAGGTGCCCCGACACGAGCCGCCGCAGGTTCCGGGCGTTGGGCGTGTCATGGCGAATCTGGAGCAGGAGGCACTCCTTGAGATCGCGGGCACCCACGCCAGGCGGATCCATGTTCTGGACGGCGGCCAGCGCCTTGTAGAGGTGGGTGATCTGATCCGGGGGGCCGTCGGCATCGACGAGATCCTCCAGCGGCATCGGCAGGTAGCCGTTCGCGTCGAGGTTGTAGATCACCTTGTCGGCCGCGGCCCGCTCCGCGTCGGAGAGTTCGTAGTTGGAGATCTGGGCATGGAGATGGTCGCAGAGCGTCTCCGGCCGCTCGGCCATGTTGGCCATGACGTCGAGATAGCGATCGCCGGCCTGCTCGATCTGGGACGCGGACGGACGGCTGCGGTCATCGTCGCTGTCGGGATACTCGTTGGCCCAGTCGTAGGTTCGCTCGAAGTCGGCCTGGTTGGCGTTGTCCTGATCGACGACCAGCGGCTTCTCGTCGACGGTCCGCTCGATCGTGGTCGGCTCGGCGTCGCCGATGAGCCCCATCGCCTCCGCAACGGGGCCTTCCTGGCCCGCCTCCTCCATCTCGAGCGTCTCGTTGTTCTGGATCTCCTCCTCGATCCGCTCCTCCAGAGCCATCACTGGCAGTTGCAGGATCTCCATCGACTGGATCATGCGCGGCGCAAGCACCTGCTTTTGCGCCATCCGCATTTCCTGGCCGAACGACATCCGCATTGCAGCAATCCTCGTGCCGGATTCCTGTCGCCACCCGACGACCCTGAACCCTCCCTAAGAATACAGCCCAAATGGGGCCTGTGCGCGGTCTGGCATGAAAATTGCTCCTCATGCGTTCCTCACAACGAGCCCGGGCCCGGAGAAGGCGTCCCTGGCCAGGAGAGACACCATCCGAAACCCGCTTCAGACGCTCAGAACTTTCGTCGTCCGGCGAAGGCATCGACGAGCATCTCGCGGTTCGCCTGTTCCAGCGAGGCCCCGACCGTCAATCCGCGGGCGAGGCGGGTGAGTTCCACGGGCAGGCCCTCGAGGCGTTGGGCGACCACCAGCGCCGTGGCGTCACCCTCGACGTTCGGCGTGGTGCCGAGGATCACCTCGCGAAACTGCCCCTGAGACACTCGAGCCGCGAGGGCATCGAGCGTGAGGCCGTCGACGCCCTTCCCTTCCAAGGGCGCGACCCGCCCCTGGAGCACGTGGTAAAGACCCCGGAAGTTGCCCGCCTGTTCGAGTGCGAGCAGGTCACGAACCTGCTCGACCACGCAGAGGACTGTCTGATCCCGGCGCGAATCGGCGCAGATGTCGCACTGCTCCCCCTCGGCGAGGTTGAAGCAGGTTCGACAGGGCCGGAGGTTCTCCTTGACCGCACGAATCGCGTCGGCGAACGCGAGCGCCTGTTCCTTCGGCATGTTGAGCACGTGATACGCCAGCCGCTCGGCCGTCCGCCGACCGATGCCAGGCAGGTCCGCGAAGCCGTCGATCAGCCGCTTCACCACGCCGCGTTTGTCAGCCATGCTGTTCCTCCATGTGGCCAGCTTCGTCGTTCGTGGCGTCGCCATGGTCGCCGTCGCCTGCGACTTGGCCTGATTCTGCAGCGAACGCGACAGAGGCCGCCGATGCCGTGGCCCGCGGCTCACGAGGCCGCGGTGGCTCGACCTTGCGGATCGCCGCGTCGAAGAGGGTGCGGGCGTGGGCCACGAGCGGGTGCTCACCGGCCTCCCGGAGCAGCGATGCCTGCGTCTGCACACTCACCGGCCGGGGCTGCTCCGCCGGCGTGGCAACCACCGGCTCGGCAGGAGCCTCGATCATCACGATCGCGTGCCGCACCCGCCGTCCGGCCAGCGACTCGAGGGCCCGCGAGATCGCCGCCGAAATCTCCGGTCGCCGCAGGAAGGCTCCGGCGGTGGTTGCGTGCGCCGGCAGCGTGACCTCCAGTTGGTCGTCTCGCCACGCGGCCCCGATCGCTTCGGCCGCACAGTCACCTGCGAGCCCATCGAGCGTCGCCGAGGCGGCTTTCCAGGCAGCCGAGGCATCTGCGGGCAGTTCCGGCGTCGGCGTGATTCCGGCCGGCGGAGGGGGCGCGACAGCGGACGGAGCGGGCTCAACGCCCCGATCGGTCAGGTCGGTCGTTTTTTTTTGAGGCGCAGGCGCCGCCACGACCGGCAGGGAAGGCCGCGGAGCCGCGTTGCCGGCAGCCGACGCAGGCACCGCAGCGACCGCGCCCGTTGCGGACGCCAACCTATCGACTGCGGCGGCGACGCTCTCGAGATCCTCGAGCGTCGCCAGACGGATCACCGCCATCTCCGCGAGGAGCGCTGCATGGCCGCTCGTCCGCATCCGCGAGAGCGACTGATCGAGGATCTGCAGCATCGCCAGCAGCGTGGCGGTGCCCATCGACCCACCGAGTGCCGCGAGGTCGACCCCCAGCCCCTGCGAGCGAGTGAGCATCGAGGGATCGCAGCCGACGCTGGCGAGCAGGCATTCGCGGAGCGCCGCGATCAATTGGTCAAGCACCCCGCCGGGATCGGCTCCCCCTTGGAGCGACGCGTCGAGTGCGGCCAGCCCACGGGCCGGCTCGCGGGCCGCGATCGCCGCCACGAGCTCACCGATCCGCTCCTCGCGTCCGGTGCCGATCAACGCGTGCACCTCGTCCACACCGATCGGGCCGCTCGCGGAGCCAAGCAACTGCTCGAGGAGCGACTGGCTGTCTCGCATGCTTCCGGCGGCCCGGCGGGCGATGAGGGTGAGCGCCTCGGGCGACACGTCGGCCCCTTCGGCCTCCACGATCTGCGCCAGCCGGCCGGCGATGGAGACCGTGTCGACCGTCGTGAAGTCAAACCGCTGACACCGCGAGAGGATCGTGACCGGAAGCTTTTCGGGCTCCGTCGTGCAGAGCACGAACTTCACGTGCTGCGGCGGTTCCTCCAGCGTCTTGAGGAGGGCGTTGAACGCCTCCCGTGTGAGCATATGGACTTCATCGATGATGTAGATCTTGAACCGACCCCGCGCTGGGCGGACCGCGACGTTCTGCCGGAGTTGCCGGATTTCATCGATGCCACGGTTGCTGGCGGCGTCGATCTCGACGACATCGACGTCCTGCCCCGCGGCGATCGCCCGGCAGGAGTCGCAGTCGTTGCAGGGCTCGGCCGCCGGTCCCCGCTCGCACTCCAGCGCCTTGGCGTAGATCCTGGCGGCACTCGTCTTGCCCACACCCCGGGCGCCGGTGAAGAGATACGCGTGGCCGATCCGGCCGCTCTCGATCGCCCCCGACAGGCCACGGGCGACGTGCTCCTGGCCGACCAAGTCGGCGAAACGCTGCGGCCGATACCGCCGGGCAACAACCTGATAGGCGGCCGATTCAGCCATGGATCAGAGCACCGTCGCGATCAGAGACCACTTCCGAGGGCGCCGGACCCGATGCCCGCCGGCCGACCGGAGGCCGATGAGAGGCCCACCGCACAAAGAGACGACTGCTTATGGCTGCTGCGGTTAAGCCCTGACCAGGTTCACAGGTCCCCATCGCAGGGGCCTCTCATCGGCATCCGGTCCGACATGATTTGTACGTCCCGCCGCCAAACCGGTCAAAGGCTGATACATTTCCGCCCATGGCGTCGACGACGTCCCCCATGATGCAGCAGTTCGAGGCCGCGAAGGCCCGCTGCCCGGGCGCGCTCGTACTCTTCCGGATGGGCGACTTCTACGAGCTCTTCGGCGATGACGCCCGCGAGGCCGCCGACCTCCTCGACCTCACGCTCACCAGCCGCGACAAGGGCCCCGACGCCCTGCCGATGGCGGGCTTCCCGCACCACCAACTCGACGTGCAGCTGGTGAAGCTCGTGGCCGCCGGGCGACACGTCGCCATCTGCGAACAGATCGACGACCCGAAGACGACCAAGGGCCTGCTTCGTCGCGAGGTGACGCGAATCGTCACGCCCGGCATCGCGGCAGACGAGACACTCCTCGATCCCGCGCGAAGCAACTGGCTGCTCGCGATCCTCCCGCGGGATAATCGCGATGGCGCCGATCCGAAGGTGGGCCTGGCCTGGATCGACGTCGCCGCGGGCCGATTCGAGGCGGCCGTGGTGCACCGCGACGACGTGGCCGATCACGTGCTGCGACTCGACCCGTCGGAGTGCCTCTGCGGCGAGAAGCACCGCGAACTGGTCCTGGAACTCGTGCAACCTGCGGGCAAGCGGCTCGTGACCACGCGACCCGACTGGTGGTTCGACGACGCCACGGCCGACGCGGCGGTCACCCGCGCGGTGGGCGGCCGGCGGCTCGAGGGTCTCGGCTTCGAACTTCCCGCCGACGCTCCCGGCGTGGCCGCCGCGGGAGCGGTCGTGGCCTACCTCGAGCAGAACGAGCCGGCGGCGATCGCGCGGATCGACACGCTGGCTGCGTGGCGTCCTGGCCTGCGACTCGAGATCGATGAGGCGTCGCGCCGCAGCCTGGAACTGATCCGGGCAGCAGCCACGGGCCGCCGCGACGGCTCACTCGCCGGCGTGCTCGACCGCACGCGTTCGCCGATGGGAGCCCGCCTGCTCGGCGAATGGCTGTCAGCGCCGCTGGTGGACAAGTCGGCGATCGACGATCGGCTCGACGCGGTGGCGGCGCTGGTCGCCGATCCGATCCTCGCAGCGCGGCTCGCCGAGAAGCTCTCCGGCATCGGCGACATCGAGCGGCTCGTCGGCCGCGTGATCACCGGCCGCGCCGGCCCGCGCGACCTCGAGCGGATCGGCCGGGCGACGGCGATCCTGCCGGACGTGGTCTTCCTGCTCGCGTCGTGTGGCGGTCTGCTCGCCGACCTGCGAGACGGCCTCGATCCCTGCCCCGACGTCGCCAGCCGAATCGGCGCCATGCTCCGCGAAGGCTGCCCCGTGTTCGCCCGCGAGGGCGGCTTCATCCGCCCCGGCTTCGACGCGCCGCTGGACGAACTCGTGGAACTCGCCAGTGGCGGCAAGGCCTGGATCACCCGCTACCAGGCTCAGGAGATCGAGCGGACCGGCATCGCCTCGCTCAAGGTGGGCTACAACCGCGTGTTCGGCTTCTTTCTGGAAATCGGCCGGGCGCATGCCGAGAAGGTGCCGCCGGAATACATCCGCAAGCAGACGGTGAAGAACGCCGAGCGCTACACCACGCCGGAACTCGACGAGCGGCAGCGGCAGGTGCTCGGTGCCGAGGAGGAGGCGGTCCGTCGCGAGATCCATCTGCTCGAAGAACTGCGAGCCTTCGTGGCGGGAGAGCGAATCCGGCTCGACCGCTCTGCCGAGGTGCTTGCCGTGCTCGACGTCTTGCTGTCGTTCGCCGAGGTGGCCCGAACCCGCGGCTGGGTGCGGCCGGAGGTCTCGACCGGTGGCGAGCTCATGATCGATGCCGGCCGGCATCCGGTGTTGGAGGAGCTCCTGCCGCCCGGCACGCTCGTGGCCAACGACCTCGCGCTCTGTGCGGGTGGCGAGACGGCTCCGGCAATCCTGCTCGTGACCGGCCCAAACATGGGCGGCAAGAGTACGTTCATCCGTCAGGCCGCGCTCGTGGCGGTGATGGCGCAGGCGGGGAGCTTCGTGCCGGCGAAGCGGGCACGGGTCGGGATCGTCGATCGGCTGTTCGCCCGGATCGGTGCCGGCGACGACCTGGCTCGCGGTGCGAGCACATTCCTCGTCGAGATGGCGCAGACCGCGCGGATCCTCAACCGGGCCACACCGAAGAGCCTCGTGATCCTCGACGAAGTGGGCCGGGGCACGAGCACGTTTGATGGCCTCGCGATCGCCCAAGCGGTGGTGGAGCACCTCCAGTCGGCGGTCGGCTGCCGCACGCTGTTCGCGACACACTACCTGCAGCTCGCCGCGCTCGAGCGACTACCGGGGGTGGCGAACGTGCAGGTGCTCGTCAAGCAGCATCACGAGCAGCTCGTGTTCCTGCACCAGGTGGTCCCGGGCGCGGCCGACAAGAGCTGGGGGGTGCACGTGGCCCGGCTGGCGGGCGTGCCGACGGAGGTGATCGACCGCGCCCGCGACCTCTTGATCGGGTTTGAGTCCGACGCCGCCGCGCCGCTGGCAAAGCCCCGCCGCAAGCCCCCGCAACGCGACCAGCTGTCGCTGTTCGAGTAGCGCAGTACGGGAAGCAGTTCGCCCGCGGCCTCACGGCCGGTCGGCTTGTACGGGTTCTCCTCGAGCCTTGCGTGGCCGTTTGTCCAAGCCCAACGCCGTGAGGCGTGGGGTGAACCACCAACAGACGCCGCGTTCAGCGTGGTTTGCCCGACGCGAACGTCCGGCGACGGGGCATGGGCAGCCCCGAGCGGCTCACCCGCACTGGTTCATCTTGTCGCGAGGCGTGCCGGCGCCGACGAGTTCGGGCACCATCAGCGGCGGCGGCACCGCCTTGTCGTCGGCCGCGATCGTCACCGCCACGCTCTTATAGGCGGGCGTTCGCGAGAGCGGGTCGGCCGCCTTCGGCACGAGCACGTTGCTCTCGGGGTAGTACATCGCCACGCAGCCGGGGCGGATCTGGTCAAAGGCCGCCACGATCTGCCCTCGCATCTCGCCGGCCGCGCTCGCGATCCGGCAGCGACCGCCGTCGGTGAGGCCGTATTGGCGCACGTCGTCGGGATGGATGAGCACGATGTCCCGCCGCGTCTGGTTGCGGTAGAGGTCTTCCTCCTCGTAGACGACGGTGTTGAACTGCCCCTCGCTGCGGATCGTCATCAGCGTGAGCCCATCCGGCGCGGGCGGGAGATCATGCACGACAAGGGCCGCCTTGCCGTCGGCGGTGGGAAACGCCGGCCGGTCAATCGCCCGCCCGGGGATGGAAAACTCCTTCTTCGTGCGGTCGATCTCCGCGATCTGCTCGAGGCCCGGCACGATCGCCGCGATCGCCGTGCGGATCGTGCTGGTGTGGCTCATGTCTCGCCAGTTCACCGGGCCGCTCTCGCCCAGCACCCGCGTCGCAAGGTCGGCGATGATCTCCACCTCCGCCCGCGGCCCCACGTGGCGGGGTTTGCCGCCGTCGGAGAGCCGGATGTAGCTAAACATGCTCTCCTGCGTGGAGGGCTCGGGTTCCTCGTCCCGCGCGAGCACCGGGAGGATGATCGTCTCCTCGCCGCCGGTGCCCCAGGCGTGGCCGGTGTTGAGCGATGTGCTCAGGTAGACGACCGTGTCGATCTTCCCCATCGACCGGCGGGCGTACGTGGCGTCGGGGCTGGAGCCGTAGAGGTTGCCGCCGAGGCAGACGGCAAACCGCATCTCGCCGCGGTCGGCGGCGTCGAGGCATTCGAGCGTGTCGTAGCCCTTCATCGTGGGCAGCGTCACGCCGTAGTGCTTCTGGAGCCGGTCGAAGATCGCCTGCTTGAGCGTGGGCGTGACGCCCACCGTGCCCATTCCCTGGATGTTGGAGTGACCGCGGATCGGCTGCAGACCCGCGCCAGGCCGGCCCACCATCCGCCGCATCAGTGCCAGGGCGGCGATCGCCTGCACCGTCGCCGCGCCGTGGAGGTGGTGGGTGATGCCCATCGTCCAGGCAAACACGGCCCGCTTGCTCGCCGCGTAGTGCTCGGCCATTGAATCGATCTCGCCCTTCGCGACTCCCGACTTCGCCACGATCTCGTCCCAGGAGAGGGCGTCGAGTCGGGCGGCCAGTTCCGACCAGCCGCGGCAGTGGGCGGCGAGGAAGGCCTCGTCCACGATCGGGTCGTCGGCGCGGGGTCGCTCCGCGTGCAGTTCACGGAGCCGCTTCATCAGGCCGTAGACGACCGCCAGGTCGCCGCCGACGTACGGCTGCACGTAGCTGCTGGCAATCTCAGCCCCGAAGACGAGTGCCCACGGGTCGCTCGGCACCGAGAAGTTGACGAGGCCGGTCTCGACGATCGGGTTGACCACGATCACCTTCCCGCCGCGGCGGCGAACCATCATCAGCGTCCGCATCATCCGCGGGTGGTTGCTCGCCGGATTGCCGCCGATCAGGAACACGCAGTCGGCGTTCTCCATGTCGTCGAGCGCGATCGTGCCGGCGCTCGTGCCGATCACGCTCGTGAGCCCCACGCCGCTGGCCTGGTGGCAGTAGTAGGAGCAGTTGTTGACGTGGTTGGTGCCGTAGAGCCGGGCGAGAAGCTGGAGCAGGAAGCCGGCCTCGTTGCTCGAGCGGCCGCTGAAGTAGAAGAACGACTCCGCAGGCTTCGTCGCCTTGAGCTTCGCGGCGATCCGCTCCATCGCCTCGGCCCAGTCGAGCGGCCGGTAGTGCTGCGAGCCCTTCTCCAGGATCACCGGCTGCACGAGCCGGCCGGCGTGCTCCATCTGGTGCGGCGAGAATGCCCGCAGCTGCGGCAGGGAATAGGTCTCGAAGAACGAGGGCGTCACGCCCCCCTGCATGTCGGCCACCATCGCCTGAAACGACTTCTTGCAGACCTCGGGAAAGTGGCCCGCCTCGTTGACCATGCCGCCTGCCTGCCCGCCCATGCCGAGGGCGCAGGTCTTGCAGGCGTTCTTCGACCGCATCGCCTTCCAGAAGGCGAAGAGCCCGCCGGCGTCGCGGGACTTCTTCAGCGTGTACATCACCGCGCGAAAGCCGCCGCCGGTGGTCACCCGGCCAAAGAACCTCCCCATCGTGTGGCTCCTGTGATGCCGGCCGCGGCAGAGTTGTCGGTCGTCAGTTGCCGGCGGCAGCGGGCGGGTCGAGCAGTTGGATCTCGACCTTCCGGAACTCCACGGGGTGGCTTTCCGACTGCAGCGAGATCGTGCCGCCGGAGAGTTGCTTGTCGCCATTCCTGGCGGCAACCAACTCCTTGGCACGCGCGTCCTTCGGGTCAAGCTGCGGCTGCTCGTATTCCAGTACCGTCTCGCCGTCGATGATGTGGCGAATCTTCGCGTTGCCGTCCACCTCGATCTCCACCGTCACCCACTGGTCGCCACGGTAGGTCTTCGACTTTGAAGTCGTGCAGTGCGGCGTGAACAGCTTGCCGTCCATCACCACGTTGGTGCCGGGCGTGCAGAGGTTGGCGGTCGTCCGCTCCCCGGTGGCAGCACCGCCGAGAAACTGCACCTCGATCGACGCGGGAAAGTCTTTGTCGATGGGCATGGCCGCCGGATCTTCGCCGTGAAGCATCACGCCGGAGTTCCGCGTTGCCCAGTCGGGCCCGCCGGCGCACTGCTCGCCCGTGAACCGATACTCGATCCGCAGCCGATACCGCGAGAAGGGCTCCTTGTAGAAAAGATGCCCAAACTTGTTGCCAAACGTCGGATACTTCGCGGGGTCGTAGACGACCTTCAGCACGCCGTCTTCGACGCGGAACGTGTCGCCATAGTTGTCGCCGAACTTCTCGCCGCGGATCTTCGGGGTCCAGCCGTCGAGGTCACGGCCGTTGAAGAGCGGCCGCCACGGCTGCTCGGCCTGGGCAGCGGCAGCGAGCCCGAGCAGGAAGACGAGGCCGCAGGCGACGGCCGTTCTCGTGTTTCGCACGTGGGGTCTCCAGAGAAGGCAATGGTTCCGCATCAGGCCCCTGGCGGATCAAGGCTGACCGTCACCGTCTTCGTCTCGAGGTAGGAATCGAGGCCGCGCTCGCCGAGTTCGCGGCCGAAGCCCGACTGCTTGAAGCCGCCGAACGGCGCCGCCGCGTCAAACACGTCGTAGCAGTTGACCCACACGGTGCCGGCCCGCAGCCGCTTGGCGACCTCGTGGGCCCGGGCGATGTCGCGAGTCCAGACCGCGGCGGCGAGTCCGAAGGTGGTGGCGTTGGCGCGGTGGATGAGTTCCTCCATGTCGGAGAACTTGAGCACCGAGAGCACGGGTCCGAAGATCTCCTCGCGGGCGATCTTCATCTCGTCTTTCACGTTCGTGAACACGGTCGGCTCGATGAAGAAGCCGCGATCGCCCACCCGTCGGCCACCGGCGGCGCAGGTCGCTCCCTCGGCTTTGCCCGACTCGATGTAGCCCATGATCTTGTCGAACTGCGCCCGGTCCACCTGGGGCCCCTGCTGCGTACCCGGATCGAACGGGTCGCCCACGCGCCGCTTCTTGCTCTGTTCGACCACCCGTTCAACGAACTCGCCGTGGATCTTGTCCTCGACGAAGAGCCGCGAGCCGGCACAGCAGCACTGCCCCTGGTTGAGGTAGATGCCGACGTGAGCACCGGCCGCCGCGGCCGCCAGATCGGCATCCGCAAACACGATGTTGGGGCTCTTGCCGCCGAGTTCGAACGTCAGCCGCTTCAGCTGGTCGGCCGCCTGCCGCATGATGATCTGCGCCGTCTCGCCGGAGCCGGTGAAGGCCACCTTGTCGATGCCGGGGTGCTTCACGATTGCCGCGCCGGCCGTGGGCCCAAAGCCGGGCACCACGTTGATCACACCGTCGGGCACGCCCGCCTTCTGGGCGAGCCGGGCCATCCGGAGGGCCGTCAGCGGGGTCTGCTCCGCGGGCTTCATCACGATCGTGCAGCCGGCGGCGAGGGCCGGGCCCCACTTCCACGCCACCATCAGGATCGGGAAGTTCCACGGGATGATCTGGCCGGCCACGCCCACCGGCTCGCGGCGGGTGTAGCAGAAGTAGTTGCCGCTCACGGGGATCGTCTGGCCGTGGATCTTGTCGGCCCAGCCGGCGTAGTAGCGGAGGGCGTCGATCGCGAGGGGGATGTCGCCAGTGCGGGCGTCGCTCACGGGCTTGCCGTTGTCGAGCGACTCGAGTGCGGCCAGCTCGTCGATGTCCGCCTCGATCAGGTCGCAGAGCCGCATCATGATCCGACCCCGCTCGCGGGCATCCATCCGCGGCCATGGCCCCTCGTCAAACGCCTTGCGGGCGGCACGGACCGCGAGTTCGACGTCGGCGGCATCGCCTTCAGCGACTTGAGCGATCACCTCTTCGGTGGCCGGATTGATCGTCTCGAAGGTCTTGCCGCTCTTGGCCGGCACCCACTGGCCGTCGATGAACAGCTGCGTCTGGCGGATCTGCGGCGCGGCAGCGCGGCGGGGGGCGGTGACGGTGGCCATGGCGAATACTCCCGGAAGCGAAGATGACGAAGAAAGAGTGAGGTGAAACCTGCACGCCGGAGCCCTAGCCCCCACATGCGGCGAATAATTGCATCCAGCATCGTATCTGCGGTAGCATCAACGCTGCAAGAACGCCGTGGGCCGTTTGGCCTCCGGCCGGTGAAACTCATAAAGGAGTGACGAACGATGCGTGCACTGGCACTGGCGATGGCGATGGTGGTCACGGGAGCCGCGGTGGCCTCGGCCGAGGTGACGAGCGGCCCGCAGGTGGGCGAGATGGTGGGGGCCTTCACGGTAACCAAGGTGGCCGGCAATGCCGAAGACGGCGTCACCGACGGCAAGACCCTCTGCTACCGCTGTAAAATGGGTTCGCGGCCGGTGGTGATGGTGTTCGCCCGCTCGGCTGACGAGAAACTGGCAAAGTTCGTCAAGGAGCTCGAAGGGGAAATCGAGGAGCATCAGGAAGCCAAGCTGACGGCGTTCGTCAACATGATCGGCACCGATGAGGAGGCCCTGAAGAAGGCCGCCGCCGACTTCGTGGCCAAGCACGGCATCACACGAGTGGCGTTCGTCGTGCCGACACAGGCGAAGGACGGCCCTGAAAACCTCAAGATCGCCCCCGACGCCGACCTGACCGTGGTCTGCTACAAGGAAGGCACCGTGAAGGCCAATCACGCCTTCTCTGCCGGCGGCCTCTCCGACGAGAAGATCGACGCCATCGTCCACGCCTCGTGCGAGATGGCCGAATAACGTGCTTGGCGGGCGGCTCCTGCGTCTGCTGATCACGCAATATCTGCCCGACGAGGGCTACGCCGCATACCGTGACCGCGCCGTGACTCAGGAAGAGCCACGAGCGCGGATCACGGTGGCGGTGCCCTCCGCCGCCGAGAGCCGACGCCTGTTTGGTGTCGATGTTGCCAAGCGGGGCATCCAGCCGGTGTGGCTGCGGATCGAGAATCGGTCGCCCGGCAGCCTCCGCCTCCAGACGGTGACGATCGACCCGAAGTACTTCACGCCCCTCGAGGCCGCGGGCGTCAACCACTTCTCGATCACGAAGCGGCTCTCCGCGTTTGGCGCGATGAGTTGGCTCTTCTACCCGCTGCTGCTCCTCGTGCCGCTGAAACTGCTCACGGCCTGGTGGGCAAACGGCCGCATGGACAAGGTCTTCCACCGCCACGGCTTCCGGCTGCGGCCGATCGCGACGGGAGAGACCGTCGAAGGATTCGTGTTCACGACGGTCGATCTGGGCACGAAGGTGGTGCACGTTCGGCTCACCCCGCTCGAGCCGCTGCGGCAGAGCATCGGCCGACTGCTGCATCCGGGCAGCGGCGAAAACGCTCCGCCCGTCGACCTGGTGTTCATGATGCCGGTGCCCGGCATCGCCGCCGACTATCTCGACCGCGACTTCGCCGCCATCCGCCCGCCAGCCTCCGTGGAACCGTGCACGCCCGACGATCTCGTGCCCAGGCTCGAGTCCATGCCGGCGGCCACCACCAACGCCCACGGCACGAAGACGGGCGATCCGGCAAACCTGGTGGTCGTCGGCACCTTCGAAACGCTCCTCGGTGCGTTTGCCGCGCGATGGGACGAGAGCGAGACGATCTCGCTGAAAACCTGCTGGAAAACGGTGAAGGCATTCCTGCTTGGGTCGAGTTACCGCTACTCGCCGGTGAGCGCCCTGCACCTCTTCGGCCGCGTACAAGACATCGCCCTGCAGCGAACGCGGCACTCGATCAACGAGCGGATCCACCTGCGACTCTGGCTCACGCCGCTGTCGTTCGAGGGGCAGCCGGTGTGGGTGGGTCAGGTGAGCCGCGACATCGGCGTGCGGTTCACGACGAAGGCCTGGAACCTGACCACGCACCGGATCGACCCCGGCGTGGACGAGTCGCGAGACTACGTCATCGAGGATCTCGTGGCGGCGGGCCGCGTGAAGGCGGCCGGCTACGTGGACGGCGTTGGGCCATGCACCCCCGCTTCCCCGCGGCGCAACCTCACCGGCGATCCGTTTTTCACCGACGGCAAGCGGGCGGTGATCCTGCTGGCGGCGAGCCGGACCAACTGACGCCTCTCTGGGTATCATTCACGATCGCCATGGTCGCACTCGATCACCTTGCCGACGCCCTGTGCCGAGAGTGTTTATCGGCCTTCCCGGGCCGGCGGATGCTGGGGGCGTGGCTCTACGGCAGTCATGCGGCCGGGCGCAGCCGTCCCGACAGTGACATCGACGTCGCGGTGCTGTTTGATGAACCGCTCGATCCTGTGTCGCTCTTCGACGCGGGGTCCCGGCTCGCAGCGTTCATGAAGGCCCCCGTCGACCTGGTGGACCTTCGCCGTGCAGGCGGCCTCCTCCGAGTCGAGGCCACGCAGCGAGGCCGGGCCCTCGTGCCGCCGACACTCGAGGCGGACTACTTCACCACTCATGCGATTGCTGACCATGCCGCCTTTGCGGCGAACCGGCGGGCGGCCACCGCAGCCATGCAGGAGAAGTTCGGTGCCCGATGACGTTGTGATGCAGAAACTCGCCAGCATCGACCGTTGCGTGCGAGCGGTGCGGGACTACGTGGCGGGCGACCTCGACCGCCTCCGTGAGCCGATCGTGCTCGATGCGGTGGTCTTGAACCTGCAGCGTGCCTGCGAGCAGGCGATCGACGCCGCCTGTCGCGAGGTGTCTCGACTCGGCTTGGGAATTCCGGCCGACAGCGCCGACGCCTTCTCACTCCTGGAGCGCGAGAGATTGCTGTCGCCGCCGCTGGCGGAGCGGATGCGGCGCATGGTCGGCTTTCGCAACGTCGCCGTGCACGAGTACAGGCGACTCGATCCGGCCATCGTCCGAACGGTCGTCGAGCACCGGCTCGGCGACTTCGAGGCGTTGTGCCGGGAACTGGCGGCCGCTCGCTGACGAGGACTGGACGATTCCCGGCAGGGCCTCATCCACACCACGACATGGAGAACCCCGATGAACCTCGACCCGTCGCTCGCGGCACTTCTTCGCACGCTGCTGCTTGGCCGCGGCGTGGCCGCCTTGGCGACGCTCCATGACGGCCGGCCGTTCGCCTCGATGGTGCCCTTCGCCGCCACGACGGTTGGCGGCCGGCTGCAGCTGATCGTGCACGTGAGCGGGCTGGCCGCCCACACCCGCGACATGCGGTCGAGCCCCGACGTCTGCCTGATGATGATGGCCCCGGAGACGGACGAGGTTCCGCCGCAGGCGCTGCCGCGGGTATCGATTGCGGGGCGGGCGGTGTTCATTCCGGGCGATCATCCGGAGTACGCGGTGCTCAAAGTCGCCTACCTTGGGAAGTTCCCCGAGGCCGCCGATCTGTTTCAACTCGGGGACTTTTCGATCGTTGCGATCGAACCAGCGTCGGCCCGGTTCGTGGCCGGGTTCGCCCGCGCGATGACGCTGTCGGCGGATACGCTGGCCGGCGCGATGGACGGCACCGCCGTCGAGAAGGGTGAACTGCCGTGACGCCGTCCCAGCCGGTTCCCCCGACGAACCTCTCCGTGTACGCCCGAGAGGTGTTGGACCTTCTGGCAAGCCATCCAGCAGCGGCTGACATCGTGTTGGGTGGCGGCGTGGCCCTGGCCCACTATCTGAACTACCGCGACACCCATGATCTTGATGCCTGGTGGACTTCCGGACCAACGCCCGCAGCGGATCAGCTCCTCGGCGAAGTCATGCAGGCCGTGGCCGCAAAGCACGGCTTCACGCTCTCCCGGCGGTCCTGGGGCGAGACGACGAGCCTCGAACTCATCGATGGGCAGCGCAAGGTGTTTTCTCTCCAGATCGCATCCCGTGACCGGTGGCTCGACGCCCCCGTGGAAGCTGCGTGGCCGCCGGTTCGCATCGAAACGCTGCGGGACAACGCCGCCTCGAAGATGACGGCTCTCGTGGAACGTGGCGCCCCCCGAGATCTCCGCGACATCCATCAACTGTGCGACCGGGGCCTCATGAGCGTCGATGACTGCTGGACGCTGTATCGCGAGAAGAATCCGAGTTGTGCGGAGCGGGACGCTGCTGCGAAGGTTTTGTATGCGGTGGAGCGGTTGGAAATGCAGCGGCCTCTGGATACGATCGAGTCTACTGCGCAGCGTCAGGAAGCCGAGGCGCTGCGGCGTTGGTATCGGACCGTGTTCTGCCCGCATCCGTTGTGACGTCATCCACCATGCACCTCGATCACTCGGTGTATCCGGAACTGCCGCTTCCTCCGGAGACGTTGCTCTCGGCGGCTGAGAAGGCCGACTACATGCAGCGAATCTGCGCGGCATTCGATTTTGGCGTGTTTCCGGAACCGGGCGACTGGGACCGGTTTGCAGGCTGGCAGGCGATCTTCGACGCATTCCCGCTGCCTCATTCGCCCGCGTACCACACATTTCGCGCGTGGTTTGGCTGGCCCGCTGTGCCCCGGGGCACGTGCGGCCTGACACCGCCGTGGGTGATTCAGGATCGTCGTGAGGGCCGGACTGACCCGTGCGAACAGGCGGTCTGACGATCGCCCCTGACGTGCCGCCCGCCGCGGGTTATATTTCTCGTCATCAGGGCGGCGTAGCTCAGTTGGTTAGAGCACCGGCTTCATAAGCCGGGTGTCGCCGGTTCAAGTCCGGCCGCCGCTAGTGGATCGAAAACGCTGCCGAGAGCGTGAAAAAACGCTCGCCGACTCCGCGAGGAGTCGTGCGGCTTCCGAAGGGCGAAAACCCAGTACGTACTGGATTCGCCTAACTCTGGAGGCTTCATGATGTCTGCTCGCAAGGTTCCCTCGCTCCGCCACCACAAGGCCCGCGGC